>Ga0302267_10000548_pt1 | contig 51140 bp, 52 predicted proteins | sample III_Bog_E1_3_FD_194555 | JGI IMG/M metagenome (GOLD analysis project Ga0302267, IMG submission 194555) | Peat permafrost microbial communities from Stordalen Mire near Abisko, Sweden - III_Bog_E1_3 | ecosystem: Environmental > Terrestrial > Soil > Wetlands > Peat | place: Sweden: Abisko...
CTCGAACCGACCACACTCCTACGGAGCATCGCTTGTCGGAGATAAAGGTGCCGACCCTGGTCGTCATGGGTGAGAAGGATCCAGATTTCCCAGATCCCCGTGGCGAAGCCGAGTGGATCTCGCAGACCCTGAACGCGAAGGTTGTCATGGTTCCAGATTCTGGCCACTACCCCCAGTCGCAGCAACCGCAGATCACAACGGGTGCGGTGCTGAGCTTCCTCGAAGAGCTTTCCCGCGATGCGTAAGCGATTGTTCGAGAACGTCTCGGTTACCTTCACCTTCGGGCAATGAGTATGAAGGTAGATCGTAAGGCGGCATCCGACGAGCTTGCGCCCCCAGGAACGGTGGTGGGCGCGCCTCGAAGATGGCTCCTGCTGGAAGGGATGACGCTACTTGTCGGATCCATTGTGGCGTTCTCGACCACCCACCAATCGTGGTGGTTGGCGCTCTCCCTCCTATTGGCGCCGGATATCTTCGCGGCGGGCTACATGCTTGGAACGAGATTCGGCGCGCACCTGTACAACGTGGCGCACGCGACACCATTGCCCGCGCTCTTGGTCGGCGTAGGTTGGTGGCAGGGCCACCCGCTCGTGCTTGCCTTAGGCACGATCTGGCTCGGACATATTGGGATGGACCGGATGCTCACTTTCGGACTCAAGTATCCCGACAACTTCCAGCACACCCATCTAAGTGGCGCGGAAAATCAACAAGAGCGGTACCACAAGGCCTGAGAAGGCCCAGCGCGACTTATCTCCGGTATCTCCCGTTCAGTGGGACGGTCGATCCGGCGCGTGGAGTGACGAAAGCGTTGCCGCATTACTGCCGAGACAACCCATTGCACTCCGCGCAACGGGTTCACTTCAGCGGTAACTTCAGCAGTTGATCTGAACTCACTCGTACCTCGACGAACGGAGATGAATTGATACCTCAGCGATTGCAAAGCTTTTGGTCTGCGGTGAACCCTCCTGAACGCGTCACGAGGCGATGGCATGCAAGGGGTCCGAGGTTCGAATCCCCGTACCTCCACGAATTCGCCTTGATCCTTGACCCAATTTGACCCGATTTGGAGTCAGGCGTTAGGGAAGAAGCAGTTCAGTCCTGTATTTGGGCGTCAGGCTCTTTGATTTGGCGATGAACGCATCTCGGGCCTCAGGCGTAAGTGGCGCTGGCGATTCAGTCCGTGTGTCGACTGGTGTGCCAACCTCGGTGAAGAACTCCTCTTGGCCAGGAGGCGTGCACATGCACAACAGTCGTGCCGGTTCTTCAGTGATGTTGCGAAACGCGTGTGGTGCGTTGGCGGGCACGTTGATGGTCTCCCCTACCGTAGCGATCAGCTTTTCGCCGCGGAACGTTACCTCGACTTCCCCTTCGAGCACGCTGAACATCTCCTCAAAGTCATGACGGTGAGGTGGTGGGCCACCACCGGGTGGGACGTGCATGTCGATGAGTGTGTACCTGCCGGCGGTTTCGTCACCGGTGACGAGAATCGTGTACGTGTCGCCGACTAGGCCCAAGTGAGGAAGTGTCGCGTCCTGATTGGGACGGGCGACGGTCAACTGCCGGTTCGGGTCGTCAGGCGGAATCGGCGGAAATGGTGACTCTGTTTCGTTGGTCATCGTGTTCTCCTTGTTATAGGTGAGTCATGAGGAAATTAGAACTACGCAAAACGCAAGAATCGCTATCATCTGCAACGCCGAACGTGTGTTGATGACGCCATCCCAGCGTTGCTGGAGCAAACGTGTTTCCGACGGAACCTCTCCACTTTTGGCTGCAGCCGTGAGGCGGGCGTTGATGGGTGCACTAACGCGAGCGTAAACGCCGAGCCATATCGCCAACGCGACAATTGCAATGACGCCCGCAATCGTCGCGCCCGTGTGATGAGCCCCGGCGAGCAATGCAGTGCCCGCGATGGCGAAGACGATCCCTGCCACGCCGGGCACGCGCATTCTCCGGTCCGCAATTTCGTGCACACGGCCCATGGTGGAAACGAGCGTGTGATCGTCCACTTGGGCCAACGCGGGACGAAGGACGATTGCTGAAAATACATCAGTCCCATAGATGATCCCGCTAGCCAGTACTGCTACCACAATGAGCGACTGACCAAACGTGGTCACTGCGCGTCCTCGGTGCCTCCGAGATTGAAAGGGGGAATCACGCCCATGGCCTGGAAGACCTCGAGGAGGTTGAGCTCATCCCAATGCTCGACGAATTCACCATTCTCGGTCCGCCAGATGTCGATGGAGCGCATCTCGACCGGTTTCCCCGTCGCCGGCACGCCGTAGTAAGGACCGGTGTGCGTGCCCCGGTAGGTGAATCGGCCAACCACGCGATCACCAGCCACCACCAAGTCCTCCATCGTCCCCACGATGTCGGGAAAGGCGGTGAAGAAGCTGGCCCAGAACGTCCGGTTGCCTTCGCGTCCATCCTCCACGAAGGGATTGTGGTTGATGTACTTGAGGGCCACGAAGTCATCGACGCCATCGGGGTTGTGGTCGTTCAACATTTGGAGGTAGCGCGCTGCGAGGGCGTTCCCGTCCTTTTGGCCTGCTGGCACGGCATTTCTCCTTCTGGCACTTACGGTAAGTGACCCACTATCTAGCGATGCTATCTTTACTAGCAATGATTGTCAACCCGCTAGTTCTCCTAGCAGTACCAGAATGAGCCCATGACCACACAGGAGCGCCGAGAGCGCGAACGGACCCAGCGACGTCAGGTGATCGTCAATGCCGCGCGTGAATTAGCGGAGGCGGAGGGATGGGAGGCCGTGACCACTCGCAGGTTGGCTGATCGAATCGAATACAGCCAACCGGTCCTCTACAGCCACTTCGAAGGAAAGGACGCCATCGTGAGCGCCGTGGCTCTCGAAGGTTTCGGTGAGCTGGCGACTCTTTTGCACCGCGCTCGCGAAGTGGCTGGCTCGCCGGGCGCCGAGCCCCGCGCAGTTGCGTATGCCTATATGGCATTCGCGCGCGATAACCCAGCACTGTACGAGGCCATGTTCATCTTGAGTATCGATCTGAAATTTGCGCAGTCCGACACACCGATTCCGCTTCTGGCCAGCTTCATCGAACTGCGTGATGCGCTCACACCGCTGGCCGGTACTCGCGACATTTCGACATTCACTGAAGTCGCTTGGAGTGGTCTCCATGGTCTGGCGACGCTCTCGCGGGCTGGCCGGCTGCGCCCAGATTGCTATGAACAGCGCCTCGACATGTTTGTGGATCAGGTCAGCGCGCAGTCTGAGTGAGAGTCAGGTCGGCGGGCAGCGTAAAATCTCAAGCTCGCCACCCCACGGTCGTGTCGGTTCCTCGAACCTTGTTGATGCGACAAAGGCCTCGGTTGGGGATTCGACTAGGTCGAACGGCTGACCGCGTCACCGAGGGTGCAAGTGCGTGTTTGAGAAAATTCATCGGATGAGTCCTACACTGGGAACGTGATCAAGGACAGCCATAGCCTTTCGCAGACTGACCTGGTTCTTTACGGCATCAAGAAGATGATTACCGACGGCCACCTCAGCGCGGGCTCCCGCCTGCCCAACGAAAAAGACCTCGCGGAATCGCTCGGTACGTCGCGCGGGTCGCTACGTGAAGGCGTGCGGGCTCTTTGCATCATGGGCGTGTTGGAGACGCGCCAAGGAGACGGCACCTACGTGACGGCACTCGATCCTTCCGCCCTCCTTGCTCCAATGACATTCCTTGTCGACCTGCACAGTCCGGCGAACACGGGCCACCTTCAAACAGTGCGAAGGATTCTCGAGTCAGAAGCAGCAGCTACGGCGGCGCTGCGCATGACGTCTGATGACCTGGAAAAGGCGGAGAAAATACTCGACTCGATTCAAGCATTTGTGAGCGGAGAAGCCGCGATTGACTATGACGCAGTGATGGAAGCTGACATCGGGTTCCATAGGATTATCGCCCATAGTTCCGGTAACCCGGCGCTCGAAGCACTCATTGACGCGCTCGGGAGTCGCACAATCCGGAGTCGCACCTGGCACGCCATCAGCGATCGTGGCGCTGTTCCGAGTGCCCAACGCGACCACCGAGACATCCTCGAAGCTCTCCGCCAACGCGAACCAGAGCACGCCCGTCTTCGAATGGCGATACACCTGCTCAACGTGGAGGAGTTCATCTATGCCCATCCGACGGACGTGTTGAGCGAAGCTTGAATCTCCCTTTTTGACGAGCGCCCTGACAAGGTGACGTGAAACGTCTGCAGCGAGCGGCGGTGTCTGCTCACCCCAATGCGCCAAGTAATCCAACCATTTGACCAGACGAGGGTCGAATTGTTATGAAATTTCTCGAATCTGTCGCACGATTCGCTAAATTCATCGGATGATTTTGTGATAAAAAGTGAGTGGCGCCGTCGGCAGACTTCGCCGAAGTGGGGGAAATCGTGGGCACCAGTTTCACAGTTCGCAGCATTCGTCCCGTGCTGCTCTCGTACGTCTACCCCGAGGGCGAGGAACTTGTCTGGGTAGCGGGAACGATTCGCTCGTGGGACGCCGCGCTGGTCGCGGTCACCTTGAGCGACGGTACGACCGGGATCGGCGAAGCGGGCGCCGGCATCATGGCCGCCCTCGCGGTACCAGGACTGGTCGCCGCCTTCCGTCCCTACTCCGAAGATCAATCATTTGAACATCCACTCGAAGTTGGCGATCACTTACGCGCCTACACCGCATTCTGGTCCCGTGGGGGCATCGCGAGCGGCGTCGCCGGTGCCATCGAAATTGCCGCTCTCGATGCCGTTGCGAAACGAGAAGGCGTACCCGCGTACGAACTGCTCGGTGGACGGAAACGCGACCTGATTGAGGCGTACGCCAGTGGAGGTCTCGGTACGACGTTCGAGGACGTTGAAGCGTGGGCGAATAAGCAAGTTCGCGCTGGCTTCAAAACAGTCAAATTTCGAGCAATGAAGGATCCTGAAACGACCGTGCAACTGGTCGAGTACCTGGCCCCTCGACTTCCCAGCGACGTGCGCTTCGTACTCGACGTCGTGCAAGCGAGTGCGTCACACCCCTGGTCGGTTGACGACGCTATCGCCGTAGGACGAGTTGCCGAAAAGTTCGGCGCTCGTTGGTACGAGGAACCGTGTTTCGCTACTGACGTGGCGGGCTATTCGCGTACGAACGACGCGCTCTCGGTGCCGGTATCGGGCATCGAATCGACGAGCACTTTCGAGGAGTTCGCGATTCTCATTAACGCCCGTGGCATCGATCTCGCACAGCCCGACGTCACCTTTTTGGGTGGACCTCGGAATTTCCAACGCGTCGCCGACCTGGCCCGCGACCACGGCATTGCCTGCGTGCCGCACGTGTGGGGCAGCGGAGTGACTTTCAGCGCAAATCTGCACGCTGCACTTGCCCACGAGCACGTGCACTTATTCGAGTACTGCACGTTACCGAACCCGCTTCGAGAGGAAGTACTTATCGAGCCCATCAAGCTTGAAGATGGTTTCATCCGAGCACCCGAGGGACCGGGCTTGGGTGTCAAGGTCGACGCGGAGATCGAAGCACGTTTTGCGTTTTCAATGAGGGGCGGCCATGTCATCAGATGACGAGTTCGTGCCCGGAGCCGACGAGGTAGGTCTCAGCGCCGCGATGATTTCAGATTCCCTCGACGCCCTCGGCGCGCGCGGTCACGTCCTCACCACCAACGTGGTCCCCCTGTTTTCGGGCTCACGCGCATTTGGCCGGGCTTCGACCGTCCAGTTTGAGCCGTCCCTAGAAGACAGCGATCACCCCTACGACGACGCGATTGACTACATCGACACGTTGCGTCCCGGCGACTTTGCCGTGATCGCGACTGGTAACAACCTTTCAACCGCCTATTGGGGCGAACTCTTCAGCGCCGCCGCCATCGGTCGCGGCGCGGTGGGCGTGGTGACCGACGGACCTATTCGTGACGCGCACAAAGTCCTCAACCTGCAATTTCCAGCTTGGTCAGCGGGTCGTCGTCCCATTGACTTTCGGGCACGAATGAAGATCGTGAACAAGGGACAACGAGTCAGCGTCGGCGGCGTCGACATCGAGCACCGCGATCTGATTATCGCCGATGACGACGGTGTGGTCGTCATACCCCACGCGCTGGAGAAAGAGGTGCTGGAGCACGCTCGACGTCGCGCTTCCGGGGAATCCATCGTTCTCAGCAGACTCCTCGAGGGTGCCACGTTACGCGGCGTCTGGGATGAGTTCCGGATCCTCTAGCGGAGTCCGCGCTTCCGCACCTCGCTCGATGGCCACGATCAGGCCTCTAAGTCGCCCCAGAGATCCTCGGGAATTGGATCATTCATCCATCGAACACCATCTCGAATCTGCGACGCGGAACGAAAGCCCGCGACGACCGATACGACACTTTTTTCCCGAAGGGGGAAGTTGAGTGCCGCGGCCGGGAGTTCTACGCCGTACGAATCACAGGTGGCGGCTAATCCTCTCGCTCGAGAGAGCAGTTCTGGCGACACGCCCTCGTAGTTGAAGTGGGCGTCGCTCTGGGGCTTCGCGCGCGACAGGATGCCCGAGTTAAATGGCGCCGCCGCCACGACCGCGACGCCGCGCTCCTCACACGCCTCGAGGAGCGGCGCGCCCGTTCGATCGAGCAGCGTCCAACGTCCAGCCAGCATGACCACGTCTATGTCGGAGTGTCGTACGAACTCCAAAAGTGGCTCCCAGAAGTTCATGCCCGCGCCGATTGCGCGAACCACTCCTTCGTCGCGGAGTTTGACGAGGGCGGGGAACGTCTCACGCATAACTTGATCGACGTAGTCATCGGGGTCGTGCACGTAGACAATGTCGACGTAGTCGGTGCCTAATCTGCGAAGGCTTTCCTCAATGCTCTTCTTTACGCCGTCGGCGGAGTAGTCGAGCGTCCGAGTGAGATCGTCGGGAACGTCGAACCCCCCTGACTCCAGATCAGAGCCCGTGGGGTGAGGATTCGCCGTGAGCAGTCGACCGACTTTGGTCGAGAGCACGAACTCCGTGCGAACCTTGGACGAGAGAACGCGGCCCAATCGACGCTCCGAGAGACCTAATCCGTAGTGCGGGGCAGTGTCGAAGTACCGTACTCCCCCGTCCCACGCGGCCGCGACGGCACTTTCGGCTTCGTCGTCACTCGTGACACGATAAAGATTGCCAATCGGCGCGCCGCCAAAACCCAAGTCCGTCACCGCCACGCCCGTGCGACCAACTGTCGACACCTTCATTCGGCCTCCAATCCGTACCACTGCGAGGCGGTCGCACCGAAGAGCGCGTTCTTCTCGTCACTGCCAAGTGACGCGGTCAACGATTCAGCCGTGCTCACCACTTCGTCGTACGTCGCGGCGAGTTGGCAGACCGGCCAATCGGAGCCGAACATCACCCGGCGTGGTGAGAACGAGTCGAGCACGACGTCCACGTAGGGCTGAAGATCGCGCTCACTCCAGTGTGCGCGGTCCGCCTCGGTCACGAGTCCCGAAAGTTTTACCGCGACGTTCTCACTCGCGGACAGCTCCACCATCTGACGTCGCCACTCATCGATGACGCCGTCATTAATTCGTGGTTTCCCACAGTGGTCAAGGACGAACGTCACCTCGGGCAGTGCGCGTACTGTGCTGATGGCAACGTCGATCTGATGAGGGTAGACGAGAATGTCGTAGACGAGATTCGCGTCGCCCACCTCACGCAGCCCGTCACGGACGTCTGGACGGGCCAGCCAATTGACATCAGGTTCGCCCTGGACCAAGTGACGCACCCCTTTCAGCGCGTCGCCTCCCGGCTGGGACTGCAGGAAGGCAATCTGGTCAGCCACGTCGTTCGTCAGATCAATCCATCCAACAACACCGAGGACGTACGGACTCTCGTGGGCCTGAAGTAGCAGTTCGGGCGTCTCCTCGGGGTCGTTGATCGTTTGAACGAGCACGGTTCCCGCGATGTCGTTGTCGATGAGGTGCGGAATCAAGTCGTCCATCGTGAAGGTGCGGTGAAGTTCGGGTAAGCCTTCGGTCCATGTCTGTTCCCGATTGGCCAGATCCCAAAGGTGGTGGTGCGCGTCAATGCGAAAGTCCGGGGTCATTCGAGATGAAACACTTCCTCGAGGGGTGCCCACCACTGACCCGGCTGCGCAGACTCGACGGGGGACTGACAGGGATCGGTATGTTGCCACCACTCCCTCGTCACCGGGTCCTCACCGATTCTCGCCATGGACGCTTCGTAGTCGTCACCCACGTACTCGAGGTAGGAGAACAAGAGGCCGTCACGAAGAAAGATCGAATAGTTGGTGACGCCGTTCGCCCGCAACGTGTCCAGTACACCGGGCCAGACCTCCGCGTGCAGAGACCGATAGCTCGCCTCCTTTTCGGGAAGCAATCGGATCACCGAGGCAACACGCTTGGGGTTCACGACTTCGGTCGGGTACGCACGCGCTGCATCCCCCCATCTACCGCGAGGTACGTGCCGGTCGTTGAACCCGACGCGCTCGACGCGAGATAGACAACGGCGGCCGCGACCTCTTCGGCGCTCACGAGGCGCCCGTGGGGTTGTCGCGCCTCGAGCGCGTCGCGTTCGTGTTTAGGATCACTCGCGCTTTCTAACAGTCGCCCGATCCAGGGAGTGTCCGTGGTGCCGGGATTGACTGCGTTCACGCGTACACCGAGCGGTAGGAGGTCAGCGGCCATGGCGAGGGTCATCGAGAGAACGGCCCCCTTCGTCGCCGAATAGAGCACCCGGTCGGGCAGACCGACGGTGGCGGCGATCGAACTCACGTTCACGATCGCGCCACTCGGCGATGCGGTCAGCGCGGCCAGCGCCGCTCGCGTCACGCGGGCTATACCGACGACGTTCACGTCGAGGACGAAGTGCCACTCCTCATCAGAGTTGGCCTCGACGCCACCTTGGGCACCGATGCCCGCGCAGTTGACCAGGATGTCAAGGCCCCCGAGTTGCTCGATGGCCGAGGCCACCGCCTCGCGTACCTGGACGTCGTCGGTCACGTCAGCGAACACGAACACGAAGCCGTCGGGACCACTCGGCGCGCGATCAAGAATCGCCACTTCCACACCGCTCTCGGCGAGGGCGCGTGCCGTCGCGAGTCCAATGCCCGACGCCCCACCCGTGACGAGTGCCCGTCGACGGGCTTCGCCGGCCACGCTACGCCGCCCCAAATACTTGGCGCTGACGCCCCAGTCCGTCGATCTCGACTTCCACAACGTCACCGCGGCGCAGGTAGGGATGATCGGGGAGGCCAAGCGCGACGCCGTGCGGCGTTCCGGTGTTGACGACGTCGCCCGGACGAAGCACGAGGAACTGGCTGAGGTACCAGACGAGGTGGGAGATTCCAAAGAGCATGTTGGCGCTACTGCCGTCTTGGCGCTGTACTCCATTGACCCAGAGCCGCATCCCCAAATTCTGAGGGTCGCCGAGTTCTTCCTCGTCGACGATCCACGGTCCGAAGGGGTTGAACGTCTCGCAGTTCTTGCCCTTGTCCCACTGGCCCCCGCGTTCTATCTGGAACTCTCGCTCCGAGACATCGTTGCTGATCGCGTAGCCCGCAATGCACGCACGCGCGTCGGCGGGATCGCTCAGGTAGCGCGCGGTGGAACCGATGACGACCGCCAGTTCAACCTCCCAGTCAGTTTTCACCGACTTGCGCGGAATGAGGACTTCGTCGTTGGGGCCGACCACGGTATCGGGAGTCTTGAGAAAGACCACTGGTTCCGTAGGTGTCTCCGCGTTCGTCTCTCGAATGTGGTCAATGTAATTGAGACCGATGCAGATAATCTTGCCGACGCTCGCCAGTGGTGGCCCGAATCGAGAAATGGGGCCGGACACCTCGGGCAACGCGTCCGCCTCGAGAGCGGCCCTTACGGGTTTCCATCCCTCGGCGAGGAATGCTCCGTCAATGTCGGGGGTGAGCGGACGAAGATCGCGCCAGAGACCATCGGCACCCGCGACTATCGGTGTCTCATGGCCGGTCTCGCCGTGACGAGCTATACGCACAGTTACGAATCCTTTCGATCGATGACGCTAAAGACTGTTGGACAACTCGCGCCACATGGCCCCCTGAGGATAGCCAAAGTCCCTTATCGACTCCGCGTGCATGGCTGCCCCGCTTCCGGCGTATCGGGGCGCACGATAACGACCTTGGACGACTTCCACGGGATCGACAAAATGCTCGTGGAGGTGGTCAACGTATTCAATCCAATGTTCATCGATCGTCGCGCTCACCGCGACGTAATCGAACATTGAGAGATGTTGGACAATCTCACACAGACCGACTCCCCCGGCGTGGGGGCATACCGGTATCTGGAACTTTGCCGCCATGAGAAGGATGGCGATATTCTCGTTGACGCCCGCGACACGGCACGCGTCGATCTGACAGACGTCGATCGCTCCGCTCGACAAGAACTGCTTGAACATGACGCGGTTCGCGACGTGTTCTCCGGTCGCCACCTTGATGGGTCGCACCTGTCGTGCGATCTCGCCAAAGCCCAGTACGTCGTCGGGGCTCGTAGGTTCTTCGACCCAGTAGATGTCGTACGCGGCGAGTCGGCGAACGTTGACAATGGCTTCGTTGACGTCCCACACTTGGTTGGCGTCCACCGACAATCGGACGTCGGGCCCGACCAACTCACGCACCATTCCCAGGCGACGGAGATCGTCTTCTATGTCACCGCCGACTTTGAACTTGAGGTGCGTGAAGCCACTCTCCAGGGCTTGGTGGACGAGATGGCGCACCTTGTCGTCCGAGTAGCCAATCCATCCCGCCGATGTCGTGTAGGCCGGGTACCCGCGTTCTAAGAGTTCCTGTTCCCGACTCTCGCGCCCGGGCTCGGCTTTCTCGAGGATCGCCAGCGCCTCCTCGGGCGTCAGCTGGTCGGTGAGGTGACGAAAGTCGACCAGGTCCACGATCTGCTGCGGTGAAAAACCGCTCAGCAGTTGCCACAGCGGAACTCCTTCGCGTTTGGCGTAGAGATCCCATACGGCGTTCACGACCGCGCCAATCGCCATATGCATGACGCCCTTTTCGGGCCCCAACCACCGCAGCTGACTGTCGTGGGTGAGCAGTCGCCAAAAGGCCCCCATGTCGGCCAATACGTCATCGACGGCGAGACCCGCGACCAACAGCTCTACCGCACGAATTGCCGCGACCTCAACCTCGTTACCCCGTCCAATGGTGAAGACAAAACCGTCACCACTCGCACCGCTCGTCGTGTGAACCTTGACGTACGCGGCGGAGTAATCCGGGTCCCGGTTCATCGCGTCACTTCCGTCGAGGTCGCGTGAGGTCGGGAATCGCACGTCACTGACCTCGAAATGGCTGAACGTCTCTCGCTCCGCGCTCATTCCGCGCTCTCTTTGCCACCAATGACGCGCGCGAGCACCAGTGCGAAGAGAATGACGACACCGTCGATCGCCTCAATCCAGTAGTTGGAGACGTTCGCGAGGTCGAGAATATTTTGGACGAGTCCGAGCAAGATAACGCCCGACGCCGCTCCCACCATGTTCCCGCGTCCGCCCTTCAAACTCACGCCACCGATAACGGCGGCGGCGAAGACGGTAAAGATGATGCCCTCTCCGTAACCTTGGGTACCCGTCACCGCCGAGACGCGTCCCGCTTCCATGAGCCCGCCCAGGGCCGCCAGCATGCTGCCCGCGACGTAGACACCAATCTTCACCCGGTCAACGCGTATGCCGGCGGCGCGCGCCGCGTCGGGATTACCGCCCACCGCGTAGATTGCTCGTCCGACGCGGTGATAGCGCAGGAACAGACCGATGACGATAAAGACGATCGCCGCGGCGATCGCCGACACGGGCACCACTCCCACGTCCGCCGAACCAAGCCATACGAACGCCGGTGGGAGGTTGAAAAGCGTTTGCGCCTTGACGATCCCATTTTGCATCCCCGCGAGCACAATGGTCATACCCAGCGTCACGATGAAACCGTTGAGGCGCGCCTTGACGATCAAGAAGCCATTTAAAAGGCCCACCGCAGCACCAACGGCGAGGAGAATGACGATACCGAGGAAGGGGCTCAGTAACCAGCCATTGCCATCGTCAGCAATGGGCAGGATCATCCACGCCGCGACCATCGGGGCGAGTCCGTAGGTCGACTCGAGCGAGAGATCCATGCCACCGATGAGAAGAATGAGACTCTCGCCAACCACCGTCACCGCGAGCGCAGAGATCTGTTGGGAAACGCCCGCGATGTTGTCGACCGTGAAGAAGAACGGACTCGCCAACGCCCCGACGATCAAGACGATGATCAGCACTGGCACGAGCGCCGCTTGACGAATCAGATTCGCCGCACCGCTGTTCTTTCGCACAAACTTATTGAAACCCCCCGACGGGGCGATGAGTGCTAACTCAGGGTCCTGTGGTTTGGCTCTATCCGCAATGGTCACGATGCTGTCCGATCACTCAAGGAGATCCCCTCGGTCGCAGCAATGAGCGCTTCGCGATCGAACGGGGATGACGAAAATTCATAGTAAATACTTCCGTGAAAAAGAACGATGATTCGATCGCAATCAACGAGGTCGTCGAGTTCATCGCTGCATATCAACAGCGCGGCACCAGTTGACCGCGAGGCTTCAATGAGTGACTGCAACAACAGACTCTTGGACGCGACGTCAACGCCGCGGGTCGGGGTCACCGCGACGATCAAGCTCGGATTGCTCATCAACGACCTCGCGACCGTCACCTTTTGCTGATTTCCACCCGAGAGCTCTCCAACGGGTTGTCGCATGCCTGATGAGATCACCGACAGCGCCTCGGTCAGGGCAACTGCCGCTTCGTCACGACGGCGTGGGCGCATCAAGCCAAATCGCCTCGCGAGCCGATCGGTGATCGTCATCGTGACGTTCTCGCCGACGCCGAGGTGGGCAACAAACCCTTCGAGTTGGCGGTTCTCGGGAATGTACCCAACGCCGTCGCGGAGCGAGAGGTCCCGTCGCCCCGAAGCAAGCGAGCGGCCATTGAGGGTGACCGTGCCGCCGTCGAACTTCTGTGACCCCGCGACCGCGCGTCCCAATGTCGCCACGCCCGCGCCGAGCAGTCCCGTCACACCGACGCACTCGCCCGGCTTCACCGTCAGTGAAACGCCGATGACGTCCCCGCGCGATGACGTCACTCGCAAGTCCTCAACCACGAGGCCTTCGCGTACGACCTCACCGTTGCCCGCCTTTTCACGCTGCAGGAGTACGCCGAGTTCGTCCGTCACGTTCGCCGTCGCGGGTAGTTCGCCCACCATCGCAGCGACCATCTGATCCTTATCGATGTCAGCGATGGGACTATTAACGACCACCTCGCCGTCGCGCAGCACGGTGACGTCACTACAGATATCGAAGACCTCTTCCAGGTGGTGCGAAATGTAGAGCACCGCTACGCCATTTTTCACTAACTGATTTACCCGCTCAAAGAGTCGATCAACGGCACGCCGCTCAAGGGCGGACGTCGGCTCGTCGAGCAATATGCACTGCGCGCCGGTCGCCAGTGCTCGAACTATCTCGACGATTTGGAGTTGCTCGACGGTGAGCGTCTCACATCGCGCGGTCACCGAAATATCGAAATTCCATTCGTCAATGATCTTGCGCGTGGCTTCACGCATCTGTCGCCAATCAACCGCACCACGGCGGACTGCGGGACTGCCCAGAAAGACGTTCTCGGTGACGCTGAGTTGCGGCACGACCTTCGAGTGTTGAAACACCGTTGCGATCTGTTTGCGCCAGCCGTCGACGTCACGGAGCGAGGGGGCGGGCTCACCGTGAAAGAACACCTCACCGGCGTCAGGTTTAGAGAGACCGCTCAGAATTGAGACGAGCGTCGACTTACCCGCCCCGTTGCGTCCGACTAGCCCGAGGCACTGCCCGGCGTCGATGTGAAGATCGACGCCGCGCAGTGCCTTCGTGCTACCAAAACTCTTCTCAATCCCTTTAGCTTCAACCGTAAAGAGTTGAGTCACTGTGGATTTCCTTCTTTGAAAGCTTGTTGCTACGACGCGTTGCAGACGCCACCGTGAGCGGCGCCAAAGGCGTTGCCCCACAGTGAGGTGTCCGAGACGGGGGTTGACTCCTCGTTGGCTGGCAGGCCATCAACCGGCGTTGTCACCTTGAGCGAGATGGCCGTCTTGGTCACGAACGGTGCAACGATCGGGTCAGCAAGATTGGTGTCATTGTCATAACTGACGTCTTGCAAGGTAGGTGCTCCACCGCCCTTTTCGCCGACCTTCAATACGACGCCCTTCGCCGCGTCAACGGCGTACTGCAAGGCGTACTGGGCGTAGAGGTTCGCCGGCTGCGACTGCGACGCCGAGACTGATCCTGCACTGATGTCGCACATCTCAAAAGGCACGCCGTCGTCACTGATCAACAGGGGGGACAGATTCGCCTTCGTCAACAGCGGGATGATGCCGGTGTCCGGCGAGGACCACTGGGAGTAAATGCCCTTTAACTGGCTGCCGTACGCGGTGATGGCGGTCTGCGCATCTGAGACTGCCGTCGCGTCATTCCACACCGTCGGGTCATTCAGCACTGTCACGCCTGGCGCATTCGCCTGCATGCAGGCCGCGAACGCATTGGAGCGGTCAGCACCGTTTGAAGACGTGAGGTCGCCCTCGAGGTTGAGCACGTAACCGGACTTCACGCCTTGGGACACCATGTAAGCGCACGCGTCTTGGCCGTAGAGCAGGTTCGAGGCGCGAACGACCATGTACACGTGACCAACCCCCACGATGGTGTCAACCGAAATGAGTTGCACCTTGTGCTTCGCGGCGTAGGCGATCGCGGGCGCAAGACTCGTCGCGGTCTCCGGGTTCACGATGACAGCCTTGGCTCCCTCATTCACCAACTCTTCAATCTGCTGGTTCTGCAGACTCGCGCTCGCCTCGGAGAGCAGTGGACCTAACAGTTTGACGTGGTCCTTTTTGGCGAACTGCTGCTCGTACGTGATGTACGCCGACCAGAAGTCGGTGTTGTTGTACGTCAACGACACGCCAATTTTTATCGTTTTCGCCGACGCCGCACCACTAACGACCGTCGCACTTGGCACGACCAGTGCGATCATTGTCGCCAGAAGGGTGCCCGCGAGACCGAGGGTCAATGACCGATAGGTCCTGGCATTTCGGCCCTTTTTCCGGCTTCGCGTCACCGCCGACGAAGCATTGTCTTCTCTCATTGCAACTTCCCCCTTTTGTACATTGGTCCGATGTTTTCGAAACAACACACAGATATTCGCGCAAAAATTAAACGATTCGCCGAATTTCCCCCCGAGACATCTGATGTCTGAAGTTCTATCACTGCCGTATATCGATGTCAAACACCGAGTTGAAGATCGGGGTCATCGGCCCCTAGGGCGACGGATATTCTGCCGCGTACGAGGTGCGAGCCTTCTTCGGAACGGGCAACGCCTCCTTCGAGGCTCCGGTTACCGGCAGCCTCAACGCGTCGGCCGCTCAGTGGCTGATCAGCTCTGGCCGCCTCACCCCGCCCTACGTCGCATCACAGGGCACCGCCATTGGTCGGGGCGGTCGCGTGTTCGTCAGTGCGGATAGTCACGGTCAAGTCTGGATTGGCGGCGACGTGATCACCTGCGTCACGGGAACCGTGGAGTTGTGGCCTCTTCGCGCCTCACGCCAACGCCGAGGGGTCGAAGGCCTCGTCGACGTCGTTGAGCGAGACCACCATCATGGGGCGGACGAATTGATGTGCGTCCTTAGCCAACTGGACGACGGTGCCCCAGACCGCGAAACCCACCGCGTGGGTGGCGAAACTCATCGGACCCTCGATGAGTTTGACTTCGACGACGCCACTGCCGCGAAGCGCGAGCGCGTCCCGCTGCATTCGTTCCATGGCCGTCTCACGTGCCGAGTACATCGCCTCCGTGAAGTTCTTCAACTCGACGTTCTGGGACTGTTGTTGCAGGACCGTGCCCACCGTGCGACGCGGGGCGTAGACGAAACTTGCCCCGGTCGCGAGACCGAGAGGTTCCCAACCGGCCACCATCAACATCGTGAAGTCTCGAGCCGAGAGATCCGAGACGAACACGACGCTCGCGTCCACCGCTTTCGCGCCGACCGGTCGAACCGCCGTACCGAGGAGTGAGATCTCGATGTGGGTCGAGTACACGCTTCGCTCGACGTGCACGCCGACGACACCGTGACCACCGGCCATCGCGGCCTCGCTGTGGAGGCGCCGGATCGCGTTCTTAAAAGCCTGTTCGTGCGCCTCACCCGCGGCGACTATCTCGCCCTGACCCCACCGCCACAGTCCCGCCGGCGTGGAAAACACCGACAGGCCACTGACGAGCTGGACGGGTTCCCAGCCAATGGAGTGCAGATTCAGTTCCTCGTCGATGGAGAGGTCCGACGTCGTGGACCCCGCGTTGGGCGCCTTCTCCGAGAGCGACGCGACGGCCCGACGCACTTCGGCCTTGGCGTCGGGAGCGCTCGTTGAGTGCTCGACGTTCGTCACGAGAGCCGGACCGTTGGTTGGGGCACCGGCAGAGGATCGAAATCCTTATAGCGCCGGATACGATTGCCCCGCAGCACCGCTTCGACCTCGAGGTCCCCCTTCGCGAACTCTCGATCGCCGAGAATCAGTGTCGCGCCGTGCAGCGCGTCACCGTGGAGTTGGTTGCGCGCCGACGCGCGAACCATGGAGCGCACCTGGGACTTCGCCGAGACGATCTGCTCGATCTCGGTGGGAGCCGTGGAGTTGGCCCACATCCCGGCGCTGCCTTCCATCAGGTACTCGGTGACGCAGTACGCCCACACCCGGATTGACGAGACCGACGCGACGATCGACACCGGCACGTAGCCCGCTTCGAAGACCTTGGCGAGGCGCTGCCCGGCCAGGTACGTGCTCCAGGGGGTTGCGGTCGCCGCGGGCGTGTCGCGCACCCTGACCGCCGTGCCCCAGATGTGGAACTCGGTGACGTTGGCGTCGGTGAGACGGCTCACCGAATCGACGACACCGACGACGCCGTGCGCGCCGAGCTGCGTCGCTTCTTCGAGCATGCGCGAGTACGAACTCCTAAATCCTTCGTTCCACGCGCTTTCGACCCACGTCTGTTGATAGTTCTGCCCCCACATTCGATGCTCGCCCGAGATCATGCCGTGGGGACACTGGTAGTTCTGCACGTAGCCACCCTGGGTTCCGCCGTAGGGCGAGACGCTCCGTGAGAGGCCGCCCATGGCGTACGCCCCTTGTTGCATCGCGCAAAAACCTTGCGCGAGCCCTAAGGGCTCCAGACCCAATTCGAGGCACGCCGCGAAGTCCGACACGCTGAGGCCCGAGGAGAACGCGCCGTCGCTGAGCCGTCGTTCGGCCGCTTCGGGTAGGTCGCTCGGTGGCGTCATTAGCTGTCGAGCGTGATGATCGTCGTGGGCTTGGCCAACGTGACGTCGTCCGAGGTCTTCAAGACCGCCGTGCCGAGCGAGAGGAACTCAATGGTGTGCGAACCCCATTGGTGCGACTTTTCCTCGAGGCGGACGCCCACGATACCCGTGGCGCCAAGTTGTGTCGCCTCGTCTTGCATGCGCGTCATCGCGAGTTCGCGCGCTTCGTAGAGCGCTTGGGTGAAGTTCGGCAGCTCCACGTTCTGTCCCGTCGTGCCGAGGGTCTGGCCGATACCGCGGTGCGCGATGTGGTACACGCACGTGCCCATCACCAGTCCTTGGGGGAAGTAACCCGTCTGCAGGAGCGTCCAGAAGTCCTGACCCGAGAGGTCCGAGGTGAAGGGCTTGCCGAGTTTGTTGAGACGCGAGACGCCGTCTTCGGCCTTGACGGCGGTGCCGACGGCGATGAACTCCGCGGCGTCCTTGCCCCAGTCGTAGTAGTTCACCGTCAAGCGAACGCCCACGACGCCGTCGGCACCGAGTTCGGCCGCCTCTTCTTCCATTCGCGTCATGGCCAGTTCGCGCGCGTTGTACATCGCCTCGGTGAGTTTCGTCAACTCCAGGCTCTGCCCCCACTTACGGGTCTGAATACCGGTGTGATAGATCGATGACCCCATCACGAAGCCGGCGGGGTGAAATCCCACCTCCTTGATCAAGAGGAACTCATTCACTGAGAGGTCCGAGGTGAACAGGCCCTTTTCCAACTCCTCGAGTCGATGGCCCGTCGCTTGGGGTAGATCGTTCGTTACCTCACTCATGTGGTGCCTCCTATGACAAGGTTTTCGAGGGCCTGTCGGGCGCCGTCGCTGTGGGCGGCTTCGGCCTGGAGGGCCTCGAGAAGTTTCACGATCCAGACGTTGACGTCGACGGCTTCGTTTCGAATCCGTATGCCTCCTGAGAACCGTCCGATGGTGCAGCGAAGATCCGAACCTTCCATCACCGCCTCGAACTGGTTGTTCGCCAGGTTGATCTGCAGCGAGGAGATGACGTCAGACTTCTTGAATCGACCACCACCGCGCTGGACGCGCAAGCGATCACCGAGCGTGTCGGCGAGTTCTTGACTGAGTGCCTTTAACAACAGACGGAGGTCGGTGCTGTTCGAACGAAGCGCCGCCGCCGCCAGGTTGAGGTCGTACGAGTCGTCCATGGAGGTCATTAGTGGCCACCTTACAGGTAAGAGTTTTCCCTCTTTTGGGCGCGACGCCGCCCCTTAATGCGACGGTGGCGCCACACTCGGCACGAAGTCGCGTTGTCGAACGAGGACGAACGCGCCCACCGAGCCCACGAGGGCGATGATGGCGGCGATGACCACGATGAGGTTGAGGGAGGAAGAGAAACCCGTGCGATAGGCGTGCAACACGATGGAGCGGGCCGACGCGGGCATCGTTGCCGCTACCTGGCGAACGTCGCCCCCGAGCACCGCGGAGCGCAGTTGGGCGCCACCTCGTGAGGCGATGGCGGCGCCACCGTGCGCGGCCCGGAGCGCGGCGACCGTCTTTTTCACGAGCTGCGACTGGAAGACCGATCCCAGCCCGGCGATGCCGGTCGCGATGCCGACTTGACGAAAGGTGCTGTTCGCCCCCGACGCCATGCCGCTTCGTTCCGGGGGTACTACCGAGATCGCCGCCGACGCGAGGACCGGATTGACCGCACCGATACCGACGCCCGCGAGGATGAAACCGGGCAGCAGCACGGTCCAAGTCGAGTTGGCGTGGGTGAAACTCATGACGAACAGACCTGCGGCGATGAACAACAAACCCACCCCGAGCATGTAGCGCGCGTGCACGTGCACGGTCAACTTCCCCGCTATCGGTGCGACGATGAACGCGAGAGCCGTGAGGGGAAGGAATCGCACGCCGGCGGCCAGCGGGCTGTATCCCAGGTCGTCTTGGATGTAGAGGGTGAGGTACAAGAACATCGCAAAGATCGACGCGGAGATGGCGAACGCGGCGAGGGACACGCCGGTCATGGCGGGTCGCTTGAAGAGATGAAGATCGAGCATTGGCTCGGACTGCTTTATCTCGGCAACGACGAAGATCACCATCAACGCGATTGCCGCGACGAGCAGCCCGACGATGAGCGAACTTGACCAGCCGTCGTCGTTGCCCCGTATGAGGGCGAACACCAATAAGAACAGTGAAGCGGAGAAGGTCACAAACCCGATCCAATCCACTCGACGTTTGTTGGGGTCTCGGGACTCTTGAATCTTGGTCAAGGTAATGATGATGGCCACCGCGCCAATGGGCACGTTGATGGAGAAAATCCATCGCCACCCAATACCGGTCGTGATGGCGCCGCCCACGAGCGGACCCACCGCGACGGCCCCGCCGAGGACCGCACCGTAGATACCAAACGCGGTGCCGCGCTCTCGTCCACTGAAGGCACCGGCGATCAACGCGAGCGACGTGGCGAACATGATGGCGCCGCCCACCCCTTGGGCGGCCCTCGCGAGGTTAAGCATCAACGACGAGTTCGCCAGTCCGCAGATCAGTGAGGAGACGCTGAACACACCGAGCCCGACGGCGAAGACCTCGCGCCGACCGAACATGTCGCCAAAGACGCCGGCGGTCAACAAGAACGCGGCGAGGGTGAGCGAGTAGGCGTCCACCACCCACTGGATGTCACTGAAGGACGAGTGCAGGGCGCTTTGGATATTAGGCAAGGCCACGTTGACGACCGTGATGTCCAGCAGCAGCATGAACGTCGCCGTACAGACGGCAATGAGCGTCCACCATTTCCGGTCAAGTGCGGCCATGGCGTTCTCGTTCCTCGTCGACGTGGGCACCGCGCGATTTGAGCAGCGGCATGGAAAAGACCTAGTCGAGGCTAGTTGCGCCAACGTCCATTGACGTCGTTAAGGTCGTCGCCCGATGGCGCCCGTCACCTTCCGATGGTGACGGGAACCAGTGGGGCGAGGTCGCCACTGCGATGCGAGGAACTGAGGAAGTTATCGAGCTGGACCGAGGTGAGGGGGCGGGCGATGAAGTATCCCTGACCGATGTCGGCCCCAATATCCTCCAGCATCTTGAGGCTCACGTACGACTCGATGCCTTCGGCGACGAGTCTGAGGTTGAGGGCCCGGGCGAGTTCGACGGCGGAGCTTACGATGGCCCGGGCGCGCCGATCGGTGCCAAGGGCGATCACGAACGACTTGTCAACCTTGAGTTCGTCGATGGGTAGATCGAGCAGTTGCGACAGGGACGAGTAGCCGACGCCGAAGTCGTCGATGGAGATGCCGATGCCCCGGTCGCGCAACTTCTCGATACAGCGTTTGGCGTTGATCGGATCCTCACCAACGCTGGACTCGGTGATCTCGAGGGTGAGGCGGTTCGCAGGGAACCTGTTCACTTCTAGAAGATGGTTGATGTAGTTCGGCAACTGCTCATCGAGTAAGTCGTATCGCGAGATGTTGACGCTCATAGTGAGTTCGAAGCCCTTACGATCGAGCCGACTCGCTTCGCGAATAGCATGCTCGAGTACGGCGCGGGTGAGGGGAAGGATGAGCCCGACGCGCTCGGCCAACGAAATGAAGTCGTCCGGGTAGAGCAGCCCTCTCGTGGGGTGATGCCAGCGCGCGAGCGCCTCGACGCCGTGCACGTTTCCCGTGTGTAAGTTGCGTGTCGGCTGGTAGTGCAGCGACAGTTCACGCGATCCAATCGCGGCTCGCAACTCGTCGATCATCGCGAGGCGTTCGCGGCTGTTGTTGTCATTCTCCACGTGATACGTGCACACCGAGACGCGACGCTCCTTCGCGTTGTACATCGCGACATCGGCGCGACGCAACAAGTCAGCGTGCGAGAAACCTGATTCGGGTGAGACGGCCACGCCGATGCTGGCCCCAACGCGCAACTTCACGCCGTCGAGGGAAACGGCCTCAGCGAGAGTGGCGCTCAGCTCTTCGGCGATCGCCACGCCCTCATCGACGGAGAGGACCACGCACGTGGCGGCGAACTCGTCGCCACCGATCCGAGCAATCGAACCGCGAGCTCCCAACCGGTCCTGGAACCGCGCACCGACGATATCGAGTAACTCGTCACCACAGGGGTGTCCGAGGGCGTCGTTCACCTCCTTAAACCCGTCCATGTCGATCAAAAGCACCGCGAGTTTCTGCGACTCGTTCAGTGAGGTCAGTTTCGCGATGCCGTCTTCTAAGAAACTGCGTCGGTTGCCGAGGCCCGTGAGTTCGTCGGTACGTGCGTCACGGAAGTTCAAGGCGCCCTGGCGAACTTCGCGCAGGGTCAAGACCATTCGCACGATTACGAGAAGCAGGGCGCAGATCGCCAACAACGCCGACACGTGCGAGGTGTGGTGCGCCAACGACCGCACGAGAACCGCCAGTGACGCGAGTCCGCAGACCGTAGGAATGAGGAGGATTCCCTTCGGCGCGACCGCCTCTTCGATTTTCGGCTCGGCGCGCCGATTGGGGCTCGGCCATGCCGCGACGGCCATCAGCCATATACCTATCAACCACGTTCCGTCGAGGACGGTATCGGGCGCGTAACTGTTCGACGCAATCTGATTGAGGTAGATGATGTCGCCCACCAAGAACCAGCCAATCCCCACGGTGAGCGCCAGGGTCGTCACGTTGGGACGAAAACGTAGCGGGGAGAGTCCCGCCACTAAGAGCATCAGCAGCGCCAGATCCATCAGGGGGTAGGACATCCCCACCGCGACCTGTAAGGGATTGCCACTCACCTGGAGGACTGAGTCGAACCACACCATTGCGGCAATCGCCCCGGCGGCGAGCCCGGCGATCGCTCCGTCAAGGCGCGCGCTCGGTATTCGCGCGCCAAATGACCGCTGCGTGATCAGCGTCACGCCGATGGCGAAACCCACGTAGGACAGCAAGTACGGCACGTCACTGGGTGCGGGAGAAGGGATTGGATGAATGTTCTGGTCGTGGAGCAGGAAGACCATATTGCCGATCTCATTGAGGGCGACACCGCCCGCCAACGCGAGCCACGCGGCGCGTAGTTTCGACGCGTGGCGGCCGCGCAGTAACAAGGGAATGATCGGCAACGTGCACGCGATATTGCCGACCCAACCGTCCCAGAGGGTCGAATAGTGATCTGCGCGGTGGACGAACGCGAGCGACGCTAAATACAAGAGGGCGCCGACGGCGGTCGCGATCTGCCACCAGAACTGTGACCGATCCTCGTACAGTGTTCGACCTACGGCCGCCAGCCGCTCCTTCGTGGTCGACGTTCCAGTCCCGACACTGGCCATTATGAGCCCTTCCCCTGGCTTGAAGGATTACCTGCCAGTCACCGTTGCGTTGGCGTTCATCGTCGACAAATAAATTGTCTAGATTGCGGCTGAGTACAACTTAAGTTACGGCTGGAGGTCGCTTCACTACTCCGTCACAACACGTGAGCAATAATTTTTGCGGCGGGTATGAACGGCGCCTCGAACGAGGCATACGCGACGAACTCGCCGCCCGCGCCCGTCGGCGAGGGCATCACCGGCCAGCGCGCCTCGTTAACGCACGTGCGACCTCCGAAGACGTTTTCGGCGCCGAGCCACGTGGACGATGACGTAGCCGAGCAACACCAGAACCGATATCGTGTGCCACTTTTGAAAAATGTTCGGTCCGGGCACCGGCAAGTAAATCTCGTGCCCCACGAGAAAGTCCGCGACTCCCGAAACCATTGCGTTCAGGGTAAGGAGCCACAAGATTGCGTCCGAGACAGCAAGACGAAACCTCGGGCCCGTTGCCCTCGAGCGACCGAATAGCCAAGTCAACAGTCGTCGCACGGTGTGACGACGTTGCGTCAGATGGATGAGGACGAGCACGAAGACCGCCAGACCGATGATCGAGTGATTGGTCGTTCCCGAGTGACCCAGATACTTCTTCGAGAGAAAAATTGCGGAGAGGGTGGCCGCGAGGAAGCCGAGCATCAGCGCGAGGTGCACCCACCACCGATTGCGGGCGATGGAGTCACCGTGGGTACCGGGCCGTGACCGCGCTAACACGGCGCGGCTATTTCTCGTCACGCGTCAGTGACACGAATGGTGACATCGATTGCACGCTAGAGCCAGTCAACCACGCACTCCATGGGGGAAAACCCTTACGAATCCCTAGGTGCATCGAGAGTACGAACTCGCCGTCTCCGGTCACATTCGAAGCGCCTCGAACCTCCGCTCAGCGAGATTGATCGTTCGCTACGAGTAGTTGCCCCGAATAACGACGACGGGACACGCGGCGTTCGCGACACAGTACTCACTCGTCGATCCGATCAGCATCCCGGTGAATTCGCCGTGCCCGCGACTTCCGACGACGAGCAGCTCGGCGCTCTTGGAGGCGGCGACGAGTTCGAGCGCCGGATGTCCCTCAACGATTTTGTAGGCCACCGCAATCTCGGGGTGCTCTTTTTCTAATAAGGCAATCGTCGGCTCGAGAATGTCGCGCGCGTCACTCGCTGGGTTGAAACCGTCGGGTATGGACCCCCACCCAAATGTGTTTGGCCACTTCCACACCGCGATCACCTCTAACGAGGCCCCCGTCAACTCCGCCTGGCGAGCCGCCCACTCAAGAGCGAGTAATGACGCCGGGGAGCCATCAGTTCCCGTGACGATGCGACGTCCCTTCGATGCACCCGCAGACGCCCTTGAAAGTTCCGTAGCCATTTCGCCTTCTTCTGAGGTAACTCGAATGTTCCACTCGTATCAAAAGGGACCTTAATGGGGGTGCCCTCTTTCACCGACCGCTGATTCACTCCTCCAACCGACGTGTGTCTCCAGGGGCGACCTCGATACGAGTGTTTTTTTCGAACGTTCGTCGGGTCCACGGCAGACGTCGATGAGTGAAGAAAGTTACTTTTGGCCCTAGGCCCGGATGCGTGACGTGCGAGAAACTAGGCACATGGACACGAACACGAATCTCAGAAGTCTGCGAAGCCCGGCGTGCCTGCGTGCGGAACGAGCGCGACAGCGCTCGAGGGCCGACCACCCTGCCCAGCAAGCCTTCGACGCACGTCGAGCGGCCCTGGAGCCGTCGCACTTTCACACCCAGGGTTGATGACATGGGCGCGCACCTGGACTCCTCCACGATCGGGGGCGACACTGATTTGATTGGTGCCCACGCGAACTATCCCACCGAACTGGAAGCTGCCATGGAACTCGAAAGCGGAACGACACTTTTGCTTCGACCGATTCGCGCGCAGGACGAGGGAAAGTTACTGCGGTTCCACGGGCACCTCTCGCCCGAATCCATCTACACCCGATACTTCTCCTTTCATCCAGAGCTCTCCCCCGTCGAAGTCGAGCACCTCACCCACGTCGATTACATCGACCGCCTCGCACTGGTTATCGAAGACGGTGATGAACTGGTGGGCGTGGCTCGCTACGAGCGATATCCCGGGACGAGTGAGGCGGAGGTGGCGTTCGTGGTCCGTGACGACTACCAACGCCGGGGACTGGGCGGACGACTCTTCGCGAGCCTCGTCGCGGCCGCGCGACCGAGGGGCATCACGGTCTTTCGAGCGGAAACGCTCTGTCGAAACGCTGACATGATGTCGGTCTTTCACCACAGCGGGCTCCCCATGACGTCCTCGATCTCGGCGGGCGAGATCAGCGTGCGCCTCTCGCTCGTGACACCGAGCGACCGTTTGACGCCGAAGGTGACAGCCCCCTCGTATTTGGTGCATCCGTGGTCCTGATCGTCAACGAGAACTACGACGACGCCGGTCACGAGGACCCGGGCCACCCGGAGCGGCCGAGCCGAACGAACGCCGCGAGGTCCGCGATTGCGGATCTGCACCTCGGCAGTGACCTCGTCACTGCGCCGTTTCGCGTCGCCTCGCGCGCCGAGCTTCTCCTCGTGCACCACGGCAACTATCTCGACGAACTCGGCGCCTTTTGTTACGACGGCGGCGGCGACATCGACCAGGACACCTACGCGACCTACGACTCGTGGGAGATCGCCAAGAGCGCGGCCGGGGCCGGCCTTTCGGTGATTGACGCCATGCGAGCACGCGACGACGCCGTGGGCTTCGTGGTGACCCGACCACCCGGTCACCACGCGTTGGCGGATCGGGCGATGGGATTTTGCCTCTTAAATAACGTCGCGATTGCCGCCGCCGCACTGGTGAGGCGGGGAGAACGGGTCCTCGTCCTCGACTGGGACGTGCACCACGGCAATGGGACCCAACAGATCTTCTGGAACAACCCCGAGGTGCTCTACGTCTCGACGCACCAGTCGCCGCTCTTTCCGGGCAGCGGTTTCGCCGGAGAAGTCGGGGGATGGAACGCGATCGATCGCACGGTCAATATTCCCCTCCCCAGTGGCGCGACGGGCGACATCCTGCAGCGGGCACTCGAAGAGCTCGCCGCACCGGTCATTGAGGACTTCGCACCGACCTGGGTGCTCGTCTCGGCGGGCTTTGACGCCCATCGAGCGGACCCGATGGCGGAACTACAGCTCACGAGTGGCGACTTCGCGGGACTCGCCCACCTCGCCACATCCTTCGCTCACCAGCCGGGCCGCGTCGCGATGTTCTTAGAGGGCGGTTATGACCTCGACGCTCTCCGCGACTCCCTACACGCGACGCTCGCCGCGGCGCTGGGCGCGACGACCAGCACCGAATCTCGTTCGAATGGCGGCCCGGGCGCCGAAGAGGTCACCCGAGCAGCCCGGGAACGTCGAGCGGCCATCGAGGCACTGCACATCCTCGAGACGAGCGAGCGTGCGCCGTGAGCGTCGCGCGCACCATCGCGGTGGGCTTCGACGGCTCGCGCGAGTCGGAGTCGGCCGTTCGTTGGGCGCTCCTCGAAGCCCATCAGCCCCACGACGACGTGGTCGTGGTGCACGCGGCGGGCATGCTGGAACATCTACACGGCGCCCTGTCACGCGACGTCACGCCACCTCGAGTGCTCGTACTCGCGCGCGAGTGCAACTTCAATGAGATGCACCTGCGATGGTTCGTTGACGACGGCGATGCGTGTTCAGTGCTACTGCGCGCGGGTGCGCCGCCGATCAACGCGGATCTCTTGGTGGTGGGCTCGCGCGGCAAGGGCCACCGAGCCGAGCTCCTCCTCGGCAGCACGAGTTTGGAGGTCGTCCAAAACGCCACCATGCCGGTCGTTGTGGTGCCCACCCACTCATCGCTGTAGAAACTCCACGGGCCTCGACACGTTGAGGCAACCTTCAACTCGTCGCGTGCTCGTACCCACGTGCTTCGCTGCGGCGAACCTCCTTCCCTCGTCGTCGACGGTTGGCGCGCCGCTCCCCACTCGAGACACGTCCCACCCGTTCGTGGAATACTTTCGCCCCAAGAGCGCGGCGCGACACGGTGCAGCAAGAAAGAGAGCGTGATCATGACCGGCAGAGTCATACTCATCACAGGAGCGTCAAGCGGCATCGGCAGAGCGTGCGCGGAACACCTCTCCGCCATGGGCGAGCGGGTGATCGGCGCGAGTCGCCGAAGCGTCACTGCCGTTGGGTGGTCGACGCTTCGCATGGACGTCGACGATGACGCTTCCGTCGTGTCCGGCGTCGAGAGCGTCGTCTCGGAGTTCGGCGGGATTGACGCCGTGGTGACCTGCGCGGGATGGGGTCTCGCCGGAGCCGTCGAACAGACGTCCATAGAAGAGGCGAGAGAACAGTTACAGACAAACTTCTTCGGCACCGCGAGTGTCGTGCGCGCGGCGCTCCCCTCCCTTCGGGCTCGCAAGGGTCGCATTGTCCTCATGGGCTCTATCGGCGGGGTGATCGGACTTCCGTTTTCGGCCTACTACTCGGCGAGCAAGTTCGCGCTCGAGGGATGGGGAGAGGCGCTGGCGTTAGAGGTCAAGCCCTTCGGCGTCCACGTGACGCTCGTCGAACCGGGCAACTTCCGAACCGATTTCACGGCGAGCCGGCGCGAGGTGACCGTGACGGGTGATGACCCGTATTCTCGCTCCCGCACCAAGGCCATCGGCGTCATGGCGCGAGACGAACTTAAGGCGCCCGACCCCTCGGCGGTCGCCAACCGCGTCGCGAGTGTGCTCAGCGCCAAGCGCCCGCCACGTCGGGTGACGGTGGGGCCCCTTGGTGAACGCGTCGGTCCCTGGGCCAAGCGGTTGTTGCCCGCTGCGGTATTTGAGGCGGCGTCGGCGTCAAGCCTCGGGGTCTAAACGCAACGAGGCAACGCGGCGGCGTCAGTCAACGAGCCGGTTCAATTCGCAGTTTCGTGTGCCGCGAGAGCACGTCGTAGTCAGCGTCGACGTGGAGCAACACCACGTCCTCTCTGATGGCGACCGAGGCGATGAGGCAATCGGTTAGTTTTCGCACCGTCTCACCGCCACGCCGGCAAATTCGATAGAGCGACGCCGCTTCCTCGTAGTCGGTGGCACGAGTCGGCAGGTTCGTCGCCCTCGCCAGCAGCCGCCGCAGGTCGTTCAGGTGCCGATCGTTCCGAGCACCCGACAGAATCTCCATACGGATCGGATCACAGGTCGCGATATCGGAGTCGAGGAGATCTTCGACGCGTCGGCACATCGGGCTGCCCGTATCGCGCAGGAACTCAATCCAGGCCGACGAGTCAATCAGCATCAACTCGATCTCGTCTCGCGCATGGACTCGAGGTCTCCCTCCCACCCCGAACCTCGAAGCGAACGCGCTTCTTCGACGCTGAGGGGTTCGCCCGCCACGAGTTGCAGCGCGAAGTTCACCGCGTCGCGCTTGGTTCCCAGGTGAAAACGGGCCATGACGACGCGACAGGCCTCGTCATCAATATCTATATTTGTGCGTGACATACACCAATAATACACCTTGCAAACGCCGTTCCGCCGAGTTACCTGCCACCTCCCCATTGGCGACACGTAACCCCAAGGTTCGCCACCCAGGACCCTCGAAGGAACGTTGCGATGGCGGGAACGAAGGACGACTCGCCTTGGAACAAAAATACGCGTCCCGCGTCTTTAAAGAACAGCAGCGTCGATCCATGGATGAGCGGTGAGCCGGCGCGAGTTGGTGACGGGGTCGAGACGCTCAGCGGTACCGTCGGCGACGAGGGTCGGCACATCGATCGCGGCGATGTTGCTTTCCCGCCCGGTCGCGTCGAATCGGTGGGAACGCCGACGTCAGCAGTCATCCCTCCCCACGCGGATGCGGCGAGTTCAGCGCGTCCGCCTCGAACCAGGACGGCTCGAGCACCGCACACCTACGGCAGCGTGGAGCCGTTGGGGGCGTAAAAAATTCCGAGGGACTGAAGGATCAGAACCGTAGGCTCTGATTCACCATGGCGACACACGGACCACCGTCACTATCCGACTCGGTGCACGGCGTCGTGGCGTGGGTCAAAAAGCACGATCCCAACTACGTCGCGCTTCGCCGAGGCGCTCGCACCGCAGTCGTGGCACCAGCTCTCTTTGCGCTCAGCGTGAAGGTCATCGATAATCTGCAGATCGCGACCTACGCCGCGTTCGGCTCCATCGCCCTCTTGATGCTGGTCGACTTCGCGGGCCCGATGCGCGCTCGTCTCCAGGCCCAGGCCACCCTCTCGGCCGTGGGCGTAGTCCTCATCGCGCTGGGTACGCTCGTCTCCCAGACGACGTGGCTATCGGTCGTAACGATGATCGTGGTCGCCTTCGTCATCCTCTTCGTGGGCGTTCTGAGTTCCGTGCTCGCGAGTGCGACGACGTCCTTACTACTCGTGCTCACCCTTTCAATCGCCGTGTCCGGGCCCACGTCCACAATCCCCGACCGACTTCTCGGGTGGCTCATGGCCTCGGTCGTGGCCTTCGTCGCCGTGTGGTTTTTCTGGCCCACCAAGAATGAGAACCCGCTTCGATCGTCCGCCGCTCGCGCGTCGCGGGCACTCGCCGCTTCCTTGCGGGTCGGGGTCGACGACTGGTTGGGCACGGGGAAGTTCTCAAAGGACGAGCGAGAGCGCGTCGTGAGTGCGGCCCACGACGCCACGACGGGCCTGCACCGAAACTTCTTGTCGTCGCAGTGGCGACCGACCGGTTTGGGCGTCGCCTCGCGGGCGACGGTTCGTCTGGTCGATGAGCTGCTCTGGATCGACACGTTGGTCACCTCGAAGCCGGGCGACGCCGTCGTCACCTCAGGACACCGCGACGCCTGTGCGAGCCGAGCCGCCTCGGCGAGCGTCTTAGAGGCGGGTGCTGCGTTACTCGAGGGATCTTCGACTTCCGCCTCGGCACTGGCGAACGCCCAGTCGGACCTCCACGCCGCGACCGAGGCGATGGAACGTACCGCCACACAGAAGGTGCCCTCACCCGAGGTGACTCGTGAACAATCGCTCCCCGAGCGCGGCGACGCCGCGCTCGAAGGACCGAGCGATGAGGTGATTAATGAGTTCGTAAGTTCCTTGGATCCCGGTTTCCGGGCCCAGGAGTTGGGGTTCGGCGTGTCGCTCGTCGGCGCCAACATCGACCTCGCGACCGCCGCTGATAAACGTGGCTGGCTCGACACGTTGGTCGGGAATCAGCCCGGGGTGACCTCAGGCCGTTTCGCTTTAGCCCGCGAGCGCGCGGCGACGCACCTCGATTGGCGCTCCGTCTGGCTGCACAACAGCGTTCGCGGCGCGATCGCCCTCGCGATAGCGGTATTTATAGCGAAAGAAGCCGGACTGCAGCACTCGTTCTGGGTGATCCTGGGCACGCTCTCGGTACTACGGTCGAGCGCCGTCAGTACGGGGCAAAACGCCCTTCGCGCAGTGAGTGGCACGTTGATCGGTTTCGTGCTGGGTTCGTTGATCTTGGCGCTCGTGGGCACCAACGTGACGGTCCTGTGGTTCCTCTTCCCGCTGGCGATCCTCGTGGCGGGTTTCGCCCCGACCGCGATCTCCTTCGCCGCGGGACAGGCCGGGTTCACCTTGACCCTCGTCATCCTCTACAACGTGCTCGAACCGGTCGGCTGGCGAGTGGGTCTTTACCGAGTGGAAGACGTAGCGATTGGCTGCGCGGTCAGCGTCGGTGTGGGACTCCTCTTCTGGCCGCGCGGCGCGGCGAAAGCATTGGGCGCAACGTTGCGTCAAGCCTTCGACGACGCCAGCTCGTATCTCGTCGCCGCCGTGGCGTTCGCCACGGAACGAACTGACGGCGACAGCGCATCGACGGCGACGCTCGATCACGCGCGCGCGGAGGCGGCGGCGTCGGGGCGGCGCCTCGACGACGCGTTTCGTTCCTACCTCGGCGAGCGAGGATCAAAGCCACTCCCGCTCGCCGAAGTCACCGCGTTGGTGCGTGGCGTCGCGAATCTTCGTCAGACCGCCGACGCCGTCGTGAACCTCTGGACGGACGAGGAGAATCCCGCACGTGAGCGCTCTTCCGCGCGCGCAGAACTCGCCCGCGAGGTCAGCGAACTCCAGCGGTGGTACGAGGCGCTCGGCGCCAGCCTGGCGGGCGAAGGATCGATTCCCGTGCCCGCCGAGGAGAGTCCCGAGTCCGAGCGACAACTCCTTCGCGCGGTGAGAGATGATCTCCGGGGCGATAAGGGAGCGGCGTCAACCGCCGTGCGGCTCATCTGGACGAAGGACTACCTCGACTCCGCGCGCCGACTCGAAGCCACGCTGGTCGACTCGGCCCGGGTGGCGGCCTCGTCCGCGACGATCGTCCCCACCAAGACCTAAGGACATCGGTCAGGCGGCGTGCCCGTCGGAGAGTCGCCTTTCGGGAAGTGCCACTTCACAGTGGTGACGCGGCGCGGATCGCAGGCCCGTCGACGTCGGCTAGCGGTGTTGGTCAATCAAGTCGCCAAGCACCTCCGTTGAGTCGCAGCAGCGTTCAACGAGCCAACTCGATGTCGATGCTTCGCCACAATGGTGAGGAAGTACCATCAGGATTATGAGCGACAAACTTGACCGCGCCGCTGGTGCGCTGGGCAGCGCGCTCGGCACGCTTGAAGAAGCGGCCGCGGCGGCCGGATCACGAATCCAACAGGGCTTCACCGAAGCAGCTGACATTGTGAGTGACTCGACAGTGGGAAAACGCGTCGAAAAGCGCGCGCACACTGTCAAAACATCGATAACCAACAAATTGGCGACGGCACAAAATAGCGCCGAGAAGAGGACCGCCGTCAAGAAGAAGGCGTCGGCGTCGAACGCGAACAAGAGCGTCGCGAAAAAGGCAACCGCAGCCAGCAAAAAGGCGACCACGGTGAAGAAGGTGGCCGCGAAGAAAGGTGCCGCCGTCAAGAAGAAGGCGTCGGCGTCGAGCGCGAACAAGAGCGTCGCGAAAAGAGCGAGCGCAGCCAGCAAAAAGGCGACCACGGTGAAGAAGGTGGCCGCGAAGAAAGGTGCCGCCGTCAAGAAGAAGGCGTCGGCGTCGAGCGCAAACAAGAGCGTCGAGAAAAAGGCAACCGCAGCCAGGAAAAAGGTGGCCCCGGTGAAGAAGGTGGCCGCAGCCAAGAAAAAGGCCGCAAAGTCGAAGTGATCGTCGTTGCAACACACCTGATGGGCCAAATTCCGACTCGACCGCGTTCACCTCTCCAGTAGGGTTGCACCAAGAGCGCCCGGACCACGCGACCTTCAGAACTGACATCGATCTCGGTGGCACAGTCGAAAAGGAGCGAGTCAATGTACATAGGTGGCGGAACCGTCGTCCTCATTCTCATCATCGTGCTGATTGTGTTTTTAGTTAGGCGCTGATCCCGATCGTCACATCCCCTTAAGGTCCATTCGTCTTACTTTGTGAGTCGCCTACTGTGGCTATACGGAGCGATCACTCCGGATACGTAACGGAGGCGAGCGATGGCGCAGGAGCAAGCCCGAAGGCCCTACCAGGCGACGTACGCCGTCTTGGCCCTCGCCGTTGGCGGCTACGCCCTCCTGCAGTCACTCGTCATTCCGGTCTTGCCGACTATCGAAGCGGGACTGCACACCTCACAGAACACCGTCACGTGGGTGTTGACCGCCTACTTACTGTCGGCAGCGATCTTCACCCCGATCATGGGTCGACTGGGCGACATGTACGGCAAAGAGCGCATGCTGGTGCTCACGCTGGTGGCTCTGACGCTCGGCTCGCTGCTGGCGGCGATCGCGAGTTCGATCACCTTGATGATCGTGGCCCGCGTCATTCAAGGTGTCGGTGGCGGTGTCGTTCCCCTGGCCTTCGGTCTGATCCGAGACGAGTTCCCCAAAGAAAAGGTGATGGGCGCCATCGGCGTCATCGCGGCGTTGGCCGCGGCGGGCGCGGGCCTCGGCATCGTGCTCGCGGGTCCGATCGTCAACGCGCTCGACTACCACTGGCTGTTCTGGATCCCCATGATCGTCATGGCGGCGGGCACGATCGCCGCGCACGTCGTCGTCCCCGAGTCGCGTGTTCGCACGCCCGGCACACTCAGTTGGGCCGGTATTTTCCTGCTCTCGGCCTGGCTCGTCGCCGGAATCCTCGCGATAAGCGAGGCGCCCACCTGGGGCTGGGGTTCGACGAGCGTTATCGGGCTCCTACTCGGCACCGTCATCCTCGCCGTGGTCTGGGTGGTGGTCGAAGCCCGCTCCGAGCACCCACTCATCGACATGCAGATGATGAGGATCCCCGCCGTGTGGACGACGAATCTGGTGGCGTTACTGCTCGGTGTGGGCATGTACGCGGTGTTCGCGTTCCTCCCCGAGTTCCTCCAGACCCCCAAGTCCGCGGGCTACGGCTTCGGGGTGAGCATCACCGTCTCGGGGTTGATCCTTCTCCCGGCGAGCGTCTTCATGTTCGCCTTCGGCATGCTCTCTGGTCCACTGTCGAAGCGCTTCGGGAGTAAATCAGTCCTCGTCACGGGGCTGCTCGTGGGCATCGTGACCTTCGCGCTCCTCACCTTCGCCCACGCCGCGGAGTGGGAGATTCTCGTCGCGATGGTCGTCGAGGGTGTCGGTTTCGGTCTGGCTTTCTCCTCGATGTCGGCCATCGTGGTGGTGGCGGTCCCACCCGAACAGACCGGCGTCGCGAGTGGCATGAACGCGAACATCCGCACCATCGGCGGCTCCATTGGCGCCGCGGTCATGAGCAGCATCGTGACTTCGGGGGTGCGCTCGGGGGCGATACCCCGCGAGTCCGGTTACACCCACGGCTTCGCGTTGTTGACCGTCGCCGCCATCGCCGCGGCGATCGCGGCCCTCTTCGTGCCGGGGCGACTACGACCGCCAGCCGTCGTCACCGAAGCCACGCTGCCCCACGCCGAGTTGGGTCTCGTCGCCGGCGGTACCCTCGTCGGCGACGAGTCGGAGTGAGGCGCCGATGAGCACCACCACGCGGCCGTTGCGCAAAGACGCCGCGCGACACCGAGAACAGCTCTTGGCCGCGGCCGTTCGCGTCTTTGACGAACAGGGACTCGACGCGAGTGTCACCGAGATCGCTCGGGTGGCCGGCGTGGGTATCGGCACGCTCTATCGACGCTTTCCCACAAAACAGGCACTGATCGACACGCTCGTACACGAGGTCCTCGGCGCCATCATCCAGATGGCCCGCGACGCCGCAAGGTCACCCGAGGGCACCGGGCTCGAGAGGTTCCTGGAGGCCACCGGCGCCTTTCAGGCGGAACACGCCGGCTGCCTGCCGCGACTGTGGAACACGGATCACGAGATGGTGAAACTCGCTCGCCACCTCATTGCGACCCTGCTGCTCGACGCGAAAGAGCACGGTCGCGTCCGCCACGACCTCACGAGTACGGACTTGACGTTGGCGATGTTCTCACTCAACGGCGTCCTCGAAGCGACCTTGCCCATTGCCCCCGACGCGTGGCGACGCCACCTCGACGTGCTGATCGCCGGCATGCGACCCGCCGACTCGGACCTCCCCCACCGAGCCTTGAGCCCCGCGCGCCTCGACAAGGTGCTCGCCGCTCGCTCAACGACGGTCCGCTAACTCGCTGGATCGCGAGCCACGGTCCCAACCCGTCTCGCGAGTTACCCGCTGGTCACCGTGGGGCCGTTCTCACTCCCACGGGGGTGACAGTGGGCCCTCACCGGTGGCGATCAGGCGCTGGAGGCTGGCGTTGACGAAGAAACCCCAGCCACCCGAACATCTCTCAAAACACTCGAACGCGGGAACCAGGCCACGGTGGGAAAAACGAACCTCGGTCCCACCATCACTCGCGCTGATGTCAAAGACGATGTCGGTACCGGTCCACTCGCTCGGGTCCGACGGTCCTTCGAGGCGCGAATCGACGACGTGCCACATAACTCGCTCGCCCGGGACGAGCTCCACAACTTTCTGCTTGGAGTAGTGGTACCCGGGATAGACGTAGGTGAACTCGTCGCCCACCTTCTTGGCGTCGCCCTCAACCTCGCCCGTCCACCATCCGCGGACGTTGTTGATCACCTCGAACACCTCCGTCGGGCTCGCTTTGACCGAGAAGGACGTCGTGAAGTTCTGGTTCTGCATCAGGTGCTCTCCTTGGTTGCGCGTGGCTTGGCTTCGGCGTGAGCCGCTTCGGCGAGGCGTTTGATGGCGTCGAGGCGACGGTCCCACTGCGCGGCGAGGTCGGCCATCGCCCGGGTGGCTTGGTGGAGACGCTCGGGTTGCACCTGGTAGAGCACCTCTCGACGCTGCTTGCGGCGCCTCACCAACCCCGCTCCTTCCAACACGACGAGATGCTTGGACACGGCCTGGCGGGAGAACGGTACGTGGTCGGCCAAGCTCCACGCGCTGGCTTCACCATTGCGAATGAGTAGATCGAGGACCCGTCGACGAGAGGGTTCGGCAACGGCCGACACCAGTTCTTCTTCCGTCAACGTCATCACCGTCACGATTGGCCCTCGAGCAAGGTGGCGAGGCGCGCCAGATGCGTGGACCATCCACCTCGATGATCCTCCGCGTAGCGCTGCTTCTCCGTGTCGGGCCAGTCGCGCAGTTCGTGGTCACGCTCGGTCACCCGCAGACGGGTGCGCTCGTCGCCCTCGGCGCTCAGCGTGAACTCCACGAACATCGAGTTACCTACGACCGGGTCCTCCTCGAGGGGATGGTTCCAGCGAAACGAAAAGCGCGTGGGCGCTTCGACGCTCACCACGACGACCGGGCCACCCTGGTCGCCGAAGTACATGAAACCCCGAGCGCCCGGCTCGACGGTCAGTTCCACTCGGTCGGCGAACCAGAGGGCCATCTGATCGGGCTCGGTGATGGTCCGCCAGACCACCTCCACCGGTGCTTCGATCAGGATTTCACGCTCAATCACTAGCTCGGCCATCAGTGTTCAGCCCTCCTTTACGTCAAACTGCAATGTGCAACCGACAGTAGCATGTCAGCGGACGACATGCAACTCTCTATTGCACATCTAAGAAGCGGCGCCAAGTAATTCCGCTTTAATCCTTGAGATTCTCTAAGGAGTGCTCCACGCCAGGCAACGAAACTCCACTGATTCACGTGAGTACGTTTCAATCAGGGAAGAATTGAAGTCCCGACACTTCCCTCTAACAGTGCAAACGAGTCATCAATCGTGCCAATGCTGGCTCGTTTGCCGGTCGCTTGTACGAATCGACACGCCGCTTCCACCTTTGGCCCCATTGAGCCAGGCGCGAAACTGAGGGCACGAAGTTGCTCAACGGTGACCTTGGCAAGCGGGCGTTGCGTTGCTGTCCCATAATCTACGTACACCGCCGGTACATCGGTTAAGAAGAGTAGGACATCGGCATGTACTTGACGAGCAATGAGGGCGCTGGCGAGGTCCTTATCAACGACAGCTTCGACACCCTTAAGACGGTTCTTTCGATCTCGCGTCACTGGTATTCCCCCACCACCACCACAAACGACTATCAATCCCTTCGCCAACAAATCAGTCACTGAGGACATCTCGACCACTTCAATAGGTTCGGGCGAGGGGACGACGCGGCGCCACGAATCGCCATCTTGCTTAAAGATCCAATGCCGTTCACTCAATTTGTCCACCTGAGCCTTGGAATACCCGCGACCGACGAACTTCGTGGGTTTTGACCATGCGGGATCGTGTGCGTCAACTACCGTCTGGGTCACGACCGTCACGACGCGACGGTCGAGCAGGTTACCTAGCGCTTGCGCAATCCAGTATCCAATCATTCCTTGCGTTTGGGCAACGAGAACATCGAGGGGGAACGGATGCTCTAGCGCAGGATCATTCGCGCTCTCAAGCGCCAGCATTCCTACCTGAGGCCCGTTGCCGTGTGTGATGATGACGTCGTTCCCGTCACAAACCTTGGCGAGTTGCCGAGCTGCGTCGGTGACGTGACCCAATTCAATTTCGGCAGCGGGCTTTTCGCCTCGTTGCAACAAGGCATTACCGCCTAGTGCGGCAACGATGAGGATTTCAAGCTCCGGCCAGCGTCGCCACCATGACCGCCTTAATTGTGTGAAGTCGGTTCTCGGCCTGATCAAAGACGATTGACGTGGCGGACTCGAAGACCTCTTCAGTGACTTCCAGCGCGCTTACGCCATACTTCTTGTTCAGTTCCTTACCAATTTCGGTGTCCGTATTATGAAGTGCTGGCAAGCAGTGGAGGAATCGCACATCAGGATTCTTTGATGCGTGCACGAGTTGCTCGTTGACTTGATAGGGCAGTAACAGTTTGATTCGTTCAGCCCAAGAATCAGTGGGTTCACCCATGGAGACCCAGACGTCGGTGTAAATAAAGTCCGTCTCCGCGACCGCGTCGTGAGGGTTCTCGGTAATAGATAGTTTCGCATCGGAATGCTGCGCCAATCGTTTTGCAATGAGTTGGACATCCTCGTTTGGTTGCAACGAGAGTGGCGCCGCGATACGGATATCCATACCCAAGAGTGCTCCAACACACAGCAGTGAATTGGCGGTGTTATTTCGAGCGTCGCCGACGTAGGTAAGAGCGATACGCTCGAGTGGCTTCGAGGAATGGTCGCGGATGGTGAGAATGTCGGCCAATAACTGCGTAGGATGCCACTCATCAGTGAGCCCATTCCACACGGGCACGCCCGAGAACTCGGCCAACAACTCGACGTCGTGATGAGCGAATCCACGAAATTCAATGCCGTCGAACATGCGACCAAGTACCCGCGCCGTGTCCTTTATGGTCTCCTGGCGACCCATATGAGTGTCACCGGGTCCCATGTAGGTCACATGGGCACCTTGGTCGTGTCCCCCTACTTCGAACGACGACCTTGTGCGCGTTGACGACTTCTCGAAAATGATTGCAATATTCTTTCCCTTTAGTCGTTTCTTTTCCGTGTCAGATTTCTTCTCCGTACGCAATATCTCCGCAAGATCAAGGAGTGCCATAAATTGATCTTTGGTGAGGTCAATGTCACGCAAAAGACTTCGACCCTTTAAGCCTCCAATGATTTTGGAATTCTTCATTGGACCGCTTCTCGCTCAATGGGACACGTCATGCAACGCGGGCCCCCTCGCCCTCGACCAAGTTCGCTGCCCTCGATGGTGACAACTTCAATTCCCGCGCGACGAAGCATCGTGTTGGTCGCCACGTTTCGGTCGTAGCCCACGATGACGCCCGGTGACACGGCAAGAAAGTTTGTCCCGTCGTCCCACTGTTCGCGCTGAGCTGCTCGTTCGTCCTCATTCGTCGTGAGCACCGTGACGCGGTCGACCTTTAGCACCTGAGCCAAGGTTTCCCAGAGATCTTCGTTCTGGCTCAGTGCCACGGTATCGGGCTTCGTTCCGGGCACGATGGTCCAGCTACGAAGATTGCGGTCGAAGTATGGATAGAGCACGAAAGTGGCTCGATCAATCATGGTCATCACCGTGTCAAGGTGCATAAACGCATGACTGTGTGGCAACTCTATGGCAATTACCCGTGTCGCCAGTCCAGTCTCAAAAAGTCGACGACTAAGAATTTCAACAGCAATCGGCGTCGTTCGCTCTCCCATGCCAATCATCACCGTGCCGTGACCGAGAATATGCACGTCGCCGCCTTCCATCGTTGCTTGATGATTGACTGTCTCAGAATCGAGGAGCACGTCGAATTTCTCATCCTTGAACAAAGGGTGGTAACGATAGATCGCCCTGGTATGAAGAGATTCACGCTTGCGCGCGGCCTTGGCCATTGGATTCACGGTCACACCCGCGTAAATCCAACAAGAGTTGTCTCGTTGGAACAGCGTGTTCGGTAGCGGGGGTAAGACGAAATCGTCTGCTCGCAATTGATCCCACGACAGACTTTTTGCGCGGAGTGGGGCCAAATCCGCCTTCAAGACTCCACCTATCAGAAACTCGGCCAACTTCGCTCCGTCAAAGTCATCGAGCAAGGAACGAACCGGAGTAACGAGCGAGGGGCCAATTTGATCGTTGGTACAAAGATCATCCAGTACGAAGGCTCGTCCTTCGGGAAGATTTAGGACGTCGGCGAAGAGGTCCGCGAACAGATGGACCTGCACACCCTTATCGCGGAGGGCCTGAGCAAATGCGTCGTGTTCCTCACGGGCTTTCTTGGCCCACAGGACGTCATCAAAGAGGAGACTTTGCACGTTTGACGGCGTAAGACGCGCTAGTTCGAGACCAGGACGATGAATAATTGCCTGCTTGAGTTGGCCAACTTCTGAATCAACACGGAGTGTCATGGCACTGCCCTGCACTTTCTATCGCCGCTTTCAGCGATGCATTTATGACTTCGTAGGAACAACAATCTCGTCGGGCAACTCAATTGGTTCAACGGCCTCACCAAGGCGCTGACGACGCGCATTCAAGAATGTGTAGAGAACCAGCCCGGCCAACAAAACAACGAGTGCCTGGTACACCACTTGGTAACCCGAGGCGAACGTTACCCACATAGAAAACAACACGCTCGCCCCCGCAATGCTGAGGTCTCGAGCGAGTCGCCAGCCTTCAACGCGACGGCGACGCGACACCAGATACGTCAATTGCGCAATTGCCGAAAAGAAGTAAGGAATGGCAACCGTGACAACGGTCAGGTCAACGAGATATATAAAGACTGTCAAGCCCGAACTAGTGGTGTAGCGCCACAACATGAGCAGAGAAGGTAACGCAGTCCCTACGAGGATGCCGAACCACGCGGTGCCTTTCTTGTCCGACCACGCAAAAGGTCGTGGGAAAAGATCGTCTTGGGCAATCGCGCGAGAGGTTTCGGTCACGATGAGGGTCCACGCAATGAGAGCTCCGAGGCCGGACACCACGGCAACGCCCGCGATGAAACGTCCCGCCCACGCACTGTGTGGAAACATTGCTTGAAAGGCGTTGACGAATGGTGAACCGGTGCCGACCAAGGTATGGTGCGCCACGAGACCCATGACCACGGCGGTCACTAAGACGTAAAGACCGGCGCTGGCGACAGTGCCAATCAATGAGGCTCGCATGACGTTTCGCCGAGGATCGAAAACGCGTTTCGCGGTAATTGCCGCGGCCTCGACACCAATGAAAGAAAAGAGAGCGACCCCGGCGGCAATACCAATTCCCGAATAGAGACTTCCACCCGAAGCATTAAAGGGGCCGAAATTGGCCCTGGAGACGAAGAACCATCCAATCACGCCGACGAACAACAGTGGCAGGAACTTTATGACGACACTGATGTTTTGGAACCACACCATTTGACGAAGACCGGCCAAATTGATGAGGGCAGGAATCCACAGACCAAACATCGCAATGCCCCAGTTCTGCATCCCCGATGGGTGCGTGAAGTTAAACAAGGCATCTACGTAAAAGACCCACGATGACACGATTGCGGCGTTACCGGCCCACGACTGGATCCAGTAACACCACCCCACGAGGTAACCGGCGAAGTCGCCAAACTCGTGACGGGCATAGGCGTAGACGCCACCATCGCTGTTCGGAATACGCCGAGTGAGTTGGCCGAACAGCACCGCCAGCAGCATTGCGCCTACGGCAATCACGCCCAAAACGACAATGCCCATAGTGCCCGCTCCCGCCAGGACTGCGGGCATCGTGAACACCCCGGTGCCAACAATGCTGCCCACGACGAGAGCGCTCGACGACGTGAGGCCCATGGCGTGAGCCTTTTGTTGCTCTCTTCCGCTTCTCGGTGCGCTCGGCTCGGACTTCGCCGCTGCGGGTGAATTGGTGACGGTCATGACGACTCCTCAGATACTTCACGAGAAAAACCTCGCCACTCGAGAGTCCCAGATAAATTGTGGGGTTCATCTTTTCCATTAAGGAGGGACGTCCACTGCTTATTTGGGTGTTCATGATGAAGCCCGCAGGTCTCAACGTGCTCAGTCTCTGGGACGAAACGTCCTTGAAGATTGAGAGTGGGAAATCGTGAACCGGACGAGAGCAAGCGGAGCGAGCCGTTACGTTGCGCGTACCCGCGCGGCGCATCGGCGCCTCCAAAGTGGTAATCGCTCACATTTATCCTCGTAACCATTTCTGGTCACCAATGGTCCGGAGCGACAATTTGAACCTACCACCGATCTGGCGGAGTCACTCGCCGTGCCGATAGCGAGGAAACGTAGTGACTCGACGCGTCGCAAGAACGATGGACGCGAAATCACTGTTTGAGGATCGGCACGAACAGGTACCTTGGCATAAGCACTCGAGGTTTGGTGCGTAACGCATCGAAAGGTCGACCATGGCACGTGGCTCAACGACCAAACGCGCCGCCAAGTTGAAGCCTTCGGTCACGACCCACGCGAGATCTTCTGATTTGTCGACATTGCCGATGGATGAGTTGATGAACAAACTGACGACATCAAATGATGGACTCACTGGTGCAGAGGCGAGCAAACGGCTTGTTACGTACGGCGCCAATGAGATCATTGCCAAAAAGCAGAATCAATTCATCAAGTTTCTTACATATTTCTGGAGTCCAATACCTTGGATGATTGAAATCGCAGTCGTGTTGTCGGGCGTACTTCGCCATTGGCCAGATTTTTCTATTATCTTAATTTTGCTCTTTGCAAATGCGCTCATTGGTTTCTTTGAAGAGCACCAGGCGGGTAAGGCTATTGACGCCCTAAAGGCTTCACTCGCCATCAAGGCACGGGTGTTACGAGATGGTTCATGGATTAACCCCGTAGCAAAAGAATTAGTACCGGGCGACGTCATTCGACTTCGCCTCGGGGACATCGTGCCCGCAGACTCTCGGTTGCTTGAGGGCGACCCGATTGAAGTCGACGAATCGGCTCTTACCGGTGAATCGCTTCCCGCGACGAGGGGACCAGGCGATTCGGTCTACTCGGCGTCGGTTGTTCGTCAAGGAGAGATCGGAGCCCTCGTCTATGGAACCGGTGCGAACACGTACTTTGGCAAGACTGCGGACCTCGTCCAAGGGGCGACCACCAAGAGTCATTTTCAAAAGGCCGTGTTGCGTATTGGTACCTATCTGATTTATCTCGCTCTAGGTATGGTCTCGGTCATCATTATTGTTTCGGCCCTTCGCGGGGATTCGTTCCTAACGACCTTGCAATTCGCACTTGTTCTCACGGTGGCCGCGATACCCGTGGCCATGCCCACCGTGCTCTCTGTAACCATGGCGGTGGGCGCTCGATTGCTCGCTAAGAAGAAGGCCATCGTGAGTCGGCTGGTCGCCATCGAAGAGCTAGCGGGCGTGGATATTCTCTGCACTGACAAGACCGGTACCTTGACACAAAATAAGTTGACCCTGGGCGAACCCTTCACGATCGACGGCGTTGGCGTGGATGAATTGATTCTCGACGCCGCCCTCGCCTCGCGCGCTGACGACAACGACACCATTGACCTCGCAGTTCTCGGGGGCGTGAAGAATCCTCATCAACTTCAAGATTTTTCCATCGAACACTTCGTACCATTTGATCCAGTTTCCAAACGCACCGAAGCCACCGTCAAACACAAGGGTGGGACTTCCTTTCGAGTTACTAAGGGCGCCCCACAGGTCATCCTTGCCATGTCGTCCAACGCTCAGAGCGCGAAAGAAGACGTCGACCAGGCCGTGAGTGGTTTCGCGACTCGCGGATTTCGCGCCCTCGGCGTCGCTCGAGCGAACGTAAACGGTGATTGGAAGTTCATAGGGGTGTTGGCGCTTTTTGACCCTCCTCGCATTGACGCAAAGGCGACGATCGCCACCGCGCGCCAGATGGGCGTAAAGGTCAAAATGGTCACCGGCGACGCCCTCGCCATCGCTCAAGAAACAGCAAGAAACCTCGCAATGGGAACCGACATTCTCGACGCCGCGAGTTTGCGAGCTACAAAGAATTCGCAATCTAACCAGTCAACGAAAGACATCGAGTCGGCGGACGGCTACGCCCAGGTTTTCCCCGAAGATAAATCACACATCATTGACGTACTGCAGCATCGTGGTCACATCGTGGGCATGACGGGCGACGGTGTCAATGACGCTCCGGCCCTAAAGAAGGCTGATTGCGGTATTGCTGTTTCGGGTGCGACTGACGCCGCACGTGCGTCGGCGTCCATTGTGTTGACCACTCCCGGTCTCTCGGTGATTATTGACGCCATCAAGGAAAGTCGTAAAATCTTTCAGCGAATGAATAGCTACGCTATCTACCGAATTGCGGAGACACTGCGAGTTTTGCTCTTTGTAACCGCGGTAATACTGCTTTTCAATTTCTTTCCCGTGACCGCAATTCAAATAGTCATGCTGGCCCTCCTTAATGATGGGGCCATTCTTTCCATCGCGTACGACAAGGTGCGCTACCGTAATCAGCCCGAAGCCTGGAATATGCGCGTCGTTCTCGGCATGGCCACCGTCTTAGGAATCGTGGGGCCTGTTGCCGCATTTGGTGTTTTCTTTTTGGGAGATCGGGTATTTCATCTCGGAAGGCCCGAATTGCAAACCATGATGTACCTCACGCTTTCAGTCGCGGGACACCTCACCATCTTCCAAGCTCGTACTCGGGGAAGTTTCCGGTCCATACGTCCAGCGCGAATTCTCTGGGTAGCGGTATTGGGCACTCAAATTCTCGCAACCTGCATTGCCGTGTTTGGAATCTTTATGACACCCCTCGGCTTTGGCTACGCCGCTCTCGTTTGGGGTTACGCACTCGTGTGGTTCCTCTTCACCGACCGAGTGAAGATTTGGGCGTATCGAATACTCGATCCTTCAAGCCAATCATCGGTGAGGGATTCTCGAAGTGGTCGCACATTCGCAGATCTCGGTCTCATGGCGGCGAGTGTGGCACCATTTCACACCGGACTTGAAGTTGATTCGCAAGATTCTGTCTTTCATGATAGTTCCTCATGTCAATACGCCAAAGAAATTATGCACGAACACCACGTCGTGTGGGGAGCCGATGAGCGTCGGCGTTGCTCGTGGTGCGAGGACCACGCACACGTGGCACCGTTTCACACCGAAGTTCGAACTGGTCTCGAAGAGCCGGTCTTTCACGACAGCACTTCATGTCCCTACGGGCAAGAAATCACGGACAATCATCACGACCACGCGGGCGCCAACGGACTTCGGCGTTGCTCGTGGTGCGAACTTCACGTCGCCGCGTTGGTGAGCACGTAAACGGTATTGATTCGGGGCGAAAGGAAGCGTCAAACCCATCCTCTTCGCTAGCGCGGGCCACCGACAGAAGTTGATCGTAACTTGCGCGCTCTTGAGGTTCAGAACATATTCGAGGTTTCATTTTGGGGTGAATTCGACCGTCTAACGCCAGCCACGGCTCCGATGGGTCACCGCGAGCAGTTAGTACTCCTCGTTCGAGATTGACGACGTTCGCTGACGCAGGGTCAACAACGAGACGGGCGACTAGAAGGGTGCGCGCACGACGACGCCGGCGAGGCTCCGTCGGAGATGAAATCCGAGGCGTTCGTAGAGGGCGATCGCTCGAACGTTGTTGGCCGCGGCGTGCAACATCGGCACCTTGCCCTCGCCAAGGACCGCGTTGATCTGAGCGAGGACCAGGGCTCGTCCGAGTCCTCGGCCGACGAACTCCTCGTCGGTGCAGACCGCACTGACTTCAATGTGCTCGCTGGTCTTTGCCCGCTGTCCGGCCATGGCGACCAGGCGTCCGTCCAGGTGGATGCCGAGGTACGTGCCCAACTCCCAGGTGCGTCGGGCAAAGGGACCGGGCTTCGTTCGAGACGTCAGAGACATCATCTCCTCCACGTCGGCAGGCCCGAGTGGCGCTATCCGCGGGTCGTCGGACGCCAACACGGGCGCCTTCGGTCCAATCATCTGGACGGCGTTGATGGGCGCCACCACCTCCCAACCCTCGGGCACCGCGACCTCCCCGCGCAGGAGCACCACTTCGGTGCCGGGGCCGGTGAGGTCTCGCAGTGCGTCGAAGTGCTCCGCCGTCGGTTCGTCGGGCACCGCACAGAACGGCCCCACGTCGATCGGGAAACGTCGCGCCCGGTCATCACCTTCGGCGAGATAGTGCTGGGGACCACTGAGCGCGTGCCACATCATGTTGTCGAGAGGATCCACGGGCCTCTATTCAAGCAGCCAAGCGACGCGCGCCCCCCTGGGTCATCACCCGTTCGTCCCTCGGAACACCCCGATCTACGGCTACGTCTACGACGTGCGAACGGGTGCGTTGATCGAAGTGCCCGCAGCGACCAAGGCAGGCGCGGCGAGTTAGCCCGTCGAGTTGAGGAAGCGGCGGCCCCACGCGGGAGCCGAAGGTGTACGGCGGTGTGCTCCAATCGCCGTCGTCGCCTTATGCCGGCCCCGATCGCACGTCTCGTGGGGCCGCCGCAGAGAGCGGCGCCGGACTAGTTGTCCTGGTGGGACGAGAACGCGCCGTCCCCGTCTTCCGCGGCGACTCGGCGACAGGTCTGAATCAGCAGCGTCGCGAACGCGACGTTGGAGAGAATCTCCGTAAGAAACAGCAGATGCAGCGTCCCGACGACCGTCAAGAGGGCGAGGACGTCACCACTGAGCTGCAGCGCGAGCAGCGTGCGAGTGGCCGACGTTGCCGGCCACAACTGGTACATCCAGATCGAACCCACGCCCACCACCGCGATGAGCGCGGTGCCGAGGCTGAAGTGAATATCCGTCAGGGCCTCGTTGAGTGAGTAGAAGTAGGTACTCAACAGAATCGAAAAGACGACTGCGCTGTAGGCGAGGATCAACTGACGAAGTCGTCGCGTCCGCTGGTTGCCACCTTCGTAAATCGACGCCGCGCGTGCGCTGTAGAGCACCAGGAGCGCCAACGCGAGGGTGTAGGGAACGGCGGTCTTCAGGTGCAGTCCGTAGTTGCTCATCCCACCCTCGTCGCGAGCTAGTACGAAACCCGGATGGAGCGCGACGCTGACGGCGGTGAAAAAGAGGAACAGGACCTCTCCGCGCACGACGTAGGTGACGGCGCGAGAGAGTTCGGGCGTCGACCTGGCGACCGCGGAGGATGTGGCTCCTCGTGAACTCCGTCGAATTCCTTGGATCATTTGATCGCCCCGATACGTCAAAGTCGCCGTGGTATCCATATGGCGAACGCGGGCCCTTGGGGAACTCGCGCCCGTTCTTAAGGAGCAATATAAAGGTCGATCACGAAAGTGCGACTCGATCCTCTCGCCCTCCGGGTACGTTGCACCTATTGGAGAGGACGCTCCGAATGAAAGGACCACCATGAACCTCGACCTCCACGTGCCGCGATTCACCTGGCCCGGCGGCCCCGTCGCGATGGCTCCCACGTTGACGACGTTGGCCAAGACCGCCGAAGCAATCGGTGTCCGCACGCTCTCGGTGATGGACCACTGGTTCCAGATGGAGATGATGTGGCCCGCCGAGGAGCCCATGCTCGAGGGCTACACCACGCTCGGCTTCGTCGCGGCTCAGACCGAACGCCTGCGACTTCGTCTCCTCGTCGGAGGGGTCACCTACCGTCACCCCGGCCTGCTCGCCAAGACCGTCACCACCCTCGACGTGCTCTCGGAGGGACGGGCTGAGCTTGGCCTCGGGGCCGCGTGGTACGAGCGAGAACACCTCGGTTTAGGCGTTCCCTTTCCGCCGCTCGCCGAACGTTTCGAGCGGCTCGAGGAGACCCTGCAGATCTGTGAGCAGATGTGGAGCGAGAACAACGGTGCCTACGACGGGAAGTACTACCACCTCACCGAGACGTTGTGCTCACCTCGACCCGTCAGTCAGCCCCGACCTCGAATCCTCATTGGTGGCAGTGGCGAGCGAAAGACGCTGCGTCTGGTCGCTCAGTACGCCGACGCCTGCAACATCTTTGGTGACGCGAGGGTGATCGCCCACAAATTGGACGTGCTCCGTCGTCACTGTGACGAGCAGGGTCGTGACTACGCCGAGATCGAAGTGACGGCCCTGCTCAACGTGGATGAACAGATGACCACCGAGATGATTGTGGCGGCGGCGCAGTCGCTCGCCGACGTCGGCGTCGACACGGTGATCGCTAGTTCCTCCACCCCCGAGCCCGCGAGGTGGCTCGAGGAGGTGTGGGGACCCGTCATTCCGCACCTGGCGACCCTGGGCGCGTAGCGCTCCCGCCTTACCGCAACGGACAATCGTGGGCGTCACGGCGAGCGTTTGCCCCAGTTTGAGGTTGCGCGATGACCCGTAGGCTGAGGTGGTGAAAGGAACGTTCCTCTCGCATAGGACGCCAAGTTTGGGCCGGACGATCTAGAAGATTGTCGCCCGTTCGGGCTCGACGCCTTCATTTCTGTGAAGGAGAGCTCACGTTGCCGTATTCGCCCGTATCTCGTTTCGATTCATCGCCCTCGCCCCAGACCACTGGTCGGGGGAACTCACGTGCGTGACACAAAGATCTCCTACGGATTCCTGAGCAGCGCCCCGCCCACGCGGTGCGGGCTGGCCACCTTTACCGCCGCCCTCGGCGCGACGCTGGAGGACCTCGGCGCCGACGTCTCGCTCGTTCGAGTGCTCGATGCTCCCGGTGAAGCCTCGACGTCGAAGCTTCGCTCCATCGGCGAACTCGTAGCGACGGACCCCAGTTCGATCGCTCGGACCATTACTGCACTCAACCGCTGTGACGTCGCCATCATCCAGCACGAGTACGGGATCTACGGCGGACGTGACGGCGACGATATCGTCAAAGTGCTCGACGGACTCTTCGTGCCGAGCATCGCCATCTTGCACACCGTGCTGCAGCGACCGACGCCCCACCAGGTGGAGGTCCTCAACGCCGTGATCGCTGGCGTCGACGTCGCGGTCGTGATGACCGAAGCCGCTGCGACGACGCTGTCGCGTCTACACGAGGTCGGCACCACGGCGGTAGAAGTAATCCCTCACGGCGCCACCGTGAGTGCGGGCGTCATCACTCGCACTCCAAACGACCGACCGACGATTCTGACCTGGGGCCTCATCGGTCCGGGCAAGGGAATCGAGTGGGTCATCGACGCGATGGTCCACCTGGGCGACTTGGTGCCCGCACCGCAGTACGTCATCGCGGGCCAGACCCACCCGAAGGTGCTGGCGCTGGACGGTGACACGTACCGCAACTCACTGATGCGACGCGCGGCGACCAACCACGTGAACCACCTCGTCAAGTTCGACAACTCCTATCGAGACCTGGCGTCGTTGAACCGATTGATCAGCCGCGCCGACGTCGTCGTGCTGCCCTACGACTCGAAGGACCAGGCCACCTCGGGAGTCCTCGTCGACGCGATCGCCGCGGGACGTCCCGTCGTCGCAACGAACTTTCCTCACGCCGAAGAACTACTCGCGAGTGGTGCCGGTATCACCGTGCCGCACCGCGACTCGGTGGCACTCGCCATCGCGCTACGACGAGTGCTGAGCGAACCAACGCTGGCCGCAGCCATGGCGGATGAAGCCCGTGTCCTCGCGGGGGAGCTGAGCTGGCGAGCAGTCGCCGCCCAGTTCCAGGGCGTGGCGCGCCGGCTCATTACCTACGCCGACGTGCCCGCGTGAGTCACGCTCCCCCGCCCGACTTCGCCCACCTACTCTCACTGAGCGGGCCACTCGGCACGTTCGAACACGCCGATCACGCTCGCGCGCGCATCGAACACGGTTACTGCACCGACGACGTCGCGCGGGTATTGCTGGTGACGGCGCGAGAGACGCAGCCCTCCCCAGAGGTGCGCGAGCTCGCGTCTTCATCGTTGGAGTTCCTCCGCGGCGCCCAGGGCCCCGACGGACGAGTCGTCAATCGCCGCGCGGCTCTGGGAACCTGGCTCGGGGTCGCGACGGACGAGGACTGCTGGGGTCGGACCGTCTGGTCGCTCGGCACCCTCGTGGCTCGATGGGGTGACGACGAACTGCTTGCCCTTGCGACGCCGATGCTGGAACGAAGTCTCACGGTCGTCTCTCCCTGGCCCCGGGCCATGGCCTTTGCGACGTTTGGTGCCGCCGAGGTCCTCGACCGCGATCCATCCCACGAGGGTGCGATGACGTTGGTCACGGCCGCGGCTGAAATTTTGGACCGTCCCGAACGCAGTTCGAGCTGGCGCTGGAGCGAGGACCGACTGGCTTACGCCAATCCGGCACTCCCCGAAGCCATGATGACCGCGGGGGCCATCGTCGGCAACGATCGAATGGTCGAGAACGCGCTGCGTCAACTGGAGTGGTTGCTCGACCTGTCCTCTGGCGACGGACACCTCTCGGTGACCCCCGCCGAAGGACGAAGCGAGCATCGGGCCGCTCCCAAGTTCGACCAACAGCCCATCGAAGTAGCGGCCATGTCCGAGGCGTGTCTTCGCGCGCACGCCCTGACCGGTGACGAGGACTGGATCAAGGGCCACGACCTCTGCGTGGGCTGGTTTCTCGGTCAGAACGATCTCGGCGCACCGATGTTCAACGCCGAAACGGGTGGTGGCTACGACGGATTGACGGCCAAGGGACCGAACCTCAATCAGGGCGCGGAGTCGACGATCGCGTTGTTGACGACCTTCCAGCAGGCCCGCCAGTTGGAGTTGGCTCGCTAGTGCGCGACGCGGGGATCGCCGTGCGATCGAGCTTTCGGATGCGACCCGACGCGACGCGAGTGATCACGAGACTCTTCATTCCCGGGAAGGAGCTCGTCGGCGGCAGCGAGTCGCGCACGTCAGAGACGATCGCGAGAGTGCTCGCCCTCGACGAAGCCGAGGTCGAGGTCGAGTTGAGCGACCTAACGGATCGTTTCGCCAAGCGGCACGAGGACATCACGGCCGACTTTGAACAGAACGCGCAGCGGGTATCGGACTACCTCAACGAGCCAATATCCATGAATCGCCGCCAACTCCTCGGTGCGGCGTTCACCCACGAGTACTCGCTCGAAGGCGCCTCGGTATGCAATCCATCGCTGGTGGCCCATCCCGATCAAGCGGGCGTGCCCGCGGGTGGACTTCGCGTCGTCATGAGTTACCGCTCCATCGGCGAGGGTCACCGCTCCTGCATCTGTTTTCGCACCGGCGAGATCGACGCGGGTGGCGAGTTGCGTTTCGACGAGCCCCTCCCCTTCCCCGTCGCTGGCAACACTGCCCAGGGGCCACTGCTGCGAGAGGTGTTCCGCGCGAAACTTCGTGACCGCCGTCTCGACGACGAGGCCGCCGGCCTCATCTTGATGAGCCTTCCCGAGAGTTTTTCCACCAACCAACTCGACGCCGCCATCGCGCGACTCGTGACCCACACCGACACCCGAGAGCACGTCACCGAAGCGGCGAACGTGCTTCGCGCGCTGAGTGAATGCTTCTACGTCGCGACCTTCGACGAGGGCGTCAACCTCTCACGACGCGTCCTGTGGCCGTCGACGCCCCGTGAGAGTTCGGGAATGGAAGACGCCCGATTCGTCGAGATCAGAGAAGACGACGTCGCTCGCTACGTCGCGACCTACACCGCCTTCGACGGGCGAAACGTGACCCAGCAACTACTAGAGACTGACGATTTCGTGACCTTCGACTCCTCACCACTCGCGGGCCGCGGTGGCGAAAACAAGGGACTCGCCGTCTTTCCCCGCCGAATCAATGGACGCTTCGTCGCACTCTCTCGCTACGACCGCGAGTCGAACGCCATCGCCTTCTCTTCTGACCTCCACCACTGGAACGAAGTGTCGACGCTCCAGATGCCGAGCGAATCGTGGGAGATGTTGCAGCTGGGCAACTGCGGATCGCCCATCGAGCTGCCCGAGGGCTGGCTCGTCATCACTCACGGCGTCGGCCCGATGCGCACCTACAGCATCAGCGCGCTGCTCTTAGACCTCGACGATCCCTCTAGGGTGCTCGCGCAGCTTTCGAAACCACTGCTGGTGCCCGACGTCGACGAGCAGGACGGCTACGTGCCCAACGTCGTGTACTCCTGCGGGTCGCTCGTTCACGCCGGGACGTTGTACCTTCCCTACGGCGTCTCTGATCAGTCCATCAGTTACTGCACGGTGCCGATCGACGCCCTCCTATCGGCGATGCGCTAAACCCTTCGGTAGGACTACCTGGCGGCCTCGACGCCAACTTGTTCCGGACTCTTCAGCCACACCGCACTGTCCCGCGCGGTCTCGAAGATCGTTGTGACCTCAGACGGCGTGTAGATCACCGGGCGTCGCTTGAGCCAGAAGCGGAGCAACTCGAGCTCGATGACGTGGACGCCGCGGGGGTCTTCCTTGACACAGAAGTTCTCCGCCAGTACGACGATCACCGGTTCGGCCTCGACGTCGAACCCGCATTCTCTCGTCAGCGTTCTCGATACTCTCGCTCCCTCGGCGCGTGAGCACGCGACGTAATCCTGTTTGAACCCATTCACCATGAACACGTCACCCGCGACCCACACGCTTTGACCTCCATGGTTCTTGGCATTCAACGTAAAGACCCCCGCGGGCGCGATGAGGAGATGGTCGACGTCGGTGCCCGATGCGTTGACGGGGATCGAATGAATCGAGAGCCACTCACTCCCTAAAAAGGCGAGTCGATGAGCTACTTTCTCCTCGCCCTCCAGTCCCTTTCTCAGCGCTCGTTCATCAAACACTTCCGGGCATCGTTGCGTCGCTCCACCTCGATCAAGAGGAGTCGGTCCAAGTTCGTCGATCAATTTCTTGATGGACTCACCGGGTCTGTTGTTCGCCAGGTCCGCACACATT
>Ga0302267_10000554_pt1 | contig 50852 bp, 48 predicted proteins | sample III_Bog_E1_3_FD_194555 | JGI IMG/M metagenome (GOLD analysis project Ga0302267, IMG submission 194555) | Peat permafrost microbial communities from Stordalen Mire near Abisko, Sweden - III_Bog_E1_3 | ecosystem: Environmental > Terrestrial > Soil > Wetlands > Peat | place: Sweden: Abisko...
AATGAATCAGATAAAACGCGACATCAAGGTCTTGGGGAAACTCCTGGGGCGATTCAGCTTTCAGAAAATCCAGCTCGATGGTGTGGAGGCGTTCATGCCGCAGGAGAAAATCAAAGCGTGCCTGGTCGCGCACACAGCAAAACAGTTCTTGTCCCTGCTCCAGCAGAACGGGAATCAGGCGACGGCCAATGTAACCGTTGGCTCCGGTGATGAGAATCTTCAACGCGCTAACACAGTAACCCATGCTGCGATTCCAGCAACCGCAACCAAATTTCGCGTCCGCCGGTTGTCATAATTAACCCATCCGGGATTTTAAAACACCGAGGTCCGCAGCCTGTTTCTTAACGGTGCAATGCGTGTGGGTTAATGAGGAAGCCCAAGATGAAGATCACGAAGGCCAGCAGTTGAAGAAAGAAGGGTTTTCTGGCCTCCGGCCAATGGACGATCAAAAAGAAGAGTTGGACGATGGGAATGAAAAAACAGGCCAGCCCCCAAAGGACACTTTCCCGGAAAGCAGCAACCAGAAACCAAAGACTGCCGAAAAGGAAAAGAACAGACCCCAGGACAATCAACGAGAAGGCAACGAGGTTCATGGACGGCATGGTTGTGATTTAAGTCCAATCCTGTCAACAAGGAAGCGGACGGGCTCACCTTCACCCAGTGCCTTCCTTTGGGTTGGTAATTTAGTCAACGCAATCCGGCGTTTCGGCTGTGTTTGTACGCCCTGTGAACTTCGCCACCGGGCCACGCCTCCATTTTAGTTCAGCCGCATCGGCATGACCACGTAGAGGAACGGGCCGTTGATTTTGACGACGCCGGGGCTGAGTTCGTCGATGAGTTCGATGAACACTTCGTCCTCGGTCAGCGCATTGAGCGGATCGATGAGGTAGCGGGGATTAAAGGCGATGGCGAGTTCCTTGCCCTTGTAATTGATGGCCATGGTCTCGCGGGCTTCGCCGACTTCCGGGGAATTAGCCGTTATGGTGAGGATATTTTTGCCGAAGGTGAGCCGGACGGAGTTGGCCTTTTCACTGGTCATGATCTCGGCGCGCCGGAGCGCCTGCACGAGTTCCTCGCGACCCAGAGCAATGCGTTCCTTGGCCTCGCCGGGAATGACCTGTCGGTAATTGGGGTAATTTCCCTCGATCAGCTTGGTGATGAGCAACACGGAAGGTCCGGCTTCGTTTTTGAGCGCGAATGAGGCTTGGTTCTCGCCAAACTTGAGTTCCACTTCGCCTTTGTCCTGGAGGAGGCGGTTGAGTTCGTTGATGGCCTTGGCCGGCACGATGAATTCCCCGGCGCTCTTCTCGGAGATGTCCACTTCCTCATCCACCAGCGCCAGGCGGCGGCCATCGGTGGCAACGAGCGTCATCTTGCCATCTTTTAGACTGACGAAGATGCCGTTTAGGACATAACGGGATTCATCGGTGGAAACGGCAAAACTGGTCTTCCGGATCATCGCCCGGATGTTTTCCTGCGTTTGGGTGACTTTTTTGTCATCCTTGAATTTTGGGAGCGGCGGAAATTCATCAGCGGCCAAACCATGAATTTTGAAGAAAGAAGAACCGCTGCGGATGCTGGATAGATTTTTTTCGTCGGTTTCTATTTCGATCTCGCCGTTGAGTTCGCGGACGATGCCAAAGAGTTTTTTTACGGGCAGCGTGGTGGCACCTGGTTTGATCACCTTGGCCTCAACTTTGCAGGCGATCGTCACATCGAGATCCGTAGCGGTAAACTCCACGTGGCTGCCCTCGGCGCGAATGAGGACGTTGGAAAGAATCGGCAGCGTGGTGCGGGTGCTGACGACATTTTGCACTGCTTGCAGCCCGGCGATGATCTGGTCTTTCGTGATCGTGAGGTTCATGCGCTTATAATATTCTGTCTTCTTTAAAAAATTCTATTCTTATTAAGGGCTGTGAACAAGCCCAACAACATTCACTTCGGCAATCAGCACCGGTCAAATCTTAAAATCACACGTGCGACCAGTTCAAGCTATACGAGCGGGAAAAATAAAAAAGTAAAAGTTACTGGCTTCATCCACATTCCATTCACATTCCGTTGGCAGGGAAACCAACCCTACGAGCGCGGCCAACGACCCCCGGCAAAACCGAGCAAACAAATTCAACTTCTTCAGCCGAAGAATCACGACCCAAGGAAAACCTAACCAAAGAATTTGCAGATTCAATTTTGCCAATCGCCTCAATCACGTGACTTGGGTCCAAAGAACCAGCCGAACAGGCGGAACCGCTCGATGCACAAATTCCCTCCAAATCCAGACCAGCCATCAGGGAGATGCTATCCGCGCCGCGAACCACGAAAGCAAGGGTGTTGGCGAGACAATCAGATTTAGGACTGACGATGTCACAAAATTCAATGTTTTCGATCGAAGCGGACAAAGAAGACAGCAAAGGTTTAAACTTGGAGCGAACAAAAACGGGCGGGGCAATGAATTTTTCCAAAGCGGACACCATCCCAATAATGGCCGGTAGATTCTCAGTTCCGGCGCGGCGTTCTTGTTCATGACCGCCGCCAAACAAAATTGGATGGGGTTGAAGCGGGGATTTTAGAAAGAGCAGGCCTGCGCCCTTTGGCCCATGAAACTTGTGAGCACAAACGGAAACCAAATCGGCATGGAATTGTTGAATATTAACCACCGGTTCCTTCCCAAACCATTGAACCGCATCCGAATGGAAAACAATGCCCCGATCACGACAAACGGCCCCTAGGGCGGCCACCGGCTGAAGCGTGCCGATTTCGTTGTTAGCGGCCATGATGGAAACCAGAATAGTGTCCGGCCGAATGGCCTGTTTCAAATCCTCCACCGCCACGCGACCGGCGGCATCAACCGGCAGGCGGGTGACGGAAAACCCCTCGTATTTTTCCAAATAGTCGAACGATTGCAGGACCGCGTCGTGTTCGACCGAGGAAGTGATCAAATGCCGGCCTTTGGCGGCCAGCCCGCGGGACGTCCCAAAAATGGCGAGGTTGTTTGCCTCCGTTCCGCCGCTTGTGAAGATGATTTCACTTGGCTTGGCCCCGAGCAATGCGGCCGCGCGATCGCGGGCGTCGTCGAGCAGCGCCCGCGCCTTGCGCCCCACGTGATGAACGCTCGACGGGTTGCCCCAAACCTCGCCGAAAAAGGGCAGCATCGCCTCGCGCACGCCCGGATCGAGCGGCGTCGTGGCGTTGTAATCAAAATAAACCGAGCGCGGCACCCGCCCATCTTTGAAGAAACGCCGGGCGGCGACGAGACAAAAAGTTCGCGAGGGGCACCGTTTTGAGTAAATTAGTCCCCCATGAACACGCGGGTAAAGATTTGCGGCATCACCAGTGTCGCCGATGGGCAAGCGGCCGCCGAAGCGGGCGCGGACCTGATCGGACTGATGTTTTACGAACCCAGTCCGCGGTACGTCTCGCTGGACGCGGCGGCGGGGATTGCCCGCGCGCTGCCGCCGGAGGTACAACGCGTCGGCGTATTTGTGAATCCGACCACCGAACTCGTCCGGCGCGCCATCGGGGAATGCCAGTTGAGCCTGCTGCAATTTCACGGGGACGAACCCCCGGATTTCTGCACGCAATTCGGACTGATGAGCCTGAAGGCTTTTCGCATCCGGGATGCCGCCTCGCTGGACGCGCTGCCAAACTATGAGACGGACGGCTACCTGCTGGACGCCTATTCGCCGGAAGCGCGCGGGGGCACCGGCGAAAAATTCAACTGGGACCTGGCCGTGGAAGCGCAGAAATTCGGCAAGCCGATCTTTCTAGCCGGCGGATTAACGCCGGCAAACGTGGCCGCCGCCGTGAAACAAGTCCAGCCGTTCGCCGTGGATGTTTCCAGCGGCGTGGAATCGGCGCCCAGCAAAAAGGATCCCGCGAAGGTGAAGGCATTCATCGCGGCGGCAAAATCTGTTTAAAAAACAGGATTGCCAAAAATTTATTTTTCCTTGATCGAGCTGTTTACTGCGAAGCGATTTTCTTTCCAAACATCGTGGTGAATTTTCCAAACATGACATCGAGCCGATAGATGTGTGAAGGATAGGCCAGCATCTCATCCAGTAGTTCTGACCGAAGGAAGTTACGGCCGCCTGGACCGATATCATGCGCGTCTCGTGCCGCAGAATCGGGAAAAGCTTCAAAAATTCCAAAAGTTGTGTCGGAGAACCGGCAGCCAAACCATGGACCAGTGCCCGGTTCCTGTTCTACCCCGGCTAAAATGTCGCGCAGGAATTGTTCCACTTTGTCACCCATTCCGGGCTTGGCTTCAAGATTGATATAATAGGCCTTATGCCCCCGCTTGTCGTCAACGCCACTCCGAACCCAGCCCGCGTGGATTTCAGTTTGCCCGGGATTGGGATTGGGACCGGGTGATGTTCCGGCTTGGAGATTTTGTTTTGGAACGGAGGTTGTATTCATATTTTGAAGAGTGAAAATACACAGGAACATAATCGTTGCTATGGGGTGTTTTACCCAGAAGGGAAATTCGATCTGCAGCTGCATTCGTGGCCGAAAGTAAATTCTCTTTGCGCCGTTTGCGGCTTTACGTGAGAATTAACGCATGAGCTCAGTTCTCGCAGAAAATTTGCCCGACGCCACCGGCCATTTTGGTCCGTTCGGCGGACGTTACGTGCCTGAAACGTTGATGCACCCGCTGCAGGAATTGGAGGAAGAATATTTCCGCGCGCAGCACGATCCGGAATTTCAGAGGGAATTGAGTTATTACCTCACGGAATTCGTCGGCCGCCCTTCACCGCTGTATTTTGCCGAACGGCTCACCAAGGAACTCGGCGGCGCGAAGATTTATCTAAAGCGCGAAGACCTCAACCACACCGGCGCGCACAAGATCAACAACGCCCTCGGCCAAATCCTGCTCGCCAAACGCATGGGCAAGACCCGGATCATCGCCGAAACCGGCGCGGGGCAACATGGCGTTGCCTCCGCCACGGTCGCGGCGATGTTTGGGATGAAATGCGTCATCTACATGGGCGCGGTGGATTGCCAGCGGCAGGAACTCAACGTGTATCGCATGAAAATGCTCGGCGCGGAAGTCGTGCCGGTGCATGCGGGGCAAAAGACCTTGAAGGAAGCGGTCAACGAAGCCATGCGCGACTGGGTCACGAATCTGCGCAACACGCATTACATTCTCGGCACGGCTTACGGCGCGCATCCGTATCCGGTGATGGTGCGGAATTTCCAGCGTATCATCGGCGACGAGGCGCGCGCGCAGATTTTAGAAAAGGAAAAACGGCTGCCCGACATGCTCATCGCCTGCGTCGGTGGCGGGTCGAACGCCATTGGACTATTTTATCCGTTCCTCGACGACAAGTCCGTGAAGCTCGTCGGCGTGGAAGCCGGCGGACTCGGCATCAAGCCCGAGCAGCACGCGGCGCGGTTTCAGGGCGGCTCGCTCGGTGTATTGCAAGGCACGCGCAGCTACATTTTGCAGGACGAATTCGGCCAGATCCAATCCACGCACAGCGTCAGCGCCGGACTCGATTATGCCGCCGTCGGGCCGGAACACGCGTGGTTGCGCGACGCCAGCCGCGCGGAATACACCTACGCCACCGACGACGCGGCGCTCGCCGCCTTCATGAAACTCGCGCGCTTGGAAGGCATCATCCCCGCGCTGGAAAGCGCCCACGCCGTGGCCGAGTGCATGGTCCGCGCGCCGAAGCTGCCGAAGGATGCGCTCATCATCGTGAACCTCTCCGGTCGCGGCGACAAAGACGTGGCGCAAGTGGCGGCGAAGGTGAAGTTGGAGATGCCGAAGTAACAAATGAAATTGGGATTTTATTTTTGACGAAATGAACGAATACCAATTGATGCGAAGACGGCAAACCATGCAGCCGGAAAAAACCCACGAAATTGGTGATATTGCGGAGGCCCCTAAACCCAAGAAAATCCTGATTTTGGAGGACGATCTTGTCTTGGCCCTCCTGCTGAAGGAAGAGCTCGAAAGTCAAAAATACCTTGTCACCGTCGTGTCCAGCGGGGTGGAAGGGTTGAAAAAGATTTTGGCCGACGATTATAGCGTGATCCTTTGCGACATGGTGATGCCCAACTTTCCCGGAGACATGTTTTATCTGGCGGTCGAACGCGCCCGCCCGCACTTGTGCAAACGGTTCATCTTCATGACCGGGCATAAAGGCGAGCGCAAGATCGAGCAGTTCATTCGCCGCATCCGGGGATTGATGCTCTGGAAACCCTTTGAGATGCATGTCCTGTTCGATACCATCCAAAGCGTGACCAAACGGCAATGAGCCGATAAAGACGTGCGCAAGGAGCGGAGAAAATCAAATTCGAGATGCCGAAGTGAGCTGATAATCAATGGAGAAAGCTAAGCAAAAAAAACCTGAAGAAAATCTTTCAGCTTCTTGCGTTCTTACTGGTGTTGGCCACCCGCGCCTTTTGCGATTTGGTGGATGAAGGAAATGTAAAATATTCCGAAGGTGATATGGACGGAGCTTTTGCGGATTACACCAGAGCCATCGAATTAGAACAACATCCGGCTTTAGCTTACAGCAATCGAGGGCTTGTAAAACTGCAAAAGAAAGACTTGGATGCAATAGTAGCGGCTGCCCGATGCATGTGGGCATGTGTGGATTCCAACGCCGCCGAAGAATTGGCGGAAGAAGTCCACAAAAATCACATCCCCGATTTCTCGAACTAGAAGAACCACGACGCCTTTGAACGCGCCCTCGCCCGGCTGGAAAAAGAATTGCACACGAGCCTTGGCAAATAAAAGTGCCCGAGGCGCGGAAGAAAATAGCCCACGGTGAAACCGTGGGTCAGGTCGTCAAAACCATCCAAGCCCCGGCAGGGGCAACAGAAAAAACCGCCGCAAATCTTCTTTCGCCCCATCTGGGGCTTGATTCGTTTTTGTTCGTTGAACCCACGGCTCGCGCCGTGGGCTATTATCTTTCGTCGCTCCGCGACTCGCGGGGTTATCCGCAGTGTGCGGCGGCGAGGCCTTTGCCGGTTTCCAGAAATGATTTCAGGCTGGAGAGCACGCGCGGCCAGCCGCCGTTCACCCGGCCGGGCATCGTCGAACCCGCCTTGAATTGGTCATGTGTCACCGTGAGGCAAACCGCGTCTTTGACGATGGCAATCTCGTAGGTGACGCGCGAAACGTCTTTGAGATTTTCCGGGTCTACCCACGACAGCACGAGGCGTTTGGGCGGCGTGGATTCCAAAACTTTGCCGGTGGTATAGATTTCAGGTTTTTCGTCCGCCGTGGCCATGTCCCAGGTCGAACCCGGCTTCCAATCGGAGACGAGCGCGAGTCCGCCCCAATACTGGCGGGTGAATTTTGGTTCGGTGATTGCCGCCCAGACTTTTTTCGGCGTGGAGCGAATGTAGGTGGTGTAAACTAACGTAGGTTTTGTCATGGTATCAGCCTTTCTTTTTGGTTGGTGGTTTTTCTTCGAGACCTTTTTTCAGATCGCCCAGCGCCTGAAGGCGATGGCGTTCGTATTTGCCAATCCAGCGCTCGGAGATCTCGTGGATCGGCACCGGATTGAGGTAATGCAGCTTCTCGCGCCCGCGCCAGACGACGGCGACCAGATTGGCCGCTTCGAGCAACAGGAGGTGCTTGGTGACCGCCTGCCGCGTCATGTCGAGGTGCGCGCACAATTCACCGAGCGTCTGGCCGTTGCTCGCATGCAACTGGTCCAGCAGCTTGCGCCGGCTATCGTCCGCCAAGGCTTTGAATACTGCATCCATGTGCGTGATAATATGCAACCATATAGTTGCATGTCAAGCGCCAAGGAAAAGTTTTGCAATGAAACCCGCGCGGCTTTATAGACATCTGGCTGTCGCCATAAAACCTTGCGTTTGCAAACCAGTCGGCTTTCCTGAGGCCAACGTGAATCCAACTGAAACACCAGTCAGCGTGAAACTGCGGCCCATGGCTTACTGGTGGCTGTGGGTTTTGGACACGGTGCTGGTGAGCGCGGGCCTGCTTTTTATTCTGGCGCTGCAATACGGTACTTACGAGTTCTTCGGCCGGGCCTGCGCGATGGCGTTGCTGCCGTTGATCCCGGTCATGGTATTGGTCGGGGGCGCGGGCAGCACCATCTTCGCTTTGACCAAGGTATGGATCGAAAAGCGCGCGTGGCGGCGGCCGCGAGCGGTGGCGCTGCTGGTGGGACCGGCGCTGGTGGTGACGCTGGCGCTCGGGCTGTTGGGCGCCGGCAAGTCGCCGGGTCACCGGTTGAACTTTATTTGCTTGGGGAATGCGCCGGCTTCGGCCAGCCACGTCCGGATCGCGGGCTATTCCACTTTTCTACGCGGTGAATGGCTGGCGGTGTTCACGGTTGGGCCGAAGGATTTTCAAACGCTGGTGGCCGGGGCGAAACTGGTGCCGGCGGACGCGTTTGAATTTCAGTCGCGGCTCGACCGTTCGGCGCAGAATGGCACCCGGCTGTTCCAGAGTTTGCCGCCGCTGAAGAACCTTCCGTGCTTCCGGCGCGACTTCAAGGAATCGGAGGAACACCAGCGCGGCGGCGTGTACGCGGTGTTTGATCCCGCCACCTCGACGGCGGCGGTTTTCCGGGAATATCACGATTAACTTACGCGCGGTTTTAAGTGATTTTTCAACCGGTAGGATCCCCGACGCATTTATTTTGCTTCGCCGGGCTTGGGCAACGGCTGGCGGGAAAAGATTTGCGCGCGGGCCGTTCCAAATCGACACTGGCGGCGTGAATCAAATACGGGCCACCCGCATCGCCGCCGCACTGGGATTCCTGGCGGTGGCGCTGGGCGCGTTCGGCGCGCACGGGCTGAAGGGGCTGCTCGCGCAGAACGGCCTGACCGCCGTCTGGGAGAAGGCGGTGTTTTATCATTTCATCCACGCCGTGATGTTGTTCGTCCTGGCCGAACGAAAGCCGTTTCCGGCGGTGGCGTGGTGGAGTTTCCTCGCCGGCATAGGCTTCTTCTCGGGCTCGCTGTACCTGCTGGCGTTGACGAACGTTCATTGGCTCGGCGCGGTGACGCCGGCGGGCGGCCTCTGCCTCCTGTTCGGCTGGGGCTGGCTGGGGTTCGAAGCCACACGCGGTTGAACCTCCACCGTTGCGCGCGCCGGGGCACGTTTCCGGCTTCAATCGCCCGCCGGAAAATGTTTTCATGCCGCATGGTTCCGTGTGTGATCTTTGAGGACGAGCATCTGCTGGTGGTACACAAGCCCGCCGGCTGGAACACCCACGCGCCAGCGCCCCACGCCGGCGAGGGCCTCTACGACTGGCTCCGGCACCGCGAACCGCGCTGGGCGTCCCTCGCCATCCTGCACCGACTGGACAAGGAAACCAGCGGCGTGCTCGTCTTCGGCAAAACACCGCTCGCCAACCAATCTCTGACGGAACAATTCACCGCGCGCCGGGTCCACAAGCAATATCTCCTGCTCACCGACCGCGCCGTGCCGAAGAACGCGTTCACGGTGAAGTCCGAACTCGTCCGGGTTGGCGACCAATACGCCAGCGGATCCGGCGGTGAAGTCGCGGAGACCCGGTTCACGCCGGTGGTGGACGCCAAGTTCGCCGTCCACAGCGCCGGCCTGACGATGGTGACGGCCGAGCCTTTCACCGGCCGCACGCACCAGATCCGCGTCCAAGCTGCCGAGAGCGGTTTCCCCATCCTCGGGGACGGGCTGTACGGCGGCACGCCCTCGGCGCGCGTTTATTTGCATGCCGGGGAGATCGCATTCACGCATCCGGCCACCGGTGCGCCGGTGCGGTTCGTCGCGCCGGTTGATTTTGCGGTCGAACCGCGCCGCGCCCTGCGCGCGTTCGTGGAGACGGACGCCACGAACGCCTACCGCGTCGTGCAGGGCGCGAGCGACGGCTGGCCGGGGTGGTACGTGGAAAAGCTCGGCGACTACCTGCTCTCGCAATCCGAGGCGCCGCTGACGACGCACCAGCAGGCGGAATTGGCGCGTCTGGCCGAACACTTCGCGTCGCGCGGCGCGTACCACAAAACCTTGTCGCGCCAGGTGCGCCGCACCCGGCCGGCCGAGGCCTCGCCACAGCTCGTATTCGGCACCGCCGCACCCGAACGTTTTGAGATTCTCGAAAACTCCCTGCGCTACGAGCTGAGCTTTGCGGAAGGTTATTCCGTCGGATTATTTCTGGACCAGCGCGACAACCGCCGCCGGCTGCTCACGGGCCACGTCGCCGCGGGCTTCGAGCTGGGGCCGTGGAACCCGGGCTTCGGGCTGTTGAACTGTTTCGCCTACACCTGCGGCTTCTCCCTCGCGGCGGCCAAGGCCGGCGTGGGGACAATCAGCCTGGACCTCTCGAGGAAGTATCTGGATTGGGGGCGGCGCAATTTCGCACTCAACGGCCTCGAACCGCAGTCGCACCAGTTCATCTACGGCGACACGTTCGACTGGCTGCGGCGGTTCCGGAAGAAAAGCGTGCGGTTTAACGCCGTGGTGCTCGACCCGCCGACATTCTCGCAATCGAAGGAATACGGCTCGTTCCGCGCGACGCGGGACTACGGTCGGCTGGTCACCGCCGCGCTGGGCGTGCTCCGGCCGGGCGGCGTGCTACTTGCCTCGACAAACGCCGCGGACTGGCCCCCGGCGGAGTTCCTAGCCGTCGTGGAAGACGCGGTCCGCGCCTTGAACCGCACGATTGCGCAACGGCATTATGTACCGCAGCCGCCGGATTTCCCCATCAGCCGCGCCGAACCGGCGTACTTGAAAACCGTCTGGCTGCGGATTGCCTAATAAGAAAAACGGCGGCTTCCGCACCGGGAAGCCGCCGGGTAATTTTCACAATTGATTACTGGCCGACGGCCTTGACCACCTTCCGCGCCGCGTCCGCCATGGAATCGCCGGTGATGATGGCCACGCCGGATTTCGCCAGGGTCTCCTTGCCGGCCGCGACGTTGTTGCCTTCGAGCCGGACGACCAGCGGGAGCTTCAGGCCGGTCTCCTTCACCGCGGCGACGATGCCGGTGGCGATGACGTTGCAATCCATGATCCCGCCGAAGATGTTCACAAGGATACCCTTCACGTTCGGGTCGCTCAGGATGATCTTGAACGCGGCGGTGACCTGGTCCTTGCTCGCGCCGCCGCCGACATCGAGGAAGTTCGCCGGGCTGCCGCCGAAGTGCTGGATGATGTCCATCGTCGCCATCGCCAGCCCCGCGCCGTTCACGAGACAGGCAATGCTGCCGTCGAGCTTGATGTAATTGAGATTGAATTTGCTCGCTTCGATTTCGAGCGGCGCTTCCTCGTTCAGGTCGCGCATCTCCTGAATATTCTTGTGCCGGTAAAGCGCGTTGTCGTCCAAGGAAATCTTCGCATCCAGCGCCATGACGGTTTCCTTGCCGTCGCGCAACTCGACGACCGCCAGAGGATTGAGTTCCACCATGGAAGCGTCGCATTCCCACCAGGTGTTATAAACGCCGGTGATGAGCTTCACGCCGGCGTTGAAGAGATCGCCTTTCAGTCCCAGCGCGGCAGAAATCTTCCGCGCCTGATACGGCATGATGCCGACGGCGGGATCAATCGTCTCCTTGAAAATCTTTTCCGGATGCTTTTCGGCGACTTCCTCGATGTCCATGCCGCCCTCGGTGCTGGCCATGATGAGCGGGCGCGACGTCTCGCGGTTGAGCAACACGGCGAGGTAAAATTCTTTTTTGATCTTGGCACCCTCGGCGAGGAGCAACGTCTGCACCATCCGTCCGTCCGCGCCGGTCTGCTTGGTGACGAGCGTCTGGCCGAGCATCTGCCCGGCAAAGCCCACCGCTTCGTCCACCGAGCCGGCAACTTTTACGCCGCCTTGGAAGCCGGATTTAAATGTGCCCTTCCCGCGGCCGCCGGCGTGGATCTGGGATTTGACCACGACTTTGGCGCTGCCGGTGGCGGCGATCCGCTCCGCCGCCGGCCGCACTTCGGCGAGCGACTTGGCGGGGATTTCGTAGGGCACATTGACCCCATACTGCGCGAGCAATTGCTTGGCCTGATATTCGTGGATGTTCATGGCAAAAAATCGTTGCCGCATTAAAAACCATTGCCGCCGGAAATCAACTGCTAACCTTCGCCGCCGTATCCGCCGCAACAATTTCGCTGGCGCGGGGTTTGACAGCCTGACCACAATATCACCATGAAACGCTGGGCCTTCCTCATCGTCCTCCTCTACGCTGCCGCCTTGTTGCTGCTCACGGTGCCGGTTGTCGTCGCCGCCTTTAATGCTTGGGATTCACAGAACATTCCGTTCAAGGATATTTTGAGCCTCTTCGGCCAATGGCAATACTGGCTCTGGCTGGCCGTGCTGGCGGGCGGGCAGTTCGTGCTGCTCCTGCTGCCCATTCACATCGCCGAGCGACGGCTGCCCGCGCGCCGTCCGCTGAAAGTTCCGATCCTCGTCACCGCGTTCTTCCTGGCCAACCTCGCCTTTGCCGGCGTCCTGTCCCTGCTCGCCGCCCTCTTCAAGGAAAATGGGATCATCAAACGTGGCGGCACGAGCCTCATTGATTTCGTGAATCCGATCCACCCCGCCCAGAACAGCAGCGATTTACATGTATTATGTTCGGCCCTGATCACTGTGGGCATCTTCTGGATCATCTGGGCCCTCATCTTCAGGAGTTACGCCAAGGCAGACGATGAAGCCACCCTCCTGCAACGCAGCACACGCTGGCTGCTGCGCGGGAGCATCCTCGAACTCATCGTGGCCGTGCCCAGCCACGTCATCGTACGCCGCCGCGAAGATTGCTGCGCCCCCATAGGCACGTTTTGGGGCATCGCCACCGGCATTTCCGTGATGCTGCTCTGTTTCGGGCCCGGCGTCTATTTCCTCTTCGTTAAGCGCTGCCAAAGTCTCCGTCCCAAGTCGTCCGCCCCGTCCCGCGACCCGGATTAGCGGTCGCACGGCGGCAACCCCGGCGGGAAAATTCCCCTTTAGCTTTAGGCCGTTGCGCCTTAACTTGCGCGGCCATGAAATTCCGTTGCTGGCTCGGGTTGCTGCTCGCCGTCGCGTGTTCCGCGGCGGGCGCGCGCGCGGTGTACGTCAACAGCCGCGGCTACCAGCCGGTCGAGGATTGGGCGGACGCGAACGGCCTCCGCCTGGCGGCGCGGCATGGCGAGGTCCTCGTCCTGACCAACCGCACGGCGCGGCTGGTGCTGGAGAAAGATTCGCACATGGCGGAAATCAACGGAGTGAACGTGGCGCTGTCATTTCCGGTGGCGGTGGACCGGGGCCAGTTCGCCGTGGCGCAAATGGATTTGACCCGGACGATCGGGCCGCTGCTGTTTCCGGCCCGGCCGACAGGGCGGCCGGTTTTCACCATTGCCATCGACCCCGGCCACGGAGGGCGGGACACGGGCAACCATGTCGGCTGGCACTTTGAGAAGACGTACACGCTGGCGCTGGCCGCCGAGCTGCGCGACCAACTGCTGGCGGCGGGTTTCCGAGTCATCCTCACGCGCACGAAGGATAATTACGTGGAGTTGCCGGTGCGGCCGGACCTTGCCAACCGGGCGAACGCGGACTTGTTCGTGAGCCTGCATTTCAACGCGACGGCGACGGCCAAGGCGGAGGTGAGCGGGCCGGAGACTTATTGCATCACCCCGGTCGGCGCGGCCTCCTCGAACGCGCAGGGCGAGGGCGCGAACTACGGAGCAACGACGGCCAACCTCTCCGAGCGGAAAAGCCTGCTGCTGGCCTACCAGGTGCAGCGGTCGTTGGTGAAGAATCTCGGCGCGGTGGATCGCGGCGTGCGGCGCGCGCGGTTTGCGGTGTTGCGCGATGCGGCGATGCCGGCCATCCTGATTGAGAGCGGCTACATGACGCATCCGGTGGAGGGGCGAAAGATTTTCGACGCGGGTTACCGGAAACAGATTGCGGCGGCGATTGTGAAGGGAATTTTAAATTATCAAAAATTGACGGCAGCGCCGTCGCCAGCCCCGGCGGCGCCGACGAAAAAAGCGGCCAACGCACGGGGGGCAAAGCCGCTCCAGAACGACTAGCAAAATTTTACCATGAGCATTGCGACCAAGACGGGCGACAACGGCACGACGGCCCTGATGTATGGCCGGCGGGTGCCGAAGCATCATATGCGCGTGGAAGCCTATGGGACGGTGGATGAGTTGAATTGCGCGCTCGGCCTGGCCCGGGCGACGGCGGAGCACGCGTTTGTGCGCGACAACCTGCTGGCCGTCCAAAAGGATTTGATCGTGTTGATGGGCGAGCTCTGCGTGCAGCCGGAGGATCTGCATCGATACACCACCGACGGTTATTTTCTGGTGACGCCAGACCTGACCGCGAAGCTCGATGCGCTCGTGGGGGCGATCGAGGCGCAGAACGTTAGTTTCAAGGGCTGGGCCACGCCGGGGGCGACGCAGCATTCCGCCGCGCTGGATGTGGCGCGCACGGTCTGCCGCCGCGCAGAACGGCGCGTGTGCGAGCTGAAGTTCACCGGCGAGCTGCGGAACCAAGAAATTGTCCTGTACCTCAACCGGCTGTCGGACTTGCTCTGGCTATTCGCCCGCTGGGTTGAGGCGCAAGTCCCGGGTTGAGGCCAACTCCGCACTTTTCAAACCGCGGCCGTCTGACTACACTTCCGTTTCCATTGGACTTCTGCCGCGGCGGTTGCGCGCGATTCCAGAAATGATATGCCCTTGATTGTTCAGAAATACGGCGGCACCTCGGTCGGCAACACCGACCGCATCAAGAACGTTGCCCGGCGCGTGGCGGAATGCCGTTCGCGCGGCGACTCGGTGGTGGTGGTCGTCTCGGCGATGAGCGGCGTCACGGATGGCCTCATCAAGCTGGCCAAGGACATTGCGCCGCTGCCGAGCGAGCGCGAGATGGACATGCTCCTGGCCACCGGCGAGCAGCAGACCATTGCGCTCACGGCCATCGCGCTGCACACCATCGGCGTCCCGGCGGTGTCCATGACGGGCGCGCAGGCGGGCATCGTGACCGACGGCGTCCACACGAAGGCGAAGATTCATAACATCACGCCGAAGCAGGTTCATGAAAAGCTCAAGGCGGGCAATGTGGTCATCGTCGCCGGTTTTCAGGGTGAGACGGCGGCCGGCCAGATTACAACGCTCGGCCGCGGCGGTTCGGATCTGACTGCGATTGCCCTGGCGGCCGCGCTCAAGGCCGATCTCTGCCAGATCTATACGGACGTGGATGGCGTTTACACCACCGACCCGCGCATCGTGCCGACGGCGAAGAAGCTGGCGGAGATTTCCTATGATGAGATGCTCGAACTCGCCAGCCTCGGCGCCAAGGTGATGCAGAGCCGCTCGGTGGAATTCGCGAAGAAATTTGGAGTCGTGTTCGAGGTCCGCTCCAGCCTCAATGACAACCCCGGAACCATTGTGAAAGAAGAAACAAAAAGCATGGAAGGCGTGGTCGTGCGCGGCGTCGCACTCGACAAAAACCAGGCCAAGGTCACGCTCGTGGGCGTGCCGGACAAACCCGGCGTGGCGGCCAAAATTTTCAAGGCGCTCGGCGATGCGACCGTGAACGTGGACATGATCATCCAAAACATCAGCCACGGCACCGGCACGCCGGCCACGGACATTTCGTTCACCGCCGACAAGCCAGATTTGCTCAAGGCGCAGAAGGTCATTGAGGGATTGAAAAAAGAAGTCGGCTATCGCGAAGTCATCACCGCCGAGAAGATCGGCAAGTTGTCCATCGTCGGCGTCGGCATGAAGTCGCACACCGGCGTGGCGGGCAAACTCTTTGAGACGCTCGCGAACGAAGGCGTCAACATCGATATGATTTCCACGAGCGAGATCAAGATTTCGGTCGTCATCGACCTCGCGAAGGGCGAGCAGGCGGTGAAAGCCGTTCACGCGGCATTTATCGGCTGAGATTGTTTACGGATTTTTCCAACCCGTCACCTTGGCCAAGGGGACGTTCTCGATATTCACGTCCGGATCGCGGCCCGCGTCGAGCACCGCGATGTTCGTGGAGCGGTGGTGCAGCCACCAGCCAAGCTGGTCGTTCCACGTGAAACGGTAAGGCGTTTCATTCCAGCCGCTGGCCGGCAAGGGCGGTGGCGGCAGGGAGGGCGGCATCCGGGAGCCGTCCGGTTGGTTGATGCCACCCAGCACCCAGACCGTGCCGCCGTTCCGCAGCGAGGCGGCGACGCGTTTAAGCACCGGCTGCATCGCAGTGGTGGTTTGCATCTGGAGTTGCAGCAGGTCAAAGCGGTGACGCGAATGGTCGCTGATCGGCGGCACCGTCGTCCACGCGCACGGACTTTTGAAATAGCGCGAAAAAGTGATGCCAACCTGCCAGGGCGTGACGACGACATAATCCTTTTCCCCGGCGGCGGCCGCAACCTTTTCCGCGAGCCGGTCAATGTTCGTAAACCGATAATCCAAAACCGGCCCGGCACAGAGGGCGGAAATGGCCGCCGTGGCCGCCAAGCTGCCCCAGAGCAAGGCGCGGAAACGTCCCGCGGGCCGCGGCAACGCCGCCTCCAGACAGACCGCCGACAATGTCACCGGCGGCAGGAAATACCACGGCTGGACCGGAAAACTCGCCAGCCGCAAAAACGCCCAAAACCCGGCTGTACCCAGAATCAACGTCACGGCGGCGAACAAAGAACGATCATCGCCCCGGGCCGAAAAAAAGCCGATGACGGCACGGAGCAGAACGAACCCGGCCAGCCCGGTCCACACCCAGAAAAATTGCGGCAGCGGATACGCGAGCAGGGTGTCAAGATTGTTGAAGGCGGTGTAGCGGTCGAAGTCCACCCGCAGCGGCGCGGCGCCCTGCGGCATCCCGGCAAAATCATGCCAGTAGGGCAAAAGCGAAATCGCCGCCGTCAGGCCCGCGAAAAAAATGAAGCTAGTCAGTTTGAACTGTTTCCGGCGCAAAGCCACCGCGCCCGCCCCGGCACAAACCGCCGCGACCAGGACGGAATTTTGATACAGCGACTGAACGCTCAAGACGGCGGCCGCGGCAAATATCAGCCACGATTTTTTCCCGGGATGTTGGACAAAATGCCAGCCCGCCGCCGCGCAGAGCGCGATCATCGCGCTGCCGAGGCCGTAGGCCCGGAGCGATGCGGCGTAGTAAATCACCCAGGCATTCAGCGCCACGAGCACGAGCGACCACAACGGCGGCGCGCGGCGTGTCCACCAGGCCGCCAGCCAGAAAGCGGCGGTAAGGCATAATCCCAGCAGCACGCCAAAGCAGCGCACCGCCAGATCGGATCCGCCCAAACCGAGTGCGCTCCAGCCGCGTAACAGGAGTGGGAACAAAACCGGAAACGAATCTTCCGTGAGCTGGCTGAGCTGGCCTTGCGCGATGCTGACGGAGTTCACCTCGTCGCGCCAGAGCCCGCCGATGCGGTTGAGAAAAAACAGATGCAGCGCCAGTACCGCGATGGTTGCTAGCACCGCGAGCCACCATTCCGCATCGCGGCGGGAGGCGGTGTTGGCTTGGGCGACGGTGGCGGTCACACGGCCATTCAACAATTTTGCCGGTGACAAGACAAAGCAAATGAGCTAGGGTCTTGCAGTGAAAGTGATCTTGAACCTGCTGCTTACAAACGCGCTGCTGACCGGCGCGGCAGTCGGGTTTTGATTCATTCCAAGAATTTAACCAACCCACTGCCGACCCGGCGGTGGGTTTTTTGTTTTAACCTGCGCGCCGGATGGCAATAATAAGAGAGCCGAACCATGCACAAAGACCCGTCAAAAAAATATCGCGCATTTCCGCCGGTCCACTTGCCGGAACGCCAGTGGCCCAACCGCGTGCTCACCGCCGCGCCGCGCTGGTGCAGCGTGGATTTGCGCGACGGCAACCAGGCGCTCGCCGTGCCGATGAACGTGTCGCAGAAACTGGAACTGTTTCAGACGCTCGTAAAAATCGGCTTCAAGGAAATCGAAGTCGGCTTTCCCTCAGCGTCCAACACCGAATTCAACTTCAACCGCCGGCTCATCGAGGAGCAGCGCGCGCCGGATGACGTCTGGCTTCAGGTGCTTGTGCAGGCGCGCGAGGATTTAATCGAGCGCACCGTCGAGTCGTTGATCGGCGCGAATAAGGTCATCATCCACATGTATAACTCGACATCGCCGGCGCAACGGCGCGTGGTGTTCGGCAAGTCGAAGGACGAGATCAAGGCCATCGCGGTTAATGGCGCGCGAATGATCAAGGATCGGTTGCACCGGCTCACGGAAAAAGGTACGGAAGTGATGCTCCAGTATTCACCGGAGAGTTTCAGCATGACGGAAGTGGAATACGCGAAGGAAATTTCTGAAGCCGTCATGGACGTTTGGCAGCCGACGCCGCAGCATCAGATGATTTTGAATTTGCCGGACACGGTGGAAGTGGCCATGCCCAATGTATATGCGGATCAAATCGAATGGATTTGCCGCAATATCAAGAATCGCGACTCCCTCATCATTTCGTTGCATACGCACAACGACCGCTGCACCGGCGTGGCGGCGACGGAGCTCGGCCTGCTCGCGGGCGCAGACCGGGTTGAGGGGACGTTGTTCGGCAACGGCGAGCGCACGGGCAATTTGGACGTCGTCACCGTGGCGTTGAACCTCTACATGCACGGCATTGATCCGAAATTGGATTTCTCGAATCTCAGTTCGATCATCGACGTTTACGAGCGCTGCACCGGCATGGCGGTTCCCGCGCGCCAACCTTATGCGGGTGAGTTGGTGTTCACCGCTTTCAGTGGCTCACATCAGGACGCGATCAAAAAAGGGCTAACCGAGCGCGAAAAAATTCCCGATGCGCCTTGGGACGTGCCATATCTCACGATCGACCCGGCGGACATCGGCCGCGAATATCGCGAAGTCATTCGCGTCAACTCACAGTCCGGCAAGGGCGGTGTGGCGTATCTGCTGGAGAGTGAATTCGGTATCGAATTGCCGAAGGATATGCAGCGCGAGTTCGGCCCGATCGCGAACGACGCGGTGGATAAACTCGGGCGCGAAGTTTCCGGCGCGGAGTTGAAGGCGATGTTCTGGAAAGAATATATCGAGCGGGTTTCGCCGTGGTCACTCAAAAGCTTTGAAACGGAGAGCAAGAATGGCATCGTAAAATGCCACGCTAAACTTTTGCAAGACGGCAAAGCAGTGGAATTCTTCGGCGAAGGCAACGGCCCACTTGCCGCGCTCGTTCATGGTTTTTCCCAAATCGGCGTGCCACGCTTTGAAATATCCAATTATAGGGAGCAAGCTCTGGGTAGTGGCGAAACGGCGGCAGCCATCGCCTACATCCAGATCAAATCCGCCGCTGGCAAGGCGCGCTGGGGCGCGGGCGTGGACACGAACATCGAGCTCGCCTCGGTCAAGGCCGTGTTGAGCGCGCTGAACCGGCTGTGAAACCGGCGCGGCCAAATCCTGCTCGTCAAAGGCGGACGACCTGCTAAATTCAAAACGGAAATGAAACTGCGCCCGACGTATTTTGCCGCCGCGATGATTTTTGGTTTTGCCGGCGGAAGCGTTTCCGCCGCCCCGCCCCACGACCTGGTGGCCACCAAGCCGGTCTATGTGCCGGACTATTCGCACGCCAGCCAGCCGCTGCCGGCTGGCACCTTCGCCTGGGACGCAGAGTCAAAGTCGGTGGAAGTGACGAATGGTGAGGCTTTTGCCCGGTTTACGTTCAACTTCACCAACACGGCGGAAAACATGGATCTGGTGCTGGTCACCAACGTGGTCACCACCACCCATTTCACCACGGTGACCAATACGGGATTTTGGACGCGGCTTTTCTGGGGCAATCGCTCCCAAATCGCCAATCTCGAGACCGTCACCAACCTGGTCACGGTCACCAATAACATCGCGCCGGTCGCCGTCACGATCTTGAACGTCCATCCGTCCTGCGGTTGCACCACGGCGGAACTGCCACCGGTGCCGTGGACGATTCCCCCCGGCTCGAACGGGCAGATCAAGCTGAGCGTCAATCTGGCGGGCAAGGTGGGCACGTTGTTCAAACACGTGAGCTTCACCACGGACAAGGGCAACAAGGATCTCATGCTCCGCATCAACATTCTGCCGGCCCCGCCCATGCCCGAAATGACCGAGGCCCAGCGTGATGCCGGCATCGCCGCCGCCAAGGCGGATCGGCAGGCCATTTTCAGGGGCGATTGCGCCAGCTGCCACTTGAAAAATGTCGAGGGCCAGTATGACCAGCAACTGTTCAACGCCGTTTGCGCCATCTGTCACGAGGCCAAAAACCGTGCCACCATGGTGCCCGACCTGCACAACTTGCAGGTGCCGACCAGCGAGGAATTCTGGCGCACCTGGATCACGGCCGGCAAGGCTGGCTCATTGATGCCCGCGTTCGCCACGTCGCAGGGCGGCCCGCTCAGCGACATGCAGATCGCCTCGCTCGCCGCCTATCTCCACCGGGTGAATCCCTCGCGGGTGCTGCCTGGAACGGTGAAGTGAAGCCCCCCTTGCGGAATTTTTCCCGGCCGTTATCCTGTCAACCATGACAGCGAAACCGGTTGACGCGACCACGCACAACAAAATCTCCGAACTCGGCCAGCGGGTTTTGGGCGGCGGCCACCTCACCCGTGACGAAGCGACGTGGCTGTTCAACCTCGAAACCTCCGCCGACATTCTGGATTTGTTGTCGTGGGCCAACCGCATCCGTGAACAGTTCAAGGGCAACAAGATTCATCTCTGCTCTATCGTCAACGCCAAAGCCGGCGCGTGTTCCGAGAATTGCAGTTTCTGTTCGCAGTCCTCGCACTATCAGACCGGCTCGCCGAAATACGGTTTTATCGAACCCGAGCCGGTGAACGAAGCCGCTGACGAAGCGAACAAGAACCAAGTTACCGCCGTCGGCCTCGTCGCCGCGTGGAAAGGGCTGAACGAAGGCCCGATGCTCGATGAAGTCTGTGACCGCATCCGCGAATTGAAAGCCGGCGGCAAGACGCGCCCCGACGCCTCGCTCGGCATCATCAAGAAACAGGAAGTCGCCAATCGCCTGAAGGAAGCCGGCTTGGAATGCTACGGCCACAACCTTGAGAGCTCGCGCCGTTTTTTCCCGAACACCTGCACCACGCACACGTTTGACGACCGGCTGGAAACCATCGGCTATTTAAAAAAGGCCGGCATCAAGATTTGTTCCGGCGGCATCATCGGCATGGGCGAGACGCGCGCTGACCGTTGCGACCTCGCATTTGAATTGAAGGCTATCGGCGCGAACGTGGTGCCCGTGAACATCCTCAATCCCATTCCCGGCACGCCGTTCGCCAAGAACGAGCCGCTGCCCGTCATGGAAATCCTCAAGACCATCGCGTGCTTCCGGTTCATCCTGCCCCGCCAGGAAATCATGATCGCCGGCGGCCGCACCGTGAACCTGCGCGACGCGCAAAGCATGATCTTCATGGCCGGCGCGAGCGCGCTGATGGTGGGCAATTATCTCACCACGCTGAACCAGCCCGTCGAAAAAGATCTCCAGATGCTCAAAGACCTCGGCCTCGACCCGAACTGGGACAGCCACGATTTCAGCGACCAGGAAGAAGGTGGTTGTGGTTGTGGGAATGATAATTGCGAAACGGAAGCGGGACTCGCGACCGCGAAATAAATTTAAAGAGCGTGGATCGTTTCCGACCCACGCTCTTTTGATGTTACGAAGTTGAGTTACGATTTTGCAAGTTCACGCAAACAGGCGTTTTCGACTGTGTCGTAGAGGCTGCTCCAGCAAAGCTGATTTTTCCCAACTGCATTCGGCTTACGGCCAAATTCATCAGCAAAGGCGAGCAGCTTTTTTACGATTTGCATTTTCACAGAATCAAAAATGGCAAGCGGGTCAGCGACCTTCCATTTGGCTACATCACCCGAATAATCAAGCAATGGGCGCATAGCTCCTACGATTGGATAAAGGTAACCAGTTGGCCATCCAGATTTAACGTGGATGCCTGTGATTGGCAAGTCGCGCGGGCCAGACAATTCCTTCAACTTTTTGCCTTTTTCTTTTCCTTCTTTCGCGGTTTCATTTTGCTCGTTGAGCAAACCTTTCAAGCCACCCCCGGAACGATAAGTTTCATCCACCTCGGCTTCGATTTCTTCAGACAGACGCAAGAATTCGGGAGTAAGATGAACAATTTTCCCAAATCCTTGTTTCCAGCGAGTTGAATCTTTGGCTTCTTTTACTAGCGTCCATTCCTCCGCGTAGGTTTCCACGCAGGACGCGCGCGATGAATAGGATTTAGTTGGATGCGAACTTCCGTCTGCAAACGACGGATGAAACAAGTATGCAACAGCGATGACTTCTTCAACCGAAATAGGTTTGTCTTCGTTTTGTTTGAACGCCACTAAATCTTCCAACATTGCTTTCGCCAGCGACTGACGCAAATCAGCAAAGACACCATCAATTGCATAAATGGCAGATGAACGAACTTGGCAGACAGAATTTCTTGCGCTGATAATATCAGTTGAGATGTCATCATATCCCGCAAGCACCTCAACATTGACAAATGCTTTTGGAGCTTCAAGACCGGCATCCAAGCGGTCTTTGGTCACTTGTTGAATTGCCTTGAACGTATGGCCACCATCTATAATTCCGTGACGTTTTGGGTCGCGTAATTGAATCACAAGCGCACGGGCTTGTGTATCATACCTAAATCCATTTGCCAAAATCGTGAGTCCACGGTTCAGCGGGTGCATGTTTTCGGGGCGCTCGTCTAAAGTTTTCAGAATATCCTTAGCAATGCTAGTGCTCATTTTTTGAAAACGAACATTTGCTTCAAGCCAGTCACCTATTCCCGAATTGTATAAATCCTGCACCGCGATGCACGCAATGGCACGGGATTTTGCTTTGGGTTCAAGAGGGTCAACCAGAACGCGAATCTGATCTTGGTGAACAGGGATTTGAACAACCGAGTCGCTCGAAGTGAGCGTATTTGTAGTTTGCATATGTTTAACATTCGTAGTTCCGCCTAGATTGGTAGTTATCCGGGCAAGCAACGATTAGCTCACACCAGCACGAACTACATTTTCAACCAATCAGGGGTCGCGCACATTTTCCTACACAGAAACTGCACTACGACTGCTCCGAGTAAAATAGATCCGAATTCGAAAGTCAAGATGCTTCTGTTGCAATTATCTTCCTAGAATCGTAGGTGCGCCATTTTTGTAGAAACCCGAACCAAAAATTCCCCAGCCCGTCGGGGCGGCAGCATCGGTTGTAGCGGCGCTGTGTCTGCGCCGTCGTCGGTCACAGACCGACGCCACAGGATTTGCTCGTTGCCCGCTTGATTGTTGGAAATTTACACCGCTCGTTCCCAACGAAATTTCATGTAGCCGAGTTCGTCGAATTCCCAAAGCTCGTTGCCGTAGGGTCAGCTTCGGCAGGCGAAGGATTGAGGGCGGGTACCGCGGCCAAGCGGTGCGGACGGATAATTCCTTTGCGCGAATCCGGCGTATTCCCTAGCATCGCGCCCGGATATGCCCTTTATAATGAATTCCCCGGGTGCCGCTGTGTGTCGGTGGCTGATGATCACATTGGGGGCGTCAGCCCTGAGTCTGCACGCGGACGGGTTGGATGCGCCGGTAGCGGTGCCGGCCGGAGCAACGAATGAGGCGGCGGGCGGCATCGAGAACTCGGTGGTGAAAGTTTTTTCCACGGTGCGTTATCCCGATCCCTACAAGCCCTGGGCCAAACAGTCACCGGAGGATGTGAGCGGCAGCGGCGTGGTGATCGAGGGCCACCGCATCCTGACCAATGCGCACGTGGTGGATTACGCCAGCGACGTGCAAATTCAGGCGAATCAGGCCGGCGACAAAATTTCCGCCACGGTGGAAGCCATTGCACCGGGGATCGATCTGGCGGTGCTGAAGCTGGACGACGACACGTTTTTCGACACGCATCCGACCCTGGCGCGGGCCAAGACGTTGCCGGGTATCAAGGACGCGGTGCTGGCCTACGGTTTTCCCGAGGGCGGCAGCGGCCTGTCCATCACCAAGGGCATCGTGTCCCGGGTGGAGTTCGCGCCGTACAACTTTCCGGTGGAAGGCCTGCGCATCCAGATCGACGCGGCCATCAATCCCGGCAACAGCGGAGGCGCGGCGGTGGTGGGCGACAAGATGATCGGGCTGACCTTCAGCCGGTTGAACGATGCGGAAAACATCGGCTACATCATCCCGAGCGAGGAGATTGATTTGTTCCTGAAGGACATCGCGGACGGGCATTACGACGGCAAACCGGGGATGTACGACCAGTTGCAGACGCTTGAGAACCCGGCCCTACGGGCGTTTCTAAAGCTGCCGGCCTCCGTGGCGGGCATGGTGGTGCACCAGCCGTACCGCACGGACGCAGCGTATCCGCTCAAGGAATGGGACGTGATCACGCGGATCGGAGACACGCCGGTGGATGACCAGGGGATGATCCGGCTGGGCGACGACCTGCGGGTGCGTTTAGAATACGAGATCCAGCACCTCGCGACAAATGGCACCGTGCCGCTGACAATTGTCCGCGCCGGCCGGGAGTTGAAGATCAACCTGCCCGTCGCGGCGGATTATCCGCGCCTGATCCCGGCCTTGAACGGCGAGTATCCGTCGTATTTCATTTACGGGCCGTTGGTTTTTTCCGCCGCCACCGATGAATATCTGGGAAGTGTCCTGCGGACGAAGTATGCGGCGGCCGTCCTGGCGCGCTTCAGCGCCTCGGCCAGCCCGCTGGTCACGCGCCTCGCGGACTCGCCGGCGTTTCCGGGCGAGCAACTGGTGGTCATCGCCTCGCCGTTCTTCCCGCACAAGCTCTCCGAGGGCTACAGCAACCCGCGCGCGCAGGTGGTAAAGAGTGTCAACGGCATCCGGGTGAAGAACTTAAACCACCTGGTGGAGATCTTGCGGGATGCCAAGACGGAATTCATCACCATCGCGTGCGACAGCCGCTTCAGCGAGACGATGGTCTTCCCGCGGGCGCAGATGGTGGCCGCCACCGACGCCATCCTGACCGACAACGGCGTCCGCGCGCAGGGTTCGCCGGACACGCTGGCAACCTGGAACGCCAAAGCCGGGCGATAAAAGCTCCGTCCGGTCCATCCGGGACAAATTTTCCTAGGTGAATGTTCGCGGCGGGGCGGATGCCGAAGACAGTTGCCTTCAATCAGGACAATGACCGCCGGAGAAAACCGGCGGCGCGGATCGGCCAATTATTTTTTCGTTCTTGGATCCAAGATAGGGATTGTGTCATGTCGTGCTGGCGGCCTTGCAATTTAAAGCGATTTTTATTGGTCGTTCTGACCAAGGCAAGTTCTGGGAAAACTTTAGGAAAAAACTTCCGAATTAATTCCGCATTTCACGTGCGCTGGCAAGCGGCCTGCACTTGATCCGAGCATGCAGAGCAATGTCGTTCGTAGTCGGAGAAATTTGATTGTCTTCGAGTTGATGGTGAGCAGTGCGTTGATGTGGGTGTTCCTACTTCCCGTTCGTGCCAATGAAAGCGTCACCCTGGCCTGGAATGCCAGTGCCGACCCGCAGGTCGCCGGCTATAAAATCTATTCCGGCCCCGCGAGCCACAGCTATGCCAGCGTACTGATGGTCGGGAACACAACCAACGCCACCGTTACCGGGCTGGTACCGGGTGCGACCTACTATTTCGCCGCCACCACCGTGGATCGCAGCGGAGCCGAAAGCGGTTATTCCAATGAAACTCAATACACCGTGCCGGTGACGCCGGCCGCGCTGACGACGGCGACCCTTTCCGGCGGGCAGTTCAGCGTCAATGTGTCGGGCGACGCCAGCCAGCAGTACGTCGTGCAGGCATCCACGGATCTGGTCAACTGGGTTTCGCTCCAGACGAACACGGCTCCGTTCACGTTCACGGATCCGAATGCCGCCGCGTTCAGCCAGCGCTTCTACCGCGCACTTTATCTGGCTCCGTAAATAGGTGTATCGGCGGCCCGCAATAGCTGGCACTATCCGCCATCGGCTTACATCGTGAATCTTTCAACCGCCAGCTTTGATCGCAGCGCGCCGGACCTGGCCGCGTGCCCAGACGAGTCGCTGCCGGAGTTCGCCTTCATCGGCCGCTCGAACGTCGGCAAGTCGTCATTGCTGAACACGCTGGCGGGGGTCGGCCGGCTAGCGCGCGTCTCGCCGACGCCGGGCTTCACCAAGCTCATCAACTTTTTCACGGTGGGCCGGACCTGGCGGCTGGTGGACTTGCCGGGCTACGGCTACGCGGAGGGATCGCGCAAGCACGTCTCGCAGTTCAACCGCGCCGTGGCGAACTACCTCCGGCACCGGCCGAACCTCGTTTGCGTGTTCCTGTTGATCGATTCCGGCCTGGAACCGCAGCCGATCGATCTGGAATTTGTGCAATGGCTCGCGCGCCACGCGCTGCCGTTCGTCATCGTCTTCACGAAAACGGACCGCGGCACGCCCGAATCCGTGGCGGCCAACATCGCGGCCTTCCAGGAACGCATCGCCGGCTGGTTCGAACAGCTGCCGGAAATTTTCCAGTGTTCCGCGACGACCGGATACGGTCGGACGGAGCTGCTCGGCGTCATCGCCCAGATTGTCGATGCCGGTCCGGCGCCGGCGGAACCCGCGCCGGCCGCCGCGCCGTTGCCGCCGGAAGTCGAGCCACCGTTCCGAATCCAAGTGCGCGCCGGTCAGACGCGGGAGAAGGATCCGCTCGCGAAAAAGAAACTCAAGGGCGCCCGGCCGTGGTAGCTTTCACCGCGCCACTTGCGCTTTTCATTTTCCAGCCTAGTTTGTCCGCGCCATGGCCAACGCATCCAGCTCCGTCCCGCATCTGTTTCAACCGCTGACCGTCCGTTCCGTGACGGTGCGCAACCGGATCGGCGTCTCGCCGATGTGCCAGTACTCGGCCACCGATGGACTGGCGAACGACTGGCATTTTGTCCATCTCGGTGCCCGCGCGGTCGGCGGCGCGGGTCTGGTCATCGTCGAGGCCACCGGCGTCGCGCCGGAAGGCCGCATCACGCCCGGGTGCCTCGGTCTGTGGTCGGACGAGCACATCGGTCCGCTCGCGCGGATCGCCCAATTCATACAGGCTCAAGGCGCGGTCGCGGGCATTCAGATCGCGCACGCCGGCCGCAAGGCGTCCGCCGCTCTGCCGTGGAACGGCGGGGCGCATTTGACCGCCACGCAAGGCGGCTGGGAGACGATCGCGCCCAGCGCGATTCTCTTCGGCGGTGAACTGACAAAAATCCCGCGCGCCATGACGGATACGGACATCGCCCGGGTGCAAACGGAATTTGTCGCCGCCGCGAAGCGCGCGTTGACTGCGGGCTTTCAATGGCTGGAGCTCCACGCGGCCCACGGCTACTTGTTCAATGAATTTCTTTCGCCGCTTACGAACCGGCGCACGGACCAATACGGCGGCAGCTTCGAGAACCGGATCCGGATGCTGCGGGACACGACGCGCGCCGTCCGTCAGGTCTGGCCGGACCACCTGCCGCTAGCTGTGCGCATCTCGGCAATTGACTGGGTGGACGGCGGCTGGCAGATCGCCGACAGCATTGCGCTCGCAAAATTGCTAAAGGCCGAGGGCGTGGATTTGATGGACTGCAGTTCGGGCGGCGTGGTGCCGGACGCGAAGATCACCGTCAAGCCCGGCTACCAGGTGCCCTTCGCGGAACAAATCCGCCACGGCGCGAACATTGCCACGGCGGCGGTCGGGTTCATCACCGAACCGCAACAGGCGGACGACATCATCCGGAACGGGCAGGCCGACGTAGTGCTGCTGGCGCGGCAGTTTCTGCGCGACCCGTATTGGCCGGCCCACGCTGCGCGCACGCTCGGACATCCAATTCCGCCGCCGAACCAGTACGCGCGGGCGTGGTGATGGCTTGCGCCGCGCTTGAATAATCCCGCTGCGCCGACTAATTTGCGCCATGCCAATCTACGAATTCCATTGCGTCGAGTGCGAACGCGATTCCGAAATCCTCGTCCGTTCCGCCGAGTGGCGCGGCACGAATTGTCCGCACTGCGGCTCGACCCGGCTCGACAAGAAATTTTCCACTTTCGCAGCCGCCGGGGCCGGCCACGAAGCGCCCGCCGTTAAAAAAACCGGCGGCGGGCGCAGCGGCGGCGGCTGTTGCGGCGGCCATGGCCATGGCGGTCATTGAGGCCGCCGGCCGGACCGCCGCATTCTGTTGAAAATGAATTTCAATCACGAGGTTCGTGCCATCGCGGGCCAATTTCAATTGGGCGGGGATTTTGTCCGGGCCGAACCTTTCGGCAGCGGCCACATCAACGACACCTTCCGTGTGACGACCGGCCACGGCCTCCGCAACCGCTACATCCTGCAGCGGCTCAACCCGGTTGTTTTCCCGAATCCCGCCGCCGTGATGGAAAATATCCGGCGCGTCACGGCGCATCTCGACCGGAAGATCGCCGGGGCGCCGGACGCCGCGCGGCGGGTGCTGCGGGTGATTCCGGCGCTGGACGGAAACCCATTTTATCGCGACGCCGCGGGCCATTGGTGGCGCGTCTATTATTTTGTCGAACGGACACGCGCCGTGGACGTGGTCGAGTCGCCGGCGCAGGCGTTCGCGGCGGCGCAGGCGTTCGGGCAATTCCAAAAACTGCTCGCCGACCTGCCCGCGCCGCGCCTGCACGACACGATTCCGGATTTTCATCACACGCCCAGCCGATTTGCCGCGCTGGAAAAAGCCGTGGCCGCCGACGCTTTCAACCGCGCCCAGCCCGCCGCGGCGGAAATTGAATTTGCCCGGCGGAACCAAGCGCTGTGCCGTGTCCTGCTCGATGCCCGATTACCGGAGCGAGTCACGCATAATGATACCAAGATTAACAACGTGCTGCTCGACGACGCCACCGGCGAAGGCGTCTGCGTGATCGATTTGGACACCGTCATGCCAGGCTGCACGCTTTACGATTTCGGCGACATGGTGCGGTCGATGACGAATCGGGCGGCGGAAAATGAGCCCGATTTGACGAAGGTGGAGATGCAGCTTTCGGCGTACGAGGCGCTGCTGCGCGGCTATCTCTCGGCGGCGGATTTTCTCACGCCGGCGGAGAAGAACCTGCTTCCCGTGGCTGGCCAGCTCATCACCTTCGAGCTGGGGCTGCGTTTCCTGACAGACTTTCTGGCTGGCGACACTTATTTCAAGACTGGGCGGGCGGCGGAAAACCTCGACCGCTGCCGCGTGCAGTTCAAATTACTTGAATCCATCCGCCGCCAGGAGCCGGCCATGCGCCGGCTGGGGGCGACGATCTGAGGCGGACGCAGCGGCGCGACAAGTTGGTTGCCGCCAGAGTTAAGGCACGAATTTTTCTTCCCCCAGCTTGAGCGTGACCGACTCGGCCACGCCGTCCACCTCGAGCACCGCGCGGTCGGCGTCAATTTCCCGGCAGCGGAGCTGCACCGTGCGATTTCGGAGCTTCACGCTGTTCGTCTCGCCCACCGCGAACGACACGCCGTTGATGAGGGCCCGGCGGCTCGCATCTTCCACCAGCAAGCCGACCAGCTTCAACGAGGTCGGCAAGGCGGCGGGTACCTTCGTGAACGTCATGACGGGCCGGGGCAAAGGCGCGGCCATCGCGGCCGGTTCGGTTTCGAGCGTCGACGTGGTACCGTTTTTCACCCAGTTTAGGATGTAGGCGATGCCATTGTCCTTTTCGAGCGCGACCAGTTTTTTTATTTCGCCGTGCGTGTAGGGATTGTCGAGAATTTTTTGCATCTGTTCCGTCTGCGACCGGGATTCCATCAGCTTGTAGGCGGACAATTCACAGATCGCCTCGGTCGTGTCGCCGTCGATGACGTGCTCGGGCGGACGGTTTTCGTTGATCCACAGGTGGGTGTATTCATGCGCCGCCGTGGCGGCCAATTCGGTGCGGAGCCGCCCGCTTAACATCACCACCTCGTGGGTGCAGTCGCCCTTCGGCGTCCGCCGCGTGCTGGCGAAGCCATATTTGTGCAGGCCGTCCGGCCGGCCCTGTTCGGACCAGTAATCCACGTCGAACAAATTCACCGTCACGTCAGGAAAATTCAGCGTGAAGCCGCTGCCGAACAGTTCGACCAGGTCGCGCCGGGCGTCCGCGTAAGCGTCCTTCGCCCCGGCCACGTCCAGCACGGTGTTCGGCTTGTCGAACTTGCAGATGAACCGGCCGTCGCCTGTTTTGACCGCGCCGTCGCCGTCGCGGATGGGCAGGCCGCAAATCGAGCAATGGTTTTCCAACCGGTAACACTCGTCGCAGATCGGCCCCCACTTGGACATCCAGACGCGGCCGGTCAGCGGCCCCCGGCCGCAGATGACGCAGAAATAATTTGTCGATCCGGCGGATGCCACGACCGTCGCCGCGAACAAAACCAAGATGAACGCGAACTGGCGCATGCCGGTTTCACATCGTGAGCGCGGCGTCCCAGTCTTTCCAGACCGGCTCATAGCCGAGCTGGCGGATGCGCTCTGCCACTTCAAAGGGCGGGCGTTCGTCGGCGATGTTGAACTGGCCGGTCGCATTCGTCGCGCGGTTTTCCACCGGCGCCCATTCGCTCGCGCCGGAGGCGAGCTCCTTGATGACGCCGCGCTCGGTGTGGTGGATGTTCCCGCGGCCCGCGCCGGTGTAGCCGCCGGGCTCGGTGCGCGCCCCGGCGCTCATCATCGTCACGCCGAGCGGCATCAGGCCGTCGCGCAGCTTTGGATTTTCCCGGGTGGAAAGCACGATGCCGACATCGGGAAACATCAGGCGGATGGCGCAGATCAATTGCGCCAGTTCGCGGTCGCTGATGTGCGTGAGCGGTTCGAACTCGCCCGCGCACGGCCGCATTCGCACCGTGGAAATCGTCAGCGCCGCCTTCCAGCAGTTGCGCAACAGATAATCGGCGTGCGCCGTCGCCGCCAGCGCCTCGTAGCGCCAGTCGGCCAGACCGTAAAGCGGACTGATGCCGAGCCGGCGGAAACCGGCGGCATAGGCGCGTTCCGGGGTTTCGAGCCGCCAGTCAAAATTCCGTTTCGGCCCGGCGGTGTGCATTTCCGCATAGACTTTGCGGTCGTAGGTTTCCTGATACACCACGAGCCCGTCCGCGCCGGCGGCGACAAGCGGACGATATTCCTCCGCTTCCATCGGCCCGACTTCGAGCGAAACGCTCGGCCAGTCGGCGTGCAGCGCGGCGATGCAGTCACGGAGATAATTGTTGGAGACAAATTTTGGATGTTCGCCCGCGACGAGCAGAAGGTTGCGGAAGCCCTGATCCTTGAGCGCCTGCGCTTCCTGCCGCACCTCGTCGAGCGAGAGCGTGACGCGCAAAATCGGGTTGTCGCGCGAGAAGCCGCAGTAGGCGCAGTTGTTGACGCACTCGTTGGAGAGGTAAAGCGGCGCGAAGAGCCGGATGGTTTTGCCGAAGCGCTGCTGCGTCATCAGGTGCGCGCGGCGGCCCATTGCTTCGAGATTTTCCGAAGCTGCCGGCGAAATCAGCGCGGCAAAATCGGCCAGGGAAAATTTGCCGCGGCTGGCGGCCGCGCGTGCGGCGGCGGCGCCGGTGGCGAGCGACTTTTTAACGAGCGCATCCAGCGGCAACGAATTGAATTCAGCGACAAAGCTCACGGGAGCAGTCTAGCTCAATTCCGCGCGAAGTCGAGAAACCGCGAAATGCGCGAACCCGCCGAACCGCGCGCAAGGAATTTAAAAATAATTCGCGTATTTGGCATAGTTCGCGGTTAAATTTTTGAAAATGAAAACCGCCTTGTCCGCCCTCGGCCGCCGCACCGCGCCGCCCGCCATTTCGTGGCTGATCAAGTCCGCGCTGTCGCGGCCCAAGCTGATTTCGCTCGCCGCCGGTTTCACGGATAACGCCACGCTGCCCACGGAAATTTCGCGCCAGCTGCTGGATGAGATTCTCCGTTCGCCCAAAACCGGCCGGCCCGCGCTGCAATACGGACTCACCGCCGGCGAAAGCCATCTGCGCCAGCTCACCGCCACCCATCTGCAAAAGCTCGATGGTGGACATGACCGCGCGCATTCGCCGGAGCGCGTGCTCATCACCGGCGGCTCGCAGCAGTTGCTGTACATGACGCTCGAAGCGCTGTGCGACGAGGGCGACCTCGTGCTGGTCGAAGACCCGACTTATTTTGTTTTCCTGAGCATACTGCAAAGCCGCGGCCTGCGGGCACGCGGCGTGCGGCTGGAACGCGACGGCGTTGAGCTGGCGCATTTGGAAAAAATCCTGACGGAGTTAAAAAAATCCGGCGAGCTGCGGCGCGTGAAAGCGCTTTACCTAGTCACCTATTTTCAAAACCCCACCGGCGCGACCACCCGCCTCGCCAAAAAGCGTGCCGTTCTGAAACTGTTGAAAAAGTTCGAGCCCGCCGCCGGCCATCCGCTGTACCTCATCGAGGATGCGGCGTATCGCGAGCTGCGCTTTGACCACGGCGAGGATGTGCCGACCGCGCTGACGCTGCCCGGCGCGCGCGACCGCGTGATCTACGCCGGCACCTACAGCAAGCCGTTTGCGACCGGCGTGCGCGTGGGCTTCGGCATTTTGCCGGAGCCGGTCTATAACGCAGTTTTGCGCATCAAGGGTAACCACGATTTCGGCACGGCCAATCTGCTGCAACATCTGCTCGCCCGAGCGCTGGCCACCAAGCTCTACGACCGGCACGTTGCGATGATCCGCAAAAATTATGCCCGCAAGGCGCGGGTCATGCAGTTAGCATTGGCCCAACATTTTCCCACGAAGATGGAAATCTGGTCAGCTGGCGGCGGATTGTATTTCTGGGCGCGCTTGCCAAAGGGCATTGCCACGGGCGTGAAATCAAAAGTGTTTCAAGCCGCGTTGAAGGCCGACGTGCTCTATGTTCCCGGCGAGATCTGCTACGCCGACGATCCGTCGCGTGCCAAACCGGACCATGAGCTGCGGATTAGCTTTGGCAGCGCCAGCGAGGCGAAAATCCGCGCCGGCATCCAACGACTGGGCGCAGTGCTGAAGAAGTTCGTCAGCTAAAAATCACATTCCGTCGGTTGACAAAATCTTTCCGGTTGGCAGAATCGCCGTGGTCTTCCGAGATTCACAGGCTTGATCAGAAGCCGGGCCAGCCGCTATCACCACATCATGAAATCGATCATTACTCTGCTACTGCTAACGGGATTGCTGGCGGCCACCGGCCCCGTTCGCGCGCAGGACGACACCAACGAAATCGCGCAGATGGCCAAGGCCGTCCAGCTCGTAAAGAATCTAAAATATCAGCAGGGCGAGATCGACCTGCGCGGCGGCCTCGCGAAGCTGACCGTGCCGCCGGAATTCAAATTCCTCGGTCCCGACGACACCGAGACCGTGCTGGTCAAGCTCTGGGGCAACCCGCCGTCCGAGGTCAAGCCGCTAGGCCTGTTGCTCCCGGCAAACCTAACGCCACTGGACACGAACTGCTGGGTCGTGTCCATCGAATACAGCGAGGACGGCTACGTGAAGGACGGCGACGCCAGCAAGATCAATTACGATGACCTGCTGAAAAAAATGCAAAAGAGCATCGCGGAAAACAACGTGGCGCGGCAGGAGCATGGGTATCCGCCCATCACGCTCGTCGGCTGGGCCGCGCCGCCGCATTACGATGCCGCCACGCACAAATTATATTGGGCGAAGCAGCTCCATTTCGGTGACGAGCCGATGGACACCCTTAACTACAGCATCCGCATGCTGGGCCGGAAAGGCGTCCTGGAATTGAACGCCGTGGCCGGCATCAGCCAGTTGCCGGAGATCGACGCGCAGACGCCGCAAATCCTCGGCATGGTGGATTTCCAGGAGGGCAACCGCTACGCCGACTTCGATCCCAAGGTGGACAAGGTGGCGAAGTACGGCATCGCCACCCTCGTGGCCGGCGGGGCGCTGGCGGCAGCGGCCAAGCTGGGCCTGCTCAAAGGCCTGTGGGTGTTCATCATCGCGGCGAAGAAATTCATTATCATCGGCTTCGTCGCCCTGGTGGCGTTCCTCAAGAAACTCTTCCGACGCGGCGGCAACTCGGCGGGGAATTGAGCCACCCGTCCGCCTGAGTTGCCAATGGCAAGTATTGGCTTGAACGGCCTTTCACTTGCTGTTGTCCTGTATTCTATGAAGCCACGGTCCGCGTTCACCTTGATTGAATTGCTCGTGGTCATCGCCATCATCGCCATCCTGGCGGCGCTGTTGTTGCCGGCCTTAAGCCAGGCCAAGCAGCGGGGCCAAGGCATCGCCTGCCTCAACAATCTGCGGCAACTCACCCTCGGCTGCAAAATGTATCCCGATGACAACGGCGGCGCGCTGGCCTCGAGCTGGCCCATTGGGTTCGGCCTCTACCCAGTCAACCCCTGCTCGTGGTGCTCGGGTTGGGCGTCCTACACGGAACCGGGCGGCTATAATTACGGGCCGGACCCGCAATACAACTGCACCAATGTCTATGCCCTGCGCCAAGGTGCGATCTGGCGGTACATCCAGGCGCCGGGCGTCTATCGGTGTCCGGCCGATGACCGGAGCCTGGGCGGGTTGCCGGTGGTGCGGAGCTATTCAATGAATTCGTGGTTGAACGGCCGGAGCAAGGGGGATCCGACCGGAGTATCGGATTTCACTACGCCGGCGGCGGACGCGACGCTGACTTACACCTTTTTCCGTCAGGAGAGCCAGATTGTCAGTCCTTCAAAGACATGGTGCCTTATTGATGAGGACGGCAGCACGATCAACGATTCGCTTTTCGTAGTGGACATGGGGCCGGCCAACAGTATTCCCGACTTACCCGCCACGCGGCATGGGAACGGGTATGAGTTGAGCTTTGCCGACGGCCATGTGGAATCCGTCAAATGGCTGGATGACAGTACGGCCTGGCTATCCGCCCCGGCGGATCCAGACTCGGACTGGGAAAAACTGAAGACCTGGACGACGGTGCTGAGGTAGCCGGTGCGGTCAAACGCCTTTCTCCTGCACGCGGCGGGTGAAGCTGCCGGTGCGGATGACGGCGCGCTTGTGCAGGCCGCGCACAATGACTTCCTGCGCGTCGCGCGCCTCAATCTGGAACGTGACCTTGCGGTCCTCAACGGCGATGACCTGCGCGCGGCAATGGATGGTCTGGCCCACGGGCGTGGGCGCGAGGTGGCGGATGTCAATCTCGACGCCCACGGTCCGCTCATCCGCTTCAAGATGCGGCGCGAGCGCGTGGCGGGCGGTGCGTTCCAGAAATTGGATGATATTCGGCGTGGACACGACGGCAGGCATGCCGTCGCCGGCAAATTCCACGGCGTGTTTCATGTCCGTGGGAATGGCCAGTTCGCCGACTTCACCAATTCGGGGGCGGGATTTCATTTGGGCAGCAGGTCCGAGACAAGCGCTTTCTCCTCCTTCAATTCATTTTCCGTCGCGGCAATCTTGGCCTTGCTGAAATCGTTGTGGAGCAAACCCTGGACGATTTCAAAATCCTTGCCGTTGCTGCGGATGGGGTAGCTGAAGATCAGGCCCTTCTCGATGCCGTAGCTGCCGTCGGAATGGACGCCGACGCTGAACCAGTCGCCGGCGGGCGTCGGGTGCGTGAGCTTATAGACGGTGTTGCAGGCGGCGTTGGCGGCGCTGGCGGCGCTGCTCAGGCCGCGGGCCTTGATGATGGCCGCGCCGCGCTGCTGCACGGTGGTGATGAAATCCTTCTCCAGCCATTCGCGGTGGCTGATGATGTCCGGCACGAGGCGGCCCTGGATCTTGGCGTTGAAGAAATCCGGAAACATCGTGGCGCTGTGGTTGCCCCAGATGGCGAGGTTGGTGATGGCGGTGACGTCCACGCTGGCCTTTTGGGCGAGCTGCGACTTGGCACGGTTCTCGTCGAGCGCGGTCATGGCAAAGAAGCGCTCCTTCGGCACGCCGGGCGCGTTGTTGGCGGCGATGAGCGAATTGGTGTTGCACGGATTGCCGACGACGAGCACGCGGATGTCGCTGGCGGCGTTCTTGGCAATTGCATTGCCCTGGCCGGTGAAAATCTTGCCGTTGATGCCGAGGAGATCCTTGCGCTCCATGCCGGCCTTGCGCGGCACGGCCCCGACGAGCAGCGCCCAATTCACGCCCTTGAACCCTTCGTCGAGGTTCGCGGTCGGCACCAGCCCTTTGAGCAGCGGAAACGCGCAATCGTCAAGTTCCATGCAGACACCATTGAGCGCGGCCAAGGCCTTTTCATCCGGCACTTCGATGAGGTGCAGGATGACCGGCTGGTCCGGCCCGAAGGCGGCGCCGGAGGCGATGCGGAACAGCAGGGAATAGCCGATCTGGCCGGCCGCGCCGGTGATCGCCACGCGAATGGGAGGTTTGCTCATAATTTTTTTTGGAACGGCATTATGCAAACGCTGGCGTTTTGAAGCAAGTTTTCCGCGCGCCAAAAAATTTTGCTTGGAAAAGTTTTGTTTCCCGCGTAGAAAGGGACAGCTCTTTGAAAGCGGCGGGAAAGTTCCCGCCACCAACGCAGTCAGATGTCTGGGAACCCGGTGTGAATCCGGGACGGTTGCGCCACTGTAACGGCTACAAACTCCCAAGGCCACCGACGAAAGTCGGGAAGGCGGGAGTGAGGTTTGAAGCCGAAGTCAGGATACCGGTTTGATTGTGCTCGTCGCGGCCGGAGCTTGCTCCGGCCAACTTCTCCGCAAAGAGAAGGATGAGGCCAGCCCGCCGACCCAATGTCGTCAGGATTCGCTGAATGCCTTCATTCCCCGTTTTGCCGGAGTCTGGAGGTTTTTTTATTTCCCAAAAACTTCAGGCTCCGCGCTGGTCTCTCAACTAAAAACCGTTCCGTGATTTTCGTCACGAAACAAAATTGAAAGATCAGCCCGATGCAAAAAATCCGCCTGCTGGCCCTCGCCAGTCTGTTCGTTCTGTCCGCCGCCCACGCCACCTTGATTCGGGAACAATTCGTCACCGATCCCGCGCGGGACGGCTGGCAGAGTTTTGGCCAGACCAATTTATTCCAATGGAATGCCGCCGGCCACGCACTGAACGTGACGTGGGATTCGACGCAGCCGAACAGCTATTATTATCATCCGCTCGGCCAGACGCTCACGACCAACGACAGTTTCTGCGTCCAGTTTGATTTGACGCTGACCAATGCCACGGCATCCGGTTACGGTTTTGAGCTGGCCATTGGACTGCTGCATTTTGCCGATGCGACGAACGCCACTTTTTCGCGCGCCAACAGCCCGTTGCCGAACCTGTTCGAGTTTGATTATTTTCCGGCGGATATCTTTGACGACCCGGCCTCGGTTGACGCCACCCTCAAAGATTCACAGCTCGGTTACACCGGATTTTATTTTGCCTACGACAACTTGACGCTGGATCCGGACGTCACCTATCGCGTGGTGCTCATCCATCGCGCCGGCGCGACCGCCACCGAAGGCCGGATTTATAATAATGGCCAAGTGCTGACGACATTTCCGAAATTTTACGGCAACGGCCCGACCAATTTTCAACTCGACACGCTTTCCATCAGCAGTTACGCCGACGACGGCTATGGCGATTCCATTTTGGCACAGGGTACCGTGGCCAACCTTGCGTTTGCCACGCCGCTGCCGGTGGACAAAATCACCACCCCTGCCGCCGGTAATATCCAGTTTGCCAGCGACACCAACTGGCTTTACACGCTGCAACAATCCGGCGACTTCAAAACCTGGACCACCGCCGCGTCGATCACCGCCGGCAACGGCACCAATCTGGTATTAACCGCCACGAACGCGCCCGCCGGCAAAAGCTTTTATCGGGTGCGCGCCGACCTGCCATGAGCCCGCTGGATTTTCTTAACCCCGGCCAGTGCCCGTTGTGCCGTGAGGCTAACGAGTGCCAGCTCTGCTCACCCGCCGCTTTCAAGGGCCAGTGCTGGTGCGCGCGCATGAAAATCCCGGAAGCGCTCGTCGCCCGGGTGCCGGAGCCGTTGCGCGACCGCGCGTGTATCTGCCAGAATTGCGTGGAAAAATTTAATCAGGAACGTCAATGGTTCAGCCTGCGCCCGTCGCACGCGCCGCGCCGCGCGCCGGGATTCACGCTCATCGAACTGCTCGTGGTCATCGCCATCGTCACGATTCTCGCGGCGATGCTCCTGCCCGCGCTCGCCCGCGCCAAGGCCGCCGCGCAACGCGCCGATTGCGTTGGCAATATGCGCCAGCTTGGTCTTGCCACGGAACTGTATCTCGACGACAACGCGAATTTGTATTTCAACCGCTGCGCCGCGCCGACCGCCGCCGGCCAGCAATGGTGGTTTGGCTGGCTCGCCGCCGGCGCGGAAGGCCAGCGCGCGTTTGATTTGTCTTCCGGCAGTTTATTTCCTTACCTCCGCGGCAGCAATGTGCGGCTGTGTCCGTCGCCCGCCTGGAGTTCCGCCCAGTTCAAGCCCAAGGGCACGAACGTGATTTTCAGCTATGGCTGTAATTCATTTTTGTTTGCCGCGCCGAGTCGCAACCCGGTCAGCGCCGAAAAAATGTTGCACCCGGCCGGCACCACCCTTTATGCCGACGCCGCGCAGGTGAACACGTTTCAAGCGCCCGCCTCCGCAAGCCATCCGATGTTCGAGGAATTCTATAACGTGGATCTGGAAACTAACTACGCCAACCCGAACAACACGCCCAACGGCCATTTCCGCCACGCGCAAACGGCCAACGTGACGTTTGCCGACGGCCACGTGGATCTCGAAAAACCGGTGGCGGGTTCCATTGACCGGCGGCTACCGGTCCAATGCATCGGTCAGTTGCGTCCGGAGATTTTGACGGTGCCGTAGTTTAGACGCCGATCTGCCGCTGGATGGCGCCGCAGATCTTTTTGGACCAGCCGGCAAGGGCTTTCGCGTCGCGGCCCTCCACCAGCAGTCGCGCCTTTGGCTCCGTGCCGGAGTAGCGCAGCAGGAGGCGTCCCCCTTGCGCGGCCAGTACTTTTTCCGCGCCGGCCACGAGCGCGGTCAGGCCGGCGAGTTGGGCGAAGGGGGTTTTCTCGCGCACTTTCACGTTGGTCACAAGCTGGGGGAAGCGGGTCCAGCATTTCGCGAGCTGGGACAGCGGCACCTGGCGGGTCTTGAGGATACGGAGAATCTGCAGCGCGGCCACGAGGCCGTCGCCAGTGGTGCCGTGGTCGCGGAAAATCAGATGGCCACTCTGCTCGCCGCCGAAGTTGAAGCCCCCGCGCAGCATTTCGTCGATGACATTCTTGTCGCCGACGGCGGTGCGGAGCATTTTGCCGCCGGCTTGTTTGATGGCGGCTTCCAGGCCGGCATTGCTCATCACGGTGCTGACGAGGGTTTTTTTGGCGAGGGATTTTTCCGCGAGCATCTCCAGGGCGGCGATGGCCATGATGTCGTCGCCGTCAATCAGGTTGCCCTTTTCATCACATAGCAAAACGCGGTCGGCGTCGCCGTCGTGGGCGATGCCCAGGTGCGCGCTGTGTTCGATGACCTGTTTGCACATCGCCTCCGGGTGCATGGAGCCGCAGTTCTCGTTGATGTTTTTGCCGTCCGGGTGACTGCCGTAGAGGATGACTTCAGCGCCGAGTTCGCGGAGGACGCAGGGCGAGGATTTGTAGGCCGCGCCATGGCCGCAGTCCAGGACAACCTTCAGGCCTTCGAGGGTCAGGCCTTTCGGAAACGAAGACTTGGCGAATTCGATGTAACGGCCCAAGGCGTCGTCGATACGGACGGCCTTGCCGATGTGCTCGGCGCTCGGTCGGACATTTTCGATGCCGCCGGTGAAGACGAGGTTTTCGATTTCGCCCTCGATCAGGTCATCGAGCTTGTAGCCGTCAGCGCGGAAAAACTTGATGCCGTTGTCAGTGTAGGGATTGTGCGAGGCGGTGATGACGATGCCGGCGTCGGCGCGTAAACTGCGCGTGACGTAGGCCACGCCGGGCGTGGGCAGCGGTCCGATGAACAGGACGTCCACACCCATCGACAGGATGCCGGAGGAAATGGCGTTCTCGATCATGTAACCGGAGAGACGGGTGTCTTTGCCGATGACGATCTTGTGCTTGCCGCGTCCGCGGGACTGGCGCTCGAGATTTTTGAAGACGTGCGCGGCGGCGCGGCCGAGTTTCAGGGCGGTTTCGGCCGTGACGGGTTCGACGTTGGCCGTGCCCCGAACGCCGTCGGTGCCAAAGATTTTCTGGGGAGAACTCATAAAGGTACCGGCATTTCAACGCGGCGGCGGGATGACGCGGATGGATTCCGGTCGCACGCTGACGACGGTCACGCCCGGCGGCACGGCGACGATGACGGGTTGCTTCGCGGTGTTGACGGTCCGGGGATCAGTCAGATCGACGGTGGCGTGGATCTGGTTGGCCTGCAGCGTGCCGATGACATTTGGCGGGCCGCTGACGGTAACGGAAACATTGGTTTGGATGAGGCGGTAATCACGCACGTCGCCGGTCGCCGATACGAGCAAGACCGGCAGGTCGCCATAGGCGACTGGAATACCGGCGGTGTCCTCGACCGGCAGGGCGGATTCGATCAAAAGCCGGTGGACGGTCAGCCAGATGGCGACCGCGAGCACCAAGGAAAAAAATTTCCAGCCGAAGTCATTGACCAGCCAGCCGCGGGATATGGAGAGGAAATTCATTTGCCGCTGGGTTTGGGTGCCGGGCGCGGTTCGCTGCGGGTGACGACGGCCGGACCGGCGGGTTTGTGGTGTTCGCTGAACCGTGCGCGGATCCACTTGACGAAGTTATTCGTTCGGGCCGGCCGCAGGAGGATGGAGGTTAGAAAAGCGCGGAGTTCTTCCAGCGTCACCCCGCGCACGAGCTGGCCCTTGTAGGCGTGGGAGATCATGCCGTTCTCCTCAGAAACGACGATGATGACGGCGTCGGTCTCCTCGCTCAGGCCGATGGCCGCGCGGTGGCGAGTCCCGAGGGACTTGTTCAGGTCGGCGCGCTGCGTCAGCGGGAAAATACACGCGGCGTAGGCGATGCGGTCGCCCTTAATGATGACACCGCCGTCGTGCACGGCGTTGTTGGGGAAGAAAATGGTTTCGAGCATTTCCGGCGTGGCGTCACAATCCACCTTGATGCCGGACTCGACGGCCTCCTGCAACTGGATGGACTGCTCGATAGCGATGAGCGCGCCGATCTTGACCTCCGCCAGGCGCTCGACGGTCTGGATGATGACTTCGATGCTTTCACGCTGTTCGCTGGTGCTGGCGAAGAGCGGGAGGTTGCCGAGTTCGGCCAGCATCCGGCGCAGTTCCGGCTGGAAAATCACCAGCGCACCGACGGCGATGAACACCGAGGCGCTGTCGAGCAGCCAGCTCAACACCTTCAGATCCAAAATACTGGTGACCGCCTTCAACGCCAGCAGCACCACCACAAAGCCGATGACCACCGGCCAGCCGCGCGTGCCGCGCACGAACCGGAAGACAAAATAGATCAGCACCGCGAGGATTAAAATCTCCACGGCGGGCTGCCAGCCTTTTTCGAGGTCAATCCACATTTTTTCTCCGGGCATAGATTGCTTCCGCCATCCGCACCGCCTGCACCGTCTCCGCGACGTCGTGGGTGCGGATGATGCACGCGCCGTCGCCCACCGCCAGCACCGCGCCGGCCAGCGCCGCCGGGAGCCGGTCCGGCACGTCCGCGCCCACCAGCTCCCCGATGAGCGACTTGCGCGAGAGGCCGAGCAGCAGCGGGCGACGCCATTTGGTAAAATTTTTTAGGCCGGCTAGCAATGTTAGATTATGTTCCAGCGTCTTGCCAAAGCCGATGCCGACATCCAGCACCACCTGCTCCATCGGCACGCCCACCTCGTTCATCATCAGCCCCAGACGTTCGGAAAACTGTCCGTTGATCTCGCGCACGACGTCACGATAAGTCGGATGATTCTGCATCGCGGGCGGCGAACCCTGCGCGTGCATCATAACGTAGCCGGCGTGGTGTTCGGCCACAATTTTCCACATCGTAAAATCCGTACGCGTGGTCGCGGCGATGTCATTGACGATGCTCGCGCCCGCCTCCAGCGCCGCGCGGGCGACGCCGGGCTTGGCCGTGTCGATTGAGACCGGCACCTGGATCTGCCCGCAAAGCTTCTGGAGGACGGGCATGACGCGGTGGAGCTCCTCGGTCTCGCTGACCGGGGCGGCACCGGGTCGCGAGGACTCGCCGCCAATGTCGATCAGCTCTGCCCCCTGCGCGACCAGCTCCAGTGCGCGGGCCACCGCGGCGGCCGGCTCCAGATGTTTGCCGCCGTCGGAAAATGAATCTGGGGTCACGTTGACGACGCCCATTAAGAGCGCCGGTCGCGGAAAACGGAATTCAAATTGGCGCGCGGTGAAAATCATTCCAGCTCCGCGATGATTGCCGAATCAAACCGTTTGCGCAAGAAGCGCGGCGGGCCGGGCGCAAAAAAACGCCGCCGGTCAAACTTTCGTGCGAAAATACGCGATGGTGTCGGTCAGGCCGTCGGCGAGCTTCACCTTCGGCTCCCACTTGAGAAGTCTTTTTGCCTTGGTGATGTCCGGCTTGCGCTGTTTCGGATCGTCCTGCGGCAGCGGCTTGAAGACGATTTTGCTCTTGGAGCGGGTGGCCTTGATAATTTGATCGGCGAACTGGAGCATGGTCAGTTCGGTCGGGTTGCCGATGTTCACCGGCAAATTATAGTCGCTCATCATCAGCCGGTAGATGCCCTCGATCAAATCGGAGACGTAGCAGAAGCTGCGCGTCTGCGTGCCCTTGCCGAAGACGGTGATGGGCTGGTTTTTCAGCGCCTGGCTCACAAACGCGGGCACCACGCGGCCGTCCTTGAGCCGCATGCGCGGGCCATAGGTATTGAAGATGCGGACGATACGTGTCTCGACTTTATGCTCGCGGTGATAAGCCATCGTCAAGGCTTCCGCGAACCGCTTGGCCTCGTCGTAGCAGCCGCGCGGGCCGATGGTGTTGACATTGCCCCAGTATTCCTCCGGCTGCGGGTGGAGCAACGGATCGCCGTAAATCTCCGAGGTCGAGGCGACGAGGAAGCGCGCCTTTTTGTGCATCGCCAAGCCGAGCGCCTTGTGCGTGCCGAGCGAGCCGACCTTCATGGTTTGGATCGGGATTTGCAGGTAATCAATCGGGCTGGCGGGCGAGGCGAAATGCCAGACGAAATCCACCGGCCAGTCGAGGAAAATAAATTCGGTCACGTCCTGCTGGATGAACTTGAAATTCGGGTTGCCGCCCAGGTGCGAAATATTGTCCACGCTGCCGGTGACAAAATTGTCAATGCCGATGACCTTATGGCCGCGCGAGATCAGGAGGTCCGTCAGGTGCGAGCCGAGAAAGCCAGCGGCCCCCGTGACGACGGAAGTGGGCCGGTTTTTTTTCAATGCGTTGAAAGGTTTCATGGTTGAATCGCTAATTCACTTGGCAGAGAGGTTATGAAATCAGGGCCGGCATTCAACGATTAAACGGTTCCCGGATTTACTTGGCCCCGGTGCCGCGTAGCACGGCGGGCGGTGTAAGCAGGAGGATTTTCACGTCCAGCCAGATGGACCAGTTGTCAATATATTCGAGGTCGAGGCGCACCCATTCTTTAAAGTCGGCGATCTGGTTGCGGCCCTTGATCTGCCATAGGCAGGTGAGGCCGGGCTTGACGCTTAGGCGGCGCCGGTGCGCCAGGTCACTGAAGCGCTTGACCTCGTCGACAGGCAGCGGGCGCGGGCCGACCAGACTCATCTCGCCGCGCAGGACGTTGAAGAGCTGCGGCAGTTCGTCGAGACTCCATTTGCGGAGCCATTTGCCGAAGGGCGTGATGCGCGGGTCGTTGGTGACCTTGAAGACTGGGCCGGACATTTCGTTCATCGCGGCCAGCTCGTGTTTGAGCTGCTCGGCATTTGTCATCATGGTCCGGAATTTGAAAATGGTAAAAGGCGCTCCGTTCAAGCCGGAACGTTTTTGCCGGAACACGGCCGGGCCGGGTGAGGTCAACTTGATCCAGAGCGCGATAATGAGCATCGGAAGCCCGGTTAGAATAATCAATGCGAGCGCACCGAAAAAATCCAGCAGCAGCTTGGTGATGCTCTGCCAGGAAGCCTCCGGCGTGGTTCGAAACACCAGCAGCGGCTTACCGAACATCTCGTCGAAGCTGGCGCGCGCGATTTGCGTGGCAAAAAAATCCGCAACCAGCCAAGCCTCAACGCCTTCGATCTCGCAGAGCTGGATGACGCTTTCGACGCGGTCGAGGTGTGCGTGGCGGGCGGTCACGAAGACCCCGCTGACGGAATGTTCGTGCAGCAGTTCAATGAGTTCTCGTACGGGCGCACCGGCCAGGTCGAATTCGGCCGCCACCACCACACCGGCACCGGCGTCGGCCGTGATTTCGTGCCGCAGTCGGGCGGTTTCCTCCGGGACCCCGGCGAGAATGATGCGGCGTTGATATTGCGCCTTGGCCAAGCGGCTGCGCAGGGCGATCGCCACCAGTTCCTCCTTGGCCCAGACGAGAATAAAACTGATCACACCGAACAGGACCATCACACCGCGCGGCGCGAATTCGGATTTCCGGAAAATAAAGACCAGCAGGATCAGGCCGATGGTCACGAAGAAACAGGCCCGGAGCAGCGGCCAGAAGATGGTTGCGCGGCCGCCGAGCACCGGACGGTTATAAAATCCCTGTGATTCAAGCACCAGCGGCGCCGCCGGTACGAGGGCGAAGTAGAGCCAGACGCTTTGGGTGAACGAGTCCGGCGTGACGATTTCGAGGCCGAGCGTATCGGGGAAAAACGGTAATTCCCGAAGGCAAAACGCCAGCCAGAAGCTCATGGCAAACAGGCTCGCGTCGGCGAGTTGTTGAACCTGGGTGCGGATGAGTCGGTCGCGTTGCAGCATGAAAACGTCTTCTGAAATTACCTCAGCATAAACCTCACTGAGGCAAATTCAATTCTTTTGCGGGCACCGGCGGCAGTTGAAATTCCGGCACCGACGCGGTGATCAATTGTTTCATCCGCGCAAACGCGGCGTCCTCTTGGCCGGGCCGGCAGACGGTGAAATAAGAAATGTAAGCCCAACGTTGCAGTTCGCCGCTGGTCAGCTGGTGGAACAACATGGACTTGAGCATCACCGGAAAATCGCCCGTGGACTGATTTTTGGTGACGAACCAGAAGACATAAATCCCGCTGACGGGTTGTTTCCGGCCCTCAGCGTCGGTAAAGGAGTTGCTCACCAGCCATTTCTTCACTGGCAGCTCATATGCCGGCACGCTAGCAATCGGCAGTTTCACCTCAGTCTTGTCTCGGATCTGCCAGCCCTGGCCGGGCAGGCAATAATCCGGCCGGTGGATACTCGTCCGGTCCGCGCCCATGAGAATGATATTGGCCATCGCCCAGGCACCGTCCGGGGCGGTGTAATGGCGCTGGGCAAAACTCGTGTCCTTCGGAAGATAATCCAAAACCACCTGCGCCTCGGGCATGTTGGAGGAGGTAAAGTCCAGGACATGCTCCGGCAGCTCGATGTGCATCGTGACGCTCTCCGGCACCGGGGTGGCAATAAGCCCCGGCGCGCCGAGCCGCTGATGCGTCTGCAACCACGTCAACGCGCCCGCCGTCCCGGCGATCAAGGCCAGCGTGACGGCGAACCAAACCACCTTTTGTCGGGTGCTGTTCATTTGGTTTCGGGCCCGGAAATTTTCTCCAGCCAGCGGCCGACCAGCAGCAGTCCCGCGATGGCCGGCACATAGGGAATCAGGCTGCAAAAGGTGTTTTCATGGACAAAGTTTCCGGCGGATTGGCCGCCAAACTCCGCCGCAAAGATGACGAACATCAGCCGCGTGAAATTGCCCAATATCGAAAGCGGCAAAGCCAGCGACATCAGCAGCAGGCGTTTGCCGGGTGAACGAAACACCACGAAACCGTAAACCGTTGCCAGTAGAAAAATGGCCACCAGGCTGTGCATGCCGCTGCACGCCGCCGCCACCTCGTATTGGTAGCGGTGGCCGGGCCCGAACAGCAGTGTACCCTGCCGTTCCACGTTGACCGTCAGCAGATTCGCCGCCGTCGCCACCAGCCACGTTACCAGCAGGCGCAACGGGAACGTCACGGCCGTCAGCAGCGCCGCCATCGGCACGGAAAAAATGAACAGCCAGAATGGAAAAAAACTTTGCTTCAGCCACGCCCGGCCCCAGGCCAGCCCCATCAGACCAAATATGCCCACGAATAGGGCCAGGACTGAAAACCGGGGTTGTTGGACGACATAGCCGATGAGGTGCAGCCCAATGGCCGCGAGCAAAAAAAAGATTCCCGGCCACCACAATTGCAGAGGCAGCGCCAACAGGGTTTTTCGTTTCCACCAATAAAGTCCGATCACTAGGAATGGGATCAAGCCGGCGGGGCCGTCATCGGCCGCCGGGTTCGGGTTGTTGTAATCTCCATATAGCCAGACGAACAGCGACCGCGTGTGGACGTAGCCCAAAATGGAATTGCCCAGAAACTGGAACAACGCCAGCCACGCCGCCAGCAGGCCGAAGAAAAACAGCTTATTGGGCAGCCGTTGCCAGCACGTCACGGCGTCCGGCCAGAAGCCGGGCGACGCTTCGTCGTTCAGGGTTTGATTCATGAATGCGCGGTACCAGTCTTCTGATAACCAAACGCGCTGCTTTGCTCAAACAAATTTCCGTTAAATCACGGTGACGGATATTTTGTCAGGCCGGTCCACTGGCCCAAAAACTTCAGGACAAACCGCGGGTTGTTCCGAAAATAGCGCTTTGCCAGCCGGCGCGGCTCGCTGCCCAGCCGGTACAGCCATTCCAACCCGCCGTGTTGCATCCAGCGCGGTGCCTGCCGCACGCGTCCGCTGTGGAAATCAAACGCCGCCCCCACCCCGATCATCAGCGTCGCATCCAGCTTCGGCAGAAATTCCGCCATGAACTTTTCCTGCTTCGGCGTGCTCAAACCGACCCAAAAAATGTCCGGCTGGGCGACGCGAACCTGTTCGCGCAATTGATTTACTTCATTCGCATTCAATGGGCGGAACGGAGGACTGAAAGTACCGACGATTGCGAGTCCCGGAAATTTTCGCTTTAGTTTATGCGCCAGCAATTCCGCCACGCCGTCAGCGCCGCCGTAAAAAAAATGTCGGACGCCGCTGGTCTCGCTCCAAGCGCAGAGGTCCAGCATCAGATCCGGCCCATAGACGCGGCGCATGTCGCGGTGGCCGGCCAGTTTGCCGGCCCAAACCATCGGCATCCCGTCCGGTGTGCAGAGAAATGCGCCGTTCAGAATGCGCTTGAACTCATCGTCGGCCTGCGCCTCCATCACGCCGTGGACGCCGGTCACGCAGACGTAGCCTTGTCGCCGTTCGCTTACAGCGGCGGCGATGGCGTCCCGCGCCGTTGCCAAGTTGAGGACGCTGAGGCCGACGCCAAGGACATTGACGCGCTTCGTCATTTACGATTCAGGGTTTACAAACTAGGATTTCAGGGCTCATGCGGCGCGTAAATCGTATATCGTAAATCGCAATTGATAAAATGAAATTGCTCGTTTTCGCCCACACGCCGCCGCCGCACCACGGTCAGAGCTACATGGTGCAGCTGCTGCTGGCCGGTTTCGGCGGCGACGTTCGGAAAAGACCATCCAGCGCTCGCCACCCGCTTGGCATCGATTGCTACCACGTCAATGCGCAATTCTCCCGCAGTCTGGAGGACGTGGGGGAATTCCAGGGCGCCAAAATTTTCCTCATCTTCTGGTTCTGTTTTCAAGCCCTCTGGATCCGGTTCCGTCACGGCGTGGATAATTTTTACTACATTCCCGCGCCCGGCAAACGCGTCGCGCTTTATCGCGACTGGTTGGTGATGTTCCTCTGCCGGCCTTTTTTCAAAAAGGTTATCCTGCACTGGCACGCCGCCGGACTGGCTAAATGGTTGGAAACCGAGACGATCATTGCCTACCGCTCGGCGACCTACCGGCTGTTCCGGCCGGTGGACTTGAGTCTGGTCCTCTCCCACTACAACCTAGCCGATGCAGAAAAGCTCCTTTCGCACCGAGTCCGCATCGTCAACAACGGAATCCCCGAACCTTGCCCCGATTTCGAGGCCGTCATCCGCCCGCGCCGCCGCGAGCGCTTTGAGCAGCGCCGCAAAGTTTTCGCCGGTGAATTTTCCGGCACGCCCGTCACGGTGAACATACTGTTTCTCGCGCACTGCACGCGAGAAAAGGGATTATTTGCCGCGCTGGCCGGCGTTTTGGCCGCCAACCGTGAACTAGCGGCGCGCAAGCTGCCGATGCGTTTGAAACTCACCACCGCCGGCAACTTCGTCACCGACGACGAACAGGCCGATTTTGAGGCCCGGCGAAAGGATCCCGAGGTCGCTAACATGATTACTTACGCCGGCTTCGTCTCGGGCAAACGCAAAGCCGAACTGTTGCGTGAGGCCGACTTGTTTTTGTTTCCCACGCGCTACCTCGGCGAAAACCAGCCGGTCAATCTCATTGAGGCGATGGCTTATGGACTGCCCATTGTCACGACACGCTGGCGTTCACTGCCCGAAATGCTGCCGCCGGGACACCCCGGTCTTGTCAGCGGGCAGGATGCCGGTGAAATCGCCCGGGCGCTGCTGAATGTGCTCGCCTTGAAAAGCGGCGAACTGGCTCGCTCCCATTTCACCACCCATTTCACAATGGAACGCCATCTTGAAAGTCTCGCCGAAGCGCTCCGCAGCGTGGAAAATCCCTGATTTACGATTTATGATTTACGCCGTACGATTCCGGTTCCGGTCCGCCCGCGCCGCGGAATCACCATTCATCCATCGACAATGATCATCGGCCTGCTCCAGCTCAACCCGACCATCGGTGCCTTCGCGGTCAATCGCGAAAAACTCCTCGTCGCCTACGGCGACGCGGTCCGGCGCGGCGCGGAATTCGTCCTAGCGCCGGAGCTTTTTCTGTGCGGTTATCCGCCGCGCGACCTGCTGCTGCGCGACGATTTTGTGGCGGCGAGCCTCGCTGCGCTGGAAGCAACCGCATCTCAAATTGGTTCCGTGCCGCTTTGTGTCGGCTGCATTGAGAAGAATGTCGAACGTCCCGGCCGCGCGCTGCAGAATTGCGCCGCCGTGTTGCAGCATGGAAAAATCGTCTGGCGCACGGCGAAAAGCCTGTTGCCGACCTACGACGTGTTTGACGAGGACCGCTATTTTGAACCGGCCAAACAAATCCAGCCGTTTGTTTTTAACGGCCAAAAAATCGGCATCACCATCTGCGAGGACATCTGGAACGACGAGGATTTCTGGCCGGAACGGCTGTACCGCCGGGACCCGGTACAGGAACTCGTCGCGCAGGGCGCGGAACTGATTTTGAACCTGTCCGCCTCGCCGTGGCACGATGGCAAGGAGCGCACCCGGCTGGAAATGCTCCGGCGCGTGGCGCGCGACGAACGAATCCCGCTTGCGCAGGTCAACGCCGTCGGCGCGAACGACGAACTGATCTTCGACGGTCACAGTGTGGCGCTTGACGCGCGCGGTGAGGTGCTCGCGCTGGGCAAAGGGTTTGCCGAGGAAGTTTTGGTGGTGGATTTGGGAACCGATGCCAAAAGTCCAAAGTCCAAAGTCCAAAGCGGCGAAACATTCCCGCCGCGTGAGGAGTCGCTGTTTGCCGCATTGTCGCTAGGCGTACGGGATTATGTCCGCAAATGCGGTTTCCAATCGGTGATTCTTGGCCTGTCCGGCGGCATTGATTCGGCGCTCATCGCGGTCATCGCCGCTGACGCGCTCGGCGCGGAAAACGTTTGGGGCGTTTCATTGCCGGCGCGATATTCGAGCGCTGGAAGCTTGACCGATGCCGGTCAGCTCGCGAAAAATCTCGGCCTGCGCTACGACGTGCTGTCGATCGAGCCCGTGTTCAACGCGGTTGAGGCGCAGTTGCAAGCCGTGTTTGCGGGCACGAAGCCAAACGAGGCTGAGGAAAACATCCAGTCACGGCTGCGCGGCGTGACGTTGATGGCGCTCGCAAACAAGTTCGGTACGCTGGTGCTCACGACCGGCAATAAGTCCGAGATGGCCGTCGGCTATTGCACGCTTTACGGCGACATGAACGGCGCGCTTGCACCCATTGCCGACGTCCTCAAGACGGACGTGTATCAAATCGCGCGGTGGGTGAACCGCGAACGCGAAATCATCCCGGCGGATTCGATCCACAAGCCGCCGAGCGCGGAACTGCGGCCCGGCCAGAAAGACCAGGACTCGCTGCCGCCTTATGAAATTCTGGACGCGATCCTGGATCTTTATGTCGTGAAAAATCTGAGCCAGGGCGAGATTGTTTCGCGTGGGTTTGCCGCCGCCGTCGTGAACGAGGTTGTGAACAAGATCAATTTTAGCGAATACAAACGGCGGCAGGCGGCACCGGGATTAAAAGTGTCGCCGCGGGCATTCGGCATGGGCCGGCGGATTCCGGTGGCGCAGAAATTTCGGACACCGGCGTGATTCGGCTAAATGGCAAAGTCATTGAGGTGGTTTTTCGCCACCTCGAGAATGTCTTGATAACACTCGTCAATCCCCAGGATGGACGTGTCAATATAGTTGCCGGCTTCCTGCGGCCGCGGCGCCTCGAAGGGATAATCGATCAGCAGCTTTAACTGGCCTTCGCGAGCGCGCTTGTAAATGCCCTTGGGATCGCGCTCAATGCAGACGGACAACGGCGCGTGGATGTGAAACCACACCAGCTTCTGGCCCAAAATGTGACTCACCAGATCGCGGTGCGCATGTTCAGGGGCCATGGTGGAGACGACGACATTCAGCCCTTGCTCGGTCACCAGTCGGGCAATTTCGGCGATGCGCCGGTGGTTTTCCAAACGCGCCTCAGATTTAAAGCCAAGGTCGGAACACAGCGTGGCGCGCATTTCGTCCCCATCGAGATAGATCACGGGCACTTCCCGATTGGCCAGACCCGTGCGAAGCCGTTGCGCCAGCGTGGTTTTGCCCGCACCGGAACGGCCGAAGAGCCAGAATACTTTGGCGATAGTTTTCATGTGGCAGGCTCTAACATCTGGAAATGAGCCATCAGCCTAACT
>Ga0302267_10000558_pt1 | contig 50677 bp, 41 predicted proteins | sample III_Bog_E1_3_FD_194555 | JGI IMG/M metagenome (GOLD analysis project Ga0302267, IMG submission 194555) | Peat permafrost microbial communities from Stordalen Mire near Abisko, Sweden - III_Bog_E1_3 | ecosystem: Environmental > Terrestrial > Soil > Wetlands > Peat | place: Sweden: Abisko...
GCCGTGCTCCAGGCCGGCATCAATGTGGTGTCGACGGCGGACTGGATCACCGGTCACCACCGGAATAGGAACCACCCGCTCCCTTCGGGCCAGAAGCCCACCGAGGTCGTCGAAGAGGCCTGTCGAAAGGGCGGCTCGACCTTCTACGGCACCGGAATGAACCCCGGCCTGGCCAACATCCTCTCGGTGGTGAGCACAGCGGGTATGGGACGGGTCGACCATCTCACCGTGCTCGAGTCGGTCGACGTGTCGTGTCATCATTCCGTCGACACCTGGAAGAACTGCGGCTATGGCCTACCAGTGGATGATCCCCGGGTCCCGGGGATGCTCGAGAAGGGCTGCACCGTGTTCGGTGACGCCATCTACCTGATGGCCGACTGCCTCGATGTCGAAATCGACGAGGTTGTTTTCGAATGCGAACTCGGTGGCTGTCAGGAGGCCGTCGACCTCGGGTGGTGGACCTTGGACCGAGACTCGGTGGGGGCAAGCCTGTCGAAGTTCATCGGGATGGTGGACGGGACGCCGAGGATAGAAGTGCACCTCGAGTGGCAGATGGCACGCAACACCGTGCCCAGCTGGGACGTCCAAGGGTGCTACATCACCACCATCAAAGGTGACCCAACGATCGTCAACCGTCACATGATCTTTCCCGCTGAAGGGCAGAAGATCCTCGACGCCGCCTACTTTGCCTCGCTGGGGATGACCATCACCGGCCTGCCGGCCTTGAACGCCATCGGTGCCGTGTGCGACGCCGCGCCAGGGATGATCACGAGTGCCGATCTCCCTCTGCGCGCCTTCGCTGGACGCATGGGTCTCAGCAGGTGACCGTCGGGCCCATGAAGCTCCACCACGTGGTCTTCTGCCTGCACCACCGCAACTTGGCGCGGGCAGCGGAACTGTGGCGCGAGTTGGGCCTCACTTTTGCCGAGATCGACCTTCCCGACCTCGGGATTCAGGTACTGATCGACTGGAACGCCGGCATCGAGCTCGTGTCACCCGTTCCCGGGACAGGCCAATCGGCTGCAGCATTCACAACGTTCCTCGAGACCCGGGGGGAAGGTGTCTACTCGGTCGTCATGGCGATCGACGAGGTGGGTGACGCAGTTTCCGTGGCTGACCGATACGGGGCCCAGGTTGAGTACAGCCAGCACCGCCAGCACGGCAGCCTGACTATCGATGAGGTGATGCTGGCACCCGTGCACGGCATGCCGATCACGTTTCTGTCGACCGCCGAGCGGACGTAATCCGTCGGCGATCAACGAACTCGTCCAGGCCAGCAGCCCGCATCTCTCCTGTTTTCGGGTCCCATTAATTCACAGCAGCCCGGGCCATCACTGGCCCCGGGCCTGTGGGACCCCGGTTCATATCGGGTCACGCTGAGTGGAGGTGAAGGGACTCGAACCCTCGACCTACGGCTTGCAAAGCCGCCGCTCTTCCAGCTGAGCTACACCCCCGGGCAATCCGAGACCCCACGGGTCGTCCGCGGCTCGTCGGGCCCACCATCGTAGGCCGGGCGGACGAACGACTGACGCCGCCAGAGTGAGGGCAGGCCAGCGAAGACACCGGCGAGCTGGTGCGCGTGTGGGCGCGTGTGAGCCGACGACATGCGTCACCGGGAGGTACGGGGCGCCGGTAGGGTGCGACCCCGTGGACGCACGGATCTTCCTCGGGATGCAGCCGGTCGGCGACGACCTGCACTGGCGCATGCGCGTGACACCACAGCTGACGACGCCCGGGAACTTCCTCTTCGGAGGGTGTGCGCTCGGAGCCGCCCTCGTGGCGCTGGAGGCGGCGTCCGGACGGCCCACCGTCTGGGCCACCGCGCACTACCTGTCCTATGCCCTCACCGACGAAGAGCTGGTGTGGGACGTCACGTTGGCGGCAGTGGGCGGGCACGTGACCCAGGGGCGAGCCGTGGGCAGTGTCGACGGGCGGGAGATCCTCACCGTCAACGCCGCACTGGGTCGGGACGAATTGGAGGTCGGCGGCGTCTGGGTCGTGCCGCCCGACGTGGCCCCTCCGGACCAGTGCCCACCTCGCTTCCTTCCAGAGTTCTTCCGCAACACCATCATGGACAGCGTCGAGGTCCGATCGGCGCGGGGGCGGACCTTCGAAGAGATGGACGGCTCTCCGGGCAGTCCGGACTCCGCACTGTGGGCGCGGGTGCCCGGACACCTGACGCCCTCGGCCGCGACATTGGCAATCTTCGGGGACTACGTCTCGGGAGCCGTCTCCCAACCCATCGGGCGCCGTGCCATGGGACGGAGCCTGGACAACACGCTTCGCATGGTCCAGCTGAAGCCGACGGAGTGGGTGCTCTGCGACATCCGCATGCACGCCCTGGTGGGTGGATACGGCCAGGGCATTGCCTTCCTCTGGTCGGAGGACGGAGAACTTCTGGCCACGGCAAGCCAGTCGATCGGTGTGCGCCTGTGGCCGGAGGACGCAGTCCTGCCCCGTTGACTCGGGGTGCGACCGGAGATCGCCCGCTGGAGCGGCGAAACTGTGCACCATGGCCCGCCACGCAATGACCCGGAACCGACGCCGACCATCCGGCAAGCTTCTTGTGGCCGTCGTCGTCGCTGTACTGGGTGGCCTCGCCGCCTTCCTCGTTCTGGAGTCCTCCGCCACGTCGACCCCGGCACACCACGTCACGGCGGCAACCCACCCCGAAGCGTCGACCACGTCCACCGCATCGACGACCACGACGTCGACCACCCGCCCTCCCGGGCCTGGCTTCAATGCCGGCCAGGTCACTGCTGTCGGCGACTCCGTCATGCTCGACTACCAGGACCCCCTCAAGACGGCGATTCCCGGCATCAACGTGGATGCAGCCGTCAGCCGTCAGTGGTCCGATGGAGAGTCGATCCTGCAGACACTCAAGTCGGATGGTCAGCTCGGCGCGGACGTCATCGTGGGCCTGGGCACCAATGGACCCATCACGGACGCGGACTTCGACAGCATGATGGCGATCCTCGGGGGCGCCTCCCGAGTCGTTTTCGTCAATGTCCATGTCGATCGGCCGTGGCAAGACCCGAACAATGCCGTGCTCGCCAGCGGCGCCACCCGCTACCCCAACGTCGTCGTGGCGGATTGGGCGACGCTGGCCGCCCAGAACCCTGGCTGGTTCGGGGCTGACGGTACGCACCTGGCGATCGACGGCTCCGGGGCGGACCAGCTGGCCCAGTTGGTCGCCTCGACGCTCTCGAACGGGTGAGCCCGGAGAGCCACCGGCGTGGCCGAGGCACGGGGAGAGTGGTGTAGCCTCAAACGTTCTCCAGCCAGGACATCGGGGGCTATAGCTCAGTCGGTTAGAGCGCAGCACTGATAATGCTGAGGTCGTAAGTTCGATTCTTACTAGCCCCACCACCATCTTCACCCTGTTCAGAGACCATTTCTTGGGCCTCTCCCGGGGTCCCCTGCAGGTGCCCCGACCTCCTGCCATGTACCAACATTGGAATGGCCACGAACGCCTCCAACTGGATCAGCAGGTTTTTTCGTGCCGCCAGCGTCTTGTCCGTCGGAGCAGGGCTGTCCGAGTCATGCCGGATCGGATTGGGAGAAACAGTGCGCCAGGAACTCGCTGAGGCGCGAGGCGTTCTTGACGATCGAAACACCGCGGACGGGATCCTTCGTGATGTCGAGTGAAGGACAGAACACGTCGGTCTCAGCACAGAAGAAGTGCGGCGATCCGAGAACGCCTCGTCGTTGTCCCTCGCTCCAGTCCGCCAGTACGCCGGCGCGATCGGACTCGTCGGGCATCGCCACGCCCAGGTCGTGCGCAAGGGATTCGAGAGTGGCCCGTTCGGAGATATCCCGGCCTTCCTCGAACAGTGCGTTCCGGAGCGCGAAGCTGACCCGCTCACCGGTCTCGGGGTCTGTCCGATAGGCCCGGTTGGCCAGTGCGAGGGCATTGAGGGTCGAGCTCGGAAACCGGTCGACATCGAGGTGCTCGAACAGGCTCGGCGCGACTTGCCGTCGCAGGTCGTCCGCATGCTCAGCGGTGACCACCGGATCGAGTGCCGAACCGTTCACCAGTTCGAGTGGCCAGGCGCGTACCCAGATCGCCACGTCAGATCGGCCGCTCCGAGCACGCTGCTCGTCAACTGCTCGCAGCCCGACATGGGCAAAGGGGCACCAGATGTCGGCGAAGACTTCGATGGTCGGGTTCGATGGTGTGTGCATGCTGTGACCTCTCGCTGACCCTCAGGCGAGCTTCATGAACATCTTCTGGACTTCCCCGATCGGGTAGCCGTCGGCCTCAGCTTCGTCCGGGTGCTCCAGGCAATAGGTGAGACCGGCGGCGACCAGGCGAAAACCGGCCTGCTCGAGCGCCTTGGTGGCGGCCGACAACTGGGTGACGACGTCCCGGCACTCGCGACCCTCGTCGAGCATCCGCTCGACGCCCTGGACTTGCCCGACAACACGGTGCAGCCGCTTGCGGACATCTGCGATGACATCCTCGGGAAGTTCCATCGTCTCCTCTTCTTGGGTGGGTGACGAGCCGCGTGCCCTGTCAGGGTGTGGAACCCTATACCCATGGGGGTATATTCCTCGGTCGAGTCATCCGGTTGTCCCCATGGTGTTGCTCCCGGCGCACCTGCGAGTTGCCCGTCGCCACAGCGGCACCTCCCTCACCTCCGGCGCTGGTCGGACGTGGTCATACTGAGTTCCCCTGCAGCAATGGCCCAGTAGCCTGCGCAGCGTGGGGTTTTATGGTGAACAGGTCCTGCCCCGCCTGATCGACCGGGCGTGCGGCACCCGCGGCCTGCGTCGCTGGCGGACCACCGTGACCGAGGGCCTGGCCGGGCGGGTCGTCGAGATCGGGTTCGGCTCCGGCTTGAACCTCGACTTCTACCCGCCGGACGTCGAACTGGTCCTGGCCGTCGAACCCGCTGCCGTCGCCCGCAAGCTGGCCGACCGGCGGGCGTCACGATCTGGGGTGAAGGTCGAACACATTGGCCTCGACGGACAGACCATCCCACTCGATGACGACAGCTGCGATGGCGGGCTGTCCACCTTCACGCTGTGCACGATTCCCGATCCTCACCTGGCGTTGGCCGAGCTACGCCGCGTGATGCGCCCGGGCGCCCGGTTTCACTTCCTGGAGCACGGCCTCGCCCCGGATCCGGCTGTTGCGTCCTGGCAACGGCGACTTGAGCCGTGGCAACGGCGGCTCGCCGGCGGCTGCCATCTCACGCGCGAGCCAGCCGTTCTCGTGCGTGAGGCGGGCTTCACGATCGATCGAGTCGAGCAGCGCTATGCCAAGGGACCGAAGCCCTGGAGCTGGTTCAGCGCCGGGGTGGCCACCAAATCGAAGTAGAGCCGGGCACTCAGTCGAAGGCCAGTTCCAACGCCTCCATGATCCGAGGGGCCACGTCCGCGAGGTCGGAGTGGTGCGGCACGGACCCACGGACGGACAGCACGTACCCCTGGCTCCCCTCCCGCCAATCAATATCGTCGCCTACCGTCCGATTGACCTGCGCGCTCAGGACCCCCTCGAGCGCCGGAACAGCGTCGAGGTGTCCGACAGCCGCCAGTCGACTCGCTCCCATAGGGGGCTGTACGAAGTAGTCGTACTCGACCGGCTCGTCACCGAGGACCCCCTCGACCGGCAGATCGAACGGTTGGCCGAGCGCGATCTGCGTGGCGAGACAGGTGAGCGACTGGCCCTGCGTGGCTTCGTACAGCTGGTCGATTCCGCCGCCACCAACCCTTCCGTTGACCTCAATGACCCGAGGTCCGTTTTCGGTGAGCTTGATCTCAATGTGGAGGGCGCCCGAGCGGACTCCAAGAGCTTCCGCCGCCTCGATGGAGAGCGTCCGAACCCGAGCCGCTTCCTCCGGCGCCAGATGGTGGGGCATGAAGTTGCCGGTCTCCCGGGACGGCGGGGCGGTCGGGAACTTGCCGGTGATGGCGAGAGGGGTGATGACACCGTCGCGCGCGACCGCCTCGACGGAGACGTACCGACCTAGGAAAGACCATTCACGCGATTCGGCATCGTTGAGCCATGCCTCGGCGAGGTAGTCCTCGGTCAGGTGGGGGGCACCGCCGATGATGGTGCCGAAGCAGGACTTCAGGAGACCCAGATCAGCGATCTGGAAGACATCTCGGCTTGCGGTGCCTCGTGCCGGCTTGACCACCATGGGGAATCCGACTGACTCGGCAAGCTCTATCGCCTCGTCCACGGGCGTCCCTGAGGCAATCCGCACGAATTGGGGCACGGTCACGCCGCCCTCTGCCAGCCTGATGCGCTGGGTCACCTTGTCGAGCAATGCGTCGACGACCTCAGGCGGGTTGCCAGGAAGGCCCAACACCTGGCCGACGGTGGCTGCCAGGTGGAGCTGCGAGTCGGTGAAGGCGATCACGCCGTCGAGAAGTTCGCCCCGAAGCGATTCGGCGACCATCGAGGCCGATCGCCCCGCAACGTCGACGACCTGACCGAGCCGGGGCAGCAAGCGGGCCCATGAGCCCAGGCGTGGATCGCCGGACTCGACGATCCAGACGATCTGGCATTGCCTACCCACCCGCTCGACCAACTCCAACGGCGACGACGACGTGGCGTCGTAGGCCACGCCCAGACGCGGAAGGACGTGGGCGTCGAGGACTTCGTCGGTCACCGCCTGCCCGTCCGTCGTCAAGCGATCCTTCCGTTCTTCCGTCGTCTTCGCACCGACCACAGAGGTGCCGTCGGCCAAGCCTTCGGTGCGCGGTTCGACGGCACGGAGAAGTGCGGAACCCTCCATCCCCTACACATTCGTTCCCGAGAGTCGATCGGTTGCACTGTCGTCGCCAAAATTCGCCCCTCGGGCCCGACTTCCATCGAACGCAGTGCCACACTCGACACGCTCGCCCTACCGTTCCGCCCGGGATCTTCGATGCGCATCTCTCGAGAGAGGTCGTGTCGTGCGATCCAACCCGTAGAAGCGGTTTCGTTGGAAATTGACACTCTTTAGTGCTAAACACGAACCGTAGCGTACGTTTGCAGAGAAGACAAGGAGTCGGGACGTTTCCTCTCATCCTGATTTGACTGCATGCAACAAACCAACAATTTCAGTCGCCGCGTCCCGGCCGGTGGTAGAGCGTTCGGCGACCGTTTCATGGTGCGTGCGGACAGGGGGCCTTTCGCTGCCGCCGGGCGCAATCTCCGCCCACGCCGGTTGCGTATCCACCGAAGTGCGCACGGCTGTGCGCGGTAAGCACGATTCCGAACACTCGTAAGCTTGCGGGACAGAAACCCGGAACGACGGCCTGCTTGACGCCGGCGCTAGCGCCGGAAGATGAAGGGACAGTGATGGCAGCAAAGGCATCGGAGACTGCTCCGAACTGGTGCACGACCGAGCTCGGCCGCAGGGCATGGGCACTCGGCGCAGACGTGGCGGCACCGGTGGCGGACGCCGTGGACCGAGACGCCCGGTTCCCCGCCGAGGCCGCCGCCGCCATGCGCGAGACCGGGCTGCTCGGAGCGCTCGTGCCCGTTGCGTTCGGAGGGGAAGGCGCCTCCCTGGCTGAAATATCCGAGGCCATCCGAGCGATCGCCAGCCATTGTGCGTCGAGCGCTCTCGTCTTGGCGATGCACCAGATTGAGGTGGCCTACCTCATTGAGCACGGCCGGACCGAGGGGCTGCAGAACATGCTGCGTCAGGTGGCCCGGGGCACTGTGCTGATGGCCAACGCCAACAGCGAAGTCGGGCTTGGAGGCGACGTCGGGCGCAGCTTCTGTGCCCTGGTCCACGAAGACGGACGCGTTCGCCTGGAAAAGGACGTTCTGGCGCTCTCCTACGGTGAGTACGCCGACGCCATCACCGTGAATGCCCGGCGTCACCCCGACGCCGCAGAAAGCGACCAGGCCATGCTCGTGTGCGGTCCCGGGAGTTTCCAACTCACGCGCACGTCCACGTGGGACACCATGGGCCTGAGGGGGACGTGCAGCTCGGGATTCCAGCTCGTCGCGGACGAGCAGGAAGACATGGTCCTCACCGATGACTGGGCGACAGTGGTGAATCACAGCGGTCTGTCGGCGACGACCGTCTTCTTGAACTCGGTGTGGGTCGGGATTGCCGAATCGGCGGCCAGCACGGCTCATGCCTCGGTCCGGGCCGAGGCCCGGCGCAACATCGGGACGGCGCCACCTTCCGCACTCCGGCTGGCAGAGTTGGCCGTTGTACTCGGACAGGTGCGATCGGTACTGGCCTCGACGATTGACCACATTGCCGCACTCGGCCCCGGGGAGTACCCGGGCAACCACCCGGCGCTCATCCTCGAGATGCGAGACCTCAAACTCTCGGCCACAACACTCTCGGCCGAGGTGGTGCTCAAGGCCCTTTCGATATGCGGTTTGTCCGGTTACAAGCGCGACTCCAAATTTTCCATCGACCGCAATCTGCGGGATGTCCTGGGCGGAGCACTCATGGCCAACAACAACCGCTTCTACGTCGACAACGCGCAGTTGCTGTTGGTCTTGAAGCAGATGTGATGGGACCGGAGGGCGCAGATGCGCAGCCGCCCGCCGGATCCGAAATCTGGGAAGCCTTCGAGTCCTACGTCGGCTCTCAGCTGATCCCATCCGACGAAGCCCTCGATGCGACGCTCGCCACGAGCGCAGAAGCGGGTCTGCCCCCGATCAGCGTGACGGCGAATCAGGGTCGATTCTTGTCCCTTCTCGTCCGCATCTCCGGCGCCCGGCGAGTGCTCGAGGTCGGCACTCTCGGGGGGTACAGCACAATCTGGCTCGCCCGGGGACTCCCCCCGGGGGGTCGGATCATCAGTCTGGAGGTCAACGACCTCCACGCTGAGGTGGCGCGTGGCAACATCGCCCGGGCCGCGTTGGAGGAGGTCGTCGATATCCGTCTCGGCCCGGCCAGCGAACTCTTGGCGCAGCTCGGAGCCGCCGGTGAGGGACCATTCGACCTGATCTTCATTGATGTGGACGAGATCAACAACGCCGACCTGTTCCCATTGGCCCGAGGGCTGGCGCGCGACGGGAGCGTGATCATCATTGGAGCCGCTGACCTCATCCGTGGATCTCGCCGGCTGTACGCCGCGCTCGAGCGGGAGCCCGGAGTCTCTGCCGTCGCCGTGCAAGCGGTCGGGAGTGCCGGCCGCCACGGCTTCGTCATGGCGGTGGTCTCCGAATCCCCCTAGGAAGCACGAGGGGCCTATGACACGTCGGTCTACCGGATTGCGTTCCGCGTAGTCGGGTAGTAAACGGAGTCGGGGCCAGCCATCCACACGGACGCGCGGGCCACCCACCAGGAGGAGGAACACATGCAGCAGCGCCCCATCGGCAACCGGACCGTCAGCGCCGTCGGCTTGGGTGAGATGCCACTCTCCATTGAGGGACGCCCGGACCGCCGCCAAGCGATCGCCACCATTCACGCGTCGCTCGACGCCGGGGTCACCATCATCGACACCGCGGACGCCTACTCCCTCGGCGTGCAAGAGCACGGACACGGCGAAAGGCTCGTCGCCGAGGCCCTGGCGGCCTACGGCGGTGCCACCGACGAGGTGCTGGTGGCCACCAAGGGCGGGCACCGCCGTCCGGGCGACGGCAGCTGGACCGTGCACGGTGATCCGGCGTATGTGAAGGAGGCATGCGAAGCATCGCTCAAGGCCCTCGGGGTCGACGCCATCGGCCTCTACCAGTACCACCGGCCCGATCCTTCGGTCCCCTGGGCCGAGTCGGTGGGCGCCCTGGCCGACCTGCTCGACGAGGGCAAAATCCTGCTGGCGGGTGTCTCCAACGCAACCGTGGCGCAGATCGACGAGGCGCAGGAGGTGCTCGGCGGCCGCCTGGCCAGCGTCCAGAACGAGTTCTCCCCCCGGTTCCGGTCCTCGGAGGGCGAGCTCGAGCACTGCGAGAAGCTCGGCATTGTGTTCATTCCGTGGAGTCCCATGGGCGGCATCGGCCGCTCCGACCGGATTGAGGGGAACTTCCCCGCTTTTGGAGAAGTAGCCCAGGAAGTGGGCGCCAGCCCGCAGCAGGTGACGCTGGCCTGGATGCTGGCCAAGGGCTCGCGGGTGATCCCGATCCCGGGCAGCAGCCGGCCCGAGACGGCCATCGCCTCGGCGGCCGCCGCCGCCGTCACCCTGACGCCCGAGCAGGTCGCACGCCTCGACGCGTCCTGAGCCGGTCGTGACACCCGCAATGGAAGCCCTCGACCCGCGGCCCGCCGGCGACCTCCGCCCCGCATGATCACCATTTCCGGCAGCGAGGTCACCGGGGCCGACGTCTGGAGCGCCGCCGACATCGGCGATCTCACCGGCCGGGTGGCCCTCGTGACCGGAGCGAACAGCGGTATCGGGTACGAGACGGCCCGGGCGCTGGCCCAGCACGGGGCGCACGTGATCCTGGCCTGCCGTGACGACGAGAAGGCGCGCCGGGCCCGCGACAAGCTGGAGAGCGAACTCGAGCGCTCGTCCCTGGAGCTCCTGCACCTCGATCTGGCCGACCTCGTGTCCGTGCGACGGGCCGCCGACAACGTCCTCGCCGACCACGCCCGGCTCGACATCCTGGTGAACAACGCAGGGGTGATGGGCACGCCCTACCGGCAGACCGCCGACGGCTTCGAGCTCCAGATGGCGACGAACCACCTCGGCCACTTTGCGTTCACCGGACTGCTCCTCGACCGCATCGTGACGACGGCGCGCTCCCGCATCGTGACAGTCAGCTCTCACCTGCACCGTATGGGGCAGCTCCGGCAGGACGACGTCGCCGGCGCCTCGTTCCACAACACCTGGGTCTCCTACGGCACGTCCAAGCTCGCCAATCTGCTTTTCACCGCCGAGCTCAGCCGTCGCCTGCAGGCGGCCGGGCTGCAGACGCTCGCCGTGGCGGCACACCCGGGCTGGACGCGGAGCAACCTGGCCGGGAGCGGTGCCGCCCTCGGCAACAGCCGGCTGCGTCGCAAGCTCGGACGTGCCGCCGGGTCGATGCTCGGGCAGTCGGCGGCGGGGGGCGCCCTGCCCGTCCTCTGTGCCGCCACCTCGTCATCGGTGGGCCCGGGCCAGTACATCGGTCCCGCGCACCTGTTCGGGCTCTACGGTCCACCGGCGGTCGCACGACCGTCGCGACGGGCGCGGGACCTCGTGGCGGCGGCTGCGCTCTGGGAGGCCTCCGAAGAGTTGACCGACGTGCGCTACCCCGTGGACACCCCTGTCTGAACTCGCTGGCGGTGATCATGCGGTGTGCCGGCGCAGGAATTCGGCATGCAGCGCCACCCGATCGGGGCGCAACACACGTCCGAGGGGGGCGATCACCGGGCGGGCTCCGGCCAGCTGCAGCGCGGCCGCCGCGCTCTGCGACCGCGCTCCACTGACGTAGGTGTCGTCGAGCAGGAGCACCCGTGCCCCGGCGATCGCCGCGCGTTCGTGCGCCCGCACCATGAAGGCCGCCGGATGGGGTCGCATGTGCGCCAGGGGCGGCGACCCGCCACGACGCGCCGCCCGGCACAGGAGATCCGGAGCCCAGCGCGCCCCCGGGAAGACGCCGGCGGCGGTGCCACCGAGACCGGCGACCAGACCCAGGGCAGCGGGGCCGGGCCGGTGGGTCGACGGGACCAGGGCCACGAGGCCGATCGGGCCACCCGCCGTCGCCTCGAGCTCGGCACCGTCGTCGAGCAGGAAGGCCCCCACGAGCCGGCGCACCAGGGCGCCGAAGCGGGCCCGCGCCTCGGCCACCGGCGACTCCTTGTACCCGAGCAGAACCGTGTAGAGCGGGCTGGGCAACGGGCAGAGATGCGCCGGCACGACCGGGGCGAGCGCCACGCCCAGTCGACGGGCGACCAGCCGGCAGGCGAAACAGACGGCCCGGCCACCGGAGGCGGGGCCGCGGCAGATGTGGCAGACCCCGGGCCCGGGTCCGGGCACGCGGAACGGATCAGGTGGTGGGAGCGGGGTCCGGTCGATGCAGGAGAAAGGTCCCGGTGGCCCGGCTGACCAGCACGCCGTCGGCATCGCGTACCGTCGCTTCGCCGTACGCCACCTGCTTGGCCATCCGCGCCACCTCGCCGCGCAGCGTGAAGGTGTCGCCCTTCATGGCCGGGCGCATGCATTCGGTCTTCATCTCCAGCGTGCCCCGGGTACGGGCCCGCCCCGGCAGGGCGGCGTTGATGGCGAAGTTCATGCACGCATCGAGCAGCAGCGAGTGGATGCCGGCCTGCGTGATCCCGTGGGGGTTGCAGGCGATATCGGTCGGGATGAAGGTCCCGGCGACCCAGCCCAGATCCTCGCCGTCGACGCCGTAGGCCGTGAAGGTACCGCCGACCAGCTCAATGATCGGCATGCCCCCGTCACCCAGCCAGCGGTCCATGTCCTTGCCGGTACGGCTCATTGCGGGCAGACCCTACCGGCCCGCCGCGTCACCGCCCCGGAGACACCGCCGACCAGATCGGCCGCCAGGTGGTGCCGGGTAGAATGTTCTCCGATCTGAACCGGCGTGGCGCCGATCGTCGCCGCCGGGTTTGGGAGGAGACACCATGACCACCGCCGTGATCGTCGACGCCGTCCGGACCGCAGGAGGGAAGCGCAACGGGAAGCTCCGCAACTGGCACGCCGTGGACCTGGCCTCAGAAGCCCTCAGGGCAGTGGCCGAGCGCAACCAGCTGGACCCGGCGCTGATCGACGACGTGATCATGGGCTGTGTCATGCAGGTCTCCGAGCAGTCCCTCAACATCGGCCGCAACGCCGTGCTGGCTGCGGGCTGGCCCGAGTCGGTCCCCGCCACCACCATCGACCGCCAGTGCGGGTCCTCCCAGCAAGCCATCCACTTCGCCGCCCAGGGCGTGATGGCCGGGGCCTACGACATTGCCGTCGCCGCGGGCGTCGAGTCCATGACCCACACCCCCATGGGCTCCTCGGTCGTGCGCGACTTCGGCTTCCCTTTCGGCCCCCGCATGATGGCCCGCTACACCGACAGCGAGGGCCACAGCGAGCTGAAGGGCCAGGGCATCGGGGCCGAGATGATCGCCGACCAGTGGGACATCTCGCGTGAGGACCTCGACGCCTTCTCCGTGCGCAGCCACCAGCGGGCGGCCCGCGCCACCGCGGAGGGCCGCTTCGAGAACGAGATCGTGCCCGTGACCATCCACGATGATGAGGGCAAGGACACCGACGAGATCCTCACCACCGACGAGGGCATCCGGCCCGACTCCAGCGTCGAGACCCTGGCCAAGCTGAAGCCCGCCTTCAAGGAGGACGGCAAGGTGACGGCGGGCAACTCCTCACAGATCACCGACGGCGCCTCCGCCGTGCTGATCATGAGCGAGGAGAAGGCCAACGCTCTTGGCCTGCGCCCCCGGGCCCGCTTCCACGCCTTCGCCCTGGCCGGCGTGGACCCGATCACCATGCTGACCGGCCCTATCCCCGCCACGACGACGGTGCTGGAGCGGGCCAAGCTGACGCTGGACGACATCGACGCGGTAGAGATCAACGAGGCCTTCGCCTCGGTCGTGTTGGCCTGGGAGAAGGAGCACCACCCCAACATGGAGCTCGTGAACCCCAACGGTGGCGCCATCGCCCTCGGTCACCCGCTGGGGGCCTCAGGCGGCAAGCTGATGGCGACGCTGCTCAACGAGCTGGAGCGGACCAACGGCCGCTACGGGCTCCTCACCATGTGCGAGGGCGGCGGGCTGGCCAACGCCACCATCATTGAGCGGCTGGGCTGACCCAGCCGCTCCCCGAGGCCGCGTTCAGCGGTAACGGGTGGCCAGCAGGAAGCCGACGAAGATCGCCACCAGGCCGATGACGAGGCCCCAGGGCGAGCCGTGCGCCAAGAACGGCAGGTGAGCCAGGTAGTTCACCGTGATGACGGCCACGCCCCCGATCAGCAGGATCAGGATGAGGGCGCCGAACCAAGGCGGGCTGTGCCGCACGCTCTTGGGGATCGGTGCCGTATAGCGCCCGCTCTCCTCGGCCGTCTTGTAGCGGCCGACCTTGGCGGCGCGGCCCGTCGCGGACTTGCCCTTCTTGGAGGCGCCGCCGGGTCCTTTCGTGCTGGTGGCCACGGGGTGAGAGGTTAGCCACCACCGGCGGGGGGCTCCGGGCACGGCAGGTACGATCGTCAGCCCATGGGACCCCGGGTGCTCGTCGTCGACAACTACGACTCCTTCGTCTACAACCTGGTCCAGGAGCTGGGCGAGCTCGGGGCCGAACCGATGGTGTACCGCAACGACGCCATCGATGTGGCCGGCATCCGGGCGGCGCGGCCCGACGCGGTCCTCATCTCCCCAGGCCCGGGACGGCCCGAGGACGGCGGGGTGAGCTTGGATGCCATCCGGGAACTGGCCGGAGAGATCCCGCTCCTCGGCGTCTGCCTCGGCCACCAGTGCATCGGCCAGACCTACGGCGGCCGCGTTGTGGCGGCTCCCCATCTCATGCACGGCAAGACCTCGGAGATCCACCACGACGGACGCGGCATTTTCGCCGGCCTGCCCAACCCCTTCGTCGCCACGCGCTACCACTCGTTGGTGGTGCAGCCCGATTCGGTGCCCGACGAGTTGGAGGTCACGGCCACCTCGACCGACGGCGTGGTCATGGGCCTGCGCCACCGCACCTTGCGTGTCGAGGGGGTGCAGTTCCACCCCGAGTCGGTCCTCACCGTCTCGGGCCCGGCCCTGCTGGCCAATTTCCTCGGCCAGTTGAGCTCCCCCGCTCCCGCCTGACCCTGACCCTGACCCGTTCGCCGGGCCGTGCAGGCGCGGCCTAGGTGGTCGGGGTGGCGCTCGTCGTCGAGGTGGTCGACGGCACCGTGGTGGTCGTGCTGGTCGTCGTCGTCGTGGCCGCCTGGCACACCGAGATGTTGACCGTCGACCCGCTGTTCACCTGTGCGCCCGAACCTGGGCTCTGGCTGTCGACGTTGCCCGGCTGGGCCCCGCCCGCACAGGTGGTGTCGAAGGTGGTGTTGGCCACGAGGCCCGCCCCGGTGATGGCGGAGGTGGCCGCGCTCTGCGACTGTCCGACGACTCCGGGCACCGAGACGCAATTGCCGCTGGAGACGACCAGGTTGACCGACGTGTTGGGCGGGACGCTGGCTCCGCTGGCCGGGTTCTGAGCGGAGACGACGCCGTTGGGCTGGCTCGAACAGGCGGTGCTCTGACTGCCGACGGTAAGCCCCGCCTGCTGTAGGACGCTCCCGGCCCGGGCGGGGGACTGCCCGACCACGCTCGGCACCGAAACCGAGGTCTGGGTGCCCGAGACCGTCAGCACCACCTTGTGCGTCTCGAGTGTCTTGGTGCCCCCCAATGGATTCTGGCTGAGCACCGTGCCCACGGGCTGATTGCTGGTCACGTTGTGGACGGTGTAGCCGAGGTTGGCGCCCTGGAGGAGCGCGATGGCCTGCGTCAGCTGCTTCCCGGTGACGGTGGGGACGACGACGGTCGGGATGTTCGGACCACCGCTGACCACGAGGTCCACTGCGGAGTTCTTCGAGACCGACGCGCCCGCCTTGGGGTCGGTCGAGAGAACCTCACCCTTGGTCGTCGTGCTCGCCTGCACCGAGCTGCTCCCCACGGTCAGGTTGTCGTTGTGCAGGGTCTGCGTGGCCTGGCCGGCGGTGAGGCCGACGACGTTGGGCACCGTGACCTTGGCGCCGAAGACCCCGACCGAACGCAGGAGGAAGAAGGCGATGACGAGCAGGGCCACCAAGAGCAGGACCAGCAGAATGACGAGGTTGCGGGTGCGCTTCTTGCGTTCCTGGTCCTCCCGGCTGGCGGGGAGCCCGGTGGCCGTCGGCACGGCCATGGTGCGCCCGGTGGTCATGGGCACGGCCTGCGTCGCCGCCACCCCGACCGGCGCCATCATGGAGGTGAGCCCGGGGTCCCCCGCCTCGACGGGCCTCCCGTCGGCAAAGCGGAGCAGGTCGGCCCGCAACTCCTCGGCCGAGCCGTACCGGTCGTCGGGGTTCTTGGCCATGGCCTTCATGATCACGGCCTCGAGTGCCGGCGGCACCGTCGGATTGGCCTCCCGCGGCAACACCGGCATGTCGCGTACGTGCTTGGACGCCACAGCCACGGGCGAGTCCCCGGTGAAGGGCGGGCGGCCGACCGCCATTTCGTAGAGGACGACGCCCAGGGAGTAGATGTCGCTGCGCGAGTCCACCCCCTTGCCCTCGGCCTGCTCGGGTGAGAAGTAGGCGGCCGTGCCCATGACGGCACCGGTCTGGGTCAGGCTCTCCTCGGTGTTCATGGCCCGGGCGATGCCGAAGTCGGTGACCTTCACGTCCCCGTCCGGCGTGATGAGGACGTTGCCCGGCTTCACGTCGCGGTGGACCACGCCGTGCCGGTGGGCGAAGGCCAGAGCGGCAGCGACGCCGGCACCGATGGTGGCGATCTGGCGGGGCGGCATGCGCTGGGGGTCGCGCAGGACGGCAGAGAGCGGCCGGCCCTCCACGTACTCCATGACGATGAAGTAGGACCCGTCGTCCTCGCCCCAGTCGAACACCGGGACGATGTTGGGGTGGGAGAGGTTGGCGGCGGCCTGGGCTTCCCGCCGGAACCGTTCCACGAAGGTCCGGTCGACGGAGAGCTCGGGGAAGAGGACCTTGAGCGCCACCGGCCGCTCCAGCTGGCGGTCCATGGCCCGGTAGACCTGGGCCATGCCGCCGCGGGCGATCAGATGGGTCAGCTCGTAACGACCCGAGTACGTACGCGGCGTGTCAACCGGTTCCATGGCGCCCAGGAGCCTACGCTGGGAGCCTTCGCCGACGGGGAACGCACGATCCCGTCACGGCGCCGCCGCCGTCGTCGTCGTCAACGGCGCAGCGGTCGTCGTCGTCACGGGCACAGTCGTCGTGGTGGTGGTGGTGGGCGCCGGCAGTGGGGTCGTCACGATCTGCGGCGGCCGCGTCGTGGTCGTCGTCGGGACCGTGGTCGTCGTGGTCGTCGTCGTGGTGGTGATGCTGGTGACATAGACCTTGGCGTCGTACAACGACGACCGCTGGACACCCGTCCTGAGGGGTCCGAGGGCAGTGGGCGAAACGTCCTGTGTCGTGTAGCCCGTGTGGTCCACCACCTTGGGATGGAACCACAGCACCCCGCCGGGCTGGCCCTGCTTCACCACAATCTGGTCGCCCTGCGACGTCACGATCCAGTTGTCGTAGGCGTACCACTTGAGGACGTAGTACGCCGCCACCGGCACGGCGGCCACCAGAATGACGAACCCGATCACACGCGGCGTGATACGGCGTGGGATGCCCAGGCGCCGCCGGCGTGCGCCCCGGCTCTCCTTGCCCTCGGGCCGGCCCGCGCCTCTGTTCGGGGGCGGCGGCACCCGGGCCGTGGACCGGGCCACAGGAACCGCGGCGGCGGTCGAGCCCACGAAGAATTCGTCGCTGCTGGGGCCGGTCTCCGCCAGCGTGGCGGGCTGATCACCGAAGGCGAGGCGGGAACCGGGCGCCAGCGTCTCGTCCTGCCCGACCGCCGGGACCATCGCCGTGGCATCGGACCATCCCGAGGAGGGATCCGCAGCGGATCCGGCTGCGGCGGGCGGCGCGGGCTCGGCGTCGGTGGCCCCCGCTCCCACCACCGGGACGGCCGCCGTGACGGCCAGCGGGGCGGCGAGCGCAGCAGCGCCCAGACTCAGGGGTGTCACCTTGGATGTGGTGCCGTCGCCCTCATCCCCTACCTGCACGTCGACGACGACGACGGTGATGTTGTCCGCGCCGCCGTGGCCATTGGCGGCGTCGACCAGTCTCTGCGCCGCTTCGGCGGGGTCGTCGACCTCACCGAGGATGTCGGCCATTTCGTCGCCGCCCACCTCGTTGGTGAGTCCGTCCGAACACAGGAGCAGCCGGTCGCCCGTGTGGAGCTCGAGCTCCCACATGTCGGCATCGACCTCGGAGGACACGCCGAGGGCGCGGGTGAGGATGTGCCGCTGGGGGTGGACCGCGGCCTCCTCCTCGGTTATTTCGCCCTGGCGCATGCGCTCCTCGGCCAGGCTGTGGTCGTCGGTGACCTGGGTCAGTTCGCCGCCGGAGAAGACGTAGGCGCGGGAATCACCCACATTGGCCAGCGCCAGCACATCGTGGCCCTCCGAGCCTCCGACCAGTGCCACCGCGGTGAGGGTCGTGCCCATCCCCCGGAGGTCGTTGTTGATCTGGCTCTCGTGCCAGACCGCGGCGTTGGCCTCCGAGAAGGCCTCACGCAGCCCCTCGACCGTCGGCACCCGTTCGAAGGCCAGACTGAGCGTCTCGACGGCCACCCGGGCCGCCACCTCGCCGCCGACGTGTCCGCCCATGCCGTCGGCCACGGCGTACAGATTGGGGCGCTCGAGCGGGAGGTCCTGGTTGACGGTGCGGACCCGACCCACGTCGGAGGCGGAACCCGACCGCAAGACCGTCAACGGGAGACCTCGAAGACAGTGGAACCGATCTGGAGCAGGTCCCCCTTGCCCAGCCGGACAGCCTGGCCGATCTGCTCGGAATTCACGAACGTCCCGTTGGTGGAGCCGAGGTCCTCGACCCAGAGCTGCTCGTTGCGGCGGAACAGGCGGGCGTGCAGCGTCGACGTGTAGATGTCCTCCGGCATGGCGACACCACATCCGGGTGAGCGCCCAATGGTCAACTCGTCGTCGAGGTCGTAGGTGCGCCCGGCATGCTCGGGGGGCTGGACCACTTTGAGGTAGAGCTGGCGCTTGCGGCTCGGCTTGGGCGCCGCGGCGACGACGGAGGCGGCGCGCACCTCCCGACGCTCCTGCCGGCGCATTGAGCGGGACTTGCGGATGGTGGCCGGGCTCATCTCCACCCACACGGCCCGGATGACGCGCAGGAAGAAGAGGAAGATCAGCACAATGACGCCCCACTGCATGATGCGGAGGACCGCGTTCAGATTCTGGGTGGCGATCAGGACCGCGGCCGGCCCAGGCGCCGTCACGACATTTCGAAGACGAGCTTCGTCGAGCCCACACTGACCTCATCGCCACTGGCGAGGAGCTGCTCACGGACCGGGGTGCCGTTGACCCTGGTCCCGTTGGTGGACCCGAGATCGGTGACGAACACGCCGTCACCCTTCCGCCGGAGCTCGGCATGGCGCCGGCTCACGTTGGAGTCCGGAAGCACCACTTCACATTCGGGCAGCCGGCCGATGACCAGGGCCTCCGAGCCCACGGTCACCCTGCGCCCGTCCGGGAGCACGAGCTCGGCCAGGAAGCCACCGTCCTCGCTCTCGTGCACGTCCGCGGTCACCGTGAAGCGCCCCGGCTTCAGGCTGCCGCCTTCGAAGATCTCCACCTCGACCGGGCCCACGAACGAGTAGCCCTCAATCCGGGCGTGCTCACGGGCGGCGTCAGAGAGCTCACGGGAGAGCGCGTCGATGAAATTGGAGAAGCGGCTCACGTCCGCCGCCGAGAGCGTCACGGCGAACGCGTTCGGCGCGATGAGCCCTCGCACCCCCACCCGTCGGTGGAGGTCCATCTCGCGGGTCAACCGCCGGCCGATTTCGACCGGCTGGAGGTTGCTTCGAAATGGCTTGGCCAACGTGCCCTCCACCAGACGCTCGAGGCGCTCCTCAAACTTCTGGAGTCCCATGGTCTTCCAGAGATTACCGGTCCGCCGCGCCCAGGAGGGTTTCACGAACCGCCTGACCTGGTCACCTCTCCCCGAACCTGGTCGGAGGCCGGACTTTCGGGGCCAGCCCAGCGACTACTGTTGCCCAGTCACCCGGGCGAGTGGCGGAATTGGCAGACGCGCAGGATTCAGGTTCCTGTGTCCGAAAGGATGTGGGGGTTCAAGTCCCCCCTCGCCCACGCTGGGATGTCGCGGATCTTCGCCGGACATCCGAACCCTCACGAACCTCTCTCTGGGCCGCCCACTCGGCGGCGAGGTGCGGGTCGTGTCCCACGAACACAGCGCTGCGGTTTCATCTCCTCGGGCGTTCCCGACGACAGCAGCGCCGATCCGACGCAGAAGCACGTGGCTCACGAAGCTGCGCCACGTCGGGGCGAGTTGGACATTGCAGGGCACTCACACCCACGTCGGCGTCCAGGCACTGTGTCATGGATTACGTATTTGATGAATCCATGAATATCATGTACCCATGCCCCTGTCGACGCTGGGTCAGCCTGTGTATGCCGCAAAGGCTGAGCTGTTTCGTGCCCTCGGCCACCCGGCCCGGATCCGAATCCTCGAGCTGTTGGTCGACGGCGAAAAGCCGGTCAGCGACCTGCTGGCCGAGATCGGCCTCGAACCGTCCACGCTCTCCCAGCACTTGGCTGTTGTGAAGCGGATCGGACTGGTCGAGTCGAGCCGCAAAGGCAATGCCGTCACCTACCGACTGACGGATGCCTCGGTGGAGCAGTTCCTTGACGCAGCCAGGACCGTTCTGGCCTCCACACTTGGCAAAGCCCGCCTCGCCCTCGAGGAACTCGAAGGCACCGGAGCCTGATGGCCGAAAGGATGCACGTCGCCTTGCGGTGGGTGGCGCGGGTCCTGCCAGGGGCATCCGACTACACCGGACTGCGTCGTTCGTGGCGGGGCGACCTGCTGGCCGGGCTCACCGTCGGCGTCGTCGCGCTGCCGCTGGCCCTTGGATTCGGTGTCGCGTCCGGGGTAGGGGCCACAGCGGGCGTCGTGACGGCGATCGTTGCCGGCATTGTCGCTGCCGTGTTCGGCGGCTCGTCCGTCCAGGTCTCGGGTCCGACAGGGGCCATGGCCGTGGTGCTCGTGCCCATCGTGGCCCACGACGGTGTAGGTGCCGTGGCGAGCGTTGCCATCATGGCCGGCGTCATTGTCCTCATCATGGGGTTGGCGGGGCTCGGTCGGCTTATTCAGTTCGTCCCGTGGCCTGTCCTCGAGGGGTTCACGGTGGGAATCGCCGTGACCATCGCCCTCCAACAGGTTCCCCTCCTGTTGGGCGAGTCCAAGGGCACCGGTTCGACGGTCCTCGACTCGGCGTGGCAGGCCGTCTCCCATCTATCCCGGAGCACCGCAGCGGACACCCTCGTCCTCGGCATCCTGGTCGTCGTTGTCATGACCACCTGGCCGAGGCTCACCAAGCGGGTGCCGTCGTCGATCGTGGCCGTCGTTGCGGTCACCCTCCTGTCCGTGCTCCTCCATCTGTCGGTGCCAACCATCGGCGCTCTGCCCCATCGTCTCCCGTCACCCCAAATCCCCGATCTGGGTCTGTCCACTCTCCGGCACCTTGCCGGCCCCGCGGTGGCCGTCGCCATCCTGGCGGCGATCGAGAGTCTCCTGTCGGCCCGCGTGGCCGATGCCATGACGGGCTTGACCCGCACCTCGGACAGGCGTGAGATGGTCGGACAAGGTCTGGCCAACGTGGCAGCCGGCCTGTTCGGGGGTATGCCCGCGACCGGAGCCATCGCCCGCACAGCCGTGAACGTGCGCGCCGGAGCCCGGACCCGTGTCGCCGCCATCACGCATGCCCTGGTCATCGTGGCGGTCATCCTGCTCGCATCACCTGTGGTGACGAGAATCCCATTGGCGGTCCTCGGTGGCGTTCTGGTCATGACGGCCGTGAAAATGGTCGATCACGCTCGGGTGCTGTCGGTGGTCAGGGCCCACGTCTCCGAGGCGGTCGTCTTCGTCCTGACGGCCGTGGTGACCGTTGTCGTCAATCTGGTCACTGCTATTGAGGTCGGCCTCGTCCTCGCCGGTGTGCTGGCGCTCCGATCGATCGCTTCGGGATCGGGAGCCACGCAGGAGGAGCTGGCCGAGCACCACGACGGCCCGGTCGACGCGTCGGCGCTTCTCTCTGACCACATTGCCGTGTTCCGGCTGGACGGCGCCCTCTTCTTTGGAGCGGTACCCCGTTTCCTCGAACAGTTCCGTCAGGTGTCGGGGGTAAAGGTCGTCATCCTCCGTTTGCGGGGACTGACCTTCATTGATGCCTCGGGAGCCGACGCGCTCGCCAAGATCATCGGCGACTTAGAGCAGCGAGGAATCACGGTCCTTGTCAAGGGTGCGCGAGCCGAGCACGAGCCGATCCTGACCACGGCGGGGGTCGTGGCCGATCTCGACGCCAGAGGTCATATCTTCGACGACCTCGATGCTGCGATCACCCATGCCCGGTATCACGTTGACCGGCAAGGCACCGCGGAGGAGATCGGGGCCGCGTAGCTGTCGTGCCAGTCGTTGCGCGGGTACCGGTTCGTCGGTTCGGAATCAGGGGCATGCGGCTGGGAGGCCCTCCCAGAGCACGAAGCACCCCCCCTGAGCCCGCCCAGTGGGCCTAGTGGAAGCGGGGATCCCCCGCCGGAAGAACGATCTTCTCGACCACGTTGCCGAGATAGAAGGGCAGCTCGGTGATGGACTCGACGCACGGCGCCACCAAGGGCTTCCCCGGTCGGGGAAGCAGCGTGCAGAGGGGCAGGAGACCGGTGGTCACCGTGTGTCCGTACAGATCCTTGAACGCTGTCTGGGACTGGTAGCAGACGGCAAACGGGACGTACCACGAACCAGCGGCAGCCTTGTTGGCAAAGGTCACCGTGTAGACGATGTTGGCGTTCAGCCCGGTGTCGGTCACCGTGGTGACCTGGGGCGCGTGGCGGAAGGGGTCGCCGCAGGAGTAGCTGCCGTCGGCGGGGTCCACATTGGTCTGAATGGAGCCCCCCGTGGAGGTCGAGGAGATCCCGACCGTCTGCTGGGGCGTGGAGACCGTCCCCGAGCAGCCCGCTCCGGAACAGGTGGTGACCGCGTCGGCCACGCTCACCCCGTCGGAGACCGAGGCCGACGCGCCGGCGATGGACGTGATCGTCACCGCGGCGGTGTAGGTCCCGTGGGCCGCGTAGGTGTGGGTGCCGCTGACCGTGAAGATCGACCCGGACTGGGTGACGGTGCCGGTGCTGGTCGTGCTGTCACCCCAGGCGATCGACGCTGAGAAGTCGGCCGACGACCCGAGGTAGCTGTCCGTGAACGTCGCCACCGGCACTGTGAAGGATGTCCCCGTGACCTGGGGCGAGATCGACACCGGCGTGGCGGAAATGGTGTCGGGGACGGCTGTCATCGACACGTCGTCGAGGGCGGGGCCCTGTATGACGTCTCCAACGGTGGCATCGTCGAACTCAATACGGGTGGTCGACGAGGTGGCGGTGATCAGGGTGGTCTGCTGCACCCATTGCAGCGGTCGCCCGGCGCTGAGCCCGTCAATGCTCGCCACGGTGGTGCCGCCGACGACGACGTTCATGGTGTGCGCTTGACCCGGGGACTGATCGCCGTTGACCGCGGTCCAGTAGCTGAGCGAGTACTCGACGCCCGGCGTCGTGGGCACATCCTGGTAGATGCCGCCCGGCTCGGCGGACGTCCCGGCCAGGTCGATGGAGTAATTCCCGTCGTACGCGTTCCAGTAGGCGTTGGCCGTCAGATCCACGCTGCCACCGCTCGGCCCGTACAGTGACGGGGTCACCACGGTCCACCCCGGAAGGGTGGTCGAGTCACCCGCCAGCACCGTGGAGAAGGAGGTGGTCGGCGCCGTCGTGCTCTCGAAGCTCCCATTCGTGACGAGATCGACGGGAGTAACGGGATCGCCCCCCGCCGCCTGCGAAACGGCGGACGTGCCGAGGAACGTGGCCAGGCCGGCGAGAGGAAGCAGCGCGACGACGGAAAGCCGGAACCGCCGGCTACGAGCTCGCGTCATGACCGCAGAAACTAACAGGGGCTGCCTGACGGCATCCCGCGTGTCCCTCGGTGTGCGCTTCGGCTGGGGCGGGTCGATCTGCATCAGATGCTCCTTGCGTGGCGATGCCGGGCCGATGCGACAGCCGGCGAGAGGGAGCGACGGCCCCGACGCGCCCGGCGCGGACGTTAGCGAGCAGCCTGACCTGCGTCAATGTCCGTGCACCCGCACGTCACCAGACCCTGCCGTTGCCCCCCGCAGACGCCACCCACGTGCCGATTCAGGATTCCCTCAGCCGACCGAGGTCCAGGAGGCTGTCGTCAGCGACACGCTCGGTGAGTTCCACCTCGTAGGCCGCACCGCGACCTCGCGCCGCCTGCAGGCTCTGCCGCAGCGCGTCGACCGCCGCGTCGTTCCGGCCGAGCCGGGCCAGTGCCGCCCCGCGCACGCGGTGGAGCAGCGGAATCTGGGGCGGGACCCCACCGAGGTCCTGGGCGAGGTCGAGACCGCGGTCGGCCAACTCGAGCGCATCGTCGCTCGCTCCGCTCAGGAGCAGGCACTCGGCCAGACGGGCCGTGGCTTCGAGCGCATCCGCTCGGCTCCCGATGTCGTCCATCTCCCCGATGCACGACGCGAACAGCTCCAGCGCCTCGTCGTAGCGACCCTGGGCAGCCTTGACGCGGGCCAACTTCCCCTTGGCGTCGGCGGCACCCGACCGGTAGCCGGCGGCCCGCCACGTCCGGTTCACGGCGACGAAGGCCTCTTCGGCCTCGTCGAGACGACCCTGCTCCAACGCGATCTCCCCGATGTTGAACACGTAGAACGCGTCCATGACCGCGTTCCCGGTTCGCCGCGCCGTGGCCTGCGCCCGCCGGTACAGCGTCACTGCCTCTTCCCAGTCGCCCTTGAAGTACGCGAAGCCGCCCAGCATGTTGAGGACGCCGGCCTGGCCGGGCAGATCTTCGATCTCCTCGAAGAGCAGGAGGGCTCTCTCCCAGTTCGCCGGCTCCTCCAGCTGACCGAGGTCCATTTTCGCCCAGTCGATGATGCGGAGGGCGTCCGCCGTTGTTTCCTTGTCCCCCACTGCTTCCGCCTGCTCGACTGCCTGCATGCACCACGTGATGGCCTTGCGGTGCTTGCCGCCCTCCTGGCAGAACCGCCCGTACCAGCCGAAGAGCTCCGCTCGCTGGCGGGAGGCGTCGGGGCTGTCGAACCCGTCGAGTATGGCGATACCCCGGGTGATCCACCGCAGCGCGTTCGTGTAGCGGTCGAGCCATCCCTCGACCCGCGCCAGCTTCAGCAGCAACCGGGCCTGCGCCACGACGTCATCACCGATCTGTCGCCGGGCCGCCCGGTACGCGCCGGCCGCGCCGGCATAGTTGCCGGTCCTGTTCCGGGCGTCGCCGAGACCCTCGTGCGCGCCCGCGATCTCTGCGGGGGTCAGCGTCGGCAGCCGACGGCTGGCGGCAATCGCCCGTTCGAAGTACTCCGCCGCCTCCGCATTGGCGAAGACGCTCTTGGCCTGCGCGGCCGCCTGCAGCGAATACGACCAGGCTTCCTGAGAGCGCTGGGCGTGGAGGTAGTGGAACGAAAGCAATCCGGACTGATCGTCACCACTCTGTGCGCTCGTGCGCGCAATGGTGTCGCCGGCCCGGGAATGCAGCTCGCGGCGCAGGCGAAACGAGAGTCCGTTGTACGCGCAGTCACGAAGCAGCGCGTTGCGGAAGGCCAGGTTGCCGAACGCATCGTGCACAACAAAGGGCTCGAGCCTGAGCCAAATCGACTCGTGCTCCTCCGGGACATCGTCGAGGACATCGGACAGCAGATGGGCGGAGAACGACTGGCCCAGGACGGACATACGCCGGAGCAGCTGGCGGTCGACCACGGGGAGGCGGTCGATACGGGCGACGACGACGTCCTCGACCGAGTCGGGCAGTGCACCGAGTGCCTCCCCGTTGAGCACCGCCGCGACCAGCTCCCTCACGAAGAGCGGGTTTCCGCCTGAGCGGTCGACGAGCAGCTCGATCTCCCGCGCCGGCAGCGGTGTCTCATGAGTGGCGGCCAGAGCGAGCTCCGCGGCCTCCGCCTCACTCAATGGGCCGAGCTCGAGGCGGGTGACGGGAGCGTCCTCGGGTGCGATGAAGCCCGATCCCACGTCCCGTCGGGTCAGGCACCAGAGCCACGAGCTCAGGTGGACCACCTGGGCCAGGTGCCCGAAGAGATCCGCCGATGCCTCGTCCATGAAGTGCACGTCCTCGATGGTGATGAGGCCCGACTGGGGCAGCAGCAGGGCCAGCAGGGCGATGACGACCTCGGCCAACTTCGCCCGCCTGAATTCCTCCTCGAGCTCCAGGGTCTCCTGGGTCTCGGGCACGGTGACGGCGATCGCCATGCCGATGAGCGGGGCCCACGGGAGGAGGTCCGGTGCCCTCCGCTCCAGCTCGGCGAGGAACGTCGCCCCCAGGTCCTGGTCGCTCCCTTCGGTGGGCAGCCCGAGGAGGCCGCGGAGCAGTCGCCGCACCGTGTAGTACGGGGTGGACGAGTCGTAGCGCTCGCATACGGCGAACAGCTGCATCCGATCAGCGGTGGCCTCCCGCAACCGGCCGGCCAGGCGCGATTTCCCGACCCCGGTGGCCCCGACGATCTCCACCAATGCACCCCGACCGGAGGCCGCCATCGACTCGAGCTGCGCCAGCTCCGGTTGCCGGCCCACGAACGGCAATTCGTCCGTCGAGCCGGCGGCCACGTCCCTGGTCTTGGCACCCACACGGACCGCTCGCACCGGCTTCGCCTTTCCCTTGACGAGGAACGGCTCCAGTTCCGTCGCGGCGAAGCCGGTGCGCGAGCGCGTCAACAGCTCCGGTGTGGTGTAGATCTCGTGGGGCCCCGCCTTCGCCATGAGGCGGGCCGCCAGGTTCACCGCGTCGCCCATGACGGTGAACGTGCGCCGGTAGTGCGGCCCGACTTCCCCGACGAACACCGATCCCTGATTCACGCCGATGCGGATCGGAAGCGGGTTCTCGGCGTCCATGATTTCGCGGACCGCCAGCAGCATGCGCTGCTCGTCGTCGCCCGACGTCGAAGGAGCCCCGGCGGTCAGAATGATTTTGCCGCCGTCCTTGTCGGCATCGGTGGCCAGGAAGGTCACGCCCTGGCGGTCGACCGCGCCCTGCACGTGGGTCACGAGCACATGGAGCTGCCGGGCCGTTTCCTCGGGGCCGGCTTCGGCTATCAGGCGATCGGTCCCGTCGAAGTGGATGAAGGCGATCGTGACTCTGCGGTGCTCCGGCTCGGTGCGGGTCATCAGCGCGGCCCGGAGGCCGAGCGGAATACCCTGCCGCAGGTCCAGAGCGGGTTCGACCTGCTCGAAGGCCAAGAACGGGGTTTCGGGGAGCGAGGGCGGCCGCCGGAGCAGAGAGCCCGAGCCCTTCGCCGGACCCAGGAGACTCGGTTTCAGCGCGGCAGCCGTCTCTGCACTGATGACGATCTCTCCCGCATCGGCGGTGCCCTCCATCTCCACCACCGTGCTGGCACCCGGACCGGTGACCATGAACTCACGATGGGACTCACCGACGAGGAAGAAATTGAAGACCCCGCTGTGGATGCCGACGGACATGCGGAGCGAAATGCGCTGCCCCAGCACGGTGAGGCGACCGACCACGCGCAGCGCACGGCGCATCTCCACGGCGGCCAGGCAGGCCCGGGCCTCGTGGGCCTCGCCCGAGAAGTAGACGAGGAGGGCGTCGCCGCCGAACTTGAGCAGCCGGCCGCCGTTCGCCACCGCGAGATCCAACAGCGTGACGAAGCAGGTGTCGATGGTGGCCGTGAGCTCCTCGGCGCCCGACTTCCCCAGACGGGCGAGCCGCTCGGACAGCTTGGTGAACCCCGAAATGTCGACGAACGCGATGGTGCCCTCGAGCTCCTGGTGTGTCAGCTCGGGGCTCGACCGGATCCACTCGATAGCCAGTCGCGGAAAATACGGCGCCAGGGGATGGCCGATGTCGAAGGGGACGGCTGTCCCCGACAGGTTCGTCATGATCGGCCGCGCACCCGTCGCACCTCACCCGTCGCTGGCGCGACCGGCCTCCACTTCCGTGGTGGCGTCCGCCGACACGTCCGCGGAAAGATCCTCGAGCGTGACGATCTTCGTCGAGCGGTTTGGATACGGATCCGGGTAATCGACCACCCGGACCACGCCTGTGGGCCGGTAGCGACCGTCGACGATGACCTGCCGCGGCACATACGGGTGCAGCCCCATGCTCCGGAAGAGCCGGGTGGTCGGCTCCCAGATGGAACTGCGCTCGTGCCAGCGCAGGAGGTCGAGCTTGCGCAGCAGCACGACCAGCGTGACCAAGGTCCCGGCCAGCGCGCCGGCGATGAGCGCTCCCCAGACCGTCCCGCCCGGCAGCACGACGATCAGGGCCATGAGGATCAGCAACAGGAGCAACAGGCCGACCCACTCAATCGCCTGCAGTGACTGGCCGGTGGTGGACTCGATCTGCGCCCTGTTCGCCGTGATGTCGATGCACACGTCGAGCAGGCTGCGGTACGCCTGCTCCTGCTGGAGCGTCTGTGGATCGAGGGCGATGATCGCCGCGGTCAGCGCCAGGTTCGACGGCGTCGCCAGATGGTTGTCGAGGAGCCGGTAGTCGATCTGATCCGTGAGCTGACGGTCGATCATCTGGCGGACTTCCTCTGTCCGGTCCACGGCGAAGACGGCCATCAGCTGAAGGATCGAGAGGAGCGACGCATTGTTGCGGCTGACCAGCGTCTGCACCACGGCCAGTCGATCGGTCGTACGCGCAATGGTGAAGGCGATGAGCACGCCGAAGAGGAAGGTGGCCATGCTGGCCAGCGCCACGTCGACCTCGAGGTCACCCCTGGTCGGCCCGACGCAGTAGGACGCCACGGCGACAACGATGCCGGCGGTCAACGCGGGCCAGAGCGTGGTCTCCCCTTGCAGCACGGCGACGGCGGCTTGCCGCAGCTTTGCAGGCATCTGCGTAAGGTAGCCGGGCCGCCAGCGGCCCTCCACCGCCGTGTGGCCCCAGGCCGAGGTCAACGTGAATATCGCGTGAACCGGGCCGGCGGAGCCCTGGAGACGGCGCACTTCCGGCCGGTAGCATTCGTGTCGTGTCCGACATGGTTCGTCTGTCGATGCATCTGCCGCTCGTGGAGATGACCACCGGCGACGAAGTGATCTCACAGGGTGGGCCCAGCGGAGGCGTGTGGATCCTGATCTCCGGAGCGCTCCAGGTCTTCAAAGGTGATGTGGCGGTGAACACCATCACCAGGCCCGGAGCGATCGTCGGGGAGATGTCCGTTCTGTTGGGCACCGACCATGGTGCGACAGTCGTCACAACGGAGCCGAGTGCGCTGCGCTACGCCGAAGATGGTCGTGCGTTCCTGTTCGGAGATCCGGAGATCACCAAGCTCATCGCCATCGGCTTGGCCGAGCGCCTGAATTTCGTCTCGACCTACCTGGCCGACCTCAAAGAGCAGTACGGCGATGCATCCGGTCTGTCCATGGTGTCCGAGGTGCTCTCGCATTTGGCGGAGCGCCAGGTTGTGACGGCCCGACCGGGTTCGGCGCGGGATCCCGATCCCGACTACTGATCGGCGTCGAAAACCGTCCGGGCCGGCGCCATCTCGTCGTGCAGGTCGACCGCCTCGGTCCCCATGATGGAAACCCACCTGGCCTGCTGCAGCAGCAGATCGAGTTCCATGAAGGCCGGCACCTTTCCGATCTGGTGGCCGGCATTGAAGACCCAGGTGTTCCCGATGCGGTCGTTCCACGAGCCGTCACTCTTGAACGGTGATTCGTGGACATGGCCGGCCAGCACGATTTCAGGCTGGAACTGTTCGATCCATTCCCGCAGGTCCGCGTCGCCGTAGTCCCGGCGGCCCGTCCAGCACGTGGGCGAGCCCAGAGGTGGCCAGTGGTACACCCAGACCCAGTTCGCCGGGCGGCGTGCGGCGTCGGCGGTGAGCTGCGCCACCACGTCCGCCCGGCCCAGTGGCCCGTCCCACCACGGGCAGATGGTGATCAGGGTGTCGTCGAGCGAGAGCGACTCCCCGTCCGTGCGGAGCTCCCCGTGCAGTTCGTGCAGCCACAAGGCGGACTGCTCACCCGCCGTGTCGGGCCCGGTGAGATCGTGGTTGCCCGAGCTGACCACGAGCTGCGTCTCGGAGGCGATCAGATCCAGATAGCGGTGCACCACCACACTCTGCGCGTCCAGAGGGACCGTGGAATTGATGTTGAGGCTGTCCCCGGCCACTACGACGACGTCGAACGATGCGCCGGCGGCGACCACCCAGTCGAACTGCGGCAGGGAGTAGTGGAGGTCTGAGACGAGAAGGATTCGCATCGGGGTACCCGCTTCAACCTAGGGCCGGGCGCACCTGCTCCGCGTCATGGCCTCGACGGGCCCTGGGCTGCGGGCCCGTCGAGGCGCTACAGCCGGTACAGCTTCGCCGCGTTCTCTCCGAGGATCTTGCGCTGGACTTCCGGTGTCAGTGCGGACATCTTCTCCGCCACGGTCTCGAGCGGCTTGGGATAGAGGCACGTCGGATGGGGGAAGTCGGTCTCGAACAGCACGCTGTCTTCCCCCACGGATTCGATCAGGGCCGGGATGTTGTTCTTCTCGAACCAGAACGTGGCGAACAGGTTCCGCTTGAAGTACTCGGACGGAAGCATGGACATGTGCGCCAGCTGCTTGGGCGCGTTCTCGGACATTTCGTAGTCGAGCGCCTCGAGAATGAACGGGATCCAGCCCACGCCGCTCTCGACCGAGACCATCTGCAGCTTCGGGTGCCGGTCCAGCAGTCCACTCAGAATGATGTTCGTGACAACCCGGGCATTCCCGATGAACAGGAGCGTCCCGCCGATGGCCAGCTTGGTGTCGTCGTCCTGTGACTCCCAGGGGTACGTGCCGAAGTACGTCATGGTGGTCAGGCTGGCCCCGATGTGGAAGTGCACGGGGAGGTGCAGGTCGGCGCAGACCTCCCACAGCGGGTCCCAGGCCCGGTTGGCCAGGTCGGGACCACCCACGTCCTGGGGGTCCGACGTCATGTTGACTCCCCGGAGGTCGAGCGAGGCCACCCGCGTCGCCTCGGCGACGCATTCGTCCACGCTCCAGGCGGGGAGTACCGGCATGGGCAGCAACCGCTGGCCCGAGTCGGCCTGCACTTCGGCCATGGCGTCGTTGTAGATCTGCACGCACAGGAGCCGGAGCACCGGATCCTTGACGATGTCCGAAATCCCCTGACCGCCGAGCCCGATGGAGTTGGGGAAGCAGATCTGGGCCCAGATACCCGAATCGTCCATGACCTCAATGCGCGCCTTGGGGTCGAAGGCCCCGAGGTGGATGTCGTCGAGCGTCCACTCGTACAGCGCTTCGAGGGCCCGGCCTTTCCCTCCCCGGCGGTCGATGACCCCGCCCCCGCCGGCGAAGCCCATCTCCACCCCGTCGACCACCCACATCGGTCGACCATCGATCACCTTGACGCTGGGCACCCGGTCCGCGTACTTGGCCGGAGCCCGCCTGGTCCACAGGTCGTGGGCCTCGGTGAGGTGTGTGTCCGCATCAATGACGCGCAGGCCGTCCAGTGCGAGAGCCATCAATGGTTCCTTCCCAATTCAGCGCCGACCGCCAACCCTAGGTGCCGAAGACGGCCGGGGACACCCGGGAGACGGCGTGGGCCCGGGCTGCACCTCACGACACTCCGGCCGGCTCTCTCGCCAGTTTGTCCAACTCCTCGGTAACGATCCGATCATGCTCGGCGAGGTCACGGCGGGCGGCGCGCGGGCTCCACCGACCTCGCATGAAGAAGACGAGGACGGCGAAGACGAACATGCCGGCCAGACACACCTCCCACCAGCGCTGCCACTCGCCCGGTGAAGTCTTCTGGGCGGGGACCAGCTTCTGTTCGGCCACCAGGAGGCTGGCCAGGTCCTGGGAGTGCACGCCCACCTTGCTCTGGATCTCGGCCTGGCTCACCGTCTGGCCGTTCTGAATGGCCATGGCCAGCGGGTTGTAGGCGAGCAGGCCGGCGACCTGGGGGTTCGACAGTCCTCCTGCCGCTGTGAGTGCCTTCGTCAGGTCATGTGTCGAGTTGCAGGCAGCAAGGAGGGTGGCCAGGGTTTTCGGACCCGGCTCGCCCGTCTGTTCCAAGCCGGTGATCACCGTCGCCGGTGCCGGCACCGGGTTGCACTTCAGCGCAGTCGTGAGCGGGGCGTAGGGCTCCGACGCCTGTATCGCTTGCAGCGTGGTCGCGGCCGTCTGGTTGTCGACCAGCGTGGTCGACGTCGTGATCACGTAGGGCAGCACCAGGAAGGACAGAGCAACCGTGATGCGCAGGATCCAACCCCAGATGGCCAGTCCCGATGCCGTCAGCGCCGGGTTGTGCGACTCGACCTGCTCCGTGTAGTTCGCCATCCAGGGCGCGTAGGCGATGGAGATGGAGACAGCCAGCAGGACGATCACGAGGACATTGGCGTAGTAGCCCGTGTGTGGACGACCGGTCTGGACGATGAGGAACCCCAGCATCACCATGGAGCACACCGCCCCGAAGAGCATGAACGGCTTGCGCACCCGGGCCACGTCCGAGAGGAAGCCCGCCAGGACGAGCCCAGCGGAGAGGGACGCGGCGAGCCAGACGTTGATGCCGTTCGCCTGTGGTGTCGAGCGGTTGTAGATGACGACCCAGTAGATCGTCAGCACGCTCACCGAGGCGTAATAAAAGAGAAGGAAGACCGAAATGGCGATGGATGAAGAGATCAGGTCGAGCCGCATCATGGAGCGGATCGGTCGTCTGATCGCCTTCTCGACGTCGATACCCATGGCGCGTGCCTCTACCAGCGCCCGTTCGCGCTCGCTGACCATGAGCTGGTCGCGCAGCTGCGGTGAGAGCTCACGCAGGAAGAAGAACGCAATGACCACCACGCCGAGGCAGACCAGTCCCGAAATGATGAATTGGTCCTGCCACGGCTTGAGGTGGTCCAGGGTGTGCGTGGCCACCAGACTGGCGGCCAAGGCTCCCATGGTGGGCCCGAGCGCCCAGAATCCCATGGCCACGCCACGACCCATCTGCGGCGAGAAGTCCCGCATCAGCGCGGGTGTCGAGACCAGGATGACCCCCTCCACGAAACCGATCACGCAGTAGGCCGCGGCGAATCCCCACTTGTCGTGAATGTGGGGGATGGCCAGCAACTGGACGAGCGCGACGACGAGGGTCCCGTAGATGGTCAGGTTGGCCCGCCCGATCCTGTCCGACAGTCCCCCGATGAAGGCGCTGAACGCGCCGATCGCATTGGACGCCACGAGCAGGTACAAGAAGAACGCGAACGACATGTGGTAGTAGGGCAGCAGCAGCGGCGTGACCGCCCCCTCCACGTAATACAGGTAATACAGCATGATCGTCGTCAGCACGACGATGGCCAGGTAGCCGAGCCGGGGCCACGTATCGGGGTAGTGGTCGAGCTGGCGCTTCCCGAGCGCGTGGGCGAGCCCGCGCCGGGGGACGGGTGCCGTCACCGCTGTCGTGGTCATCTTCGAACCCCTTTTCCGCGACTCCCGTTGGCTACTCCCCCCCCCGGATCGCTGCGGTGCCGGGACTGGCGACGGTGACGCGCTAGGCCAGTGATGCTAGGGGCGGGGCCGGTACGCTGCTCACTCGGCCGCGACCGGGTCGGTCGGAGGGGACGCATCTGGGGCGCGACGAGTGACGTAGGCATGGAGAAGCGCCGACACCTGGTCCCTCCCCGTCCGTTCGAGGAGGGTGTGCTCAAGGCCTGGGATCGTCTCCATGGTCAGGCGCCCTTTTCGGAGGAGGGCTCGGAACCGGCGTTGCTCACCCCGACGCATCAGGTTGTCCTCGACACCGCCGTTCACCATGAGCACATCGACTCCGGACTGCGTGAGGCGGGTCAGCGAGCGGCCCGGAGTGGCTTTCATGAGGCGCTTCACGACCCACCAGGTACCGGGGATCGACCCGACCACCGTGCGGACCCGCTCGAGCCGGGCCGCCTGCGACAACCAGCTCGGCGTCGAGCCCAACGCCTCGCGATCGTCGTAGCGAGTCGCTTCACCGGGCTCGAAACGGCGATGGGGCGGATCCACCGAGAGGAAGGGGGTCAGGGCAGGGTTGACCAGGCAGACGGACGCGACCGGTGCGATGAGGCCCGATTCGACGGCGTGGTAGCCACCCGAACACAGACCCACCAGAATGACGTCTGCATCCGATCCGGGACTCACGGCTCGACGGATGTCGTCCAGATCCTGGAGGGCGTCTGCAGGAAATTCGACCAGCTCTGTTCGCCCGGCCCGCGTCGGGCTGTCGCCGAGCCCGTTCAGATCGACTCGCACGCACCGGATGCCCTCGGAGGCCCACCGTCGCGCCAAGTCCACCCAGAGCCGTGCCGGCCCCTGGTGGCCGATCCGGCCCGCGTTGAGAAAGACCACTGTCGGGGCCGAAGGAAGGAGGTCCGTCTCCGGCTCGCTCAGCATGCCGAACAGCCCTGTCGGTCCGAGTTCCAGCGGTCGTTCGAGAACGCTGCTGAGCCCTTGCGTGCGGAGGACTGCCGCCGCGTGCTCGTCGGGCACCTCAATCCGGATCGGCGCCTCTCGCGTCTCTGTCAGCCACGAGATGATTCGCTCCAGTGTCGCCTCCGGCGTCAGTGCGCTGACGTCGAGGAGGGCCTCTTGCCCACGGACCTCTGACCATTCGACGTGCGGGAGCGTGGGCCGCTCCGCCAGGCCACGCGCCAGCTTGCGCCCCGCCCGCGCCAACAGCAGCTCTCGGGACGCCAGGCTCCTGCCACCGGGGGCAATCGCCAGCGGCTCGAGTTCCTCGACTGTTGCGGCAGAGAACATCACGCCAGGTGCCTCGAACGATCCGTCGTCGGCCGCCGCCGCCGAACCCCACACCTCACCCTCGCGGAGGATTCCCCACTCGGTGGCCTGGTCCCGCAGGAAAGCCCACAGCGCGCGTTGCTCCCTGAGGAATGCCTTCCCTGTCGCACACGGATCCCACAGCACCAGGTCGTCCACGGCTTCCCCGCGGGCCAGTTCGGCCGCAGCCAGGGTGGCGCCGATGCGGAGTCCCACCACGCCGACCCGGGGCGCGCCGAGGTCTCGGGCGTAGTCGATGGCGGCCCGCACATCGCCCAGCCAATCTGTCACGAGGTCGGGGTCGGTCCATGTCCCCGCGGAGTCACCCATACCCGTGTAGTCCACCCGCAGGGCGGCCCAACCGGAGGCCGCCAAACCACGTGCCAGGTCGCGCAGCGCGCGTGCCGAGTATGCGGCCTCCAGTCCCATGGAGGGGCACAGGACGGCTGCACCGGCAATGAGACGGTCGTGAGGAACGTCCAGCCAGCAGAACTGCGGCCTTTCGGGCGACCCCAGCCACAGTGCGACGGACCTCACTTCCCTCGGGTCAGGGGACTCGGACGCCAACGTCTGGGCTTCAGGCTCGCCGCGTGTCCGCGCCAGGGTGCGTCCATTCGAGATCGCTTCGGTCACGGCAGGCCTCGGTGCGGCCGCGTCGTGAACCGACTCAACGAGGCTCGAGAACGTGCAATGAGGTCATGTCGCTGGGTGGACGGAAGGCAGGCCAGGAGGAGCGCGTAGAACACGATCATGAGCGCCACCCCAACTGCGACCACAGCGGTGAGCCCGAGGATCCGGCCATGCCGGTCGGTGAACACGAACAGCGGGCCTCCCCCACGCCCGAGAACCCACGCGAGGCAACCGGTGACAAGCCCGGGCAGGGCGACGCTGCGCACGGCGCGGAGCGCGCGACGAGGAAAGGAGTCCCCGAGAGTCCGGTAGGCCAGCGGAAGCATCAGCATCCCTTCCATGAGTACCACACCGATCAACACCGCCTCGGCCATACCCAGGGGGCCGTAGCGGCTGGCCAGCGCGATGCCCAAGGCGACGTGGATGACAGCCTCGGCACCGTAGACGGACGCCGCCAGCGTGGGGCGCCCGGTTGATCCGTTGACCGCGGTCCTGAGCGTGACAGCCCAGGCCTGAATGACCGCGGCAATGCAGAGCAGCCCAATGATCGGGGCCGCCTCGAGATACACCGGCCCCAGCCATGCCTCGATGGTGGGGCCGGCCAGGAAACCGAGCACTATGGCCGCGGGAATGCTCAGGTACTGCACGAAGCGCACCACGTCATCGGTGCTGTCACGGAGACCCGATCTGTTGTCCCGGGCCGCCAGCTGCCCCGCCTTTGTGAACAACAGGTACGTCCGCGGCAGCGCGATCCGGAGCGGGAGGAGTCCGAGCCGTTGTGCCACCGCATAAATGGCGGCTGCCTTCACCCCGGCGGCGGCGCCGACTATGAGGACGTCCGACAGAGCAATGACGGCATCGGAGACCTCGACGATTGAGAACCAACCGGACGCCGACGTAAACAATCGGAGAAGGCCGCGGTCGAACCTGCGCACCGAGATGTGGAACCACGGCAAGAGGCGCCGGACCATGACGAGGCGTGCCACTTGGCCCACCAGGCTGATGACCACCGTGACGATACCGAGCGCGACCAGGCCTCCATGCAGCCACAGCACGATGACCCAGCCCACAGCCTGCGCCACCAAGACGGCGATCAGGCTGTAGTTCAACAGGTCGAATCGCTGCAGAGCGGTCAGTGCTCCGCCGAACGTGTCCATCGGAATGGAGAGCGCCATGTCGAAAGCCAGGAGCAAGACGAGAAACTGTGCCTGGCCGACCAGGCTCTTGGGGATGCTCGTGATGATGTCAGGGAGGAAGATGGCGAACACGATCACGCCCGCGAACGCGACGACGCCGAGCACCGAGAGGCAGATGAACGACGTGTTGAGCGTGGCACCGACCTTTTCGTCGTCTTCCAACTCGATGTGCCGGCTGACGAACGCCACCGTGGCACCGGCAAAACCCAGCTCCAGCAGCTCGAGGAAGGGTATGAGCGAGCCGATGAGCGCCCACACGCCGAAGCGGAGAATGCCCAGCTGGTGGGTCAATATCGGGGTGGTGACGAACCCGACGACGACGACGACCAGGGCCGAGAGATAATTGGTCGCCACATTGCGGCGGTCGGTCGCCCTTTTGGGCTTGGGGTTTCCGGAGGGACCGTCGGGGCGCAGTTCGGGCTGGTGCATGAGTGCGGCTAGCCGGATGGTGCGAGTCCGCGGAGCCTGTCCATGGCGCTGCGCAGCCTGACACTCGGGCGCACGGCCGCTTCCTCCGGATTGTCGGGGCGGTCGAAGCGGTACTCCGAAGACATCTTGGGCCGCCGGGCACGGTTCAGCACGACACCCACGACGTTCGCCCCCGCGGCTCGGAGCTGTGCCAGAGCCTGGTCGAGGTTCTCGAAGTTGAACTTCCGGGCGTCGACAACGAGGACCACGGCATCCGCATTGGCCACGAGAATGGTGGTCTCGGCGATGCCGACAATCGGCGGACAGTCGAGGACGACCGTCCGGTCGGACTCGCGGAGCGCGCGCAGGAGGCGCGGGACGTCCCCCGCCGCTATGTCGGCGGGATGCCGCGTCGGGACTCCGGCAGGGATCACTTCCAGATAGCGGTTACCCGTCGAGGCCATGAGCTCGGTTGGACCGTTGGCGACCGAAATGTCACTGACACCGGGCGACAAGTTCACGCCGAAGATCTCGTGCAGTGCCGGTTGGCGCAGATCGCCGTCGACGGCGACCACGAAGTGACCCGGTGTCGCCAGGGCCCAGGCCGTGTGGGAGACGACCGAGGACTTGCCTTCCTGGGGTCCACAGGAGGTGAACGCAATGACCGGATGCGTCTCTTGGAACATGATGTAGAGGTAGCTCCGCAGCTGCTGAAACGCTTCGAGTCCACTCATGTCGGCGCTCGTGTCGCCGGCCGATCCGAACATGTCGGCTGGGTTCGAGTCGGCGCCGGTAAGTTCGGGCACCTCGCCCAGCACGGGCAGCCCGAGCCGATCCCAGACCTCGTCGGCGACGACGGTCCGTCGGAGGGCCCCAGCGGCCAGAGCGGCGAACACGGCGGCAATGAAGCCGAGGATGACCGCCGCGAATGCCACCGTGGCCCTGGGGTTGGTCGGCGAGCTCGGAAGCTGTGCCGTGCCCAACTCGGACAGCACGAGGACCGATGCCGCGTCGCGGTTCGTCACCTTGAGCACACGGGCCGCCGTGGCGTTGGCGTAGGCCTGGGCGGCGGCCGGATCAGTGCTCGTGGCCTTGATCGTGACCGAATTCGAGCCGGGATCGCCGGTTGCCGTGATCTTCACGGGCACTGACTGATAGCGGGCTGGCACTTGTGCCTTGGACTCCGATTGCGTGACCGGGTTGTTCGCCTCCACGACGATCTGGGGGATCTCAATCTGAATGGCGCCGACGTCAGCCGCCGAGTCGGTCGCGGCGGGAGGAGGCTGCGCGACCAGGACGACACTGGCTTGATACTGCTTTGCCGGCAGCACCACGTAGAAGAACCCGATGCCCACGCAGACGAGGAAGGTGACCAGCGCCACAATCCAGTGGGCCCGTACGGTCCGTACGATCTGTCTCAGGTCCACGTCGCGCTCTTTCCTCGTCGCTCTCCGGCGGCCACCAGGAGGGACCGCTCCACACCATCCACAGCCCGGTCGAGTGAGAAGTGATCCTGCACATGAGTCCGGCAGCGGTCAGCCAGCCCTGGCTCCCGCTGCTGCCAGCCTACGAGGCTCTCCAGGCCGGAGGCGAGCAAGGCTGCATCGCCTGGTTCCACCAGAAACCGCTCGAACTCGCCCGTGAGGATCTCGGGAATGCCCCCGATCCGAGAGGCGAGGACCGGCCTGCCCGTGGCGAAAGCCTCGACGATCACTCGCCCGAACGGCTCAGCCCAGAGAGACGGGACGACCACCACATCGGCCGCATGCAGGGGCAGCACGACATTGGACTGCGCGGGCAACCAGACGCATCCCGGTGGGGCCCCCGCTTGGAGCTCCCGCAGGAAGCCAGGTCCGTCGTGCAGGTGAGCGCTCGGCGAACCCACCACCAGCAACCTGCCTTGCGTGCCCGCAATGCCGAGTTTCGCCCAGGCCTCGAGCAGCACGTCGATGCCCTTTTCGGGGTCGAGACGGCCGTAGTACAAGGCGATGAAACCCTCCTGAGGAAGTCCGAGACAGGCACGGGCTTCGGCGCGCTCGACCTCGCCGCCGGCCGGGTAGTCGTCACAGGACACCCCATTGTGGACCACATCGATCTGATCCTGGTTCAGGCCCGCCGCCACCCACTGGCTTCGGAGGAACTCCGACACGGCGATGAAGCGGCGCACGTGGTCATTGGGGAACGAACCTGGGCGGGCATGTCGGATCTCGTGGAGATGGCAGACGACAGGCGCTCCCGACAGACGTCCCACCGCAGCCGCCCAGACGATCTCGGCAAAGCGGTTGGGATAGACGACGTCAGGCTTCTTCCGGGCGGCCGACAGGACAGCCGGCGTCATGCGCGCCAGGTCGCGCAACGCGCTCGACCGAGCGAAGTCGAAGACCGGCCGGCGGGTCACGCTCCGACAGAACGTCCGGTACTCAACGGCCAGAGCGCCGTCGCGCGCGGCCACCATGTCGATGGTGTGTCCGCGTTGGGCCAGCCCGCGTGCGACCTGGAACACGTTGAGCTCGGTCCCACCCACGGGAGCCATGGAGTGCACCCCGATTGTCAGGTCCACCCCGCACCTCCCGTGACGATCTTCAAGCTGTCCGCGCCCGGACGCTCGATCCCCGGCCGCGGCAGCCGGGCCATGGAGGTGACGCCGGCGCGGCCCATGCCGAGGAAGACGCCGAACAGTGTTGCGAGTCGATACTCGTCCAGGAATGGCTCCAGAAAGGCCGTGGCGATCAGGCCGGCCGACACCGCCACGACGGCCAACGACAGGGCGGCTGTCATCGGGTCGGGGTGCCGCCGCCAGGTTCGCAGACCGCCGGCCGCCGAGGCAAACAACGCGATCAAAAAGAGGGCGAGGCCGATGAGACCGACCCGGAGCCACAGGTCGAGCACGATGTTGTGGGCGTAGGCCGTGGTCACGATCGTGCGCGACCCGGTTTCGTAGTAGGGGAACTCCACCCCGAGACCCCACCCGATGAGGAGATGCTGGGGAATCAGGGTTTCCGCCTGCGCAGCCAGGTTCAAGCGGTCCTGGGCCGACTCCGCCTTCCCTTCGCTGTGGAAGAGGTTCTGAAAGGTGCTGGCGAGCGGGATCGTGACAGGACGGCGATCGACGGCGGCCGGAACGACCAGGACGGCGATGACCACGGCGGCGACGGCCAGGAACGTCAGCACCACGTGACCCAAGCCCACGTGAAAACGGGGGGCCATGCCGTGGCGGTGCCCCACCAGGAGCACGAGGAACAGCACCATGACCACGACGGCGACATTGACCAGCACGGCGCGCTGATCGGCCAACACCAAGCTGACCACCACCGGGACCAACGCCAGGACGTTCCAGACCCGGACAGGCCCGGCCGCCAACCGGCACAGGAAGCAGGTGAACACGACGGCGAAAGCGATGGCCGCCGTCTCCGAACCGACTGCTCCGAAATCCTGCAGAGGGAGCAGTGGCAGATTGGTGTTGACGGCGATCTTCCCGATCGTCATCACGTCGACAACCGATATGCACGCCACGCACAGCCAGCCGAGCTTGAACAGATCGCCACTGTCGAAATACCGGCGCACCGGCACGCCCGCCGCCAGCGCGTAGGCCCCGACGATATAGATGATGTCCTTGCCCTCGTAGAGGTCCTGGGACAGCACATTGTGATACAGGTGCCCCTCCACCACGCCAACCACCAACCAGGCGGCAAAGGCCAACCAGAGGCCGGCGGGGAGCCCGATCCGGGTTGGTCGCCCCCGCGCGATGAGGCGGGCCACCAGGGCGAGCGTGATGTAGACCTCGGGCAGCCGGAGCTGCGTGGAACCCGAGCCCGGGTGGAAGATGCCGCGCGGGATGCTGTTCTGGTTGGCGTAGATGGTTGCCTCGACGATCAGCAACCCGAGGAGGACCAGCGGAGCCAACTGTTCTTTGCCCTCGCGCTCCCATCGGACAAACAGCTTGACGACGGCCACCGCCAGCCCGAGCAGGGCGAGCGCGATGGGGACCAGGAGCAGCTTCACCGCGGGCGCACCGCCTCCAGGAGCGGCGCCAGCGCGGCATCCCAGGTGTGGTCCGAAGCGACCGCGTCGTGTCCAAGCCGCCCGAGGGCGACGGCGCGGGCGCGGTCGACCAGGAGGTCCGCGATCGCATCGGCCAGTCCGGCGGCGGTGTCGGCCACCACCACGCCGCGGCCCACCAAGTCGCCCATACCCTCGCAGCCCAGGGAGGTCGCCACCACGGGCCGGCCGACATCGAGCGCTTCCATGATTTTGAGCCGGGTGCCACCACCGGCGCGCAGCGGTGCGACGACGACCCGGGACCGTGCGAGGTACGGGGTCACATCGGGCACCGTCCCGGTCACATGGATGCTCTCGCCTGCGAGCGCGCGGACCGCCGGCGCTGGATCCTTGCCGACGAGCAGCAGCTGGGCGTCCGGCACTCTCGCCAGCACGGAGGGCCAGATCTCGCGGGCCAGCCAGACCGCGGCATCGACGTTGGGAGCCCAGCCCATGGTGGCGACGAAGGCCACGGTCGGTTCTGTCGCGTCGGGCAGCACGGCCGATGGCTCCCGGCCGTTCGGGCAGACGAGGAGGGAGCGTGCGCCGGGGCCGAGTCTCGCCCGTTCCTGCTCGCTCACCACGACCACGTGGTCAAAGGCACCGATCGTCCGGCGCTCCATGCGCCTCAGGGCGGCCGCCTCGATATGGAAAAGTGCAGCCGGGACGCCGCGGCGCGCCCGCGCGTAGCTGTCAACCAGGGCCGACTCGACATTGTGGAGGTCGAGAACCGATATTTTCGACGGGAGGTCGAGCACGAGTGGCACCATCTGCTGGTATTCGACCTGCAACAAGTCGATAGTTCTTTCGTCGGCAGCCCGGTGGATTGTCTTGACCATCGCGGCGCTCCAGAATCTCCCGGCCGAGACGCTGCGCGCCGCCACACTGCCCCGGATCACCCGCCCCGGCGTCACCCGCCACGGCACGGCCCGCACGTCGATCCCCAGGTCGCGGAGGCCGGCTCTGTCCGCCGTGCCGTCGTCATACCCGCACAGCACGAGGTCCCCCAGCTCGGCCAGGCGCCGGGCGATCGCCAACGTCCGCTGGTGCCCCCCGTTGTTGTCCGGCAACGGCAGGAACTTGGTCACCATCAGCGTTCTCACCGACCAGCCCCCGGCCCCGATGGTGCCAGCGCGCGATACACGCCGGCCACCGCCTCCGCCCGGGTGGCGAGCGAATGGCGCGCCACGACGCCGTTGCGAGCCGCCACAACGAGATCGTGCCGCAATTCGGGGGCTCCGAGAAGGCGGCTCAGGGCGTCGGTGAGAGCCTCCGGCCGGTTGGGGGCCACGAGAAGGCCCGTTTCGCCGTCCGTCACGAACTCGGGAATGCCTCCGGCATCGGTCCCGACGACCGGTACCCCGCAGGCCTGGGCTTCCAGGACGGTCAACCCGAACGGCTCCGACGTCGACGCGTTGACGAGCACGTCGAGCGAGCGCAAGACCGCGGGCACGTCGTCTACAGGGCCCACGAAGCGCGACCGGTCTCCGAGGAGGTGAGCCGCCTCGGCGCGGAGCTCGGTCTCGTACGTGCCGTCGTCGAGCGCGGCGGCGCCGACCACGGCGAGGTGGCTGAGGCCGGCCGGGCCCGCCAGCATCGACACCGCACGCACCACGGTACGGATGCCCTTCTCGGGGTCGATGCGACCGACCACACCGATGATGGGCTCATCCGGTCGGCTGCTCAGCCGCGCTCGCCACGATGCATCGGGTGGGCCAGGGTGGAATCGCTCGGGGTCGACGGCTTGCGGGACGACACGAACCCTTCCGGGGTTGCCCCCCACGGTGTCGGCGACCGCCCGGCTGACGGCCAGCGTGCTCGACGCCAGCCGCACGGCCGCCCGAAGCACCGTGCGGCCCAGCCCCGGGCGCACGAGGTCGTGCAGCTCCAACACCACCGGTCGTCGGGCGATCCGGCCGGCAAGCGCACAATCGAGGTGGGCCCACAGGCTGTTCGAATGGACGACATCCGCTTCCCGGGCCAGCCGCGCCACCCGCCAGGCGCTTCGCCCCGTCGCCACAATTTCGCTCCCCAGCGCACGCGCTCCGGGCCTTCCGTCACTGGCCGTCCGCAACCCGAGACGGGGCGGGACGGTGAACTCCACGTGGGGAAGGCCCAACGCTGACCAGGCACTGGACAATTGGCCCGACGGCGACGCCAGTGTCAGTGCGATCCCACGCTCTTGCAACAAGGGCGCGAGGCCCAGGAGGCTGCGTTCGGCCCCCCACACCTGGGCCGAGGTCGAGACGACGAGCACGCGCAACCCGCCATGCTGATCGGGTCCACACTGCGCCGCACTGCCGTTCATCGCTCCACAGTCGACCACATGGTCGACCGGTCGCCCCGCAGGTATCGGACCATGCCGCCCAGCGCCACACCCTGCAGGAACATCACTTGTCCCGCCCCCGCAAACACGGCCACCAGCAGGCGCCGTGGTGATGGTGCTCCCGCGCCGTCTTCCACGGGTTCGCCGGCCTTCGTCCCGTTGACCAATCCCGCGCAGGCGCCCAGGTTGGCCAGGAGGAAGACCCGCGCCACAGCGCTCGAGCGCACCTTCGTCACCGCCATCACCAGCAGCGTCAGGTGGGCGAGCGGCCCCACCGTGTAGCGAACCAGGCGATGCCCCCACAGCTCCGCAGCGACGAGGCCGGCCGACGGCCGTAGCTGGCGCCGGCGGCGGACCATGATGTGCAGCGCGCCGGACACACTCCGGATCCGACGCTCCCACGAGACCGCGAGCGATGCCGCGGGAGGGTCGATCGCCCGGGCACTCGGCTCGTAGGCGATCCGATACCCCTGCTCAATGATGTCGAGGGCTGTCCAGAAATCGTCGGTGGCCACATCACGCGGAATCGGGCGCCACGCTTGAGCCCTGATGGCAGCGAGCTCGCCGACGAGGCCGATCGTCGTCCCCAGGCGGTCCTCACGCTGTTTGAGCCAGGATTCGAACCTCCAGTAGATGCTCTCGCCACCTCCCCCGTCGTCCTCGACCTTCTCGCCGGCCACTGCACCCACCTCGGGGTCGACGAAGTGCTCCACCAGGGCGGCGAGCGCTCCGGGGGCCAGCCGATTGTTGGCGTCGCTGATCACGATGATCGGCGTCGTCGCCTCGGCGAAGCCCCGGTTGAGTGCCTGCGACTTGCCGAGGCGGTCGGGACCGGTGAGCGCACGTGCACCGGCCTGCTCCGCCGCAGCGGCCGTCTCGGGATCGCCATCGGCGACCACCAGGACCTCGAGCGAGCCCGGGTACCCATTGGCCCGGAGATCGGCGACCTTGGCCGCGATGACCCTGGCCTCCCGGTAGGCGGGCACCACAGCTGTCACATCGGGGTACAGCTCCGGTCCCGCGGCTGGCGGCCGTGCCGCGACCTCCCCGCGGCCACCCCGGGTGCGCCACGCCAACCACGCCGGATAGAGCAGGTGGCCGGCGGTGGCTGCTGCCAAAAGGGCACCCACCGCCGCGCCCGTCCCGAGGCGCGGCCGACTCACCGGCGCACCTCTTCAGTAACCGTCACCCCGCGGAATTGCGTCGAGCCGGATTGCGTGAAGCCCGCCCGCCGGAGCGCCGCGTCGAGCGCCGCCGCCTGGCCGGGGTACAAGGAGAGGTCGGCGGTGACACTCAGAAGCCAGACGCGGGTGTAGGCCCCGGAGGCGCGCGCAATGGCGTGGGCGTTGAAGGGCACGGTCCCGTCGAACGCCAAGGGGTCCACACCCCACGCCGTCGCCGGGTAGACGGGATGCACGGCCCGCTCCGTGGCCGGCCGACCGTTCATGTACCACTCGACCGGGATGCGCTCGTACGGCGCGAAGATCAGCACGCCGTCGCCCGGCTGCGCGCGATCGGCAATGAAGGCGACCGCCGATCGGAAGTCCTGGGGCCCGCCCTTGGAGTACCACTGCGCGACACCGATGCCCGACAGGACGACGGCGAGAACCAGCAGGACCGCGGCCAGTGCCTTGGCACCGCGGCGAGCCCCCGCCGTCACGCGGTCAATGAGCAGCGCCACCAACAGAATCGCCGCCGGAAGGCTGACCATCAGGTAGCGCACCACGAGCAGCGGCTTGTCAACCAGCGACAGCATCACCACCGCGGCGACCGGGACGACCAGCCAGCAGGCCGTGAAGAAGGCCGGCCACTGGCGGCCGAAGACCGCGCCGAGGTTCGGCCGGCGGCGCGCCAGCACAATGACGGCGACGGCCGCCACGGCGGCGGCGAGCACCAGCAGGTCGAGCACCACGTGGGGAACGGACGCTCGGATGTGCGTGAACAGCCGGCCGGCCGAGGATCCGGAGGCCCAATTCACGCCGGCGCTGTCGGTGGACTCAATGAGCAACCCCAGCGGGACCAGGAGCACCACCAGCGCCACGGCCGACGCCATGACCCGGCGCCACGGGATCCGTCCGGGCGGCAGGAAGGCCAGCGACAGCGCCTGCGCGAGGGGGACCAGTGCTGCCCAGAAGTTGGTATAGGCCGCCAGGGCGGTGACAATCGTGTATGCCGTCCAGCAGAACCGGAGGGGCGGATCCACCGGACGGATGCCCCGGACGAAGAAAAAGCAGGACGCGCTGACCAGCAGCAGGGCCAGCGAGTAGCCGCGGACGTCCTGTGCGAACTGTACGAAGAGCGGGTTCACCGCGAGGAGCAGTCCTGCCAGCAGCGCGGCGCGGCGGCCGAACAGCGAACGCGCCAGCATGATCACCACCCATAGCGCCCCAACGGCGAGGAGCACGGACAGGCTGCGCAACGCGATCTCGCCGTGACCCAGGACGACCCAACCCCGCAGCAGCAGGTAGTAGAGGGCCATGTTCGCTTCGCGGTGTGTGACGACGGTGGTGAAGCGGTGCCAGGGTGCCGTGGCCAGGGTGGCGCTGACGGACTCGTCGAGGAAGAGGCTGTGGGTGCCCAGGAACAGTGACCCGAGAACCCCGCCGAACACCACTTCGGCGCCGACGGCCAACCTCCACTGTCGCGACGTCATCGTTCCGTCGCTCGCGCCGGGTTCCTCTGCCGGTGACCGGGCAACGTCAACCACGGTGCTTGCCATCATCACCCGGAAGATGCCGCTATTCCCACCACGTGTGGTGGCAATCCTACGTCTCCTTCGGCTGCTCCCGGACCTGCTTGATCACAGCGCCGGCCGTGCGGGCCAAGATCATGAGATCGCCGCCCACCGACCAGTTCTCGATGTAGTGGTTGTCGAACCACGCCCTGTCCTCAATGGAGGTGTCACCCCGGAGCCCGTTGACCTGGGACAGGCCGGTCAGCCCTACCGGGACCCGGTGGCGATCGCCGTAGCGGGGCACCTCCTGCTCGAACTGCTCCACGAAGAAGGGTCGCTCGGGCCGGGGGCCCACCAGTGACATGTCACCTTTCAGCACGTTCCAGAGCTGAGGGAGCTCGTCCAGCGACGTCTTGCGCATGATGCCACCGACCTTGGTGACACGGCTGTCGTCGTCGACGCTCCACTGGGTGTCCGACTCGTCGTTGACCCGCATGGAGCGGAACTTGTAGATCTCGACCTCGCGGCCCTTCTTCCCGATACGGCACTGGCGGAAGTAGATAGGACCCGGGCTGGTGAGCTTCACGGCCAGTGCCAGCATGCCGTAGAGCGGAGCGAGCAGCAGCAGCATCAGACCGGCGATGGTCGAGTCGAAGGCGCGTTTGGCCAGGCGGCCCGAAGCGCTCATGGTCGAGCGGCGCAAGCGCACAAGGGGATATCCCCACACCATGTCGACGTCGCGCGGTGCGGCCTGCAGACCCAACTCGAAGAAGCGGGGGATGATGTACATGTCCACTTCCGCGTTCTCGCAGGAGCGGATGACCCTTACCAGGTCGGGATCGCGGTTCACGCCGAAGGCAATCACGACCCGGTCGATGCTGTACTCGTGCAGCACGTTGTCGAGCTCTTCGATCCCACCGAGCACCAGACGGGAGAGCGACTCATCGGCGATGTCGTCGAGCAGGCCGACTGGGTGCAGCCCGTAACTCGGGTTCAGCTCCAGCGCATCGGCGAAGCGCTCCGCCACCTGCCCGGCTCCCACAATGAGCACCCTTTGTCCGAGTGCTCCCCGGGTCCTGGCCCGCCGGATACCGATGTAGGCGCACGCCCGCCCCAAGAGGAGCATCGCCAGCGTGGCCACACCCACCAGCACGAAGGGGCGCACCTGCCGGTTGAAGCCGTCGAAGAGCCCGATCACGGCCAGGGGGACTGCGACCGCCGCAGCCACTGTGCTGACGTCCTTGGTCACACTCAGGGTGATGCGTGAGGCGTACTGGCCACGAAGAGCGCAGATCGAGAGAACGCCGACGACGAAGACGGCAACAGGCCACTGCAGCAGCCTCGGGGCGAAAGCTCCGATGGCGACCGCCAGGACCAGCACATCGGTCCCCGCCACGACCTCTCCACTGGTCCGAGCCCTGAACCGGCGGCGCACCCGCCCCAGCGGTCCCGCGCCGGACTCAGGCTTCGTCCATTGCCAGTGCTGCAGGTCTCTGCCGATCGTGACCGACGACATTCTGTTGCTCCCTCGCCGAGCGTCTAGGGAATCAGGCGGTCCGGCGGCGGCCGCGAACGAGAACGGCGCCAACGCCAATCGCCACAACTCCGATGATCGCCATCTCTTCGATGTCAGCACCGGTAAAGGCCAAGCCGCTCGAGCTCGTGCTCGCCGCGGTTGCCGTCCCGTCACTGGCTGCCGGTGTGGTCGTGATGCCGGTGGTCTGCGTCTGGCAGCCCGTGTAGCAGCTGTCCGCCCCAGCAGCTCCGGCCAGGAGCCCGCCCACGGGGACCGCGAGCAGCACACCCAGCACGGGACCGCAAGCCGCGGCCAGCATGCGCTGTGCCTTGGTCCTCTTCATTGTGATCTCCTCCACTGGTTCCGCTCAACGAGCGGATCGATCCAAAAGTGCCGCTGGCCCCACCGTTCATTTCATCCACTGGTAGTGAAACCAAGCCGCCGCGATCATCATCTCAGCTATTTGTATCGGCAGCACAGAGCCAAAGGTCACAATGGCTTCTCCGCGTGGGACAACGGCGACACAATTTCGCCTCGCCGCACCGGCCTGCCTGGGAAGACACTCGGCTCTGAACTTGTGACCTACCCGCCTAAACGCTGTGTGAACATGTGAACACCTGCCGGGTGCCACCAGGATCATAGGGCTCCGGCAGTACGCTCCCAGCGGTGAAGAATGGCGAGCCCGGGGAACCGAGCGCCGACACCCCTGAGAGTTCCGCGCAGGACGACGGGCCGGGGCGCCAGCGCTTCACCAGACGGCGGAAAATCACCGCCGCAGTCGTCGCCATCTTCGCTCTCTGGGCGGCCGTGTCCATTGTGGACGTGGTGGTGGCCGCCGACCACATCCACCACGGCGAGGCGGCGGTGCAATCGGCCCGGCAGGGTCTGTCCGCCGACGGGATCCTCTCCGGCGCACCGGTCGGGTCACTCCGCTCGGCCGAGACGAACTTCAGCTCTGCGCACAGCCTGCTGACGTCCCCCCTGCTGTGGCCGGTCGACGTGCTCCCTGTGGCGGGCCGCCAGCTCCGCTCGGTCCAGGACCTCTCAGGGGCCGCCGAGCAGGTCTCCCGCATCGGCATCACCGCGGTCGGTCAGTCCCAGCAACTGCTCCACCTCCCTCACACGGCAGGACCCGACCGTGTGGCGGCGCTCCGTCAACTTGCCTCTCTGGCGGCAACGACCCATAGGGCCCTGGCTACAGTCAATTTAGGTTCTGGCCAGGCACTTTTCGGACCGTTGGCGCACGAACGCTCGACCTTCCTCGGCGACCTGACACAAGTACGGACGACCCTGGCGCGCACGTCGGAGGCGGCCTCCTCGGCCGCGACCATTCTGCAGGGGCCCGGGACCTATCTGCTCCTGGCGGGCAACAACGCTGAAATGCGGTCGGGCTCCGGGGCATTCCTCGAGGCCGGGACCATCACGACGGGCAACGGGGACCTCCATCTCTCGACCATGGTCCCCACGTCGTCGCTGATCCTCCCTCCGGGCGCGGTCGACGTGAGCGGCGACCTCGAAGCGCGCTGGGGCTGGCTCCACCCTGGGGAGGACTGGCGCAACCTGGGGCTGACGCCGCAGTTCGACGTCAACGGCCCCCTGGCCGCCAGCATGTGGAAGGCGGCCACGGGCCAGACCGTCGACGGGGTACTGGCCATCGACGTCCAGGGACTCCAGGAGCTCCTGGACGTGACCGGCCCGGTGACAACCAGCACCGGTCAGGTCGTCAGCTCGGCCGATGTCGACCAGCTCCTGCTGCACGACCAGTACGTCGGCGAGACCTACTCCTCGGACTCGACGGCACGCGTCGACGAGTTGTCGACGCTGGCCGGCGCCACGCTGCACGCGCTCGAGGACCAGCCCTTCAAGCTGCACACCATGGCGGACGCTCTCTCGGCGGCCGCCGAGGGGCGCCACGTACTCCTCTGGTCGGCCGACCCCAAGACGGAAGCGGCCTGGAGCGGAGCCGGGGTGTCCGGGCAGCTCCAGCCCTCATCCCTGATGGGGGACGTCATCAACCGGGGCGGGAACAAGCTGGACCAGTACCTCTCCGAGACCGCCTCCCTCCGGCTCACGACCCGGAGCGCTGAGACCGACGGGAGCCTGACCATGACGTTCACCAATCGGACGCCGCCGGGTCAGTCCCCGTTCATCGCCGGGCCCTTTCCGGGCCTCGGCACGATCTACGGTGAGTACGTCGGGATCGCCACCGTCAACCTCCCGGGCTATGCCCGCGACATCTCATCACCGTCGAACAGCTCGGTGGTCACCAGTGGCCGCGAGGGGCCCACCATCTTGGAGGGGGCCACCATCGACATCCTCGCCGGGTCGACGCGGAGCATCACCTTCAACTTCGTGCTGCCCGAGGCGCATGGCGCAATGACGGTGGTGCCCAGCGCCCGGATCGGGCCTGCGACCTGGCACGTCGTGGGTCCGGCTGGTGCCACGACCTTCGAGGACGACATCCCTCACACCATTTCGTGGTAGCCACGCATCGCACGGCGGGTTGCGATGACCGGTCCCGCCCTGCTGAGCTCCACCCACCTGGCGCCGACGACCTCGCCGCCAACAGCCGGCCGAGCGAGGGGCCTCAGCCGAGGTCGGCCTTCACCGCCGCCAGCGCGTTCGGGTAGTCGGCGAGGATGGAGTTCCCTCCGCTGTTGAAGTTGAAGTAGGAGGCCCAGGCCACGTTGTTGGCCTTCATCCAAGCCGTGAAGTCGTTCACCCAGTAGGGATCGTCGCCGCCGCCGTGGCCGTCGGAGCGGTCGATGACGCCCCACTCCCCGATGCCGATGGGCTTGCCCTGGGCTTTGGCGAAGGCCGTCAGGGCGACCAGTCCCTTGTCCTGGTCGTCCTTCCACAGACACTGGTGCTGGGCCTGAGTGAAGTTCGACCCGTTGTACGGGACCCCACACGAGGTGTCCCAGGACTGGTCGTAGTCGTCGAAGGTGATGTAGTCGACATAGGCACTGCCCGGATAGGCCGTGTTGTTGGTCGTGGCGTCGAAGTTGGCTCCCCAGTACCAGGCCCATTGGAAGTTGGATCCGGATACGGCGGCCATGGCGCTATGGGCATCACGCCACAAGGCTGCATAATTAGCCGCTGATGTCAGGTCATCGGAGGAGTAGATGCCCGCGTCGGGCTCCCACATGAGACGGATGATGGCGTTGGAGAACCCGTCGGCGACCAGGTTCCTGGCCAGGGTGGTGAAGTTCGCGTCCCAGGTGGCCGGATTGGCCGCGTAGGCGGCCAGGGCAGCCTGGTCGCTCGAATAGCCCGCGTGGACCAAGGGGACACTGAGCAACAGGCGTTGCGAGCCGAGCTGACCCTTCAGCCGGCTGATGACCCAGGACGGGCTCCCGCTCGAACCAACCATCGACCCCCATGACGTTCCGTCCAAGTAGTCGCTGTAGATCGAGGCGGTGGTGCCGGTCTCGGT
>Ga0302267_10000559_pt1 | contig 50650 bp, 39 predicted proteins | sample III_Bog_E1_3_FD_194555 | JGI IMG/M metagenome (GOLD analysis project Ga0302267, IMG submission 194555) | Peat permafrost microbial communities from Stordalen Mire near Abisko, Sweden - III_Bog_E1_3 | ecosystem: Environmental > Terrestrial > Soil > Wetlands > Peat | place: Sweden: Abisko...
CGGACCGAGGATTTCAAGGCTTTTCGAGTCTCGCTAGGCGCGACGACGACGCCTACTGAAGTAGGCGAAGGAGGAGCGACGACGCGAGACGAAGGAAAGCCGCAGAAAGGCGACGGGAGCTAACCTGTTCGGTGTTCTAGGTGCCCTAGAACGCCGAACAGGTTACGGCCATCACGCCGCGCGGCGCGCGGTCTCGCGCCTCGCGATGTTCTCCAGGTTCTGAATTGCAGCGATTCGGCGGAGATCGAACGTGTTCTTCCGGGCACCCCGGTAGCGCGCGCGTGGTCCCCGACGATTCGCGATGTGGGCGAGTTGATGCTCGACACCAACGCGCTCGCGTAGTGTGGCCCGGCCTGCGGGGCTCGCTTGGCGCTGGCGGAGCTTCTTCTGAAGCCCCTCGTTGTCTCCCATGGCGACGGAGCGCCCGCGCCCGGTCGCGGCGCGGGTGCAGTGTGCACGTAGAGAGCACGACCCGCAGACCTCGGGGTCGAACTCGACGGTCTCGCCGGGCTCGAAGGGTTCGACCTGTCCTGCGGGGCACGTAATCGTCGAATCGCGGACGTTGATTTTGAAGTCCTTCTTTGCGAACAGCCCGGGCTGGCTGTTGCTGCCCTTCCATGGCTTGCACACTATGGTCCCACGCCGAGCCGCCACCTGCTCAGCGAGGTCGCTGTTCAAGTAGGCGCGATCGATCTGCAATACGTCGGGGACGAACCCCATACGCGCCATGTCCGCCGACAGCGCTGGCGTTGCTTCCTCCTCGGGGCGATTCGCCGGCGTCACCGCGCAGGCGAGCACCAAGTCCGTGTCGAGGTCGGTGCTCACGTGTTGCTTGTAGCCGTTGAACCGCTTGCTCTTGCTCTTGCGCCCGTGACGCATCTCCGCGTCCTCGATCGAAATGCGCCGATCTTCGGCAACACCTTGTCGCAGTCGCACGCCGCCGTTCGGCGTGACCTCAACATCCTGCGTCTTCACTTGCGCGAGCGCCTCGATGTAGCGATTCAACGGAGCGTCCTGCACGTCTTCGAGACGCCGTTTCTCCACCCACGCGGAGAGCTTGTCGAGCTGCGTGCAGAGCCGCGTGAGCGCTTCTTCTTTCGCGTCGGAGTCGTTCCAGTCGATATCCAACGCCGCCTTGATGCTGCTCCCCAGCAGCAGCGGCGCACGTGCCTGGACGCAGACCTCCTCGAACGTCGTGTTGAGCCACGTGGCGACGCACTCGGCGATCTTGCGACCAGCGTGACCGAGCAGGTTGATCGTATCCTCAACCCGCCCGGCCCCGGCCAAAGGGCGGCTATCGACCGCCACGCGAAGGGTCTTGGGGAGCTTGCGCCAATCGAACGCCCGGCTCTTCTTGGCGACCTCGATGGTGCGCTCAAGCAGCCGCCGGTCCATGTCGTGTCGGATCATTCGCTCTCGGAACTGCTGAAGGCCGCCCTGGGAGAAGGCCGGCCTGTCACCCTTCTCTCCCAACGTCCCCAGGACCAGCCTCCAGCAAAGGTCCGTCGCCGAGAGGCGCACGGCCTCGGCATCCGATACTTGCATGTAGCCCTGGACCAGCAGCGCCATCCCCAGCAGCGCTGGCGGTTGCGGCGCCTCTCCCTGCTCCGTGCTCCGGTACATCGTCTCCAGCTCCGCTTGGAAGCTGTCGTCGAAGATCTCGCTGCGCCGCTCCCGCAAGAACACAAGGAGCTTGCGGCTCTTGCCGGCGAGCTTCAGCAACCGAGTCTCTCGCTCACTGCACTCCACCCCCGGATTCCAACGCTCCATCGGCCTCCTCCGTTGGAGGCGACGAGATCACGGGTTCCGGCCGAGGTCGATCCCTTCCGCGCGACAGGCGTGCGCTAACCTGATCGGCGTTCTAGATACGAACGCGAACGCTGCTTGACCACCGCGCGGCCGCACCTCTACGTTCGCCGCCGAACCGCGATGCGCCCGCTCGTTCTCCTCTTCGCGATGACGACGCTCGTCGGGGGCTGCGTTCGCGCGTACTACACGCGGCCGGGCACGCTGAAGCCGTCGATGGCGACCGTGGCCCCCACCGAGCGCGCCGCCGTGTGGCAGCACGCGGTCAGCGCGCTTCTCGATCAGGGGTACGTGCCCCAGGTGCTCAACGAGGCGGCGGGCTACATCAGCGCGCGGCGCCGCGACGACCTCGCGGACGATGCGCTCATCGGCACGATGGCGACGGTCATGGTCTCCGCAGACGGCCCCGTGCGCGTCGAGGTGAGCGGCACGGGCATCTACAGCTCCGAACAGGACTTCCTGCAGGCCGTGACGGAGCGCCAGAGCCAGATCATGCAGGCCGTGTTGGCGGGCCGGCCGCCTACGAAGTAACGCTTCGGCCTCGCTGCTTGCGCCACGCGCGCGACGCCGGTTGCACCACCCGTTGCGCAGGGTCATCCGCTGCGTTCACCGTTCGGCAGCCGTCGGAGCCACGCGGCGGATCGACATCGACGGATGGGATGGCCTGAGACCGCCGGCATGCGACAATGCGGCGCCGGCGGCTACTCTTCTTCAGGCCATGGCTGAACACGACACCCTCGTCTTCCTGCTGTCGCTCGCGATCCTCCTCACGTTCGCGCGCGTGGTCGGAGAGGGGGTGCGATGGCTCGGCTTCCCCCTGATCGTTGGAGAGATCTCCGCAGGGATCTTGCTCGGCCCCACCGTCTTTGGACGCCTCGCGCCACACGCGCAACGCTGGCTGTTCGACCCGGGCGCGCCCTCGAAGATGCTCGCGGGGTACACGAACGTCGCCGCCGTCCTTCTCCTCGTCGTGGCGGGCATCGAGATCAACCTCTCGATCATCAAGCGACGCGGGCGCAGCGCGCTCCTCACCAGTCTCCTCGGAATCTTCCTCCCGCTCGCGGGCGGCTTCGTGCTTGGCCAGCTGCTCCCGGACGCCGACCTCGTCCGCCCCGATCGGCGCTTTCTATTCGCCATGTTCATCGGCGTCGCGCTCTCGATCTCGGCGTTGCCCGTCATTGCGAAGACGCTGCTCGACCTCGGCCTGTTCAAGACCGAAATTGGCCTGCTGGTAATGACGGCGGCCATGGTCGACGACCTGGTCGGATGGCTTGCGTTCTCCGTCCTGCTCGGCCCCATGACCGGAGGGGCGGTTGCGCCGGGGCCGATCGCGCGCGCCGTCGGCCTGACCGTGGGCTTCGTCGTCGTCGCGCTCGTCGTCGGTCGTCCCCTGCTCGACCGCGCGCTCCTGCGCTTGCAGCGGGATCACCACACCGAACCCAGGCGGGTCCTGTCCCTGGTCGTGCTGCTCGCGCTCTTCGGCGCGAGCTTCACGCAGTGGGCCGGCATTCACGCGGTGTTCGGCGGCTTCGTCGTCGGCGTGACCGCGGGCGATTCGCGCCATCTCAAGGAGCGCACGCGCGCCATCATCCACGAGTTCGTGACGACGATCTTCGCGCCGGTGTTCTTCGCGTCGCTCGGGCTCCGCGTCGACTTCGTCAAGGCGTTCGATCTGCGCCTCTGCGTTCTCGTCTTCGTGATCGCGACGGGGGCGAAGGTGATCGGCTGCACGCTCGGATCGCGTGCCGGCGGCATGGCCTGGCGTCCAGCGGCGGCTATCGGCTTCGGCCTCAACGCGCGCGGCGCGATGGAGATCATCCTGGCGCTCCTCGCCCTCGACGCGGGGCTCATTCGCGAGCAGGTCTTCGTCGCGCTCGTCGTCATGGCCCTCGCGACGTCGCTGATAAGCGGCCCAGCGATGGCGCTCCTGGTTCGCAGCGTGGAGGACGATCTCCCGACGCTGCTTCGCCGCGGCGCATGGACGCGCGCGCTCGAAGCGTCGTCTGCGCTGGAGGCGATCGACGAGCTGCTCACGAGTGTCGCGCCGCAGCTGGGCGAGCTCGCAGCGACGGCGCGGCGAGAGGTGCTCCATCGCGAGGGGATTTCTCCGACCGGTCTCGGCGACGAGATCGCGATCCCCCACGCGGCCGTCGAGGGGCTGAGAGGCCCGGTGCTGGCGCTCGGCTTCTCGAAGAAGGGGATCGACTTCAACGCCCGCGACGGCCGGCCGTCCCGCATCGTCTTTCTGCTCCTCGTTCCCCCGCGAGCCCCCGAGCGCGAGGTGCGGCTTCTGGCGGCGATCGCCCGGGCCGTCATCACGCCCGAACGAAGGACGAACCTCCTCGCTGCGACGACGATGGAGCAAGTCACGGCTCTCTTGGGCGCATCGCCGGCGCCTTCACTTCGAACCAGCCGAACGAGCCTCGCCGACTACTAAGTCGTTCCCCTTCTACGGGTCGATCGCGACCCCAAGAAGCGCTCCGTCGCGCAGGACGGTGACCTCGGTCGCGTGGTCCTCTGGGCGCGGCGTGATCGCGACGTCGAACACGTGCGCCCGGTCCCGCTTCGCGAGCGGCAAGGTCCACCGGCGGAGGAGAGTGTCCCCACGCGTGAACGAGAGCGTCTCCGCCTTGGCGTCGAGCTGCAGGCGGTAGGGCGCGACGTCGGCCGCGGGAGTGGTCTGCGACAGAGAGACTCGCGTCGCGGGCGCGGTCGCCTGGGAGCCTTGGCCAGCGTCGCACGTGAGGTCCTCGGGCCAGAACGGCTCCTCGGCGCGGGCGAACGTCGTGAGCCAGTCGTGATCGGGATCGTCGCCGAGCTGGGAGCGGTACGCGCCGATCGCCGCGAGCTTTCGCGCGGGGTCGGGGACGGCTATCCGCTCGCGCGGGACGTAGGCGGCGAACGGATCGGGGAGCGCGGGGAAGGGAGCGCCCAGGTCGTGGCCAACGACGGCGGGGCACGGCTCGCTCATGGCGCGACCGTTGGGCCAGCACGGCCCAGCGTGCACGATCGCGCGATGCATGCGCACCTGGAGCGGCCCCCCGAGGCGGTCGAGGGCGCGGCGGACGTATGCGTAGGTCGCGGCGTGATCGGGGTGCCTATCGAGCGGGTGGGTCACGTAGATGTCGCGTGGGCGAAGGCGCCCGAAGAGCGCGGCGAGATCGTCCTCCAGCGAGCGCGCTTCGTACGTGCCCGCGGCCCCGGTCCGCGCGCTGTGCTCGTCGCGGTGGGACGCGCCTCGCTCGGCGTACGTCCCGGTCTCCTTGGTGCACGAGCCATCGAGAGCACGACGGGCGACGGGGGGGAGCGGTTCGTCGCCGAGCTCGGCGAGCCACCCGTCCGGGTACCCGAGGAAGTGGATGTCCTCTTCTGCGACGCCGAGCTTGGCCAGCGCCGCGACCGTCTCGCCCTGCCGGACGTGCCCGTCGCGCTCGCACGTGAAGTCGCCGTTCGTGACGACGATGACCGCTACGCGTCCACCGTGCGCACCAGCGGCCTCGAGGATGCCGGCAGCGATGAGCGTCTCGTCGTCGGGGTGGGGCGCGACGACGACGAGGTCTCTCTGCGGCTCCTTGGGCGGCGGCGCCGCGCTCCGGCATGAAAGAGTCCCCGCGACGGCGAGCGCGGAGAGGGCAACGATCGCGGCTCTCGCAGTCATTCGACGACGGGCGGCGATTCGGGGCGACGGCGCACGAAGACGTCGCACGAATCGAGCGGGCAACGGAACGCGAGCCGGTACTCGCCGTGCGAACGGAGGATCGCTTCGCGGGTCACTGCGAAGTCTCCCGCCACGACGACGCGCGCGTTCCCCTCTGCGAGCGCGCGATCGACGTCGTCGGCCGTTCGCGCGTGGCCGAGATAGACCGGCGCGCCCGAACGTCCATCGCCGCTCGTAAGCTGACCGGGGAGCGAAAAGGACGCGTCGTAGGCGAACGACTCCCCTGGCCCGATGGTCTCGCGGAGGGCCGCCCAGAGCGACTCCCTCCCATCGACGCCCGCGCTCCCCGCGCGGAGGCCAGGGAGCGCGTGCGCCAGCCCCACGGCAGCGAGCGCTGCCAGCGAAAGATCCGCCGCGATTCGCCACTTCGACGCCCCCACGGCGGTCGACGTGAGCGCGAGCAACGCGACAGGGAGTGCCAGCGCGAATCGCATCCAGTGCGCGGCCGGCGTGGCGAGCGCGCATACGCCGAGAAGGAGCGCAGGCCGCGCGCTGCGAGGTGCGCGGACGGCACCGACGACCGCGAGCGGGACCAACCCCCACGCGCAGAGCGGTCCGAATCCGCCGAGACGCATGTCGTAGATGTAGACGCTTGGCTCGACGAACAGCGAGACCAGGACGCGATGTCCCCACGACGCCTGCGCGAGCCCCGGGGGGAGCCCCTGCACGAACATCGGCTGCGCGAGATCCTCGCCGGCCAGGTGGACGGGCCCCACATCGAGCGCGATGGGCCAGATCGGATTGCCGTGCACCGCGAGGTTCGCGACGTAAGTCTCCCCGCCGATCGCGAGCACGGCTCCGCACCCCAGGGCCGCCAACCCGAGTCCGAGCCCCGCGCCGTGGGCTCGCGCCGCGCGGACCATCACCACGAGGACGAGGACGGCGACGATGGGGGGCATGCTCGGCTTGCTACCGAGGAGAAGCCCCGTCGAGAGCGCCCACGCGCCGACGTCGGTGGGCGAGAGCACCGGGCTCGTCGCGAAGTAGACGGATGCGGCGAGGAGCGCCGCGACGGCGAGGTCGACATAGTTCGTCGCGAGCTGGAGCATCACGAGCGGCACCGCGAGGAACGCGAGCCCGAACGTGAGCGCGCGCGCGGGCGACGCGCCGGCGCGACGCGCGAGCGCGGCGGTCGAGGCACAGGCGACGAGCGCGAACGGCGCCTGCGCGAAGTCGATCCATGTATCGCGCCAAAGGAGCGCTCGCACGGCGACGAAGAACGTCTCCACGGCGCGCGGATAGGCGTTCACGTAGAGGATGTTCGTCGGGACCGTTCGCAACGTATGCGTCGCGATCGCGTCGTTGACGATCGGCAAGTGGTAGCCGAGAGCGTCCCAGGCCCAGGGGGCGAACCGCCAAGCGGCGACGGCGGCGCAGGCGAGTGAGCCAAGGCCAATCCATGCGAGCGGCGCGGCGCTCCCGCGGGTGAACGCGCTGCGCGCGAGGCGTAGAGCCGTGCGTCCGTCTTCGAGCGCTCGGCGTCGCGCGCGCTCCCCGGCGGCAGCGAACGCAGAGGCCCCGACGGCGAGCGCGAGAGCCAAGAGTGGCCCGCGCGCGATCCACCCGAACGGCGAGAGAGCCCGCACGCACGCGATCGGCAGAGCGACCGCGAGTACCCCCGTGAGGACCGCTCGCTCGCCGAGCCGTCGCGGCCCCGGAAACGCCCGCGCTGCGAGCACGACGGATGCCGCGAAGATCGCGGCCGCAGCGACGAGGAGGGCGAGGTTCATCGCCGGCCCTTCAACGAGTGAGCCACCGGCCGTTGCGGATCGTCAGGCACGAGTAGGGGAAGATCCACTGGAGCCCGACGGCCGCGAGGAACGCGTACCCGACGTTGTAGAGAAAGTCGGTCCCCTTCTCCGATCGAAGGCAGTAGAGCGATTGCACGAACGCGACGACGCCGAGAGTCGCCACGACCCCGAGGGCCTCGAGCGGCCGCGACGTGACCCGCTCAATCACGATCCATCCGAGCAAGCACCCGAACGGGAACTGCACGAGGTCGAGGACGATGTCGAGCGTGGGCCAGAGTCGATCGCGCGATCGCCACTTCGTGAGGAGCACGGGGAGCATAACCACGCACTCGCGGACGTTCCCGCGCTCCCAGCGGATGAGCATGCGCGCGACGCCCCCGATCGTGTGGGGAACGATCGTGTGAACGAGCGCCGTGGACTGGTAGACGGAGCGGTGACCGTCGCGGAGGAGCCATGTCGTGAGCGCGCGGTCTTCGCCGATCGTGCAGGGGATGCCGAGAAAGGTCTGCGACGTCCATCGGTCGAGGACGCGCATGATGGCGCTGCGACGGTAGGCGGTCAGCGCACCGGGGCAGCAAAGGACGGCTCCGAAGCGAGACTGCACGGCGCGCGAGAAGTCGAACGTGAGGAAGAAGCGGGCGGAGAGGAGGCGCGTGAGGACGCTCTGGTACCGGTTGAGGACGAGCACCTTTCCGGCGACGGCGGCGATCTCGCGGTCGCGCACCAGCGGAGCGACGACCTCGCGGAGCGTGCGAGGCTCGAGCTTCGAATCGCTGTCGACGGTGACGACGACCTCTCCCTGCGCGCGGAGAAACCCGACGTGGAGCGCCTCGCGCTTGCCGCGGTTCTTCGGCTGGTGCAGCGCCGTCATCCGCTCGGGATAGGCGCGAGCGATTCGCGCAATGTGGCTCCACGTGTCGTCGGTCGATCCATCGTCGATCGCGATGACGTGGAGCTTGTCCGCGGGGTAGTCGCTGGCAAGCGACGAGAGGATCGCCTCGCAGACCATGCGCCCCTCGTTGTACGCGGGGACGATCACCGAGACGGTCGGTAGAAGGTCATCCGTGACGCCCGGGATCGGGCGGTAGCGAAAGGCGTGGAAGAAGGAGACCGCGCCGTAGAGGAAAACGAGCGCGCTCGAGACGACGCAGAGGATCGAGCCCTGTCCCCAGCGCTCCTCGCCGCGAAGGTACCCGACGACGATCGGTGGAACCCCCAAGCGAAGCGAGGCCCCGACGAGGGCCACGAGGCCCAGCACGATCGCGCTCTTCCACACGACGTCGGCGCGGCTCGGATGCAGGTGATGCGATGGGAGGGGAGAACGGGAATTCCACATGGAGCCGCCTACCTAGCTCGAACTCATGCGAATGGCTCACCGCGTTGACCGATTTTCGCTGTGGACGGATTTTTCGCGCCAGTAAGGCGACGGCCGCGGCGCGGCCCCAGAGAGAGTCAGACGGCGCCGAGACGGCCGGCTTGCCTTTCGCCGAGTTGGCGAGAGGATCGACCCATGAGCGACGCGACGGTTGCGGACGTCGACGTCGGCGTCGCCGCAGACGACCGCGACCTCGAGCAGATCCTCGCGCTTCAGCGACGCAGTCTGGTCCCGGGCGAGGACGGCTTCGTCACGGTGCGCCACTCGCTCGACGGCCTACGCGCCCTTCACGCGGCGATGCCGAGCGTCGTGGCGAGGCATCGTGGGGAGGTCGTCGCGTACGCGCTCTCGATGCCACGCGAGGCGCGGGTGCTCCTGCCCGTCCTCGCGCCCATGTTCGTGCGGCTCGACGCGCTGGCCGTGCTCCCCGCCGGGCGCTCGTACGTGATGGGCCAGGTCTGTGTCGACCCGAGCTGGCGCGGTCGCGGGTTGTTCGACCGTCTCTACGCCGAGCATCGCGCGCGCTATGCGGACCGGTTCGAGTGGCTCGTGACCGAGATCGCGATGCGCAATCCTCGCTCGCGGAAGGCACACGCCCGGGTGGGCTTCGTGGAGATCGATCACTACCGCGACGACACCGACGAGTGGTCGGTGGTCGGGTGGTGCTTTGCCACGGGGCCCTAGCGAGGAACGACCGGATCCGTCGCCGTGTCCCGGTGCCGATCCCGAGCGACGTCGGCGCTGGATCGCGCTTTCTCCAGGAGTGTCGTCCCGGGGCACCGGCCGTCGTTCCGATGGGACGGCGCATCTACGAATACCCGCGCGAAATACGCATTTGCCGCGCGCGGCATAGCGGTTGCGAAAGAGGTCCAACATGCCCTCCCACGACACCGTCCGCCGCCTCTCGACACCGCTCGTCGCCGCCCTCGTGGCGACACCTCTCGCCGTCTTCGCAGCGGGGTGCTCCGGCGCCGCGCCCGGCGAGGGGATAGGCACGAGCAGCGCCGCCCTCTCGAGCAACGAGGAAGCCGCCTACGACTACTTCGTCGGCAAAGGGCTCGCGAAGTTCCAGGCGGCTGGCATCGTCGGCAACCTGATGCAGGAGTCGGATGTGGACCCGTCGTCGGTGCAGTACGGCGGTGGGCCCGGGCGCGGGATCGCGCAGTGGTCGGTCGGCGGACGGTGGAATGCGGAACCGGGTGACAACGTCCTCGCCTACGCCTCGGCGCACGGCGAATCCGCGACGTCACTCGACCTGCAGCTCGCCTTCGTCTGGTACGAGCTCGAGACGTTCTCGGGCTATGGCCTCGCGAAGCTCCGCGCGAGCACGAACGTCACGGAGGCAACGATCGCCTTCCAGAACGACTTCGAAGGGTGCGGCACGTGCGACCAGTCGACCCGCATCGCGTACGCCGAGGACGTGCTCGCAGCGAACCCCGGCGGGAGCACCGGCGGCGGAAGCAGTAGCGGCGGCGGCGGCACCGCGGCACCTGACGCTTGCACCAAGGGGGACGGCTTCTGCACGGCGACCCTGCAATGCGACAACGGCCACTGGATCATCCGGCAAGACGATCCGTCGGCATGCACGACGATCGAGGACGTCCAGGAGCCCTGCAGCCAGGCCGGCGGGTACTGTACGGCGACGCTGCAATGCGACGGAGACCACTGGGTGCCTCGCTCGGACGATCCGAGCGCGTGCACGTCTGGACCTGGGGGGTGAGCCGCTCTCCCCCTGTGGCCGCGGACGCGCGAGATGCCGGCGCGGGCGGTCGCGCCGCGACCAAGCCGCGTTCCTAGAGCATCGATCATGTTGAATACGTAGCGATTGCGATCGTTTGCGCGCGGGGATCGACCAAGTGTCGAGAGCGTGATCTCGTGCCCTCGGAGGTGCGCGATGGAGAGGTGGTCCCCGCCGGTGGAGCTGACGAGGCAGGAGGAGATGCTGATGAAGCGTCTGAAGCGCGTGCGCGCGCTGTTCGGCTTCCTTCGCCAGCAACGTCACGTCCTGTTCGACGACACGTTCCAGGACGCGCTCGCGGAGATGTACCGGAACACGGGCGCTGGCGACGAGCCTGCGCCTCCGGCCATGTTGTGCATGGCGCTCCTGCTCCAGGGCTACGTCGGCGTCTCCGATGCGGAGGCCGTGGAGTGCTCCGTCATGGATCTGCGGTGGCAGATGGTTCTCGGTTGTCTCGGCACGACGATGCCCGCGTTCTCCCAGGGGGCGCTGCAAGCATTCCGCGAGCGGCTCATCGCGCATGAGATGGACCGCGCCCTACTGGAGCGGACCGTAGCCCTCGTCCGCGCCGGCACCTTCACCGAGGCCGAGAGGAAGGCTCTATCGAAGGCGATTCGCATCGCGGTGGATAGCCGCCCTTTAGCGGGGGCCGGGCGGGTTGAAGACACGATCAACCTGCTCGGCCACGCCGCGCGGAGCGTCGTGCGAATCGTGTCGAAGATCACCGACCGAAGCGAAGAGGAGATCTGCCGCAAGGCCGGCGCCCCGCTGCTCCTCGCTTCGAGCATCAAGGCCGGGCTGGACATCGACTGGAGCGATGCGAAGCAGAAGGCCACCGCGATCGAGATCGTCGAGCGGCAAGTCTCCTCACTCCATCGATGGGTGGAAGAGCACCTCGATGCGTCCGTCTTCGAGCCGCTGACGCCGTACATCCAGGCCATCGTCCAGGTCCGCAACCAGGACCTGGAGAAGACGGAGTCCGGTGTCCTACAGATTCGCGACGGCGTTGCTCCCGACCGCCGTATCTCCGTCGAGGATGCGCAGATGCGCCACGGACGAAAGAGCAAGACCAAGCGATTTGACGGCTACAAGGAGCACATCGCGCGCGACCTCGATCTCCCGCTCGTCGTCGCCTGCTCAGTCACTCCCGCCAATCGCCCGGAGGAGGAGGGCGCGGCACCCATCGCCGAGGACATCGCCGCTCAGGGACTGACCATCTCCGAGCTTCACATCGATCGCGCCTACGTCAACGCTCCTGTCGTCGCAGATACCCTCGGCGCAGGTGGTCGCGTCTTCGCCAAACCGTGGGGCGTGCGCGCCGGCACGGGCCTATTCACCAAGCGCGACTTCAAGCTCGACCTCCGCGCCAAGACGATCACCTGCCCCGCAGGAGAGGTCGAAACCTTCGAGCCCGGAAGCACCGTCGAATTCGACCCCGAAGCCTGCGGCCAATGCCGGCAGCGCGCCATGTGCACGAGCGCCGCGTCCGGTCGTGGACGGTCCGTGTCCATCGCCGAGGACGAAGCACTTCAGAAGCGGTTCCGCCGACTCCAGCAAACGGCTCCGGGACGACAGACCCTCCGCGAGCGCGTTCAAGTCGAGCACGCCCTCGCGCACATCGCCGCTCGCAAGGGACCGACCGCTCGCTACCTCGGTGTTCGAAAGAACGTCTTCGACCTGCGGCGTGCAGCCGCCATCCAGAATCTCGAAGCCGCTCAACGCATGCTGGCGGCGTAACAACGCGCCATCACGTGGCTTTCAACCTGTTCGGTGCTCTAGATCCGTGCCTGAGCCATCAGCGCGTCGACGAACGTCGTATCGGGAACCTTTCCCATCGACGTCATGAGCGCGAGGTGATCGAAGCAGTTCCACGCCTCGACGAATTGATCGCCGCGGAACCGGGCCATCCCGCCGCCGGTGAACTCGTGCGCGGAGCCGTCGCGCGCGAGAACGGTCATCGTGCAGCGAAACCCGATCGTGTCGCCCGACTCGACCGAGTCGTCGATCTTGACCTCCACGCGGGAGAACGCCCGACAGAACAGCTCGTAGAACGGACGCAGGCCAGCCGGGCCCTGCTTCTCTCCAGGGAGGCCGTGGATGGTGCACTCGGAGTGGACCATCTCGTCGATGATCGCGCCGTTGCGGTGGACCCAGAGCTCCAAGAACCACCGATCGAGCCGGTCACGAAGCGTCATGGGATCTTCACCCGCTTCTTCTTGGTGTACTTGCCCGCCTCGATCGCGACGACAGGCCCGCTCAGCAGAGCGTCGTCCACGATCCGACTCTGAACGAGGAAGACGGCCGCGTGCACGTCGGCGCAGCAAACCACGAGATCCACGACGCTCGCGTCCTTCTCCTGGACCACGTGAACGGCCTCGATCGCGCTCTTGCGATGTACGGGGCACGTGAGCTCACCTTTGGCCGCCGCCGCGTCGATGAGCTCCCGTAACCGCGTCACCTGCTCTTCGGAGAGTCGTTCGACACCGGAGAGGGCGAGCGTCGCCTCGAGCGTGATCGCCTTGCCGCGCCGGCGGCGCCGGAAGCCGAGCGCTGCGCTCGCATCGAGATCGACGGGGGCGCCGGGGGTCACCTGCGTGAGCTTCAAGACGTCTTCGCGATTCTGCATGGCGACGACGGGCGCGAAGTCGATCGTCATCCGGAGGGTGTCGTCGTCCGGCGCGCAACACCGGGTGACGTGCACCGTCGTGCGGCCACGCGACGTCGTCAGCGCGAAGCGGTCGACGGAATAGCGAGCGTGCGTCTCGCAGCGGTCGCGGGCGAGGGCCAGGAAGAGCGCTCGTTCGACGAGGTCGCGGTTCGCGGGGGTGACGTCGTCGATGTCGCGGGTGAAGGCGTGGACGGGTCGGAGCTTGGAGGGCACGGCGGGAAGCCTGCCCGAGTCGAGCGTCGTCAGCCAGCCCGCGCGCCGACGCCCGACCGGGCGGCTTGCCGGTGAGATGGCGGAGCACGCGACGGCCGACTATTCTCCGTCGTGCATGCCACGGCCCTCCGCGTGAGCCCACCGCTGAAGATCCTCTTCGTCTGTGGCCGCAACCTGCGTCGCAGCCCCACGGCCGAGAGACTCTTTCGGAAGGACGCGCGCGTCTCTGTCCGCTCGGCCGGCGTCAGTGACAGCAGCCCGCGGCGCGTTCGAGAGTCCGACCTTCTTTGGGCCGACCTCGTCCTCGTCATGGAACGAAAGTACGCCGCCCGAATCCGCGCCGCGTTCCCCGACGTGGACGAGCTGCCGCCGCTCGAATCGCTCGAGATCCCCGACGACTTCGAATTCATGGACGCGGAGCTCGTCGAGCTGCTGCGGGTCGCGGTCGAGGAGCGCCTCCGCGCGTGACGGGCGAATTTCCTCGTGACGGTTCGAGCGCGCCCGAGCGGATCCCCTGGGAAGCGCGCGGCGAGCTCGGGCTCGCGCGAGCGTTCGCGCGCACGTTCGCCCTCTCGGTGCGGCGACCGAACCACTTCTACGCGCTCCTTCCGCGCGACGCTTCCCCGTGGCCCGCGATCGCGTACGGGCTGGTCTTCGAGATGATCGTCACGCTGGCGTCCTTTGCCTACGATCGGACGCTCGGTGCCGAGGAGCTCGGCGGCGCGCTCGCCACGATCGAACCGCAGCTCGAGGCCGTATACCCCGGCGCGACGGCGCTCCTCGAACGGCTCCACGAGGCGTCTTCGGTCGGTTCGCTCGTCTTCGCGCCCGCGAGCTATCTCCTCGAGCTCGCGGTCACCGCCGGCGTGACGTGGATCGGGCTACGCCTCGTCGGAGCCCTGCGAACCTCGTTCGGCACGCTCGTTCGCCTCTTCGCCTACGCCTCGTGGATTCGCGTCTTGGGGCTCATCGGCATCTCCTCCGACCTCGTCTTCATGGGACTCGGGGCGCTCGCGAGCCTCGGCTTCGCGGCGTACACGTGGCTGGTCGTCGTCAAACGGTCACAAGGGATCGACACCCAGCGCGCGGTCTACGCCTCGCTCGCCGGAAGCCTCGTCGCGGTGGTCGCGGGTGCAATCGTCATCGTTCCGCCGGCGGTCGCGCTGGTCGTGTGGGCGATTGCGAAGATGCAGGTTCCCGAGATCCCGCGGTGAGGCTCCACGCGCGAAGCGTTCGCGCGGGCGCGAGGCAGTTCACCGTCGATTTCATCACGAGAACGGATCGAGAGCCGAAACGTGCCCGAAGTGCGCCGCTTCCGCGCGGGGTCCGGCTCGCGCCGACAGCGCTTGTCGCGGGTGTCCAAGGACGGAACTCGGGGCGAGGCACGAAAGGTCCTCCTTGCGCGCGACTCATGCGGCGCGCAGCGTACGCGCCCAATGCTCCTAGACTTCATCAACGCCAACCGTGCGGAGCTCGTCGCGCGCACGCGGGCGAGGATCGCGACCCGGTTGGGACCGTCGCCGAGTGAACGCGAGCTCGAGAGCGGTGTTCCCTTCTTCCTGGACGAGCTCGCCGAGATGCTGGGGGACCGCCCCTCCTCTTACGCCGGTGGGATCAAGCAGAGCGCCGCGAGCCACGGCGCCGCTCTCTTGGCCCGTGGCTATACGGTGGCCCAAGTAGTGCTCGACTACGGCGACATCTGCCAAGCCGTCACGGAGATGGCGCACGCGACCAACGCGCCGATCACCACTGACGAGTTTCAGACGTTGAACCGATGTCTCGACAACTCCATCGCAGAGGCGATGACGGAATACACGCGCCTGCGGGACCAGTCCGTGGCTCACGGAGAGGCGGAACGATCCGGCGTCTTCGCTCACGAGCTTCGCAACAAGCTCTCGACTGCATTGCTTTCCTACCAGGCGCTGAAGAGCGGACACTCGCCGATGAACGGCAGCGTGTCCGCTGTGCTTGGCCGGAGTCTGAAAGGAATGACGACGCTCCTCGACCGCGTCCTGGTCGAAGTGAGACTGGACGCGGGAAATGCGCATCGCCAGCGCGTCCACGTGCGCCAGCTCCTCCAGGACGCGCAGGTGGACGGCTCGATGGACGCGAGCCTCCATGGCGTCTCGCTCGGCGTCGCGCCGATGGACCATCCTGGAGTGGACATCGACGTCGACCCGCACATCCTCGCGGGCGTCATCGCCAACCTTCTGCAAAACGCGATCAAGTTCACGCGCGCAGGGGGGCGCGTGACACTCGGAGCGAAGGTCGTCGGTGCACGCGTCGAGATCGAGGTCGAGGACGAATGCGGTGGCCTGCCACCGGGCAAGGCGGAGGAGCTCTTCGACGCGTTCAAGCAGCGGGGCCAGGATCGCTCGGGTCTCGGTCTGGGGCTCTTCATCAGCCGCAAAGGCGTCGAGGCGAGTGGAGGAGTCCTTCGCGTGCGTGATGTCATCGGGCGTGGCTGCGTCTTTACGATCGACCTGCCTGTGATGCATTCGGCCTAGTCGTTCCGACTCAGTCGTGACGCCTCGTCGACCGGCTCAGGCGCGCGGCGCGAGCTGCAACGCCGGCCGTCTTCGTGCGCCGATCCACCGTGCCCCTACCGAGTGAGCCAGCGACGAACTCGTCCTCCCCCTGACCCCTGCCCGCGGTTACCATCGCGCGCCTCGAAAGGAGCGCACTGATCATGGCAAACCCGTTCGTTCACATGGAGCTCTCGACCGACGACGTCGCGGCCGCGAAGAAGTTCTACAAGAAGGTCTTCGACTGGAAGCTCAACCAGCTCGGCCCCGACATGGGCAACTACACGCTCATCGACACGGGCTCGAAGACCGTGGGCGGCGGGATGACCGCCAAGATGATGCCGAACCAGCCGACGGCGTGGATGGTCTACGCCGAGGTCGATAGCGTGAAGAAGACGATGGCCAAGGCGGAGAAGGCCGGCGCGAAGATCGTCGTCCCGTTCCAGCCCATCCCCGACATGGGCGCGATCGGAGTCTTCATCGACCCCACGGGCGCAGGCTTCGGCGTTTGGGAGAAGGCGAAGAAGGCCCCCGCTAAGAAGAAGGCGGCCGCGAAGAAGAAGTAGTAGTAGTAGTAGCGCGCAACCGGCTGCGTGTCGTCCCGTGCCGTCAGAGCGGGCATGGACTGAGCGCCCCTCAGCGCATGGCCGTTCGCCGTGCGATGAGGGGCGTTGACCTACAGGGGCTGGAAGCCCACGCCTTCGCCGGATCGCTCACGGCGCGAGGACCCGATCGCAAACGAACGAGGATCCGTCGGCGAACCGGTTGGCGAGCGCCGAGAAGACGTCAACGTCATTCATGCCGGGCTACATCCGACGCGTTGTTCAGCGAGCTTTCGCCCACGATGACGGCATCTCGATCCCCGTGAAGTCCAACCATCGCCGCAGCTCCCCGTCTCCCACGCCTCTCACCCGACTCTTTCGTCGGCGTGGCTGTAACCAATGGCGAGCGGCGGCCATGTATGGTTTGTAACGCTGCGCCTAGGCGCCCGACCCGGTCTGCGCTCGTCGCCTCCGGATCCCTTCGCGGCCCAACTCACCCCCCACGAACCTCAGGAAATACCGATGTCTACGAACAACACGGCCAATGACGAAGCGCGATCCGTTCCGCGGCACGACGAGGGGGGCGTCAACCTGGGCGTCGCGATCGTCGGGTTCGTGCTCTGCTTCGTGGCCGGCGCCGGCATCATGTGGGGCCTCGACGCCAGGATCGCGCGTACCACGGGCGGCATCACCGCCGACACCGCAGGGGTCGCCTCGAAGGGGGTGAGCGCGAACGCCGTGCACGTCGATCTGCACGTCATGGCGCAGTGCCCGTACGGCGTACAAGCCGAAGCAGCGTTCAAGGACGTCGTCTCGAAGCTCGGGTCCGACCTCGACCTGAACGTCGAATACATCGGCCAGAGTCAGGGCGGTGAGCCGAGCTCGATGCACGGGGCGAACGAGGTAAAGGGCGACCTCCTCCAAGTCTGCACCAAGAAGTACGCGCCAGAGAAGGCGTTCGACTTCATCCTCTGCCAGAACGAGAACAGCAAGGATTTCGGCGCGAACGGCCCGACGTGCGCCGCCAAGCTCGGCGCTCCGGCCGACAAGATCACCGCTTGTGCGGGTGGCCAGGAAGGGAAGGACCTGCTCCTCGCGTCGTTCAAGCGCTCCCAGGACAAGGGGGCCGGAGGGAGTCCGACCATCTTCATCGCCGGCCAGAAGTATGAGGGGGGACGCAAGCCGAGCGACTTCATCAAGGCGATCTGCAGCGGTGCGAGCGGCAAGAAGCCCGCGGCCTGCGCCAACATCCCGGAGTCGCCCAAGGTCAACGTCACGATCCTGAGCGACAAGCGCTGTGGCGCAGACTGCGATGCGTCGCGTCTGGAAGGGAGCATCCGCGGGGCGGTCGGCAGCCCCGTCGTCACCAACCTCGATTACTCCTCGCCCGAGGGGAAGCAGCTCTTCGGGTCCCTGGGTCCGGCGATGTTGCCGGCCGCGATCTTCGACTCGACGCTCGACGCCGACAAGGACGCGGCGACCGCCCTCGCGCGGGGGCTGAAGGACGCCGGGGGTCACCGGGTGCTATCCGCGGGGGCCTGGAACCCGTCGTGCGCGGACGACGGCGGCTGCAAGCTGGACGCATGCAAGGCCACGATGCAGTGCCGCCCCGAGGTGCCCAAGAAGCTCGACGTCTTCGTGATGGCGCAGTGCCCGTACGGCGTGAAGGGGCTCGACGCGATGAAGGAGGTGAGCGACAACTTCAAGAAGGCGGGCGAGCCGATCGACTTCACGGTCCACTACATCGGCGACGGGGACGCTTCGAGTCTCTCGTCGATGCACGGCGCCGGCGAGGTGGCCGAGGACATTCGCGAGGAGTGCGCGATCCAGCACTACGGCAAGGGCCTCAAGTACATGGACTACGTTTGGTGTCGCAACAAGAGCATCCGCGACCCGAACTGGCAGTCGTGCACCGGGGGATCGACGGGCATCGACACCGACGTCATCAAGAAGTGCTCCGAGGGGGACGAAGGGAAGCAGCTCGTCGCCCGCTCGTTCTCCGACTCGAAGGCCCTCGGCATCGGAGCCTCCCCGACGTGGCTCGCGAACAACAAGTACAAGTTCTCGGGTATCGACGCGCAGACCATCAAGTCGAACCTGTGTTCGCACAACGCCAAGCTCGCGGGGTGCGACGCCGCGCTCTCCGGGCAGGCTCCGTCGAAGCCGGGCGCGAAGGAGCCGGGCTGCGGGAACTGAGAGGCGCCGAGCTGCGCAGAGGGTCGCTTCGCTCCGGTCGACGGAGCTCACCGCAACGCGAACGGCCCTCGCGAGCACGACGCTCTTGTCACCGAGTGCGCGTGGCCGAATCCGCCGTGCCGTGAGTGTGAGGACGCGACGATCCCGAGCGACCCGCGTATCAAGATCCCGTCCGCAAGGGTGAGCGATGCCGCTACGGCTTGGCAGGTCCGGACAACTGTGGAGCGTGCACGTAGCATCGGTCTCTTTTTGGATCGACGCCTCCACCGCGCCCGCCATGTCGTGCTCTGCCCGTCGGGAGGACGCGCCCGCCGTCGTCGGGCTAGAGAATACGGGATGCCTGACTACTCGGCGTACGCGGTCTTCAGCGAATGGATCGTCTGGCTGCTGGGGTCAGGCGCGTTCGTCGTCTCCGTATCCGCGCTGCTCCTGTCGATCGTGCGGTCGACCTTCGCCCGAGCCGCGGGCCGGGTCGTGCTCGTCTTCGTTCTGGCGACGATTGCCGCCGGGCTCGTGATTACCCACCAGCGTCGGGCCGACTGCGATCGGAACGAGAGAAACCGGACGTGGGCGATGCAGGGAGGACACGTCTGGCACGACGAGCGCTGCCCGGTGGAGGCGTTCGGTTCGACGGTACTCTCGCTCGAGCTCGCGGCCTTGCCGCTGCTCGTGGCCGTCGGTGCGCTGCGACGCGCGAGGGGGGCAAAGCCGTCCACGCCCTCGCGGCCACATGTTGTGAACCTGCGATGAGCCCTCTACGCGGGGTTCGCCGTCGTCGCGGCAAGGGTGGGCCACCTCTGTCGAGCTGAGCACTCGCGGAGGTTCAGCGCGCCGTCCGTGGTGAGCGGAGGCGCCCGCGATATCGACGAGGCGACCCCCGTGGCGCCGGCGGCGGAAAACCAAGGTACCGGGGGAACTCCCCGCCCGAATCGGATGTCGAACGGCACATGCGAACGAATTTGGCGGGACTCCTCGTGGCCTTCTTGCCGTTGATGGCGTGTGCCCACGCATCGCGATCGACGCCGCGTGCAACGGTCGAGGTGACCGCGCCGCCCGTCTTTTCGGCTCGGGTCTCCGGCGCCGGGCGACCCGTCGTCTTCATCCCCGATCTGGAGGCCCCTGGCGAGGTCTGGGACACCACGCTGGCTCACCTGGATGGCGGCGTGGAGGCGCACGTGATCGAGGTCGCGGGCTTCGCGGGCAATCCGGCCTGCTCCGGGCCGCTCATGCCGCGGCTTCGGGATGGCCTCGCGATCTATCTACGAGAGCACGCCCGCGGCGCGATCCTCGTCGGGCACATGTTCGGTGCGCAGGTCGCGTACTGGCTCGCGATGACGGAGCCGGATCTCGTGCGCGGCGTCATAGCAATCGACGCGCCTCCCTCGCGCTTCGACGGCACGGTGGACCCTGAGGCGGACGAGGTACGCAGGGTTTGGGGCTCGGCGTCCGCGGACGAGTTCGCGCGCGGCATCAAGGACCGGATTGGTTCGATGATGGCCGACCAAACGCTGGCGAAGACCATCGCCGCGAAGGCCGTCCGGTCGTCGCAGCCCGTGATTGCCGAGGCCTTCTACGACATGATGACTCGCGATCTACGGGCGCAGATTCCGAACATCGAGGCACCCGTGCTGGCGCTCCTCACAACGGGGAACCTCCCGCCGGAAATGCTGGCGGCCGTCGAGGCTTTCTACCGGGAGGAGCTCGGCCCCATCCCGCGTCATGAGCTCGTAATCGTGCAGGGCTCGAAGCACTACGTCATGTTCGATGCCCCGGAGCGCTTCTTCGTGGAACTCGACAAGTTCCTCGCTGCCGACGCTGGAACGCGATGATCACGCGCGTCGCGCGGCGCCCCTAGCGTCCGCCGCATCGTCCGTGCCGATGAGCCCATCGAGACCGGCGCCTCGTCGCGGCGAGGAGGTACCGCGCTACGCGATGTCTTCTCCAAAGGAGGCTAGAGGATCTCGATCGCGCCCAGGTTCGGCCTCGCCGACAGCTCCACGCCTATCGCGCTACGTTCGGGGTCTTCACCGCGCTCCCCTCTGCCTTGGGGTCGGTCGGGTCCTTCACCACGGTCACGTAGAGGTTCCTCTCGTCATCGTCGAACGCGACGTACGTAGCACCGTCGCCGGCCAAGGGTGCGTTCGTGGTCGCGGCGCTGGCCGTCGTGCGCGCTGCCGGTGAGGCCGCCGCTCCTCACGCGTGACCTGTCGCTCAGCTTTCCCTCGCGGCGCTCCACTTCGCGAGCTCATCGACGACAGCCTGCAACTCCCCGTCCGCGAGCTTCGCGACACCGTGGTGCTTGAGAAACCACCCGACCGCGCCCCCGAGGGCCGGCACGGCTCGCACTTCGGCGAGCTTCCTTTCGAGCGCGGCCCGCGGCTCGCGTGCCTTCGCGTCCACGGCGCCGGCGCGCGCAGCTTCGAGCGCGTCGTAGATCTCGCGCTGCTTGAACATCGTCGCGATGAACTCCGCCCCGTCGCGCCTGGCTCTCGCGGGGTCGATGCCGCCCTCGGCGAGGTCGCGATCCAGCTCCTCGTCCCTCATGGACTCGATCCGGCTCATGAGCTCTCTGTCTTCGGCTTCCTGCTCCGGTCCCTCCGTGAGCACGCGGTGCTCCCCTTCGGCCGCGAGCGTGATCCGATTGAACTCGAGATCGTAGCCGAACCCGCCGGTGAGCCGCTCCAGCGCGTCCTGCACGACGAGCATGGAGTTCACAGCCGAGTCTTCGTCCGGGTAGCGCAGCTCGAAGCGTGCATCCGCCGCGCGGATCTGGGCGCATCCCTCCGGGTCGTGGGACCAGTGGTCGTCGGCGAGCGCGCGGATGTCCGCCGCAGCGAGCGGGCCCGCGCTGAGCGTAACGTCGATCTCGTGACCGGTCCCCCGGTCGACGACGCGCCAGCCCGACGGGACCTGCTCCACGGCGACATGGGGAAGTGCGGCGAGCGCACGGTGGATCGCAGCCGGCGCCGGGCCAGCATCGCGAGCACGAAAGAGGACGTAGCGCGGGCGGAGCATGGCGAGCGAAGGAACCTCGGCGCCCAGCCTAGCGCGGGAAGTCGGTGCACGGCAGCGCCCACGACTCCGAACGCCGCAGGACGATTTTCGCGCCGAGACACCCGAGCTTGCGCTCGCCGACACGAAGCCCTCTTGCCCCTTCTGGTCCGAGTCCTACCTGCGCTCGTTCATGCCGCAGTGACCCCGGCGCCCCTCACTCGAGGGTGACGGAGGCGTCGCCTCCGGCTCGGTCATCCCCCCGGGCCGGACGTGCACGCAGTCGGATCGTCCGGGCGCGGCACCCAGAAGTCACCGTCGCATTGCAACGTCGCCGTGCAGTACCCGCCGGCCTGGCTGCAGGGCTCCTGGACGTCGTCCACCGTGGTGCACGCCGCGGAATCGTCCTGCCTGACGATCCAGTGGCCGTTGTCACACTGCAGAGTCGCGGTGCAGAAACCGTCCCCTTGGGTGCACGCATCCGGCGACGTCGCGCCGCCGCTGCTTCCGCCACCGCTGCTGGAGCCGCTGCTCGACCCGCCACTGCTTCCGCCGCCGCTGCTGGAGCCGCTGCTCGACCCGCCACCGCTTCCGCCACCGCTGCTGGAGCCGCTGCTCGACCCGCCGCTCCCGCCCGTGACTCCCGCGAGCTGGGCGAGCGTTCCGTTGAAGAAGTCGAGGTCGACGGCGTCCGAGATACCGCTGACGCTTCCGCTGGCCGAGTTCTGCCAGAACGTCCAGGTAGTCCACTCGGCGGGGACGCCGGGACAGGCCACGCCGTAGTTCGCGTCCCAGAGCGTGTACGGCGCGATCGACGAGTATGTCCCCGCGAGGAACTCGGCGCTCATATAGAGGATGGCCTTCTTGCCAGTGCTCGCCGTCACGGCCGCCAGGAACGTGGCGGCCCTGGCCACGGCGGTCGCCTCGCTCTCTCCGTTCAGCGTCTCGAAGTCGAGGACGGGGGGGAGGTCGCCCGCCTCGAGCGTGCCTACCGTCGCGAGGAAGTACTTCGCCTGCGAGGTGGGGTCTGCGGAAGCGTCGAAGAAGTGGTACGCGCCGCGGACGACCCCAGCCCCCTTCATCCCCGACCAGTTCGCGGCGAACTGGTCGTCGATCAGGTCGGTGCTCTCGGTCGCCTTGGCGAACGCGAACGAGATGCCGCTCGCCTTCACGCTCGTCCAAGCGACGGCACCGTCCCAGTGGGAAACGTCGACCCCTTTGATCACCGACCCAGTGGCGCACGACGACGCCTGAGCGCCGCTCCCGACGTCCTCGCCCCGGCTCGCGCCGCCGCATGCGACCAGAGCGAGGGAAATTCCCCCAAGGACCCCGAGCACCCCGCATCCGCGCTTGAAGACCATGCCGCCCATCCAGCAACGAGCGGGCCGACGCGCGATGAGTCGTAGAGGGCGCCGGTTCGGCGGGATCTCCGCAGGATTTCAAGCGGAGCGCGCGTCGAGTGTCGCGCGAAGGCACGCCGAGGGGGGGGACGGTGTCGTGGGAGGACACCCGGATCGTCGGACCACCCTGTGGCGACGAAATGGTCCGCCGCACCACGCTCGAGCACGGGCTTCTCGTGCCAGTCGAAAGCTCGGTGAGGAGCGGATTTGGCCGCCGCAATATTCTCGCTCGGCGCCTTCTCTCGTCGTGGGTGCCGGGGCCGCGGGGATGGCGTTCACCGAGCGGCGCCCCACTCGCTCGTGACCGATTGGTGCATGCGAAGCTGACGGAGGGCCTCTGCCACCATGGTCGGCAAGAAGCCCGAGGTGCAGGCGAAGAGGATCCCGACCGGAACGTCCGCCTCGAAGTCCTGACGGAGCGTCGGCGGGGACCTCGAACGACGCGCCGCCGCGCTCGATCGGTGCGCATCCGCGCACGACATGCGCGCTCCGCGCGGGGGGGCATTCGAACCTCTGCCTATGGCTCGCCTGGGGTGCCGTTTTTAGGGTTTCTTTGGAGCGAACGCACTACGTGGATCGTGCGCCAAGCCCCGCGGCGCTTGACGAACCGTCTCCAACCGAAAGGACCGCGCGATGCATCGGCAAATCGAACTGCACGAGGGACGCCACTGGGCGGCTACGACGCTCTTGCGCTGCGTCCTGCCAGCGCTCGTGGCTACCACCGCCCTCAGCTGTGCAGAGACGTCTCCCTCGCAGGCCCGGAGCCCGAACGAGGAGGCGGCAGCCGTCGAGCGGTCACGCTGTGGAGCGGACCTCGACGAGACGACGCTCGAGCCCATCTTCAGTCACCGGGCCATCGAGTCGGCCGAACCGCTCTATGCTCGGGCGAGCGCCGATAGGGCAGGCACGTCGGAGCGGCTCCAGGGGGCCCTCGTCTATGTCCGTGCGATTCAAGGAATGACCGCCGAGTGGCTCGACCGCGCCCTCGAGTGCCACAGCGCGCGTCGCGTGCTCGGGAAGATCTCGGAGAACGTTTCACGCAATGACCCCTTCTGGCTCCCCGGACGGATGATCAACATCGATACCCAGTCCGTGGGTCCCGGCTTTCGCGTCGCCGTCCGCGGGGCCACCCCCGACGACGCCCAGGAGATCCTCATTCGGGCGAATGCGTTCGCGGCCACGAGTCCGTCGCCCGCCTCTCCCGGGGCACAACACCCGGACACGAAGGCGGAGCCCGGCAACTGTGACTATTACAATTTCTACCACGACGAATCGAAGAACCCGAGTGGCCCCGGGACATGCGCGACGGACTGCGACTGCGACGGGATGCGCGCGTGCCGGGCTGGCGTGTGTGGGGGCGACGCAAGACCCCCGGTCGACTGCGACAGCCCAAACCGCCATTGGAACGAGGCATGGAACGCTCAGGGGCCCGGCCGATGTTCGAGCGACTGCGACTGCGATGGTCGGCGGAACTGCGTGCAAGGCATGTGCACCGGCGCCGCGCGCTGAGTCCCTCACCGCTTCGATTCACTACACGCAGCGCGAAGCGACACGACTTCAGCACCCCGATCTTCAGGGAGCAGCCGGGAGCAGCTCGGGCGGGATCGGGTGATCCTTGTCCTCCGTCTGCCACATCACGCTCGTCGCCCGGTACCGCTTGCCGTCCGAGTAGAGAAGAAGACTGTTCACGCCGCGTTCGAGCGGGCCCGTCGCCGCGCGACTCTCGTACGTCGAGAACACGTGCGCGATGTTCCCGTAGCTGCGAACGGTCCTGTGGATCTCGCGCTCCTTGAACCCCTTGCGCAGCAGCGGCTCCGTCAGCTCCACGTAACGCGCGTAATCCCAAACAGAGACGCTATCGCCATCGATGGAGACGAACTTGATGTCGGGAACGTAGAGCGTCCGATCTTCCGCGTAGAAGCGCGGACCGTCGGGCGTCGTCTCGACGACTCGGTAGAAAGCGCTCATGTACGCGTCGATGGTGCCGACATCCTCGGGCTTCGGGTCCACGACCGGGATGGTGAGCCCGGCGGCGTGGATCGTGTGTGGGACGCCGAAGGGGGGCGATGGGCCGCCGGCACAGCCGGTCGAAGACGACAGGAGCCCAAGAATGAGGGCTAGCCGCAGAGGGGATAGCGCGTGCATCGACGTGGCAGTAGTCGAAGTGCCAGCGCATCGCCAGGCTCGCGCTGCCCACGACAGCCACTTGCTCACTCCAGCAGCCGTGCGCCCGATTGCGCGCCGGTCATCGAGGATTGGAGCGGCTCCACAGCGCGTGGATTCTGCTCATCCCGGTCCGCCGTCGGCCTCGCGCGGGCCGATCTGGCAGTAGCTCGGGAACGACGAGGGGAGACCTGACGCGTAAGCGTCCTTCGCCTTGAAGGGGTGGTCCTGGAAGAACTGCCAGATCGCGGGGCAGATGACGGGCGGGCCGCTGACGTGCCCGCCACCCGTGTTGCAGTCGACCGAGAAGCCCCCCTTCGCGGCGATGTCCGCCTCGTATGCGGCGCTGGTGACCGAGAAGTCGAGGATGTACACGTCCACCCCTTCGGCCCCGTGCGTGACGATCGCCGAAGGCACGTTGCTGGGATCCTGAGGCGAAGCGACGGGCGCCGCGTAGATGCCGCCGCTCGCCACGAGCCCACCCGAGAGGGGCGCGACGGCGGCGATGTATCCCGAACGCGCGTACGCCATCCACGTCGCCTGCAGCCCACCGGCGCTGTCTCCCGTCGTGTAGATACGGCTCGGGTCGATGAGCTTCTGCTGGATGGCGCAGGCCACGACCTGGTCGGCGGTGTCGAAGTCGCCCGTGTACCAGACGGCGTCGCCGGTATCGGTGCCCTGCTTGTTTGAGGTCCCGATCGCGGCGACGAGCCCCCCGGCGGCCGTGACCGCGTCGATCTGCGCCTGGCCGAAGATGTACTCTGCATCCGTCGTGGAACCGTTGGTCCCGTACCAGAAGATGACCAGCGATCCGGGCTGTGCCGGGGTTCCGCTCCCGGCCCAGATCTGCACCTGCTGCCCGGCGAAGGTGAGCGTTCCGGAGGTGATCGTCGGACAGGTCCCCGTGACCGGAGGGAGGAACGTGCCCGCGGGGGGCACGCCGCTCGATCCGCCGTCGACTTGAGGGGTGCCGGCATCACCACTCGCCCCGGCGTCGCTGCCGCCGCCACCGCCGGGCGCGCCTGAATCGCCGCCGGTCCCCCCGCCGTTGCTCAATCCGGCTCCGCCGTCCGCACCGGAGCCGTTCGACGCGCCCGAGTCCGCCGCCGGACTCGCGCTCGCGCCGGGGGGCGCCGAGGTCCCGCTGCACGCCAAGACAAATCCCAGCCCCATGACGCCGATTGCGTGTCGCATGGATCGCCCCTCTCGCCCGCGGTTATGACCGCCGGTCAGTTAGACGCCCGTGCGTAGGTCCCCGCAAGGTGAAGTGAACGAAAAAGAGCGGGCGCCCGCTCCGAATACAAGTTTGCGCTCGCGCAGCAGGAGCGGGCTCGAGATCTCGACGCGAACGTAGCTCCACCCATGAGGTCGCGCCTCCCGGACGGAGCAACCGCGCACGCGATCCGACCGCTGCGGATGTCGAAGACCGCGAAGCGCGCGAACATCGCTCGACCGCCGTTCAAGAGCCTCAGCCGGCTGAACCCGCCCTCGAGAGCGCCCCGCCGCGTCGGAAGCGCCGGCCTGCTGCTCGGCCGCCCTGCCCCAGCAAAACATTGTCGCCACACGGAAGAAGAGACAAAGGTGCGCGCGCAGCCGTGGATCGCACTGGCGCAGGATGTGCACCTCGCGTCTTCCATGCAGCGGAAGATCGACGCGCTCCTCGTAGAGGTCGCGGAGTCGCGAGCGAAGCTGCGCGCATCCGAGGACGCGCTCCAGCGTACCGAGAAGCTGCGCGCCCTCGGGCAAATGGCGGCGGGGATTACGCACGATCTGGGGAACGTGTTAAACCCGATCGCGCTCTATCTGCAGGCCGCCAAGCGGGCGCTCGATAGGGGCGACACGAAGTGCGCCGGGGAAACCATCGATTCGGTCCGCGCGACGCTCCAGCACGCGACCGAGATGCTCGTGCGCTTCCGCGACTTCAGCCGGCAGTCACCCGAGGCGATGCTCGAGAACGTCGACTTGAATCAGTTGGTTCGCGAGGCCGCGGAGCTGGCGATGCCGCACATGGCGGCGCGCGGGCGCCGTCTCAGCGCCATCAAGGTCGTGGCCGGCGCTCCGCCCCACGTCCTCGCGCGGCCCAGTGAGGTGCTCTCTGCGATCGTGAACCTGGTCGTCAACGCGATCGACGCGATGCCCGACGGCGGGACCATCACGCTTCGAACGGGCGAGTCGGAGAGCGCGGCGTGGGTCGACGTGAGCGATGACGGCCCGGGCATGACGGCGGAAGTGCGGCAGCACGTCTTCGACGCGTTCTTCACGACGAAGGGCGCCCATGGAACCGGGCTTGGTCTCGCGATGGTGCTCTCGTGCATGCAGCGCCACGGCGGGTCGGTCTCGCTCGACACGACGCCGGGCAAAGGGTCGACGTTCAAGCTGAGCATCCCGCGAGCCGCGTAGGCGTTCGGCTTTGGGCCTAGAGGTCGTAGATCAGGAACTGCTGCACCTTGCCATCGACGCTCCGGAACATGACGACCTTCACCTTCGTCGTGCCGAACGTGAAGCGGACCGTCGCCTGCTCCATCCCGCCGCGCTCATGCGTCCCTTCGACGTCAACCTTGGTAGGCACGCCGAGTGGGCGGAGGCGTGCGCTGGCGCGCTGGAGCTTCTCGTCGGTGAGAAACGCGTTGAAGTCCGGGCCGAAGCGACCGCGGTCCACCTGACCCGACTGTATCTTCGCGAAGAGCTCCCCCGCGACCGCCTTCGCATCCGGCCCGGCGACATGCAACGGGGACGGACGGTGCGTTTTGTTGAGGAGCGGCACGATTTCCGAGGCGAGCCTCTCGGGGTCCGCATCGTCCCGGTTCGAGAGGACCACTACGGCCGATCGCGTTCGAGGGATGAGCACGTTGTACGAGACGAAGCCCGACGAACCGCCGCCGTGCTCGAGGACCTCTTCGCCTCCCCACGTTCCGGTGCCGATGCCGCAGCCGTAGCTCGTCAGTCGACCGTCGGCGAGGCGGCGAGGCGTCGTGAGGGTCTTGTACGGCACTGGCCCCAGCACGTTCCCGCTCATGAGGGCAATGTCCCACTTGGCGAGGTCGCCTGCGGGGGCGTAGATGCCCCCCGCACCGTAGTTCCACTCGTGCGCCTCGGGCTCCGCGGGCTCCGGCGGCCCGAGCGCGAAGGACGTGTACCCCCACGCCAGCTCCGGGCTCGCCTCCTTCGGCAAGTAGAGAGTGTGACTCATGCCGATGGGCCGGAAGATGCGCTCGTCCAAGACGACGCCGAGCGGCTTCCCGGTGACCTTCTCGATGACGCGCCCGAGGATCATGTAGCCAGTGCCCGTGTACGACCAGCGCGTCCGGGGCTCGAAGTCGAGCGGGCGCTTGGCGTACCGGGCGATGATCTCGTCCGGTGTGACCTGCTTTTTCATCTCCTCGTCGACGAAGTCGAGCGGGTACGTATCGGGGTAGCCGGATACGTGCGTCATGAGATCGTAGAGCGTGATGTCGTTCGCGCGGGTGAGGTCGGGGAAGTATTTCGCGACCTTGTCGTCCAGCGAGAGCTTCTTCTCCTCGGCCAGAAGGAGAATCACCGAGGAGACGAACTGCTTGGTGATCGACCCGATGGAGAAGGGGGTATCCGGCTGGACCGACGCGTCGGGTAACAAGTGGCTCTTGCCGTAGCCCCTCTCGAGGACGATCTCGCCGTCCTTCACGATGGCGACCGACAGGCCGACGAACCTGCGGCTCGCCATCTGGCGCGCGATGTACTGGTCGATCGCGCGGACATCGAAGGTGTCCGGCGGTTCCGGAGGGGGGGCCTCGGGAGCGGTGGAGGCGGGAGCGGGAGGTCGAGCGTCGACGCGAGAGGCGCCGCAGCCTGTGCATGCGGCGAGGGCGGCGAGGACGACGGCCGGTAGCAAGTTCCTCATTTGCCGCGGACCCTAGCCCACCGCCTTGGTCTGGTGCGGCCGAATGGCGGCGGGCCTGCTCACGAGCAGAACGGCCGGGCTACCAAGGAACGGTCCGCCCCAGGTAGTCGAGATATTGCAAACCGCGCTTGCCTCTCTGAGCGTTCACCGTGGCGACGAGACTCGGAACGCTCTCCTCGATGCTCAAACGCGCGTCGGGGCCGCCCATGTCGGTGCGCACCCAGCCCGGAGCCAGGAGCAGCAGCGTCCTGGGATCGTCGGAGTGCCGCGCTGCGAAGCTCCGCATCAACGTGTTCAACGCTGCCTTGCTGGCCCTGTAGACTTCGTAGCCTCCGCTCAGGTTGTTGGCCACGCTCCCCTGTCCGGAAGACATGACGCCGATCGTGCCGCTCGAGGGGACGAGATCCTGCAGAGCCTCGATGACTCGCATCGGGCTCAGAGCGTTCGTGACCATGACGCGCACGAACTCGTCCGTCGAGACGTCAGCGATCGTCTCTCGATCGTCGTTCTTGACGCCCGCGTTGACGAAGAGCAGCTCGAACCTCCTCGCGGCGAGCCGTTCCCGCAGCTCTGTGACCTGCGCTGGGTGATTGATGTCCACGGTCTCCACCTCGAGCCGGCCATCGCACGACGCGGCCAGCTTCCGCAGCTTGGCGCCGGACTCGTGCCGGGCGGTAGCGACGACCCGCCAACCAAGGTCGAGATAGCGCTCTGCCAACGCGTAACCGAGGCCCCGCGACGCACCGATCAGGAGAAGGCGTTCCTCATGTGAAGTCTCGAGGGAAGTCGGCATGCTCGGGTAACGAAGATAGCCGGAAGAGCAAAGGGCTCCAGCTCGTCGCGGATGACCGCGGACGTCGCCTCGGCCCACCCGTCCGCGGCGCGCTCCGCCGTCGGCTCGAGCCTACTTCGCAGCCGCCATCACCTGCAGCTCGCTCCCCGAGCCGACCCAGTACAGGTTGCACGCGTCCATCACGAATCGGGAGATGCCGGCGTCCGGCTTCACGACGACCTGGGGCACGTCGCTGGACGGCAGCGAGACGTGGTAGATGGCTTCCGTCACCCAGTCCACCCAGTAGAGCCCTGAGTCGTCCGCTATCAGTCCGTTGGTCCAGTAAGAGCCTACCGTTTGGTATGCGACGAACGGTGTCCCGCCGTTGCGCGCGACTCCGTACACCGTGAAGGGGCAGGCGCCGTCGGGACATATCGAGCCTTCCCCATACAGGTTCGTCGCGTCGATACCGACGATGCCGCCGAAGTCGTCCGTAGTCCCCCCATCTTCCGTGGTTGCCCCGGTGATAATTGGATGCGCGACACCCGTCGAGATGTCCGTGGCGTACATGCCCCCTGCGGGGCCGGCGAGGTTGTTCGCCCAGATGATCTGTCCGCGATCCGTGAAGTAGAGATTGGTGCCAGCGCCGGCGTCGGGCATGCCGACCCCCGGCATCTCCGCGGCTTGGCCGGTCGCCGCGCTCCACCTCCATGTTTGTGATCGGCCGCCCGTCGGCGGGTCGACTTCGAAGAACAGATCCCCGAGCGTATCGGCAACCGTCCACGCGCCTGCCGACGGCACGACGCCGCTCGGGAACGTCACCGATTGAATGACACCCGCCCTCTCCACGCTCAGGCCCGTGGGGGCACGGGTAGCCGCCGTCACGGGGAACCAACCCACGGTTCCGCCGCCTGCTGCCATCCCCCCGTACCCTTCCAACGGACCGGCGTAGACCGTCTCGACGGGGCCACCGGCGACCGATACGCGATAGAGTGCGCTCCCGGTCGGGACGTAGACATACTCTCCGTCCGTGAAGGCGAAGCCCGCGCCATCGATCTCGGGGGCGACCCCCTGGACGAGGTTCGTGACCCCCTGCACCGGCACGCAGGGGATGGCGCCAGCGTCCGTGGAGCCGCCGGAAGAAGGGGCCGCGAAAGCATCGTCCGCGGCGTCGGGGACGCCGATGGGCGTGGGGTTCACGGACGCAGCATCGGTCGCAGCAGCGTCGGCCGCCGGCTCGCCCCTCGGCGCCTCCAACGTTTCTTGGCCGCATCCGACCAGGAGAAGCGCGAGCGGCGCGAGAACGAGGTGAGCGGGGCTCATCCGGTGGAAGTAGCTCATCGCGAAGGGGCCCTCTCGGCGCAAAGCGCGGCGCCGGGTGCTCCATAGGTTCCCGGCGCGTGTGCGCTTCGTTGCAAAATGTGAACGGCAGGCGAAAAGAGCACGGCCGTCCCGCTCTTCGGCAAGCGCTCGGGCGCGCATGACGCCGTGACGCTTCGGCAACACGCGCACGGCGGCGCGCCGCGACGATGGCCTGCGTGCGCGAATTGAGCGAGCATCCCCGGCCGCATCATGCGTCACCCGACCGCAACGAGGAGGAAGCCATGAAGACCCGAGGATACGCCGCCCTGGCCGCCGACAAGCCCCTTGCGCCGTTCGAGTTCGATCGCCGCGCACCCGGCGACCGCGACGTCCAGATCGAGATCGACTTCTGCGGCATCTGTCATTCGGACATCCACTTCACGCGCAACGAGTGGGGGATGACGACATTCCCGTGCGTGCCCGGTCACGAGATCATCGGCCGCGTCGTGAAAGCGGGGAAGGACGCGACGCGCTTCAAGACCGGCCAGCGCGTCGGCGTCGGCTGCTTCGTCGACTCGTGCCGCACGTGCGCCCCCTGCAAGAGCGGTCACGAGAACGAGTGCACGACCGGCTTCACGATGACCTACGGCAGCGTCCAGCCCGACGGCAAGACGCCGACGTTCGGCGGGTACTCGACGCAGATCGTCGTCGACGAGCACTTCGTCCTCACGATCCCCGAGGGGCTCGATCCGGCCGCCGCCGCTCCGCTGCTCTGCGCGGGGATCACCACGTACGCGCCGCTGCGCGAGGTCGGCGTGACGAAGGGATCGCGCGTGGCGATCCTGGGGCTCGGCGGGCTCGGTCACATGGGGGTGAAGCTCGCCGCGTCGTTCGGCGCCGAGGTCACGGTGCTCAGCGGCTCGCCGAAGAAGGAGGCCGACGCGAAGAGGCTCGGCGCACACGAGTTCGTCCTCACCAGCAAGCAGGGGGCGATGGAGAAGCTGGCCGGCCGGTTCGACGCCATCCTCGACACGGTCTCGGCCAAGCACGACATCAATGGCCCGCTCAACGCGCTGAAGTCGCGCGGGACGATGATCCTCGTCGGCGCCCCGCCGCAGCCGCTCGACCTGGCGGCGTTCCCGCTGATCTTCGGGCACCGAAAGATCATGGGCTCGCTCGTCGGCGGCATCGCCGAGACGCAAGAGATGCTCGATCACTGCGGTAAGCACGGCATCACGAGCGACATCGAGAAGATCACGCCGTACAAGATCAACGAGGCCTTCGAGCGCACCCTCGCGGGCGACGTGAAGTACCGGTTCGTGATCGACTGCGGGAAGTTCTGATCGCGGAGCGATGACCCCGGGGAGCTCGACCGGGGGCGGCGTCGTCCCGTCGACCTGGTCGAGCTCGCCATCGCCGCCTGCCGGGATGGTCCCCGTGACTGTCCGCGAACGCGGGCGAGCGTGAGTTTGGGCGCTTTCGCAATGGTGGCGCTCGCTGGCGCGGGAACGCCCTGTATCGTCCGCTGCCACGACAACGCCATCCCGATGCCACTCGGGCAAGCTCGGACGCCTGCCGTTCACCGACGAGAGCGCAAGCTCCCGTCAGAGACAGGCGTACGCTAGCCGGACATGCCCGATCCCGCGGCGACCCCAGCCAGCGACGCGCTCCCCCGACTCACCCGCTTCGAGGTCCTCCGCGAGATCGGACGCGGTGGCGCGGGGATCGTCTATGCCGCGGTCGAGCGCGAGAGCGGGCGGCGGGTCGCGCTGAAGACGCTCCGCGCGATGGATGCCCCACTGCTTCTCCAGCTCAAGTCGGAGTTCCGGGCGCTGCAGGACCTCGAGCACCCGAACCTGATCCGCCTCGAGCACCTGATGCGCGAGGGCGACACCTGGTTCTTCACGATGGAGCTCGTCAACGGCGTCCCGATCACCACGTACGTGACGGGCGGCGCCGCGTCGTCCTCGAGCTCGTCGGATCGCTCGGACGACACGCGCGCCGAGCGCGCCGGGGGGATCGCGCGCGAGCCTGCGCGCTTCGACGAGGGGCGGCTCCGCGACGCGCTCGCGCAGCTCGCCCGCGGCCTCGCCGCGCTGCACGCAGCCGGTAAGGTGCACCGCGACATCAAGCCGGCGAACGTGCTCGTGACGATGGATGGGCGCGTCGTCGTCATCGACCTCGGGCTCGCCCGCGAGATCACCTCGGCGGCGGAGGAGTCGGTCACCGGCACCGCGCTGTACATGGCGCCCGAGCAGGTGACGGGCGAGGCGGTCGATCCAGCGTGCGACGCGTACGCGGTCGGCGTGATCCTCTACCTGTGCCTCACCGGGCGGCACCCCTTCGAGGGGCCGATGGTCGAGGTCATTAGCCGCAAGGTCGCCGAGGATCCGCCGCCGCCGAGCGCCGTCGCGACGGGTGTCCCCGAGGACCTGAACGCGCTCTGCGTCGAGCTCCTCCAGCGCGATCCGCGGGCCCGCCCGAGCGACGCGGACGTGGCGCGGCGCCTCCAGCGCGCGTCGCTCAGCAGGCGGCCCGCGCGCTCGACCGCGCAGGCCGGCCATCGCCCGTTCGTCGGTCGCGCGGCTCAGTTCGAGCAGCTTGGCGACGCCTTCGCCGACGTCCGCGCGAAGCGGCCGGTCACGGTCGTCGTCGTCGGGGAGTCGGGCGTGGGGAAGAGCGCGCTCGTTCGCCGCTTCACGCGCACGCTGGCGTCGTTCTACCCAGGCACGCTGGTCTTCGCGGGCCGGTGCCACGAGCGCGAGGACGTGCCGTACAAGGCGCTCGACGGGATCATCGACGCGGTGAGCGCGCACCTCGCCGAGCTCCCCGAGGAGACCGCGCGCGCGCTCCTGCCGAGCGGGATGGGCCTCCTCGGCCAGGTCTTTCCGGTGCTCCGCCGCGCGAACGCGCTGTCGATTCCGCCCCCCGCGCCCGTCGCCACGCCGGTGCAGGAGGGGCGCGCCCGGCTCTTCGCATCCGTCCGCGAGCTGTTCACGAAGCTCGCCGCGCGCGGGCCGCTGGTCCTCGTGATCGACGACATCCAGTGGGCCGACGCCGATAGCCTCGCGCTGCTCGCGGCGATGCTCCGCCCGCCCAACGCGCCGGCGCTCTTGCTCCTGACGACGGCGCGTACGGTGAGCGGCGAGAGCGGGACGTTCGGTTTGCCAGGAGACGTGCAGACGGTCGCCGTCGGCCGGCTCACGCCGGAGGAAGGGACGGAGCTCGCCACCGCGCTCCTCGAGTCGGCGGGCGGCGCCGACCCTCAAGCGGCGGCGTTGGTGGCGGCCGAGGCGGGGGGGCACCCGCTGTTCCTCGCCGAGCTCGTGCGGCACGCGAGCCACACCGGGACGCAGGTCCCCGCGAAGGTCACGCTCGACGACGTGTTCGCGACGCGGGTGAGGGCGCTCGAGCCGGGCCCGCGGCGCCTCCTCGAGATCCTTGCGGTGGCCGGCATCGCGCTTCGCCAGTCGACCGCGATGATCGCGTCGGGCACCTCGGTCCGCGAGTACGGCGCGTTCGCGCAGACGCTCCGCGCCGGGCACCTCGCGCGGACGACGACGCGCGGCGGGGAAGAAGTGATCGAGACGTACCATGACCGCGTCCGCCAGGCGGTCGTGGCCAGCCTCACCGATGACGCGCGCAAGCCTGATCACCAGGCGATCGCGCGGGCGCTGGAGTCGTCCGCCGAGCAGGACCCGGACGCGCTGGCGACGCACTGGCTAGCAGGGGGCGACGCTGCGCGCGGCCTCACGTTCCTGCTCCTGGCGGCAGAGAAGGCGTACCGGTCGCTCGCCTTCGATCGCGCGGCGCACCTCTACGAGCGCGCGCTGGCAGGAATGGACGCGGACGCCACCGGACGGCAAGCGGCGCGGGTCCGCCTCGCCGACTGCTTCGCCAACGCCGGGCGCGGCGTCGAAGCCGCGCGCGCCTTCGGGGACGCCGCGGACCACGCGCCGGGAGAGGAGGCGCTCGAGCTCCGACGGCTGCAGGCCGACCAGCTCCTCAACGCGGGTCGCTTCGAGGAAGGCGAGGCGGTCATGGACCAGGTGCTCGCCGCGGTCGGGCTCCGCATTCCGAAGTCGTCGATGGCGGCGATCACGCTCTTCGTGGCGAGCCGGCTGCGCCTCTGGTTCCGCGGCCTGGACTCGAAGGAGCGGAGCGAAGCCGAGATCCCGCGCCACGAGCTGACGCGGCTCGACGCCTGCGCCGGGGTCGCGCCGCTCCTCGGGATGTTCGATCCCCTCCGCGCCATCGGCCTCCAGACCAAGGGGCTCCTCTTCGCGCTCGACGCCGGCGAGCCGGCGCGCCTGTCGCGCGCGCTCGCCGTCGACGCGGCCTTCCTCTCCACGCAAGGCCGACGCGCCGCGCCGAAGTGGGCGAAGCCCATGGCCCGCGCGATCGAGATCGCCGCGCGCCTCGACACTCCGCACGCCCACGGCCTGATTGCCGCGGCGGAGTCGCTCATCGACCATCTCGTCGGCGATTGGATCGCCGCGCGGCCGACGGCGGAGCGCGCGATCGAGCTGCTGTCGCAGCACTCCGCGGGCGCCGTCTGGGACGTGCGCGCCGCGCAGATGGTGCTTCTCTGGTCGCTCACGTGGACCGGACGGCTCGGCGCGCTTCAGCGCGAGCTCGATACGTACCTGCGGAGCGCCGAGGCGCGCGGGGACCTGTACGCGGCGACGAGCACGGCGGCGGGGCCGGCGGGCGCGTTCGCGTGGCTATGCGGGGATGATCCGGGCTTCGCGCGGGAGACCGTGCGCAAGGCGGCGGAGCGGTGGACGCACCGGCAATACAGCAATCAGCACTACTGGAGCTTCTTCGCCGAATCGCAGGCGGACCTGTACGAGGGCAAGGGGCTCGCGGTCTGGGAAGGGCTGCTCTTGCACTGGCCGAAAATGAAGCGGGCGTTGACGCTGGAGGTGCAGATCATCCGGCTCGAGGCGCTCTTCTTTCGGGCGCGCACGGCGCTGGTGACCGCCGCGGAGCATCCGGCGCTCGAGGCGGAGATGCTGCGCGCGGCGGCGAGGGACGCGCGGGCGATACGGAACGACGACGCGCCGTACTCGGCGGCGATGGCGGATCTGATCCTCGCGTCGATCGAGGGGACCAGGGGGCGCGTGACCGAGGCCGTCGCGCTCTTGCGGGCGGCGCTGGCGGCGTTCGACGCGAGGGGGATGCAGCTGTATCGCGAAGCGTCGCGGTGGCGGCTCGGGCAGCAGCTCGGCGACGAGGAGGGGCGCTCGCTGGTGGCCGCGGCGGAGACGTGGGCAAAGGGGGAAGGAGTGAAGAACCCCTCGCGCATGCTCGCGCTGATCGCGCCCGGGTTTGCCCTGTCGCCCACGGCAGGAGCGCGTCTCGCGGCGGCGTCGGGCTGACCCGGCTCACCTTTCAACTGCCACGAGATCCGCGGCCTCACTCCTCCTGCCACGGCGCGAGCCCAGCGGCCACGCGGCGCGGGTTCACCGCACGGTCGGCGGCGAGCGCCGCGATCGGCTCCGCGTCGGGCGTACCGTCGAGCGAGGAGAGGCGCAGGCGCGCCACGTTTCGGAGGAAGCGCGACTCGCGCAGGGTGAATCGCGCGATCGCGTCGACGATCGCCCGCCGCGCTCCCTCGCGATCGCTCCGCGCGGCGGCGAGGCACCCCCGCTGCAGCATCGCGAGGTCCTGCGCCCACGTCATTCCCTCGCGGTCGATCGCCCCCAGGTCTCGCTCGGCGCGGCGGAGCAGCGCGACGCGCGGGGCCGACTCCGGGCGCTTCTGCAACGCCGCGGCGATCGAAACGCGCGCGTCCAGATCGAGCAGCGAGAGGCGGAAGATCTGGACCCGGAGAAGCATCGAGGCGCCCAGCGTCGCGAGCCCGCGATCGAGTCGGCCGAGCGCGACGTCGGGGTGCCCTTCGTAGAGATCGATCTGTGCCCGCGCGATCAGCTCGTAGACGTGCTGCACGTGCACGCCGGCGTTCGACCACTGGCGCATCGCCCCGTCGACCTCCTCGCGTGCTCGCTCCGGACTGTCGGCGACGAGCCACACCGAGTTGCACGCGCCGGTGCGAAGGACGGTCGCGGCGTAGAGATCACCCCGCTGCGTCGCCTCGCGGAGCAGCTCGGGGTGGCGCAGCGTCATCTCTCGAATGTGCCCCAGCGCGTACAGCGTCGAGAGCTGGAACACGTGGACGTTGTCGAGCTCCCACGTGACGCCGGTGCACTGTTCGCGGAGGATCGTCTCCGCTTCGGCCAGCGCCGGGAGGGTCCGCGCCCACTCGCCGATCATGAACGAGGTGATCCCCGCCGTGGCGGTGACGTAGGCCAACGCGTTGGGGTGTCCGATGCGCCGCGCGAGCTCTCGCGCGCGGGCGAGGAGCTGCGCGGCGCGGGCGGCCCCAGGCCCGCCGGTGGCCGACGCGAAACCGGCCTCGAGAGCCAGCGCGCGTGCCACGCGGTACGGCTCGCCGGCGTCGAGCGAGAGGAGCACGTTGCGCGTCTGGAAGTCGGCGCCGCGGATGTGGTCGACGACGCCGAGGCCGACACCCACGGACCAGCACACGTCGATCCGGGTCAGCTCCGACGCCGCGATCGTACCGGGCTCGCGCTCCTCGAACCGGAGGCCGCGGAGGCGCAGGTGCGCGCGGCGGAGGAGCAGGGACATCAGCGCGCGGCGCGGCGTGCGCGGGAGCTCCATGTCCACCTGGGCGAGCACCCCCGTGACCATCGCGAGCCCCGCGTCGATGTGGCCGCTGCGCAGGAGCTGGTCGGCGGCGCGGCGCCGCCACTCGAGCGCGTCGGAGCCCCCCGACCCTCGCGCGGCCGCGTCGTAGGCGTCGGCCGCGGCCTTCCCCTGGCCGGCGCTGGCCAGGGCGTCGCCCAGTCGAGCGTAGAGCGAGCGCCGCTCGGCGTCGTCGAAGCGCCCGGTCTCGAGCGCGATGGCGTACAGCCGCGCGGCGTGCGCGAACGCGAGGCTCGCGCCGGCGCTCATCGCCGCCTGCACGAAGAGCCGCGCTGCCCGGTCGACCTCCCCCGCTTCGAGCCAGTGCTCGGCGAGGGTCTCGGCGTCCGGCGCGTCGGACGACCCGATCGCGATCGCGAGCCGCTCGTGCGCCCAGCGGCGCGCCCCGTCGTCGAGCCGGGCCCACACCGCTTCACGCACCCGGTCGTGGTACGGCTCGATCGCGTCGGACGCTCGCGCGCCGGCCGTACGCACCAGGTTGGACACGCGGAGCAGCGAGACGACACGCTCGAGCGCGCCGTGGTCGATCCCCGCGGCCCGCGCCGCGACGTCCTGGGAGAAGCGGCCGCGCGCGGCGCAGACGAGCGACAGCACGTTGCGCGAAGTCGTGTCGAGGGCGCACGCGCGGGCCCACAGCGCGTCGTCGAAGCTCACCCCCTCGGGCGCTCCATGTGCCATCGCGTGGCGGACCAGCTCGTCGAGGAAGAGCGGGTGCCCGAGCGCCTCACGCACGATCGCAGCCTGCCGCTCCGCCGAGGCTCCTCCGGCGCGCCGCACGAGATCGCGCACGAGGCGGCTCGCGTCGTTCTCGCCGAGCCCCCCGAGCTCGAGGATCCGCACGTCTCCGTCGACGGCGGCGCGCATCCGCGCGAGATCGGCGTCGTCCTCGCCGTGCGTGCGCATCGTGCCGAGGACGAGGACCAGGGGGCCGTCGACGGGACGAAGGAGCTCGCCGAGGAGCGCGAGACTGTCGGCATCGGCCCAGTGGAGATCGTCGATGACGACGACGACGCGGCGCCAGAGCGCGAGCCGCGAGAGCAGCTCGCGGAGGGCGGCGAACGCCTGGGCGCGGAGCTGCTGGGGATCGAGCGCGTCCTTCTGCCGGGCCCCGCGCGCCGCGGCGATCGCCTCCACCCGTCCGAGCACGGGAAAGACGAGAGGCAGCAGATCCGGCCGGCGCGGAAGGACCGCCGGCACCTGGTCCTTCGGCAGCCGCCGCAGCATGCGCACCAGCGCGTCGACGATCCCGTCGAGCGCCTTGTACGGAACGGAGGCTCGCTCGTAGCAGCGCCCGGCGAGGACGATGACGTCTGCGCCGAGCGACTCGGTGAAGCGACGAACGAGGGCGCTCTTGCCGACGCCGGACTCGCCCGTCACGAGCAACGTCACGGGCGCCTCCGACGTGGCGGCGAACGCGCTCTCGATCGCCGCGAGCTCACGATCGCGGCCGACGAACGGCGCGTGCCCGGCCGCCGACGTCGAGGGGCGCCGGTCGGCCACGAGCTCGCCGCCGAGCCGCCGCAGCGAGTCGGCGCCGCTCGGGCGCTCGCGCGGATCGAAGCGAAGGAGGTCGACGCAGAGCGCGTCGAGATCGGCGGGGGTCCCCGGCACGACGGCTCGCGGCGGCGGCGGCTCTCCTCGCTGCTTGTCGAGGAGCATCGCGATCGGGGTTCCCACGAAGGGGAGCCGCCCGGTGAGCGCCTCGTAGAGCACGACCCCCACCGAGTACCAGTCCGCCGCCGGCCCCACGGCGTTCGACGACGCTTGCTCGGGCGCCATGTACGCCGCCGTCCCCACGGGCCGCAGGTCGGTCCAGCTCGTGGCGCCGCGGGCGTCGGTCGCGAGGCCGAAGTCGAGGAGCACCAGCCTGCCTGCGCGATCGACGAGCACGTTGCTCGGCTTGATGTCGCGATGGACCTTCCCGGCCTCATGAAGCGCGGTCACCGCGGCGGCGAGCTGCGCCATCGCGCTCCGCAGGCGCCCCTCGTCGAACTGCGCCGCCTCGGACGTGGGGGGCGCCCTCGGCATCGCCCCGGCGATCGGCTCCCCCCGCCCCATCGTCGGCGCGTCGGCGCGCGGGCCGAAGAGGCTCACCGACGGCCAACGCACGTGGGTGAGCAGATCGGTGCCGTCGACGAGCTCCATCGTGAAGAACCACTGCTCGTCGTGCGACACGAGCTCGCCCAGGCGCACCAGGTTCGGGTGGTGCAGATCGAGCAGGACGCTGAACTCGTTCTTCAGCTGGAGGAGCCCCTGCGCGTCCAGCGCGTGCAGCGTCTTGAGCGCGACCCGCTGGTTGCGCTCCCGATCGAGGGCCTCGTAGACCACCCCCATTCCGCCCTGGCCGAGGCGGCGCAGGATCTGGAAGCGGCTCCCGACGGACGGCGCGGTCATGCCCAGGCTGATTCGACCAGATGGGTGGGGCGATGTCGATGCGGGATCCCGGCGGCGCTCGGTGGGTCCACCTCGAGCGAGCGGGCCGTATTTCGCGGGAAGAATCTCCGCGGGCTGCGTTGACCCTGCGACGCCTTCCCGGCGCCGCCGGAGATCCCCCATGAAAATCGCTCGATCGACTCGAGTCTTGCTCCGAGCTGCCGCGTTGGCATCTCTCGCGCCTCTCGTCATGTGCACCGCGAACCCGGGAGGAGAAACGGTCGGCACCTCCGGCGCGGCCATCGACGACAGCGAGAACACCACGCCCGCGAAATGGTGGATCTACACCGCGCAGTCAGCCGCCGAGGTCAACGCCACGATCGCCAAGCTCGACGCGCGCATCGTGGACATCAAGGTCGACAACCTCTCGCCGTATCCGTTCACCGTGACCTACGTGTCGAACACGGGCGCGTACGGCAAAGGGGCGCTCGGCACGGGGTGGTGGTGGTACCCCGACATCGATTACGCGACGCTCCAGAACAACATCAGCGCCCACAACGGGCGCCTCATCGCGCTGAAGGCGTACGACACCGGATGCCAGACCATCGTGTGCCCGAACGGGAGCGTTCGCTACACGGCGGTGATGATCGCGAACACGGGAGCCGACGAGAAGAAGTGGGGGTTCCAGGTCGGCAAGTCGGTCGCGGAGATCGACGCCTACGCACAAGTGAACGACGCCCGGGTGACGACGGTCGAGTCGTACGTCTCCAACGGCCAGTTCTACTATGCGGCCATCTTCATCCAGAACACCCGCGCCGATAGGAAGGAGTGGACGTGGTTCCACGGCGCGACCCCCGCGAGCCTCAGCGCGTACCTGCGCGACGGCCGCATGCGCCTCATCGATCTGACGTACACCGGCGGGGGTGACTACAACGCGGCCGCGGAGGCGTGCAACGAGGGGAGCTGCCCGGCGTGGGGGTGGTGGTTCGACCAGACCTACGCGCAGACCGTCTCGCTCGCGCAGACCAACAACCTCCGCATCCTCACCGCTGACACGCACCCCGGCTGCGGCGACACGTGCTTCGACACGATCATGGTCGGCGGCTCGCTGGGCACCGACCCTGGGACGGCGACCACCAAGCTGCGCGGCTTCGTGGATCTCCACACCCATCCTCTGTCGAGCCTGGGGTTCGGCGGGAAGCTCGTCTACGGCGGCGTCGACGTAGGCTCGACTCTGCCCGCCGACCCGAACTGCGCGAGGGACGCCGTCGCGACGAGCATCGAGAACGCCCTGGGGCACGACGGCTCGACTCACGGCGGATACAACGCCTTCAGCAACCACTGCGGCGACGATCTCCGCGAGATCGTGATCCACGGCCTCCAGAGCGGGCAAGGTCGGAACGACCCCGCCGGCGACTCCACCGGCGCCGACGACTTCTCCAGCTGGCCGACGTCGAACGACATCACGCACCAGCGGATGTGGGTCGACTGGGTTCGCCGGTCCTACCAGAACGGGCAGCGCGTGATGGTCGCGCTCGCGGTGAACAACAAGACGCTGGGCGACTCGACGGCCGGGCCCGGCGACTGGAAGACGGACGACAAGTCCAACGCGGACCGCGAGATCGAAGCCACCAAGGAGTTCATCGCCCGCCACGGGCCGGGCACCCGCGACTACTTCATGGACGTGGCCTACTCGTCGGCCGACGTGCAGCGGATCGTCGCCGCGAACAAGATGGCCGTGGTCCTCGGCATCGAGGTCGACGCGATCGGGAACTTCTACAAGTCGGCGTCGGAGGACGACATCGTGCAGGAGGTCGACCGGCTCTACGACGAGGGCGTCAGGTACATCTTCCCGATCCACATCCTCGACAACGCCTTCGGCGGGACCGCGCTCTACGAGCCCTCGTTCGACTGGTCCAACAACCGGGAGTCGAGTGGCTGGTGGGACGTCACCTGCTCGAACCCTGGGGACGGGATCAACTACAACATGGTCAACGACCTCAAGAATACGAACGAGGTGGCCCTCGCGGCGAGCGAAGCGCTCAAGCTGCACGACCTGCTCGACCCGAGCCTCGCCTCGACGGTGACTCCGCTCACCTACCTCGCCATTCCGATCGGGGTCCTGGTCAACGATTTCGCGGGCGCCCTTCAGAAGCCGCCGACCCCTCCGTCGTGCAACTTCGACGGTGGCGCGGGGCCCGTCACCGGAGACGTGAACAGCAAGGGCCTCACCGCGTCGGGGCACATCGCCATCCGCGAGATGATGAAGCGCGGGATGCTGATCGACGTCGACCACATGTCGAAGAAGTCGATGGACTCCGCGCTCCAGGACGGCCTGACGCCCCCTCCGGGGGTAGCTCCCTACCCGTATCCAATGATCAGCGGGCACGCGAACATCCTCGAAGGGGGCGGCACCGAGAGGAACCCGAGCGCCGACGAGTACGCCAAAGTCGGCGCGCTCCACGGAATGGCCGGGATCGGGAGCCAGGACCTCAGCGCAGCCCGCTGGAGTCGGCTCGCCGTCGACACGGTGTCGGCGATGGGTGGGCGCACCGGTGTGGCGTTCGGGACGGACACCGACGGCCTCGCGGCGGGCATGCCGGCGACCGTGCCGAGGGTGAATTCGGGGGCGACGCCGGCGTCGATGTTCTCGCACGAGCTCGGGACGGCCTGCATCATCAACTGCGAGCACGACGAGCAGCACGCCTTCTACCGCGACGTGCTCGGCGCGATCGTCCACGTCTACTACGACAACGGCGGCGCGAGTTTCCTCGGCAATACCCACCGCACGACGGAGACCTGGGGAGGGACGCCGTCCGCCGTCGTCAACACGCCGCCGGCGATCGGCAATCCGACGACGATGTTCACCAACGGCATGCAGCAGCACATCTTCTTCCGCGACAACACCAACGCCATTCAGCACGTGTTCTGGGACCCCAAGAAGGGCATGACCCAGGAAGTCTGGGCCCAGGGCGCGGGGACCTCGACGATGGGGCCGGCGGCGGGGGGAGACCCGGCAGCGCTCTACGACCCCTCCAACAACCAGCAGCACATCTTCTACGCCGACAGGTCAGGCAACCTGCAGCACGTCTTCTGGGACGGATCCATGCACGCCGAGTCCTGGGGCACGAACGCCGTAGGGACTCCGGCGACGATGTTCAGCCACGAGACGGGCTTCGCCTGCATCCACAACTGCGCTCACAACCAGCAGCACGTCTTCTATCGCGACACGAGCGGCAGGATCATGCACGTCTACTACGACGAGCACGACAAGAGCAGGACCGGGCCGGCCCCGTGGGCAGGGACCGGCAGCCCGCACGACGCCCCCGCGGCGGCGGGCGATCCGGCGACGCTGTTCACGCCGAATCAGCAGCAGCACATGTTCTACCGTGACGTGAACGGCGCGATCCAGGAGGTGTACTGGGACAATCACGCGAAGAGCATGAACCTGGCGGAGCCGTGGGCCACGGACGCGGTGGGGAACCCGGGGGTGCTCTTCACGCACGAGACGGGCTTCGCGTGCGTCACCAACTGCGCGCACGACCAGGAGCACGTCTTCTTCCGCAACGCGGGCAACGTGATGGTCCACTCGTACTGGGACTACTCCTCGAATTCGCGGTCCGCTCCGGAGGCGTGGGCTCAGGCCGTGGGCGGCGACCCGTCGGCGATCATGTCCACGAACATGCAGCAGCACATCTTCTTTCCGGACGCCGAAGGCAACCTGATGCACGTGTTCTGGGATCCGAACGGCGGCGGACTGCAGCCGCCGGAGCTCTGGGCCGGCGCCACTGCGGACGACTACACCCCGCCGATTCAGTACGGCTCGAGCCTCGAGCGGAGCTCGCAAGACATGGGCTCGGTCGGCAAGACGTGGGACTACAACTACCAGGGCGTCGTTCACTACGGGATGCTCCCGGACTTCTTGCAAGCGGTGCAAGAGGCCCCGACGGGCAGGGACCTCGTGAACAACAACGTCATGTGGGGCGCGCAGTGGTTCATCGACATGTGGCAGGCGGCGGAGAACCAGATCTGCGCGCCTCCCAGCACGACGGCGAGCTGCGAGGGTTGCCCGGTCACGCGGAGGGGCGGCTGCCAGCCCAACGGGTGCGAGAGCGGCGACTACTGCAACACGCAGACGAACGTCTGCTCCTCGGCCGCGACCTGCGTGCCTCTCGGCACGTCATTCCGCGGTGGCGCCGGGTCCGGCGCGGCGGGAAACTGCGCTGACCCCAACACGTCGACGACGAGTTGCGCGGGGAAGTGCGCCCACGCCCCTTGCCAGGCCAACGGCTGCTCCGATGGCGATTACTGCGACACGCAGACAGGCCTCTGCGATCCCCCCGGCACCGTGTGCGCGCTCTCGGCGGGCTCTGTGACCTGCGCCGATCCGAACACGCAGGCGGCATGCACGGCGTGCGTCGCCGCCGGCGAGCCCTGCCAGACGAACGGGTGCTACGGTGGCCAGTACTGCAGCGCGCAGACGGGCACGTGCTACCCGACGAACACGTGCAACTGAGTCCGGGAGTGGCCTCTCCGAAAGGGGGGGGCCACTGAGCGTGGCGACGCGAATGGGGCCGTGTGAGAGACGCTTTGTGGCGGGTCACGCGCCGGGGGACGGGCATCGAAGCCCGCCCCCGCCTGCCCCCCCCCGCTTCAGCGTGCGTCTCCAGGCCCGTCGCCCGATGGCTCTGACACGCGGAAGGGACGCAGGACACTTCGCTCTTCGAGAGCGACGCGCGCGTGAGGGCGCTGCGCGAGGATTGGGCGGGGCGGATGACGTTCCCGGAGTTCCTTTCCGCAGAGCCCCGTCCTCCGATGGCAACGGGCGCGCGAGCGACTATCCTAGCGATTGAAATGGCGTCCGATACGGAACCTCTCGCCACTGCCGCACAGGTGGCCGCGGCTCGTCGGCTTGGCGCCGCGGAACGCCTCCGCAGCGCCGCCGAAATGAGCGAGGAGGCGCGGCGGATCTCGATCGACGGGGAACGGCGGCGTCACCCCGAGCTCAGCGAGGCGGAGGCGCGGGCGCGGGTCCTCCGCCGAATGTGGGGCGCCGACCTGGCGGCGCGGGTCCCCGAGACCGCGCCCCGCCGTCGATGACGGAGCTCCAGGGCCTCCTCGATCGCGTCGTGCGGATGCTCGACGGTGCGGGGATCCCGTTCATGATCGCCGGCTCGTTCGCGAGCACTGCGCACGGTCTCCCGCGGACGACGCAGGACATCGACATCGTCATCGACCCTCCCGACGAACGCGCGCTCGACGCGCTCCTCGGCTCGATGCCAGAAGACGACTACTACGTGGACGCCGACGTGGCCCGCGAGGCTCTCCGGCGCCGGTCGATATTCAACGTCGTGGACCTAGGTGGACACGGTCGTTCCCCTCCCCACCGTCCCCGTGGTCCTGGCCCTCGATCCGAGCGGGCTGAATGCCGCGGTGGCCTACGACGCCAACGTTTCGTGGGTCGACCTTCGGACGGGCACGGTGCGCGCCACTTGTCCGCTCAGCAGCAATGCCTCCGGCGTCGTGCTCAGCGCGTCGAACATCGCCTACGTCGTCCCGGAGACGGACCAGTGGGTCGATCTCCACGCGGTCGATCTCGACGACTGCACGGAGACGGTCGACAGCTCACCGATCATGGCAGGCGGGCGCATCGCGCTTCACCCGAGCGGCTCGGCCGTCTTCACGACGGAAGACGCCGACCCGAATAGCGTCGAGCGTTGCGACATCACCGCTTCGCCGATCACCTGCACCGACTCCGAGGACTACCAAACGGGGCGCGTGATGCCGATCGTCGGGAATGCCGGTATTGCTGGGAGGAACGGTTGAGCAAGGCAGACGCTTCCTAAATCAGGGAGCGTGATTCTCGATCAAGGCTCACGCCGTTCTGCGCGCCCCTCCCCCCGCCAGCTTCACGAGCGGGGCACGCGCGCCCCCTCTCCCACGAGGGGAGAGGGGGAGAAAACGCGGCGATCGCGCCCCTCTCCCCTCGTGGGAGAGGGGGACGTGAGCGTCGTGGGAAACGCTAGGGGGGTTAGGGTCGCGGGTGAAGTGTTCGAGAATTGCGATCGCTGATTTAGCGTGCGATCCTCTGCTCGAGCGCTGCGGTTCATGCGATGGAGCTCGCGCTTTGGGGGGCGCTCCTCCTCGACGAGAGAGCGGGCGCGCGCGCGGGCGGCGCCGAACGACATGGGGGACGTGACGTGAACCTCTTTCTCGCTTTCTTCCTAGGAGATCTCCTCCTCTCTGGGTCGGTCTCGCGGACGCCGCTCGCGTTCGCGCGCCTCGTTCTGATCCCCGTCGGCAAGCAGCTCACGCTACCGGTGCCGCCCCGCGTCGCCGCCCTGGTCTTTCAGCTGCGAGAGGCGACGGCGACCTATCGCAAGGCGCCGGAGACGGAATTCGTCCTCGCTGCCCTGCCGGGCGAGGCACGCGCGGTGCGAGACGATCAGGACCTTCGCTTCGTCCCGAGCGTGAACTGGGTCCTGGCGCAACCTCGCGGGTGGAGCAAGAACCTCGTCCGCGTCGAGATCTCCGGGACGGCGAACACCCTCGTGCTGAAGGCGCGCCGCCTCCCGAGCGAGCTCACGTGGGCGGTCCTCGCCGTCATCCTGCTCGCGCGCGCACACGGGCTGCGTGGTCATTTCTTGACCGCGGTATTCCTCGCGATCGTCTGCATCGTCAGCATCACCGCCAGCCAACGGCGCGCACGAAGCGCCTTCACCGCAGTCGAGGACGAGCTGCGAGCGCGGCTCGCGATCGCGAACGGGGATCCTCCCCCGAAGGCCGAGCCGTCCGTCCCGAAGCTCGCCGGCGACGAATGGGCCTGTGCGTGCGGCACGGTCAACAAGATGACGCGAACGATGTGTCATCGCTGCTGGGCGCAGCGGCCGGGAGCCCCGTAGAGCTCCCGGCTCGTTTCTCGCGGTCGGCGCGTCTCAGTTCGTCGACGGGAAGATCCCCGAATCGCAGATCGCATACGTGGTGCCGTTCGGCGCCGCCTTGCTGAGGTCGGGGACGCCGAAGGTCGTCGTGCCGTCGCCGCCGTACGTGGTCCCGAAGAGCGAGAAGAGCGGCGTGTTCGACGCGATCGGGAGGAGCTGTCCCTCGGCCGGGATGCCGGAGACCACGACCCCCGCGAAGAGGCGAATCTCGCCGAGGATGCACGTGTCGTTCGACGGGCCGTAGAGCAGCGAGAACTTCGTCGTGCCGAAGCGCGAGTCCGGCGTCGCGGGCCCCGCCGGTCCCGTCGCGCCCGGGGCTCCTGCAGGTCCGGCGGGACCCGCGGGGCCTTGCGCTCCCGGCGATCCGCCCGCTCCTGCAGGCCCGACGGCGCCCGCAGGTCCGATCGGCCCTTGCGGTCCGAGTTGCCCCGCAGGCCCCTGCGCCCCCGACGCTCCCTGCGGCCCCGGCGCTCCCTGCGGCCCCGCGGATCCCTGCGGCCCGGGCACCCCTTGCGGTCCCGCCGCACCGGCGGCGCCGTTGCACACGTACGTCGCGACCGACCCGATCGTGAACATCGCGCCGCCCGCCGGACACGCCGCGTTCCCCGGGCTCACCGACTGACCGACGACCGACTCCCCCGCGGCCCCCGCGGGTCCCGCCGGTCCTGCCGCGCCGGCCGCGCCGGCCGGTCCGGTCTGGTCCCACGCGATGGCCTTCTCGATCGCCGTGCACTTCTGCGCCGGCGAATCGATCACGCGGACGGTCCCGAGGACGTCGTTGTAGCAACCGTGAATGACCCCCTTCGAATCGGGGATCGTCGCGAGCGCGTTCCCGGCGACGAGGGTCCCTGCGACGACGAACAGCGCCTTCTCGAACAGTGATTTCATGGGCTCTCCTTGCGCCGCGTGGGGAGCAAGGCGAGTGCCACGCGCAAGTGGCCGCGATCCGTCGCCGCGGTGAGCACGGGGTGCGCACGAGGAGAAGCGGATGCGCCGGGCGCGTGCACGTGACGCGCAAGACCTCTCGCGCCACCCGGGGCTGGCGGACTCACGCCCGGACGCTGGCGAGCGCCGCGGCGATCCGCGGGGGCGCGCTCGGGCGCGAGTACAGTCGCTCCATGTAGTCCCGCAGCCGCGGAAAGCCTTCGAGCAAGCGTATCTCATTCGCCCAGTCGAGCGTGTACGCCGCGACGAGATCGGCGACCGTCACGCGGTCACCCACGAGGAACGGCCGCCCTCCCATGTGCGCCTCCATCACGGCCGCCATGTCCTGGAAATCCTGGCGGGCGAGGAGGATCTCACCTGGCAAGCGCTTCTCCTCCGGATAGATCGCGGTGTGCCGAGCGATGCGCCACAGAGGTTGCTCGAGCTCCGTCGCCGTGAAGAGGAGCCAGCGGTTGACCTCGGCCCTTCCTTCGAGCTTGGCAGGGAGCAGACCGCCCTTGGGGTACTTCTCAGCCAGGTAGAGAACGATCGCCACCGACTCCGTGAGGACGAAGTCGCCGTCGACGAGCGCTGGGAGTTTGCCAGCGGGGTTGACCGAGAGAAACGCGGCGTGGCGGTTCTCGCCCGCCATGAGATTCACGTTGACGAATTCGAAGTCCACGCCCAGCTCCCGGAGCGTCCAGAGCACCCGGATCGAGCGTGTGGGAGGGAACCCATAGAGCTTCATCAGGTCAGTCCCCGCGCTTCGACCGAGCGCGTCGTGTCCGTGGTCGCGGGCGCCTTCGTCGGCGCCATGCCGACCATTCGACGGACATGCGCCCCGCGCTCGAGCTCCTCGAGAAGGAAGTGGGCGACGTCGGCACGGCTGACGGAGCCGCCCCCGCGCGGCATGCGGTCGTTCTCGATGCGGTAGCGCCCGGTCAGGGGGCCGTTCGTCAGCCGCGGCGGACGCACGACGGTCCAATCGCGGTCGCTCGAGGTCACGATCCGCTCCATCTCACCGGCATCTTCCGCGATGTTGCGGAGGAGCGTGTTGCGCAGGATCCAGTACGCGACCCCCTGGTTCTCGAACAGAACGGCGACGGAGACGACCAGCAGCCGGCGGACGCCGGCGGCCTGCATGGCCGCCACGGTAGAGCGCGCGCAATCGCGATGGATTGTAGTCGGCCCGGGGCCGGGGGGACCGAGCGCGGACAGCACGGCATCGTGCCCGGCGAGAGCCGCTTTCAGCTCGTCGACGTTGCGTGGGTCGCCTTTCCGAGCGGTTACCCCATCGCGCGGAGCGCCGAGCTTCTCTGGCGAGCGCACGAAGGCCGTCACCTGGTGACCCCGCTCGATGGCTTGGTACGTGAGAGCTCGGCCTATGCCACCCGTCGCCCCGAGAATGAGCAGCCGCTTCGATGCCATCGTCTTTGTGATCATGGGTGGAGCTCCTCAGCTTGTGACATCCGCGAGCTCACGGGCGCCATGGCCGTAACATGCGAGCCCTGGCGCCTCGGCTCCCTCGCGCGGAGACGCGCGAAGGTTCAGCCTTCCCATGGCTCTCCGCTCCCCGCATCGTTTGATGCGAGGAGCCACACGACGCGCGCTACTCCCGGTCTTCGCTCGCATCCTTCATGAGCTCCGGTTCGTCGAAGCCCTCCTCGCGCTGGTCCTTCGGCTTGCCGCGCACCACGGGATTGGTGGGACGCTCGTTGTTCCCAGGCAAGGTCGCGCGCGTCGCGAGCTCGGCCTCGCGAAGCTCGTCCCCTTCCGGACCATCCAGCGCCGCGGCTGCCTTCTTCGCGGCCTCCTCGACGCGGCCTGATTTCACGTATTGCTCGGTCGCCTTGTCGTAGTTCCGAGCCGCAGTGCGACTCCCTTCCCCCTCGTTCTCGAAGGCCGACGAGCTTTGCTTCGGCGGCTGAACGGAGCGAGCCGGCGGACTCTTCACGGGGAGAGGTATTACGTTGTTGGGCATGATGGTGACCTCGACTTGCGAGATCCAGCAGCCGCCGTGCCAGCGCCAAACCCTCGAGGGCGCGACGGCGTAGGACCCGCCGCGGCACGCGCGATGCTTACTCCGGGGCATGACCCAAGCAACGCCTCCGGTGAACAGCAGTACGAACGGGGCCGCGCTGCCCCCTCCTGCAGAACCACCCAGCCCAGCACCCGCGCCCACGGTCGCCCCCGCGCCCACGGCCCCCGCGCCCACGGTCGCCGCGCAAGAGCCTCTGTCCGCGCAGGTGGCCGCGCACCTCTCCGAGAACGTGGCCGCAGCGCTCTCGTATCTGTTCGGCTGGGTTAGCGGGCTCCTACTTCTGCTCGTGGACAAGCGTCCGTTCGTCCGTTACCACGCCACGCAGTCAGTGATGGTCTTCGGCATTTTGAGTCTCCTCCTTCTGATCTTCGGAGACTTCTTCCTGGGGACGTTCTTGCCGCAGGCCGGGGGGGCCCTGCTCCTGCTCCGGCGGTCGGTGGAGCTCGTCTGGCTCGTCGCGGCCGTCGTGCTGATGCTGAAGGCGTCATCGGGCGAACGCTACCGGGTGCCGCTCGTGGCACCCCACGCGGATCGGGCGTCGGAAACGAAAGGGTGAAGCGGCGGCTTCGTCGCCGAGGGGGCCAAGGCCGCTACACGCGAGCCAT
>Ga0302267_10000564_pt1 | contig 50412 bp, 41 predicted proteins | sample III_Bog_E1_3_FD_194555 | JGI IMG/M metagenome (GOLD analysis project Ga0302267, IMG submission 194555) | Peat permafrost microbial communities from Stordalen Mire near Abisko, Sweden - III_Bog_E1_3 | ecosystem: Environmental > Terrestrial > Soil > Wetlands > Peat | place: Sweden: Abisko...
GCGGGGGTGGCGCCGCGCACCTCCCCGAGGGGGATCGCGGCGCCGAGGCGGCCCTCCGCGCGCGCGTCGACGGCGCCGTCGCGGCTCACCCAGGGCAGCACGATCAACCGATCGCGCCCGACGGCCAGGAGCGGCGCCGAGGTGGCGCGGTACTTCGCCGAGAACCGCGCCACGCCCAGGAAGGCGTAGCCGGCGAGCGTGAGGAGGGCGGCCGCGACGCCCGAAGCGATCGCGACCCCCGCAGCGCCGCCGGCGTCGACCGCCCGCCAGAGCTGGGCCCAGCCGAGCGCTGCCAGCACCATGAACGCCCCCCCGATCCAGGCGTTGCGGCCCGCCGATGCGCGCGGGCCCGCGCTCTCCCAGTCGCGCACCACCACGCGCTCGCCCTCGCTGGCGAGCGCGAAACGGGCCAGGGCGGCCACCGCGAGCCCCGCGCCGAGGGGGGCCGGAGGGTCGACGAGGGGACGAGGGATCTCGAGGTCGGCGCCGCCGCGCTGGAGCGGCACCCCCAGCGCCGCGGCGAGCCGGGTCGCGACCGCAGGCGCGACGCCGACGGGCGCGAGGCTCTCTCCTGCCTGCGCCCGCTGCTCCGCCACCAGCAGGCGCTCGGGCGCGCTCGCCTCGGGGACGGGCTCGAGCACCAGCCAGGCCGCCGAGCACGTCCGCATCCGCTCGCAGCCGGGCGCGTCGCAGCAGCGCTCCGATCGCTCCTCGAGCTCGACCCTGACGGCCCGGCGCACCATGCCGTCGCCATCGTGGAGCTTTGCCGTGCCCACCTCACGCGCCCCGCGCATCACCCGGATCCACAGCGGCGCGCCCGGCGTCGGGCCATACCCGGGAGCCGCCGAGCCCCCCTCGCCCGCGACGCGCACCACGATCCCGCCGTGCTCCGGCACGGCGTCCAGCGCGCGGCAGGCCCCGCCTGGATCGGCGAGGAAGTCGACCACGGGATCGGTCTCCGGGCCCCCCAGGGTGGCGATCGCATCGGCAGCGGTAGCGATTCTCATGGCCCCGTGGTGTGCCGCGCCTCGCGAGCGGTGTAAAGGCCGTGATCACAGCGGATTGCGTTCCGCGACGTCGCGGCAGGGGGCGTCCCGCGCGATGGCTAGCTGCACACGGGGAGCGCCTTGCTGCCGCACACGGCGAACAGCGACCAGTCGCCGTCCTTCTCGACCAGGCGGAGCACCTGCTTGCGCGCGCCGGCGGCCGCGGCATTCTCCCGGAGCAGGACGTAGTCGAACCGACGCAAAGCGGGGCTGTCGATCCATCCCCCGCCCAGTCCCGGCATCGGGTTCCGGTCGTTCACGTAGCGGATGAACATGATGTCGTAGCCCGCGAACGAGGAGTTGGGCAGGCCGCCGCGACGCACCGAGGCGTACAGCTCGAGCGCGACCAGCGGCTTGCCGGGGAACGAGGTGGTGGAGCCGGCCCCGATCGGGGCCAGCAGGGTGTCGTGCGGGTGGAGCCGGTTCATCAGGCGCGAGGCACCGGCGGTCTCGCGGCCGAAGGCGGCGAAGCGGGTGCAGAGGTGGACGAGCGAGAGCGCGCCCGCGACGCCCACCAGCCCGAGGAGCGTGGCGCGGGCCGCGGGCCGCGCGGGCAACCCCCAGGCGAAGACGAAGAGCAGCACCGCGAGCCAGGGCTGGCGATTGTTGATGCCCTCGACACCGAAGCAGTTGACGGGGAAGCAGAGGTACGAGAGCGCCGCGAGCAGCGCGAGCCAGCCGAAGGGATTTTGCACCCGGAACGATCCCGCCGGCGGCCGAGCGGCCCCGCTGCCCAGCGCTCCTGCGCCGACGAGCAGCGCGAAGAGGGCGACGGCGCCGGCGGCCCCGGGGATGATCGGGCCGATGTAGTCGAAGAAATGGCTGGCGTTGTCGAGGAACGGAGGCCACCCGGCGGCGCGCGTCCCGGGCGCGCGGCCGTGCACGGTGGCGAGCATCCACGCGGCGAAGAAGCCGAGCGAGGGCAGGAGCGGCAAGAGAGCGCGCCCGCGGGCGCGGACGTCATCGAAGCGGAACAGGAGCCACAGGACGCCGACGTCGAAGAGGAGCTGCGCGAACACCAGCGAGTGCCAGAGGTGGAGGGCGCACCCCAGGGTGGCCAGGGCCGCGCCGCGCCGCCACGAGGGCGCCTCGAACCAGCGCACCGCCCAGGCCAGGCCGAGCACCAGGAGCGGCGCCCCCGTGGCGAAGGCGAAGAAGCCCCCGATGACCCAGTACGAGATCACCAGAGGGTAGACCAGGAGCACCGCCCAGGGATCCCGCCCCAGCACGCGAAGGAGGTATACCGACGTGACGGGCAGCGCGACGGCGTACAGCGTCCACACCACCCGGCCTGCGGTCTCGAGGTCGCTGACGGCCGCGATGGCCCGCAGCACCAGGAAGAGGAGCACCAGCGGCGAGAGCGCGAAGCCGGTCGTGTAGGTGCCGAAGAAGGGCGACGCCGGATCGCGGTAGTCGAGGTAGGCGCGGGCGAGGCCGAGGGTGTGCGGATAGTCCTGCATCGGCAGGAGTCGCGTGAGCCAGAACGGCAGAGCCGCGAGCAGCGTGAGCGCGCCCACGACCAGGAAGAAGAGGCGAGAAGGTGCAGGGCCGGGGCGCAAGGGGCGCCGATTCTAGCATCCTCCGCCGAGCTGCACGTGCGTCGAAAGCGGCGCCGAAGTCGCCGCGGACCGTTGCTGCGGGGGCCGAGGGCCGGGTTCGATGCGCCGGCGCTGCGCAGGCCGCCCAGCTACTTGCGCACCTGGTAGATGAGCGAGCTCTTTGCCCGAGCTCCCGACGGCGGACCCCGCGAGTGGGACCGACACTCGAGCCCGGCGCCCGGGCGAGGCCCCCGAGACCCTACCTGGCCGCGAAGATGCCGCCCGCTTCCCGCGGGCTCAACCCCTGCCACTTCCCGTACGCCGCCACCGCGCGCGCCCGGAGCTCCCGCGCTTCGAGGCCCTCGCCGAGACCACGAGCGAGCGCGTCGACGAGGTAGCCCTCCGGCGCCATCAGCGCCCGGGTCATCACCAGCGGCCGCGACCCGACGCCGAGCAGCGCGGGCGCGAAGTACGGCTCCGAGGCGCACGCCAGCACGAACGAGGGGATCGGCGCCCGCGCACCGCCCGCAACGGCGGGGAGCTCCTTGCCGTCCATGAGCCGGTTGTGGCCGGCATAGCCGGCGACGGCGACCGGCTCGTCGCGGGGACGACTGCCGTCCTGGAAGGCGACGCGCGCGCCCTCGGCGGCCATGTGGAAGAAGTGGTCGACCGCCTGATCGATGGCGTCGCCGTGGACCGCCTGGAGGACGACGAGCTCCTCGAGCGGCGCTTCACCCTGACGGGGGAACCACCGCCGATAGACGCCGCGCTCCAGGAAGACGGCGCCCCCGCGGGTGAGCTCGACGCGCTCCCAGCCGCTGTTCTTCCGCTCGAAGAAGCGGCGGGCGCCGAAGATCGCCCCCCAGTAGAGGTTGTGCTCGAGATCACCGGGGCGGCCGGCGACGGACGAGCCGCAGTCGATCTGGGCGCTGGAGCAGAGGGGGACGGTGACGTAGAGCACGAGGGGCCCCGCCGCGGCGGGCGAGGACGCCAGGGCGGCGGAGAGGAGGAGGGCGGCGGAGAGAGCAGGCTTCACGCCCGCTCATCGGGCGTGAACGGCGGAGTGTGACCCGTCGCGGAACGCTCTCGGGCGAACCGCCGGATGTCAGAGGACCTTGCAGGCCTCCGCGAACGCGAGCCTCGGGTTGCGGGGGTGGAGCTTGGCCGGATCGCCGTGCCCCAGGTTGCAGAGGAAGAGCGAGCGCCAGCTCGTGCCGGCGAAGAACTCGGCGTCGGCCTTGGCGGCGTCGAAGCCGCCCATGGGCCCGCAGTCGAGCCCGAGCGCGCGGGCCGCGAGGATGAAGTAGCCCGCCTGCAGCGCCGCGTTGAGTCGCGCGCTCGGCTCGATGATCGCGGGCTTGGCGAGGAACATCGCGCGCATGTCGTAGGCCGGGAAGAGCTCGGGGAGCTTCTCGTAGAACGAGAGGTCGTAGGCGAAGAGCGCCGTCACGGGCGCGCTCATGGTCTTGTCGACGTTGCCGGGGGAGAGCGCGGGGCGGAGGCGCTCTTTGGCGTCGGCGCCGCGGAGGAAGAGGATGCGCAGCGGGCAGGTGTTGGCGCTGGTGGGGCCGAGCTTGGCCAGCTCCCAGACCTGGTGGAGGAGCTCGTCCGACACGGGATCGGGGAGGAAGCCGTTGTGGGAACGAGCGGTGCGGAAGAGGGCGTCGAGCGCCTCGGCGGGGAGGACGGGCATGCGCGGTTCGGTAGGCCGGCGCCGAGCAGGCAGCAAGAGCCCGCTCAGGAGAGGAACGAGCGGAGGAACCGGCGCACCGCGACGGGATCGGCGAGGCGGAACACGGCCCGGCTGGCGCCGCCGCCGACGTGGATGGTGAGCGCCGAGGGCGGGAGGGCGGCGAAGAGATCCTCGTCGGTGCGATCGTCGCCGATGGCGATGACGGCCGTGTCCTCCGGGGCGCGGGCGAGCGCGCGCGCGGCGACCAGGCTCTTGGTGAGGCCGCGCACCCGCACCTCGACCACCTTGGAGCCGCGCATCACCTCGAGATCGTGCGCGCGCGCCAGCTCCGCGAGCGGGGTGAGGACCTCGCGCAGGCGGTCCTTGGCGAGCTCGAACTCCACCGTGCGGTAGTGCCAGGCCAGGCTCGCGTCCTTCTGCTCGAGCAAGCTACCCGGCGTGCACCGGGTGACCTCCTCGAGCACGGCGCGCACGTCGCCCTTCCAGTCGGGCGGGGGGAGCGGCACCGAGCACCAGCTCCCTCCCGCGGCGCGCGACCAGACGCCGTGCTCCGCGTGGAGGTCGATGGGCAGGGCGCCCAGCCAGCGCTCGAGGTCGTCGCGCCGGCGCCCGCTCGCGACGTGGATCCGGGTCCCGGGACGCGACGCGAGATCGCGGAGGAGGCCGAGGATCTCGGGATCCGGCACGGCCAGGTGGGGGAGCGGCCAGAGCGGCACCAGCGTGCCGTCGTAGTCGAGGATCAGCGTCAACCGGGGCGCCTCGCGGAAGCGCTCGGCGAGGTCCAGGGGCGGGGCCCCGGCGCGCGACCAGGGAGGGGCCGGCAGGGCCGGGCCGCGGGCCAGATCGCCGAGGAACGACGAGGACCAGCGGTGGACGTCGTGCTCGCTCACCCGGCGGCGAAGCTCCGCCATGCGCAGCTGCTGCTCCGGCGCGGGCATGCGCAGCGCCCGATCGATGGCCGCGGCCACGCCCTCGACGTCGTAGGGGTTCACGATCAACGCCTCGGCCAGCTCCGCCGCCGCCCCCGTGAACTCGCTGAGCACCAGGGCGCCCGAGTCGTCCACGCGCGTGGCGACGTACTCCTTGGCGACCAGGTTCATCCCGTCGCGGAGCGGGGTGACCACCATCACGTCCGCGGCCGCGTAGAGCGCCGTGAGCGCCTCGATCGGCATGGAGCGGTAGAGGAAGTGGATCGGGACGGCGTCGACGCTGCCGTGGCGGGCGTTGATGCGGCTGACCCGCTCGTTGACCTCCCGGTGCATCTGCTCGTACGCGTCGACGCGCTCGCGCGTCGGCACCGCGAGCTGCACGAAGCGCACCGTGCGGCGGAGCTCGGGCGCGCGCTCGAGGAAGAGGTCGATGGCGGCCAGGCGGCGGAGCAGGCCCTTGGTGTAGTCGAGCCGGTCCACACCGAGCACGATCCGCCCCCCTGTCGCCTGCTCGCGGATCCGCTGCGCCTCGGCGCGGATGGCCGGCGAGGCGGAGAGCCGGCCGAGCGCGCCCGCGTCGACGCCGATGGGATAGACGCCGAGCCGGACGCTCCGGCCCTCGTGGGCGACCGCGTCGATCTCGGGCTCGAGCCCGAGCAGGCGCGCCACCGCGTGCACGAAATGATAGCGATACGACGCCGTCTGGAAGCCCACCACGTCGGCCCCCAGCACCCCGCGGAGGAGGCGCTCGCGCCACGGGAGCGCGCGAAAGACCTCCGACGCGGGGAAGGGCGTGTGCAAGAAGAACCCGATGCGCGCGTCCGGGAGGCGCCGGCGGAGCATCTCCGGGACCAGCAGGAGCTGGTAGTCGTGGACCCAGAGGACGTCCCCGGGCCGGAAGCGCTCGGCCGCGATGGCCGCGAAGCGCTCGTTGACGGCCTCGTAGACGTCGAACGCGCCCGGATCGTCGAAGCGGACGTGATCGAGGAAATGGTGGAGCAGCGGCCAGAGCACGCTGTTCGAAAAGCCCTCGTAGTACCGGCTCACCTCCGCCGGGCTCAGGTGCACGGGCACGAGGCGCAGCGCGTCGAGCCGGGCGTCACCGGCGCGCCGGGCCTCCGGCGAGAGCGCCGACACCTCGCCCGGCCAGCCGATCCAGACGGCGTCCTGCCGCGCGTGCAGCTCGCGGAGGGCGGTGGCCAGCCCGCCGGCCGAGGGCGCGATGGAGACGTCGTTGCCCGCCGCCCGGAGGGTGACCGGGAGGCGATTTCCCAGGATCAGCAGCCGGCCCACGAGGTCGACACCGCCCGCAGGTTCCGCTCGCTCGTGCTGCCCATCGCTCGTTCCTCCTCCCGCGCGCTGGAGGAGCGACCATCGAGATCCGTGCCAGCGGCAAGCGTGAGCCGCCCACCCGCCGGCCAACCAGCCCCGCCGAGCAAGGGGCTGACGGGGCGCTGCCTTGACCGGGCAAGTCAGCGGAGTGTACGGTTCTCGACGTTTCTCTCCGCGCAAGATTGCCGAGCCGCCGCCTCGATCAAGCCAGATGGACGCTCAAACCACCCCCCTGTTAGCTGACGACGGGGGCGCCGCCCCCAAATCCCCGGCGCCGGGTCGGGAGCAGGTCGCCGTCGTGGACGACGATCCCGCGATGCGACGACTCCTCTCGGCGATGCTCGCCCGGGCCGGGTTCAGGGCGGTCGAGTTCGACGGCGGAGCGGGCGCGCTGGCGGGGATCGATCGCACCATCGCGGTGGTCTGCCTCGATCTCGGGCTCGACGACATCCCCGGCATCGAGGTGCTCCGGCGCCTCAAGGCGCGGCAGCGCGACGTCGTCGTCATCGTGGTCACCGCGCGCACCCGCGTCGAGGAGGTGGTCGAGGCGATGAAGGCCGGCGCCTACGACTACCTCGCCAAGCCCATCGACGCGCTGCGCTTCAGCCAGACGGTGCGCCGCGCGGCCGAGCACGCCGCGACGCTGGCGCGGGTGCGGCGGCTCGAGCACCAGCTCGACGAGCGCAACCTCCTCGACACCCTCTCCGGCCAGGGAGCGGCGATGCGCGAGGTCGCCCGCGCCGTGGAGCGGGTGCGGCGCGCCGACGTCAACGTGGCGATCATGGGCGAGAGCGGCACCGGCAAGGAGCTGGTGGCGCGCGCCATCCACGACGGCATCGGCACCCGCAACGGCCCCTTCGTCGCGGTCAACTGCGCGTCGATCCCGCCCGCGATCCAGGAGTCGGAGCTCTTCGGCCACGAGAAGGGCGCGTTCACCGGCGCCACCGCCACCCACCAGGGCAAGTTCGAGCAGGCCTCCGGGGGCACCCTGTTCCTCGACGAGATCGGCGAGATGGCGCCCGCCACGCAGGCCAGCCTGCTCCGCGTGCTCCAGGAGCGGGTCATCGTCCGGGTCGGCGGCCGCACCGAGATCCCCGTCGACGCCCGCGTCACCTGCGCCACCCACCGGGACCTCGCCGTCGAGGTGCGCGCCGGCCGCTTCCGCGAGGATCTCTACTTCCGCCTCGTCGTCTACCCCATCCGCCTCCCGCCGCTCCGCGATCGCGCCGACGATCTGCCGCTGCTGGTCGCGGAGCTCCTCCGCCGCAGCCGCATCGCCCGCGATCGCAACATCGACGCGGTGAGCCCCGAGGCGCTCGCCGTGCTGGCGGAGTACCGCTGGCCTGGCAACGTGCGCGAGCTCGACAACGTGCTCCAGCGCGCCTGCCTGGCCTGCGACGCGAGCCCGATCGGGATCCACCACCTGCCGCCCGAGATCCGCGCCCACTCCTCGTTCCCGCCCGCGCGCGCCAGCGTACCGGCGGCGCTGTTCGCTCCGGCCCCGTTCCCCGAGGCGGTCACCGGCGGCGAGCCGCGCCCCCGACCCCGGTCGCCCGCGGAGCGCACGCTCCGCGAGATCGAGAGCACCGCCGTCCACGCCGCGCTGCAGACGTGCCGGGGCAACGTCACCGCCGCGGCGCGGATGCTGGGCGTCAGCCGCACCAAGCTTTACCGCGACATGAAGCGCGCGCGCTGACCGACGCCCCAGGAGCCCGGTGCGCCCCGACGACCTCGAGACCGACTTCCGCTTCACCGGGCGACTGGGGCTGTGGGAGCAGGACTTTCCCAGCGGGGTCCTCCAGTGGGACGTGGCGATCGACGACATCCTCGGCGTCTCCAGCGGGGGCGCGCCCAGCCTCGATCGGCTCCTCGACGCCATCGTCCCCGAGGAGCGCGCGGCGGTCTCCGAGGCGCTGCAGAGCTCGCTGGAGGATCGCCTCGAGCGGTACCAGATCGAGTGTCACTGCCGACGCCCGGACGGCCGGGAGCTGGTGATCCGCCACGAGTGGAACGTCGAGCGCGACGGCGCGAACCAGCCCTCGGTGCTCCGCGGCGTGGTGCAGGACGTGACCCACCGCCGCCGCGACAAGGCCGCGCTCCGCCGCAAGACCGCGCTGATCGAGCTGCTCTACGAGGTGGCCGCGTGCGCCAACGAGGTCGAGACCCTGGACGAGGCGCTGCGGACCTCGCTGGAGCACATCCGCATCTTCGGCGACTGGTCGTTCGGCAGCGTCTACCTGGTCTCCGACAGCGAGCCCCGCGGGCTCTCGCCCAGCCCGGTCTGGTGCGCGTCCGAGGTGGCCCGCTTCCGCGCGCTGCGCACGGCCATCTCGCTCGCCCGAGACGGCCTCGACCGGGGGCTGCTCGGGGACGCGGTCCGCACCGGCGAGCCCGCCTGGTCCACCGACATCCGGAGCCGCCTGCCCGCGCTCACGGCCCGCGCCGCCATCGCCGCAGGCATGCGGGGCGTGCTCGACGTCCCGGTGCGCGTCGGCGCCGAGACTGCGGCGGTGCTCGAGCTGTTCGCGGACCACACGATCCCGCCCGACGTGGAGCTGATGCAGGCGATGCGCAACGTCGCCGCGCTGCTGGGCCGGGTCTTCGAGCGCAAGCGCTCCGAGGAGGCGCTGCGCGCCAGCGAGGCGCGGCTGCGGCAGATCCTGGAGAGCATGCCCATCGGCGTCTTCGTCATGGATGCCGCGGGCAAGCCCTATTTCGCCAACCGCTACGCGCGCTCGATCGCCTGGGTCGACGGCGGCTCCGGCGAGGTCGCCTTCCCCGGCAACGTCCTCCTCGCCGGCACCGATCAGCCCTACCCCGCCGAGAGGAACCCGCTCCTGCGCGCGCTCACCAAGGAGAGCTCGGTGGTCGCCGACATGGAGCTCGCGGCGGCGGGGCGGCGCATCCCCCTCGAGGTCTGGGGATCGCCCGTCTTCGACGAGCGCGGCCGCGTCGCCTACGCGCTGACCGCGTTCCACGACATCACCGAGCGCCGCAAGGTCGAGCGCATGAAGGACGAGTTCGTCTCCGTGGTCAGCCACGAGCTGCGCACGCCGCTCACCTCGATCCAGGGCGCCCTGGGGCTGCTCGAGAACGGCGTCCTCGGCCCCCTCGGCGGCGAGGCGCTGGAGATGGCCCACATCGCCGGCGACGGCAGCCGCCGGCTGCTCCGGCTGGTCAACGAGCTCCTCGACATCCAGAAGCTGGAGTTCGGCACCCCCACCCTCCACCCCCAGCCGGTGGCGCTCGGGCCCCTGCTCTCGAAGGTGGTGGCGGCGAGCCGCCCCTACGCGACGACGCTTCGCATCGGCCTCGATCTCGACGACGGCGCGCCGGCCGTGGTCGTCGTCGCCGACCCCGACCGCCTCTCCCAGGTGGTCGCCAACCTGCTCTCCAACGCCATCAAGTTCACGCCCCCGGGCGAGCACGTGCAGGTCACCGCCCGGCGCGTCGCCAGGAACCAGGTGCGCGTCGCCGTCGAGGACCGCGGCCCCGGCGTGCCCGAGGAGTTCCGCGCCAGCCTCTTCCAGAAGTTCTCCCAGGCGGACGCCTCCGACGCGCGGCAGAAGGGTGGCACGGGGCTGGGGCTGGCCATCTGCAAGGTGATCGTGGAGAAGCTCGGGGGCGCCATCGGTCACGAGCCCCCCGCGGGCGGCGGCGCCCTCTTCTATTTCGAGCTGCCCGAGCTCTTCGGCGGAGCGTCCAGCACCTGAGCCTGCAGCGCCGCGAGCCCGCCGGCGAGCTCGCAGCCGCCGTCCGCCCCCTCCTCCAGCGCGTCCTCGATGCGACCCGCCGCCTCGCCCACCTCGACGAAGCCGTACGAGCCGGCGGTGCCGCGCAGCCGGTGCGCCGCCTGCCGCGCGCGCGCGAGGGCGCCGGCGTCCGTGGCCGCCGCGTCGAGGAGCGCGCCGAGCTCCCGGACCAGCCCGGGCAGCTCCGCGGCGTACCCGGTCCGGAGCTCGGCGAGCGCCGCGGCCAGATCGCTCACGAGACCGTCCTGCACTCCCCGCCGACGATGCGCCGGAGGTGATCCGGCAGCGTCATCGGGTCGAAGGGCTTGCGGATGACCCCCGCGGCGCCGAGCCCGAGGTACCGCTCGATCTCGCGCTCCTGCGCCTTGGCGGTCAGGAAGACGACCGGGATGCGCGCCAGCACCGCGCTCGCCTGGAGCGCGCTCAGCGTGGAGAGCCCGTCCATGCCGGGCATCATCACGTCGAGCAGGATCAGATCGGGGAGCTCGCGCCCGGCGGCGGCGATCGCCTCCGGCCCGGAGGCCGCCAGGATCACCGTCCACTTGCCCACCCGCGCCAGGCTCAGCTCGGCGACGCGGCGGACGTGCGGCTCGTCGTCCACCATCAGCACCTTCTCGATGGCCACCCGTGGCATCGTCCCAGGGTATCACGCGGCCGCCCCTCGCGCGCCTCGCCCCGCCCCGCCGGAGGCGCTAGAGCCGTGGCAGCGCCCCCATGAAAAACCAACCGCCCGGCGACGGCCCGACCGACCTCTTCCTCTCCCTGACGCCGGACAAGGTCCTCGAAGCGGTCGAGGCCGCGGGGGTGCGGGTCAACCCCCTCTGCTACCCGCTCAACTCGTTCGAGAACCGGGTCTACGAGGTCGAGTGCGAGGACCGGACCCGCATCATCGCCAAGTTCTACCGCCCCGGGCGCTGGAGCCGCGCGCAGATCCTCGAGGAGCACCGCTTCCTCGCCGAGCTCGAGGAGGCCGAGATCCCCGTCTGCCCGACCCGCCCCTTCCCCGACGGCGAGACCCTCAAGCCCATCGGTCACATCCTCTACTGCCTCTTCCACCGCACCGGCGGCCGCGCCCCCGACGAGCTCGACGAGGCCCTGGCCGAGCGCCTCGGCCGGCTCGCCGCGCGCATCCACAACGTGGGGGCGGCCGGGAGCGCGACGCACCGGGTGAAGCTGTCGGGCGACACGATGGCCCGGGAAGCGCTCGAGTTCCTGGAGGCCAAGAAGAGCGTCCCGGCGCGGCTCGAAGCGCGCTACCTCGAGGCCGCGAACGAGATCGCCGACACCGCCGACGCGCGGCTGCGCGGGGTCGAGACGCACCGGATCCACGGGGACCTCCACCTCGGCAACCTGCTCCTGCGGGACGGCGTCTTCCACGTGCTCGACTTCGACGACATGATGACGGGCCCGGCCGTGCAGGACCTGTGGCTGCTCCTGCCCGGGCGCGACGCGTTCACGCAGCGACTGCGGGGCGTGTTCGTGGGGGCGTACGAGGAGCTGCGGCGCTTCGACCGGGGGACGCTGCGGCTGATCGAGCCGCTGCGCGGGCTGCGGATGATCCACTACGCGGCGTGGATCGCGCGGCGGTGGCACGACCCGATCTTCCCCCGCACCTTCGTCCACTTCGGCACCGAGGCGTACTGGGAGGAGCAGACGCGGGATCTGGAGGAGCTGTGCGAGGTGATGCGAGGGGAGGACGGCGGGGCGAGGGTGGTGCCGGTGGAGGAGGGGTTGTCGAACAAGGACTACTTCTGGGACATGGAGTGAGGGGGAGGCGCGCGAAGGGCCCTCCGGCTCTCGCCTTCGTGGCGGGCGCGCTCGCTCTCGCGGGAAGCTCGCTCGCGCGCGCAGAGCCACCCACCGGGGCGCGCGCTCCAGCGAAGGACCTCACGCCGCCGCCGGACCTCTACTTCTTCGACCTGGCGGCGACCGTCGAGCTCCCCGCGATGCGCGCCGTCCCCGAGCCCCTCCCTCCAGGACGCCTGGCGGGCGCCACCGGGAGCTTCGGGGTGCGGGCGCACCTCGCCTCGATCCCCACCGGCGTGAACGAGAGTGGCTTTCGGGCCCTCGGGATCGGGGCGGGCATCCAGGCCTCGGCGCTGGCCACCGGGGCCGGGCGCGGCGGGCGGCTCACCCTGGGATCGACGTTCCGCCTCTCGTTCGCCACGTTCGACCATAGCGGCCCCGAGAGGCAGCTCCCGGAGACCGATCTCTATGCCTTCGCCTCGCCCTGGCTGGGGGCCGAGGATGTCGGCCAGCCGGGGAGAGTGCTCGTCGGCGGCAGTCGCTTCGGGGTGGGCATCACCGCACCGGCGTGGTCGAAGGCGGTGATGGGCGCCTTCCTGTGCCGGGGCTCGGGTGGGGATGGGCCGCAGATCGGGATGTTGCTCTGTGTGATGAGCGCGCCGGTCTGGGGGCCGGTGGCTCTGTTCAATCATGCGGAGGTGCTCGCCGACGTGGCCCGCTATCCGGGAGAAGCCCTGGTGCCGCGGCTCGGCTTCTCGTTCGGCACCGGATTCTGAGCCGCTCCCGCCGGCGCGCGTCAGACCTCACGGGCACGGCGGTGCCCGGCTCGTCCAGCGGCGACGCCGGACGCTTCGAGCGTCTGCAAACGTCTTGCCAGCGCGCGCAGAGCACGACGGCGGCGCGCGTGGGGAGCCGGCGGAGGTGCGGGAGGCTCGTTCGCCCCGCGGAAGCGCCAGCCCGGCGCCGCCAACGCGCGACGGCGAGGCGAGAATTGCCGCCCATTTCGTCGATGTTGGTCCTGATTCCACTGCGTCGGTCGTCCCTGCGCGGGAAGCACTGACAAAACCCGAGGGACATCGGTCCCCGCGTCTGGAACAGTCGTCATTCCGTACGTGGGGGCCGTCCCTCGGCTTTTTGCACCCCGATTTGCGGAAAAGCGACTGCTTCGTGCGCAGGGGAGACTGACTTTTGTGGGCGACGCGAGGACGTCGTGCAGGGGTCGTCGAACAGAGCTGAGGGACGACTGTCCCTGCGCAGGGGCGAGTCGCTTTTCCGCTGACGGAGGTCTCCGCGGTCCTGGGACCGTCGCTTTTCTGCTCGAACGAGTGTCCCTTGCGCAGGGACGGCGGTCCCTGCGAAATGATCGCTGATCCTTGCGCTGGATCGGTCGCGCAAGCGCGAGGGACAGTTACAAAAACCGGGGGACGGCTTGAAAATCGCGGGGACGGTCGGCGCTGCGCCGGAGTGACTTCACCTTGCCGAGGGATCACTCGACGCGAGTGACCCGACAGAAATGCGGGTCGCGCGAGCGGAGGCCGCGCCGGAGCTGCCCCGCGCGAGCCCTCGGCGTCGCCGAAGCGCGGGCTTTTGCCGCTCCCGGGGTGCTCGGGCAGTCTTGCGGGTCCGGGAGGTCCGGATCGGACATTTTGCCCGAGCACCCCGGGCCCGGCGAATGGGGCGCAGTGGGTGGGTGTGGGAGAAGCGCGGATCCCCTCTCGGTCTCACCGTGGTCGGCGCTCGTGGTCGAGCGCGACGAAGCTGTTCGAGCCGAACGGCAATGGGGCGACGTCGCGGGCGGGAGATGGCCGAAGACCGCAAGCTCCTCTTCAAGGATGGGCGTCAACACGCGCTGCGACGCGACCCGCGCGCAGGCGGCCGACCGCCCCCGTCGGCCGTTGCGCCGCGGCCGAGGACGTGGCTTCCTCGGCGGCCCATGACCTCGACGCCTTCCCCCTACGGCGTGCTCGGCGCGCTCGACGTCCCGCTCGGGCTCGGATTGCTTCGCCTCTCCACGGAGGGCCGCCCCTCCGAGGAGGACGCGATCGGCGTGGTGCGCTTCGCGCTCGATCAGGGCATCCGGCTGCTCGACACCGCCGACTCGTACGCGCTGAGCGACAGCGATCTCCACTACGGCGAGCGCCTCGTCCGCAAGGCACTCGACGCCTGGGGCGGCCCCCGCGCGGAGGTGCGCGTCATCACCAAAGCGGGCCTCGCCCGTCCCAAGGGCCGCTGGGCCCCGAACGGTCGCCGCGCGCACCTGCGCAAGATGGTGGAGGGGAGCCTGAGCGCCCTCGGCGTCGAGCAGATCTTCATGCTCCTCCTCCACGCCACCGACCCCAAGACCCCGCTCGAGGAGAGCCTCGCCGCCCTCGCCGAGCTGCAGAAGGAGGGCAAGGTCCTGCACCTCGGCCTCTGCAACACCAGCATCGCCGAGGTCCGCCAGGCCGAGCGCCATTTCCCGGTGCGCGCCATCCAGAACGAGCTGAGCGTCATCGACCGCGGCAGCGCCGTGGAGGGGCTGGTGGCGCTCGCCCGGCAGCTGGGCGTGCCCTTCCTCGCGCACCGGCCCCTGGGCGGCCACGCCAAGGTGGACAACCTCCTGAAGAACCGCGCCGTCAAGCCGATCGCGGCGCGCCACGGGGTGCCCCCGTACGACGCCGCCCTGGCCGCGCTGCTCGATCTCGGCCCGCCGGTGATCCCGCTCTTCGGCGCGACCCGACGCGAGAGCGTCGAGGCCTGCCTGCGCGCGCGCAGCCTCCGCTTCGACGCCAGGGACCGCGCCGAGCTCGAGAGCCGCATCACCTTCACGCCCACGGCCGAGGCGCTGGCCCTCACCGCGCCGCCGGTGACCCCCGCCGGCCTCCGCCCCCTCGCCGCCGGCGAGGGCCCCGGCGACGAGCCCGAGGTGGTGGTGGTGATGGGCGTGCAGGGGGCCGGCAAGTCGTCCGAGGTCGACCGCTACCTCGCCCGCGGCTACGCCCGCCTCAACCGCGACCAGCTCGGCGGCGATCTCGACGGCCTCGTCCCCCGGCTCGGCGCGCTGCTCGCGGCGGGTCAGCGGCGCGTCGTGCTCGACAACACCTACGCCACCCGCGTCTCGCGCTTCGCGGTGATCCGGATGGCGCACGCGCACGGCGTGCCCGTCCGCTGCCGCTTCCTGGCCACGCCCATCGACGAGGCCTACGCCAACGTGGTCATGCGCATCCTCGACCGCTACGGCAAGCTGCTCGGCCCGGAGGAGCTGAAGGAGCTCTCGAAGGACGATCCCAACCTCCCTCCCCCGCAGGCGATGGCGCGCTGGGCCGCGAGCTTCGAGGCGCCGCACGAGGACGAGGGCTTCGGGGTCGTCGAGGAGATCCCCTTCGTCCGGCGCGTCGATCCCCGCTTCACCGGCAAGGGCCTGCTCCTCGACGTCGACGGCACCCTGCGCCGGACCAAGAGCGGCGAGATCTTCCCGCGCACCGCCGACGACGTGGAGCTCCTGCCCGGCCGGCGCGAGGTGCTCCAGCGCTGGGTCGACGATGGGTACACGCTCTTCTTCGTGTCGAACCAGGGAGGCATCGCCTCGGGCGCCCTGACCAGGGAGGCGGCGGAGGCCGCCTTTGCGCGGACCATCGAGCTGCTCGGGTTGCCCGTGGCGGAGGTCGCCTTCTGCCCCCACCCCGCCTTCCCCGTCGGGTGCTTCTGCCGCAAGCCGCTGCCCGGGCTGGGGGTGTCGCTCGCGCACCGGCACGAGCTCGCGCGCGAAGGCCTGATCATGGTCGGCGACATGGACAGCGATCACGACTTCGCGCGCGCGCTGGGGGCGCGGTACGTGGACGCGGAGGCGTTCTTCGCGCCTTCGCCCCCGAGCTGAAAGCATCCTACCCTCCAAAGTGGACAAGCGTCTCGGCGGCTGCGGCTCGCGAGCCCGGGACGGCGGAGCGCCTCCCCACGCACGACGCTCACAGGACGAGGCGGTCCGGGTGCTGCAGGCAAGTGAAGCGTGGCCGGTCGTGGAGATGCCGAGAGGCGACTCGGCCAGCCCCGTGCTCCGCGGCCTGGCGGCTACAGAACGGCGAAGAAGCTCGAGCTTACGTCGTCACGCTGCCCGCCCCAACCGCGCGGACGGCGGGGGGGACGGCACCGCTCGCGCGCAAGGCGTCCACCTCCTGGCGCGTGAAGCCGAGCTCGGCGAGCAGCTCGTCGTCGTGCTCGCCGAGCTCCGGTGCGCGGCGCGCCTACACCTTCTGCACGCCGTGGAGGTGAACAGGACTGGTCAACGTCCGGGTGAGCCGATCACCGACGCCCTCGATGGGCACGAACACGTCGTTGTCCAGAACGTCTCCAGGATCCTGTCCATGTCTCGCTCCTGGTCCCGACCCGCCGCACCAGTGTCGGCGCCCGACCGTCGGCGCCGCCGCACCGATGAGCCGCCCCCCGTCGTGCCCAGCGCGCTACTTGCGGCTCACCATGGCGACCACCCCGCCGATGATCGCCACGACGGCGATCACCAGCACGACGCCGACCCCGAACCCGGCCTCGAAGATGCCTTTGATGGCCTGGCAGCCGTCGAGAGCGACCAGGCTCGTGATCATGACCAGCAGAAGTCCAGCGCGCGGCGTCGCGTATGGTGCTCGCAGATCAGTTCGGGGTGTCTCGCGCAGTTGCATGGCTCGGCTCCTTGGTGTTCCCGGGGGAAAGCACGGCGCGTGCCGGCCTCGTTCCGAGCCCGAGGCGGGGCTCCACCGCGAGCGGTGGCCGCCGCATGGCCAACTTCGGGCCTCGCTCCCGTGCGTGGCACGGGATAAATCAAGGGGGAAAGCGAACGGCCGACGAGCGCCCGGCGCGTGTACTAGGCTGCGCGCCAATGGGAAAGCTTACCAAGCCCTTGCTCGACGAGCTGCTCGACGCCGGATGCAACTCGTGCAACGCGACGCGGCTCATCTTCTCCACCTACGTGGACGCCCGCCTCCCCCTCCTCGCGGGTGAGCCGGTGGGCGCGCTCGGCTGGGCGTACGACGGCGAGGCCTTCCTCGACGGCGTGTACGAGGTCGCCTGCGGCTCGTGCAAGGAGATCGTCTTCTCGGACTCCGACTGCCCCCGGTGCCACGGACAGGGCGGTCTCGCCAGGGCGCTCGCGGCGACCAACACGTTCGAGGTGCTCACGGCGTGCCCCCGCTGCGGCGGGCAGGAGCTGCGCTACCAGGCCATGGTTCCCGCGCGCGTGGCCTGCGTCGGCAAGCGAACGGAGAAGGCGCGCTCCAGCGTGGAGCTGCTCGACCGCGGTTTCCACGGTGCAGGAGCCGAGTGCCGCGAGTGCGGTGTCGTGGCCGAGCTGCCCCACGACCAGTGCCCACTCTGCGACGCCAAGGGTCCCCTGCGCGCCCGGGCCTGAGGGCCTGAGCCCCGTCACGACTGCGAGCACCCTCGCATGAGAGGCGAGCGCGACCTCGCGAGCTCGCCTGTCGCCGTCGTGTGACACGCCGTCCGGCCACACTGTGGCAAATCGCGACGTGGAGGCTCGCGGTAGACGCCTGCAGTCTCCGCCGCGTTCTGGCCGCGATCCGCCGGCGCTGGGACGTGGCTCGCCCGATGCATGGGGCGCCGGCGGCCGAGGTGGAGGCGAGGTCCGAGCTCGCCGCCTCGTGCAGCCATATCCCCAGGTACGACTTCTTTGTCGAATTCCCCGACGACGGGCTCTCTGTTCCCTCCCTGGACGAACACCGTCCTGCGGCTGGTGCTCGCGCTGCTTGCCCTCGGGGTCGGCGCGGCGATCACCGGCCTAATGATCTACGTTCGCTCCCCCCTCTTCACCGGCGAGGGCGAGCCCATCGCGCAGCCGCTCCAGTTCGATCACCGGCACCATGTCGCCGACCTCGGGATCGACTGTCGCTTCTGCCACCTCACCGTCGAGACGGCCGCGAGCGCCGGATACCCACCCACCGAGGTCTGTATGGGCTGCCACGGCCAGATCTGGAACCAGAGCCCGCTGCTCGCCCCGGTGCGTGCCAGCTATTTCACCGGCGCCTCGCTCCCCTGGCGACGGGTGCACGAGCTACCCGATTTTGTCTACTTCAACCATTCGATCCACGTGAACAAGGGTGTCGGCTGCGTCACCTGTCATGGCCGGGTCGACGAGATGGCGGAGGTGCGGCAGAGCGCGCCGCTGACGATGGGCTGGTGCATCGACTGCCATCGTGACCCGACCGCGCGCCTGCGCCCCCGGGAACATGTCACCGATCTCGCGTGGACACCCGAGGATGCGACCGTCGTCGGCCGGGCGGTCGCACTGGCCCTCGACGTACACACCCGCACCACCTGCACCGCGTGCCACCGGTGAGCGCGCCGCCCACGCACTGGCGGAGCCCGGCCGAGAGGGCCGGCGCGCAGCCTCGCTCCGGCGAGTTTCCCCCGGGAGCCACCGAGATGGACGCCGCTTCGCGACGCGATCTCCTCAAGCTCCTCGGCGCCGCGGTCGGGATGGGGGCGCTCTCGGGCTGCACGCGCACCCCTCCTGCCGAGGTTCGACCGTATGCGCGCCAGCCGCCGGACGTGAAGCCGGGGCTGCCCCTCCATTACGCCACCACCATGACGCTGGGCGGCGCCGGCTGCGGGCTCCTCGTCACCAGCCGGGAGGGGCGCCCGGTCAAGATCGAAGGGAACCCCGAGCACCCGGCCAGCCTGGGCGCGGCGGGGATCTACGAGCAGGCCGCCATCTACCACCTCCTCGATCCGCAGCGCGCGCGGACCTTCACGCACCGCGGGCGCCCGTCCTCGTGGAGTGCGCTCGTCGCCGCGACGAGCCAGCCCGGCGCGTCCTTCCGCAAGGACGGCGGTGCGGGGCTGCACTTCCTCGTCGAGCCGAGCGGATCTCCGCTGCTCGCGTCGCTGCAGGCGCGCATCCTCGCCGCGCTCCCCAACGCCCGCTTTCACGCCTTCGACCCGCTGGCGCGTGACGCCGTCTACGAGGGCACCCGGATCGCGTTCGGCCGCCCGCTCGAGGCCCAGCTCGACCTCGACCGCGCCCGCACGATCGTCGCGCTCGACGCCGACTTCCTCTCCGAGGGCCCGTTCCGGCTGCGCTACCAGCGAAGGTTCGCCGATCACCGCGTCCCCGAGGGCCAGATGAACCGCCTCTATGTCGCGGAGAGCGCGCTCAGCGTCACCGGGGCGAGCGCCGATCACCGGCTCCGCGTCCGGTCGAGCGAGATCCCGGCGCTGGCGCTGGCGCTCCTCGCCGCCGTGGCGCCGGAGCACGCCTCCGCCGCGAGCGCGTTCGCATCGCATCCTTGGGTGCTCACCGCCGCCAAGGATCTGCGCTCCCGTGGCGCCGCCGCGCTGGTGATCGCCGGGCCGCGCCAGCCCCCGATCGTGCACGCCGTCGCGGCGGCGCTCAACGCCCTGCTGGAGAGCGCCGCCGTCGCCTATGCCCGCCCGGCGCTCGACGATGTCGTCACCGGGCCCGCCTCGCTCGTCGCGCTCGGTCGCGAGATCGAGGCCGGGCGGGTCGACACGCTCGTGGTCACCGCCTGGAACCCGGCCTACTCCGCGCCCGTCGACCTCGGCTTCGCCGATCTGCTCGCGCGGGTGCCCACCACGATCTACCACGGCCTCTTCGAGGACGAGACGGCACGGCGGGCCACCTGGTTCCTCCCGGCCGCGCACGAGCTCGAGTCGTGGGGCGACGCGCGCGCGCTCGACGGGACGGTGTCGCTCGGGCAGCCGCTCCTCGATCCGCTCTGGGGCGGGGTGAGCGCCGCCGAGGTGCTGGCCGCCTTCGCGGGGCTCGGCGAGCGGGGTCAGCTCCACCTGCTCCGCGACGCGTGGTCCGAGCGCACCCCGCGCCCCGACTTCGAGGCCTGGTGGGAGGCGACCGTGCAGCGCGGCGTCGTCGACGGCACGGCGTTTCCCGCCGAGCCCGTGGTCCTGGACTGGGCGACGCTCGGCGCGGCGCTCGCCGTAGCCCCCCTGCCGGGCGCTCCGGGCCTCGAGCTCAACTTTCGCCCCGACGCCAGGATCCTCGACGGCAGGTTCGCCGACTGCGCCTGGCTGCAAGAGCTCCCGGACCCGATCACCAAGCTCACCTGGTCGAACGCGCTCGAGATCGGCCCGGCGACCGCCGCGCGCCTGGCGCTCGCCGCCGAGGACCGCGTCGAGGTGAAGCTCGACGGGCGCGCGGTCGTCGCGGCCGTGCTCATCGTGCCCGGTCACGCCGACGACGCCGCCACGCTCGCGCTCGGCTACGGGCGCGAGGGCGCCGAATCGATCGCCCGCGGCCTCGGCACCGACGCCTACCGCCTGCGCCGGAGCGACGCGCCGTGGTTCGCCTCCGGCGCCACGGTGACCAGGCTCGCCGGCACGATCCCCCTCTCGCTCACCCAGGAGCACGGGTCGACCGAGGGGCGCCCGGTCGCCCTCGACGTCACCGCGATGGACGTCGCGCGCCGCCACCTGCCCATCGTCGACACGCAGAAGGGGCCGCAGCCCAGCATGTACGCCGCGGTACCGGAGGCCGGTTACCGCTGGGCGATGTCCATCGACACCAGCCGTTGCACGGGCTGCTCCGCCTGCATCCTGGCCTGCGAGTCGGAGAACAACACGCTCCCGGTGGGGGCCGAGCAGGTCCGCAAGGGCCGCGAGATGCAGTGGCTGCGGGTCGACCGCTACTACCAGGGCGAGCTCGAGGATCCCCGTGTCTCCATGCAGCCCCTCGCCTGCGTCCACTGCGAGGACGCCCCCTGCGAGGTGGTCTGTCCGGTCGGCGCCACCGTCCACTCGGACGAGGGCCTGAACGAGATGGTCTACAACCGCTGCGTCGGCACCCGCTACTGCTCGAACAACTGCCCTTACAAGGTCCGCCGCTTCAACTTCCTCGACTACCGGGCGCCCCTCGACGGCCCCGAGGAGATGGCCATGAACCCCGAGGTCACCGTGCGGGGCCGGGGAGTCATGGAGAAGTGCAGCTACTGCGTGCAGCGCATCGAGGCCACGCGCCTCGGCGCGGAGATCGAGGGGCGGTCCATCCGCGACGGCGAGGTGGTCACCGCCTGCCAGCAGGCGTGTCCGTCCCAGGCCATCGTCTTCGGCTCGCTCCACGATCCGTCGTCGCGCGTGTCCATCCTCCAGGCCGATCCCCGCGCCTACAGCCTCCTCCACGAGCTCGGCACCCGCCCGCGCACCATGCACCTGGCCCGCGTGCGCAACCCCCACCCGGAGCTCGGCTGAGTGGATAGCCCGCTCGATCCGTCGCTCCAGACCCCCTCGATCCTCGACGGCTCGCGGGACGACCGCGCCCTCACCGACTCGCTCATGGCGACGGTGTGGACCCGTCGCGGCCGCGGCTGGTGGGCGCTCTTCCTCGGCTGCGCCGCCCTGACCGGGCTCCTCCTCGTCGCCATCACGGTGACCCTCTCGGTCGGCATCGGATCGTGGGGCAACAACATCCCCGTCGCGTGGGCCTTCGGCATCACCAACTTCGTCTGGTGGATCGGCATCGGCCACGCCGGCACGCTCATCTCCGCCATCCTTCTGCTCTTCCAGCAGGAGTGGCGCACTTCCATCAACCGCTTCGCGGAGGCGATGACGCTCTTCGCGGTGGTGTGTGCCGGGCTCTTTCCCATCCTCCACATGGGGCGCCCCTGGTACGCGTTCTGGCTCTTCCCTTACCCCGCGACCACCGGTCTGTGGCCGCAGTTTCGCAGCCCGCTCACCTGGGACGTGTTCGCCGTCTCCACCTACCTCACCGTCTCGTTCCTCTTCTGGTACCTCGGCCTGATCCCCGATCTCGCCACCCTCCGGGACGCCTCCCCCACCCGGCGGCGGCGCATCGTCTATGGCATCTTCGCGCTGGGGTGGCGCGGCTCGGGGCGGCAGTGGAGGGACCATCGCGCTGCCTATCTGCTCCTCGCCGGCCTGGCCACGCCGCTGGTGATCTCGGTGCACACCATCGTGAGCTGGGACTTCGCGGTGGCCATCCTGCCCGGCTGGCACAGCACCGTCTTCCCGCCGTACTTCGTGGCCGGCGCGGTGTTCTCCGGCTTCGCCATGGTGCTGACCTTGATCATCCCGGCGCGGCGCGTGCTCGGCCTCGAGCACGTCATCACGCGCGGTCACCTCGAGGCCATGACCAAGGTCGTGCTCGCGACGGGGTGGATGGTCACCTATGGCTACCTCATCGAGTCCTTCATGGCCTGGTACGCCGGCAACCCCTTCGAGCTGGGGGCGCTGGCCAACCGGGCCCTCGGCCCCTACGCCCCGTTCTTCTGGCTGCTCATCGTCTGCAACTGCTTGGTCCCACAGACCTTCTGGTCGAGGCGGCTGCGCACCAACCTCGCCTGGGTCTGGGTCGCGTCGGTGCTGATCAACGTGGGCATGTGGCTGGAGCGCTTCGTCATCATCGTGACCTCGCTGCACCGGGACTTCCTCCCGTCGAGCTGGCGCATGTACAGCCCGACCTGGGTCGACTTCTCCCTCTTCGCCGGCACCATCGGCCTCTTCGGGTGCGGATTTCTGCTCTTCCTGCGCTTCCTCCCGGCGGTCTCGGCCACCGAGGTCAAGGAGCTCGCCCACGAGCTCGACGAGGTGGGCCGATGACGCGCGCCTGGGTCATGGGCAGCTTCCTCACGCCGCACGCCGTGGTCGCCGCCGCACGCGAGCTGCGGCGGCGAGGCTACGCCGACCTCGACACCTACTCGCCCTTCCCGCTGGAGGAGACGACCGAGGCGCTGGGCCTCGGCCCCTCGCGCATGCCGCTCTTCGTGGCGATCGGCGGCTTCAGCGGGGCCGCGTGTGGCTACCTCCTCCAGTGGTACTGCGACGCCGTGAGCTTCCCGCTCAACATCGGCGGCCGGCCCCTGCACTCGGCGCCTTCGTTCATTCCCATCACCTTCGAGCTCACCATCCTCTTCGGCGCCTTCGGCGCGTTCTTTGGCCTCCTCGCGCTGCTGCGGCTGCCGCGCCTCCACCACCCGGTCTTCGACGCGCCCGGGTTCGTCCGGGCCACCGTCGATCGCTACTGGATCTCCGCCGTCACCACCGACGCGGCGAGGCGCGCCGAGATCGAGGGGGCGCTGGCCTCCCTCGGCGCCGGCGAGGTCACCGTGGTCGAGGAGGCCGGCACATGAGAACGCTCGCCGCGCTCGCCGCGCTCGCCGCGCTCGCCGCGCTCGCCGCCGCCGGCTGCCATCCGGCGGACATCGATCCGCTCGACCGCCAGCCCAAGCTCAAGCCGTATGCCGGGAGCGACCTCTCTCGCGACGGCCGGGCCATGCGCGCACCTCCGATCGGCGCCGTCCCGCGCGAGCGCGAGCTCGCCGGGGACCGCCCCCCGGTGACCCGAGCCCTGCTCTCGCTGGGTCGCGCCCGCTTCGACGTGGTCTGCGCGCCCTGCCACGGGCTCGCCGGCGACGGGGACAGCCTCGTCGCGGGCAAGATGGGCCTGCGTCCGCCGCCGTCCCTCCACGAAGCCCGGATCCGCGCGCTCGAGGACGACGCCATCGACGGCGTCATCCGCGACGGCTACGGCCTGATGCCGCGCCTCTCGATGCACCTCGAGCCGCGCGAGCGCTGGGCTGTCGTCGCCTACGTGCGCGCGCTCCAGCAGAGCCAGGCCCTGCCGCTCGCCGACGCTCCCGCCAGGGTGCGCGCGGAGCTCGAGGGGATGCCATGACGACACCGCGTCCCGTCTTCCAGGCACGCCCGGCCCTCGTCGGCATTCCGCTCGGCGTCGCGGTGCTCGGCCTCGGCCTCACCGCGCTGCGCGGCGTCGGCAATGCGCAGCTCGCCCTCTTTGCCTACCTCGTGGCGTTCGCCTACTGGCTCGGCCTCGCGCTCGGGGCGCTCGCCCTGCTCATGGCGTTCCACGCGGCCAAGGCGCGCTGGATGGTGGTGGTGCGTCGCCCGCTCGAGGCCCTCGCGGGCGCCCTCGTGGCGTTCCCCCTCCTGTTCCTCCCCATCGCGCTGGGGATGCGCACGCTGTTCCCCTGGGCCGGCGCCACCGAAGGCCTGGGCGCCGAGGCGCTGCGGCTGCTCCACCATCGCGCGCCCTACCTCAACCCGACCTTCTTCCTGGTCCGTGCAGCGGTTTACTTCACGGTCTGGATCGCCTTCGCGGGCCTGTTCTGGCGCTGGTCGACGCGTCAGGACGAGAGCGGCGCGCCCGAGCTCACCGTGAAGGCGTGGAAGCTCGGCGCCGGAGGGCTCCCCGCGCTCGGTCTCACGCTCACCTTCGCTGCCATCGACTGGCTCATGTCGCTCGGGGCGGAGTGGTACTCGACGATCTGGGGTGTCTACTACTTCGCCGGCAGCTTCGTCGGAGCCATCGCGCTGCTCATCCTCGCGACCGCGGCGCTCGCCCGCACACCGGCGCTCCACGACGCGGTCCGCCTCCCGCACTGGCTCAGCCTCGGCAAGCTCCTCCTCGCGTTCACCTGCTTCTGGGCGTACATCGCCTTCTCGCAGTACATGCTCACCTGGATCGGGAACCTCCCCGACACCATCCCGTGGATGCTGCTGCGCCAGGATCATGCCTGGCGCTGGGTGGGGGGGGCCCTCCTGGTTGGCAACTTCGTGGTGCCCTTCCTGCTCCTCCTCTCGCGCCCGCGGAAGATGGACCCGCGGCGGCTCGCGCCCGTCGCCGCCTGGATCCTCGCCGTCCACTACCTCGATCTCTACTGGCTGGTGATGCCGCAGGTGCGGCCCGACTCGATCGTCCCCGACTGGAGCAACCTCACCGCCTTCGTCGGCGTGGGCGGCGTGGCCGTGGCGACCGCCGTCGCGCTCCTGCGCGGCCGGCACGCGCTGCCGGTGAGGGATCCCTTCCTCGCCGACTCGCTCGCGTATGCGAGGATCCGATGACCGAGAAGAAGTTCCTCCAGGAGCCCGACCGCGTCCCGGCGCGACGGATCGCGACGCTCGGCCTCGCCGGCTTGCTCGTCTTCGGGGTGGGCGCGCTCGGGTCGACGGCGGTCCAGCGCAGCGCCACGGGCAGCGTCCGCAGCGACACGGCCCCGCGCCCCGAGCTCGCCGGCCAGCGCGAGGTGGCGATGGTCTACCAGCCGCGCTTCGACAGGAGCCTCGCCGCGGTTCACGACGACGAGGCGCGGCGCCGGCTCTCCAGCGCCGCCTGGGTGGACCGCGACGCGGGCGTGGTGCGCATCCCCATCGAAGAGGCCATGGAGATCATGGCTCACCGGGCGGAGCCGTGAGGCGCACTCTCTCCCTCGCCGCGCTCGTGGTCATGCTCGTCGGGGCCCGGTCCGCCCGTGCCGAGGCGCCGGCCGCCGTCCCCGGCGGGCAGGTCGATATCGTCGAGCAGCTCGGTGAGCAGGTCCCGCGCTCGCTCCCCTTCGTCGACAGCGCCGGACACGCGGTGCACCTCGGCGACTATCTCGCCGGGCGCCCCGTCGTCCTCGCGCTGGTCTACCACCGCTGCCTCGGCCTCTGCAGCTTGCTCCTCGCCGGCCTCACGCGCTCGATGCTCGCCCTCGACTGGCGGGTCGGCCGCGAGTTCGACGTGGTCACCGTGAGCATCGATCCCGACGAGACGCCGGCGCTCGCGGCCACCTCGCGTGCCGGGTACCTCCAGGCCCTCGGCGCCGCCTCCCCGGACACGCGCTGGGCCTTCCTCACCGGGCCGGCGGCATCGATCGACGCGCTCGCCGGGGCGGTCGGCTTCCGCTTCCAGTACCTCGAGGGCCAGCGCCAGTTCGCGCACGCGGCGGCGCTCTTCGTGCTCACGCCCGACGGCCGCGTCTCGCGCTATCTCTACGGCGTCGAGCCGCCGCCGCGCCAGCTGAAGGCGGCCCTCTTCGAGGCGTCGGGGGGGCGCGTCGGCACCTCGTTCGATCGGGTCATCCTGCGCTGCTTCGCCTGGGATCCGGTCTCCCGTCGGTACCAGCTCTTCCTCACCCGGTATTTCCGGGGGGTCGGCCTTTTGATCCTCGCCGCGGTCGGCACCATGCTCGCCCTGCTCTTCCGGCACGAGCGCCGGCGGAGGCCCACGTGAACGAGCTCCTGCGCCGCATTCTCTTCCTCCCGCCGCAGGCCTCGGCGGCGTCGGTGGGCATCGATCACCTGCACTTCTTCGTCATCCTCACGACCATCCTGGTCTCGTCGGTGGCCGGGGTGGTCGCCGTCTACTTCATGGCGCGCTACCGCCGCCGGCGCCGCGATCAGCCCACCCCGCACCTGGAGGCTCCGCGCTGGCTCGAGGCGACGTTCGTGATCGTCCCGCTCTCGTTCTTCCTCCTCTGGTTCCGGATCGGTTTCGGCCAGTTCGTGGAGATGACCTCACCGCCCGCCGACGCGATGGACGTCTACGTGACCGGCAAGCAGTGGATGTGGAAGTTCGCCTATCCCGACGGCCCCAGCGGGCTCGAGGTGCTGCGCGTGCCCGAGGGCCGCCCGGTGCGCCTCCTCCTCACCTCGCGCGACGTCATCCACGGCTTCTTCGTGCCCGCCTTCCGCCTCAAGCAGGACGCGCTCCCCGGCCGCTACACCCAGACCTGGTTCGTCGCGACCAAGCCGGGCACCTATCCGGTCTACTGCTCGCAGTACTGCGGCACCAGCCACTCCAGGATGCGAGCCGCCATCGAGGTCATGGCAGCGGGCGACTTCGATCGCTGGCGCGAGGAGGAGAAGCGCGGGCGCGCCCTCCAGCGTGACACCGCCCTCGGCGCCGCCGACGATCAGCCCCGCGCCTCGGACATGGTCGCCCTGGGACGCCGTCTGGCCGAGAGCGAGGGCTGCCTGAAGTGCCACAGCGTCGACGGCTCACCGCACATCGGGCCCACCTGGCTGGACCTCTACCGCAGGACCACCACCCTCGCCGACGGCACCACCGTGCTCGCCGACGAGGCTTATCTGACCGAGTCCATGATGGACCCGCGGGCCAAGCAGGTGAGGGGCTTCCCCCTCACCATGCCCTCCTACGCGGGCAAGCTCGGCGCACCCGAGACCGCCGCGCTCGTCGAGTACATCAAATCGCTGCGCGCGAGCGTCGTCCCCGCACCCGCCGGAGGGCCTGTCTATGAGCAAACCGGCGGACCTTGACCGCGAGCCCGCCCGGGCGAGCTACCTCACCGACGGGACGACCGTGCGGTCGTGGCTCGACACCCGCGATCACAAGCGGGTGGGGCTGATGTTCCTGGTGGCCGTCCTCGGCGCGCTCTTCCTGGGCGGCATGTTCGCCATGGTGCTGCGCCTCTCGCTGCTCACCCCGGAGGGCAGCTTCGTCGGGCCCACCGCGTACAACCGGCTCTTCACGCTCCACGGGATCGTGATGATCTTCCTCTTCCTGGTCCCCGCCATCCCCAGCGCCTTCGGCAACTTCATGGTGCCCCTGATGATCGGCGCCAGGGACGTGGCCTTTCCCCGCCTCAACCTGCTCGGGCTGTATCTCTACCTGATCGGGGCCGTCCTCGTCCTCGGGGCCATGATCGAGGGCGGCACCGACACCGGCTGGACCTTCTACGCCCCTTACAGCACCTCGACGCCGTCCGCGGTGGTGCCGGTCCTGCTCGGCATCTTCGTGGTGGGGTGCTCGAGCATCGTCTCCGGCATCAACTTCATCGTCACCATCCACACGATGCGCGCGCCCGGGCTGACCTGGATGCGGCTGCCGCTCTTCGTCTGGTCGATCTACGGCGCCAGCATCATCCAGGTGATCGCCACCCCGGTGCTCGGGCTCACCGTCCTCCTGGTGGCGGTGGACCACGCGTTCCACGTCGGCCTCTTCGACCCCGCGGTGGGCGGCGATCCGCTGCTCATGCAGCACCTCTTCTGGTTCTACTCGCACCCCGCCGTGTACATCACCATCCTGCCGGCGATGGGCGTGGTGAGCGAGGTGGTGAGCGGCCTCTCGCGCAAGAACTCGTTCGGCTACAAGCCCATCGTCTACTCCACGCTGGGGATCGCCTTCGTGGGGTTCTTCACCTGGGGGCACCACCTGTTCGTCTCGGGGCAGTCGACCTTCGACGCCGGGTTCTTCGGCGTCGCGTCCATGCTGGTGGGCGTCTTCACCGCCATCAAGGTCTTCACCTGGATCGGCACCATGTACCGCGGCGCCATCGCCTTCACGACCCCGTATGCCTACGTCTGTGGCTTCATCTTCTTCCTGGTCTTCGGTGGCATGACGGGCATCGCCCTCGCCACCGTCTCGCTCGACGCCCACTGGCACGACACCTACTTCATCGTGGCTCATTTCCACTTCGTCATGGTGGGGGCCGCGCTCATGGCCTTCCTCGCCGCGCTGCACTACTGGTTCCCCAAGATGTTCGGGCGGGCCTACCCCGAGGGCTGGGGCCTGGTCTCCACGGTGCTGATCATCCTCGGCTTCAACGCCACCTTCATCCCCCAGTTCCTCCTCGGCAACGCGGGGATGCCGCGCCGGTACTACAGCTATCCGGCCGAGCTCCAGGCCCTCAACGTGGCCTCGACCGCGGGGGCGACGCTGCTCGGGATTGGCTTCCTGATCATCTTCGTCTACCTCGTCGTCTCCCTGCGCCACGGCGAGCGGGTCCCGCAGAACCCCTGGGAGTCGCGCGGGTTCGAGTGGTACACGGCCTCGCCGCCCCTGAAGGAGAACTTCGAGCACCTGCCCACGTTCTCGCACGCGCCGCACGACTACCAGGAGGGCCACCCCCATGGCCGGTGACGCGCGCCTCGCCCACCACTTCAGCAGCCTGTCCGTGCAGGCCCACGCCGCGCGGCTCGGCATGTGGCTGTTCCTCGGGACCGAGGTGCTCCTCTTCGGCGGTCTCTTCGTCGGCTATGCGATGTACCGCACGGTGTACCGGGCCGCCTTCGTGGCGTGCAGCCACCACCTCGACCGCGCGCTCGGAACCGTGGACACGCTGGTGCTCATCACCTCCAGCTTCACCATGGCCCTCGGGCTCCACCTGGCCCGCGGAGGGCGCGCGCGCCAGGCGACGGCCGCGCTGGGCGCCACGCTCGCGCTCGGGCTCGCCTTCCTGGCCGTCCACGGCCACGAGTACGCGGGCGACATCGCCGCCGGCGCGCTCCCCGGCCGCCTCTACCGTGCCGGCGTCGAGCTGCCGGGGGCCGGCATCTTCTACACGCTCTATTACTTCATGACGGGCCTGCACTCGCTCCACGTCGTGTTCGGCCTGGTGCTCCTCGGCTGGCTCACCCGCCGCACCGCCCGCGGGGACTTCGGGGCCGGCTGGGACACGCCGCTGGAGCTCGGCGGGCTCTACTGGCACCTCATCGATCTGGTCTGGATCTTCCTCTACCCGCTCCTCTACCTGATCTGACGAGGCACGCATGGTCACCACCGAAGCGGTCGACGAGGCGGGCGCGCCCCCGAGCGCAGCCCGCTACCTCGCGTGCTGGATCGCGCTCGTGCTCCTCACGGGGCTGACGTTCGCGCTCTCGACCGTCGATCTGGGCGGGTGGTCCTTGGCGCTGGCGCTGGCCATCGCGGTGGCCAAGGGGTCGGTCGTCGCCCTCTTCTTCATGCACCTCTGGGATCACGTGGGCGCGGTCCGCCTCGTGCTCGTGACCGCCGTCCTGTTCGTCGTGGTCCTCTCGTCCCTGGTCGTCGCCGACGTGCTCACGCGGTTCCCGCTCGCGCTTCCGCCGCGCTGAGGGGCTCCGCGGGCGTGGCGGCCGAGCTGCCGGAGGACCGATTCGGCCAGGCGCGCGAAGCTGAGCTCGCAGAGGCAAGCCAGGTCGGAGCCGCGCATGTAGTCCGGGTTGACGCGGAGGAAGAAGTCGACGTCGGGATCGCCTCGGTCCCAGCGGCTCGGGTGCTGGTCCCTGTCCGAGACGCCGAAGTCGTCGCGGAGGCGCAGGCAGCTGGAGACCTCCTCGATGCGCGACGCGCCGAGCGAGGCCAGCGCCTCATCGAGGATGGCGCGCGCCGGGGCCGGCATCGGGCAATCGGGCCGCGGCCAGAAGGTGACGAAATTGCGCGCCATCTGCAGGTACGCCGAGGGGCTCGCGCTCAGCGACAGCCAGTAGAGCGGCGTGAGCGGAGCGCGGGCGCGCTCGAGGAGGTAGCTGCGCATGCCCATCCCGGGGATGAGCCCGGCGCGGCGGTGCTCCGGCGCGACCGCGACCATGGCGGTGTAGATCACCGTGGCCGCGTCGCCGCCCGAGGCAACCCGGATTCGCCGCACCGCGGTGGTCCCCACCAGCTCCCCGGCGCCGTCGTGGCAGAGCCACACGTAGTCGGCGCGGTCGAGCACCTCGTCGAGCTTTCGCCGCGGATACGCGATGAAGCGCGTCACGAACCGGGCGATGTCGTCGCGATCGTCGGGGGTCAGGGTCGCCGGGAGACGGCGGGAGATGGAGACCGTGAGAGCAGAGGGCATGACCTGGATCCAGGGGGCGAGGGTGGAAGAGTGAGAGTCAGTCCGCGGTGAGGAGCACGCACCGGCCCGGGCCCGAGTGGAGGAGTCGCGCCTGACACCCGAGTCGGTGATCGTCGGTGTCGGCGAGCAGAGAGAGGAGGTCTCGCTCCGCGACCCCCGGCGGCGTCAGGTGCTCTGCGCCCTCGCGCACCCGGACGAGGCAGGTGCCGCAGGAGGCCGAGCGGCACGAGGACTCGATCGCCACCTTGCCCTGCTCGGCGAGGTCGAGCAGCGCCAGGCCTCCCGCCGGGAACGCCTCCGGCCGGAGCTCCAGGCACACGTCGTCGACGAGGAGCCGCACGCTCACGCCTCGCCCAGCATCGCCTGATACACCTGGTAGCAGGGCTCGAAGGGGAGATCGTCGTCGGGCCCCGATCCGTTGGCGAGGATGGCGACGCGGATCCGGTCGAGCACCGCCTGGTTCTCCGGCCGGAGCTGGTCCAGGGCGTAGTCCCGAGGCTCGATCCCCAGAGAGGACTCCAGCTTGCGGAACTGCGACGCTGCCCATCGAAAGGACTCCCGGCGTCGGGAAGGACCGAGATCGACGAACGAGCAGTGGCTCGCGTAGGCGGCGACGATCTCCTCGCGAGAGAGATCGAGCGCGGGGAGCGCCCCGGTCTCGACCGCGAAGAGCAGGGACTCGAGCCCGGTGCGGACGAGGTGGCCGCCGATCGCCAGGGCGCGGATGTGGAGCGAGAGGTAGAGCGTGATGATCGCGCGGACCAGCTCCCGTTCCGTCGGATCCGCGATGCTCGTGAAGAGCTGCCGGCCATACGCCCAGGAAGAGGTGAAGTGACGGGCCTCGTCGTCGTGGTGGGCCTGGTTGATGGCCCGCAGGGGCTCGCTGTAGGTGAGGTCGGTGCGCCGCGGGTCGAAGCAGAAGCCCTCGACCATCTTCAGGAAGACGTTGGCCACGAAGCGGAGGGTGAAGTAGAGCGAGGGCACCGCCCGAGGGCTCTGGAGGATCGGATCGAGCGTCTTGAAGGTGAAGTCGCGGAAGCGGTTCTTGCGCGTGAGCTCCGCCGCCGAGAGCCCCGCGCCGAGGAGCTTGCGCGCGAGCAGCTCGAACCCGTAGATGTGGTCGTACTCGTCGAGCGTCTCGCGGTGCTGGACCCAGTACTCCTCGGTGAAGAGCCCGAACGCCCGGATGGCGCAGTGGGTGTTCCAGGTCAGCGTGATCATCTCGTTCTGGGCGACGTTCTGCTTCTCCATCGCGAAGAGGATCCGCGTCAGCCGCGCCTGCTGCTCGAGGGGGAGCGCGTGGACGCGCGCGCCCACCGCCGCCGGGTAGACAGGGAATGCGGGGTCGCACCCGAACCCCTCGTCCGTGGTGGCGTCATAGGCAATGACGCGGGTCGAGAGGCGGCACTCGTCGGTCCGCTGGAGGGCGCGCTCGTAGAGGTGCTGCTGCATCCGGATGACCGAGCCGAAGTCCAGCTTGTCCAGGCGGCTCACCGGGGTGCTCTTTCGTTCGAGTGATTCAATCATGCTGGCCTCTGGAGCAAGCCTCGGGCCACCGTCCGATTCAGGCGCCGCAAGCACGAGCCGCGTGGGGGGCGCGCCGCCCGGCGCCCCGGCGTCGTTCAACTGGACGAAGGTCGTCGTCCAGATGGGCGGGCGCCCTCGTTCAGCTGGACAGGGAGGGATGGGCGAGGCGCCCCGGTCGCCCCCGGTCAGGGGGCTCACCGGGGCGCGGAACGCGCTCGGCTCGGTCCGGCCTCACGACGGGATCTCCTGCGCGGCGACGCGACGTAGGATGGAGGCTGGCATGAAACCTTCGTCCTCCCCCACCTTGCGCGACGAAGCGCGATCCGCGAGCGGGCTCGATCTCTCCGCCGCCACGCCCTCGCTCCCCATCGCGCTCGGCCGCTACGAGGTGACCGGCCTGCTCGGCGAGGGCGGGATGGGCAAGGTCTACGACGCGGTCGAGAGAGCGCACGGCATCCGGGTCGCCCTGAAGACGCTCAGCCGCATGGCCCCGGCCAGCCTGGTCCGGTTCAAGTCCGAGTTTCGCTCGGTGGCGGGCATCTCCCACCCCAACCTGGTGCCGCTCTACGAGCTCGGTTGCCACGAGGATCTGTGGTTTTTCACCATGGAGCACGTCGACGGCTCGGACTTCCTCACCGGGGTGCGCGGTCCCCGTGACGCCGAGGCGCTCCACGACACCGAGACGGCGTCCCGGCAGACCACGCTGACCTCGCCCGTCGCCCCCGTCTCCGGCCCCCAGCCCGCGCCCTGGCGCGGGCGCCATCGCTTCCGGGAGGCGGATCCGGCGCTGCCCCCGTCCCTGCCGCGCTTGCGCGACGCCCTCGTCCAGCTCGCGCGCGGCGTCCACGCGCTCCACGAGGCGGGGCTCGTCCACCTCGACCTCAAGCCGAGCAACGTGCTCGTGGACCGCGCGGGCAGGGTCGTCGTCCTCGACTTCGGGCTGGCCCAGGCGATCCCCGGCTCGCTCCTGGAGGCACAGCCGGAGGGCCCTCGCGAGCGCATCGTCCGGGGGACGCCGCTGTGGATGGCGCCCGAGCAGTTCCTCGGCGAGAGGGTGGGCGAGGCCACCGACTGGTATGCCGTGGGCCTCCTGCTCCACGAGGCGCTGACCGGGCTGCCGGCGTTCCCGCCGGCGACGCTGAGCGCCACCTTCTATGCGCGGCAGCACACCGTGCCGCCCCCCCCGGCCGAGATCCTGGCGGGGGTGCCCTCGGACCTGAGCGCGCTCTGCGCCGCCCTGCTCAGACCCAACCCGGAGGACCGGCCGGACGGCGCCGCCGTGCTCGAGCTGCTGCAGAGGGCCTCGGTGGGTTCGGGCGCGGAGGTCGCCCAGACCCCCGGGTGGGCGCGCCTCGCCACCCCGCCGGCGCGATCCGACTTCATCGGGCGCGAGGCGGAGAGGGATCGGCTGCGCCAGGCGTTCCGCCGGTCGCGCGCGCACGGCGCGGTGGTGGTCCACGTGACGGGTCCGTCGGGCGTGGGAAAGAGCGCTCTGCTCCGCACCTTCGTGGACGAGGTCCGCGACGAGGGCGCCCTCGTCCTCACCGGCCGCTGCTACGAGCGCGAGACCGTCCCCTACAAGGCCTTCGATGGCATCGTCGACGATCTCGCGGCGCGGCTGGCGACGCGCCGGCAGGAGGCCATCGTCCCGGATCTGCCGAGCCGGATCGTCGCCCTCGGGCGGGTCTTCCCGGTGCTCGCCACGGTGCCCGCGATCGCCGCCCGCCTCGATGCCGCCATCGAGGAGTCCGTCTCGGGCTCGGTCGTCGACCTGCGCCGCCGCGCGGTCCAGGCCCTGTGCGACCTCTTCGAGAAGCTCGCCGCCCGGCAGCCCCTGGTCCTCCAGATCGACGATCTCCACTGGGCCGACGCGGACAGCATCGACCTGCTGGTGCGCATCCTCGACGCCGCCGCGCCCGGGGTGCTCGTCGCCGCCTCGTTCCGCCGCGAGGAGGCCTCGGCCAACCCCGCGCTCGCGCCCTACCATGCGCTCACGCGCGCCGCCGGGGGTCGCGTCGCCGACGGGCTCACGACCATCGACCTCACCGCGCTGCCCCTGGCCGCCGCCCAGGCCCTGGCGAGCGCCACGCTGGAGGCCCTCGAGATGCCGCCCGACAGCCTGGCGAATGCGATCGCGCTCGAGTCGGGGGGCATCCCGTTCTTCGTCGAGGAGCTGGCCCACTTCGCGGCGCGGCACGGCGATCGGAGCGCCGGCGGGCGTGCCCGCATCGACGGGGTCACGCTCGAGACCGTCCTCGCCCGCCGCGTCCAGGAGCTGCCCGACGCGGAGCGAGCCCTCGTGGAGGCGCTCTCGGTGGCCAACAGCCCCATCCCGCTCTCGGTGTGGTTCTCGGTGGCGGGCGTCGACCCCGGGGCGCTGCGCGCGCTCTGGGCGCTGCGCGCGAGCCACTTCGTGCGGAGCACGGGGGCGAGCGCGGACGACCGGATCGAGCTTCACCACGACCGGATGCGCGAGTCGGTCCTCAGCTACATGCCGCGCGAGCAGATCCTCGACTACCACCTGCGGCTCGGCCGCGCCCTCGCGGTCCGCCACGCGGAGGAGGCGGGCCCGTGGCTGTTCGACGCCGTCCGGCACCTCGGCGAAGCGGCCTCGCGGATCGAGGGACCCGAGCGGATCGAGACGGCTCACCTCCACCTCCTCGCCGGGCGCCGGGCCCGCGAGGCCGCGGCGTTCCCGCTCGCCTTCGACTGCTTCCGGGCGGGGATCCGGCTCCTCGACGAGGGCGCCTGGGAGGCGCACTACGAGCTCGCGCTCGCGCTCCACGGCGGCGCCGCCGAGGCGGCCTACCTGAGCGCCGCCCGGGAGGCCGTGGACGCGCACGTCGCCGCCGTCCTCACGCACGGGCGCACCATCCTCGATCAGCTCGTCGCCCGCGAGGTCCAGATCGACGCTTGCATCGCCCGCCGCGACTACGCGGGCGCCGTCGACGCCGATCTCGCGGCGCTGCGCCTGCTCGACGTCGACCTGCCTTCGAGCCCCGGCGCGGCGGAGATCGGGGCCGCGGTCCAGGCCGCGACCGAGAGCCTGGAGCGCGTCGGGCTGGAGGGACTCCTCGCGCTGCCGATGGCCGGAGACCCGAGGGTGGTGGCCGCGATGCGGCTGATGAGCCGGATCAGCTCGGCCACCTACTTCGCCCGGCCGGCGCTCTTCCCGGTGCTCGCCTGCCGGCTGGTGGCGACCTCGGTCGAGCATGGGCTCTGTCCCGCCACCGCCTACGCGCTCTCCGTCTACGGCGTCGTGCTCAACTCGCTGGGGATGCTGCCGCAAGCGCACGCCTGGGGGCGGGCCGCGCTCGAGCTCGTGGAGCGGATCCCCGATCGGACCCACGAGGCGCGGACCCTCCACGTGGTGAACGATCTCGTCTGCGTGTTCACCGTCCCCCTCGCGAGCACGCTGGACAGCCTGCGCGCCGCCGTCGACATCGGCAAGGAGAGCGGGGATCTCGAGTACGCGGGCTATGCGGCGCACGCCTGGGTCCACAACTCGTTCTACGCCGGCCGCGAGCTGTCGGCGCTCCACGACGCGGCGGTCGTCCTCGGGGAGTCCATGCGCGGCTACGGCGAGCTCAACGCGCTGCACGTGCACCAGCCCTTCGAGCAGGCGCTCCGCTGCTTCCTCGGCGCGACGCCCGATCCGGCGGCCCTCGACGACGAGCACTTCACCGAGGAGGCGGCGCTCGCCAGTGCGCGGGCGGACGGCTCGCGCAGCGCCCAGTGCCTCGTGCACCTCCTGGTGGGCATGGTGCGCTACCACTTCGGCGCGAAGGCCGCCGCGAGCCACCACCTGGAAGCTGCCCGCCCGTTCCTCGACGGCGTCGCCTCGAGCTGGCACGTGCCGGTATTCCACCAGTACGCGGCCATCGCCGTGTGGGCGCTCCCCGCCGCAGAGCGCTCGCCGCTGGAGGCGCGCGCCGAGGAGAGCCTCGCCGCGCTCCGCGCCTTCGCCGAGCACGGCCCCGAGAACTTCGCGCACAAGGTCGCCCTCCTCGAGGCGGAGAGGGCTCGCGCCGGCGGCGATCCGGCCGCCGCGGCAAGGGCGTTCGAGCGCGCGGCCGGAGGCGCCTCGGCCGGCGGCTTCCACCACGACGAGGGCCTCGCGCACGAGCTCCTCGCCCGCCTCCTGCGGGAGCAGGGGGCCGCCGCGGAGGCGGAGCGACGCACGGACGCGGCCCGCGAGGCCTATGCTCGGTGGGGGGCGCGCGCGAAGGTCAGGCAGCTGGGAGCCGCCGCCGGGGGCTGAGCGGCGCCTTGCGTCGTGAGCGCTGCGCCGTGCGTCGTACGCGTTGCGCTGGGCGTCGTCAGGGGTGCGCTTTGATTCGTCAGGGGTGCGCCTTGATTCGTCAGGGGTGCGCTTCGCCTCGTCCGCGCTGCGCTTTGCCTGGAAAGCGCCACGCCTCGCCTCGCCCTCAGATGTGGATGCTCGCCGGGATGCTCGACGGCAACAGGAACGGGTAGGGCAGGAAGCGATCCCGATCCCGGGCGGCGATGACGCCCTCCGCCTCCTTCAGGTCCGCGTTGAACCGGGCGATCAGCGGGTGCACTCCCGGATCGTGGAAGTGCAGAGGCGGGTACTCGCCGAGCCGGTTCATCCGCAGCGAGGAGAGCTGGTAGACGGTCGACTGCTGGAGCATGGCCATGTTGTACGGCGGCAGGATCGACAGCAGCGTCGCCTCGTCGGCGGTGACCCCTGGCACCGGCCACTCGGCCCAGAAGGCCCCGAGCATGTTGGGGAGCACGCCCATGTACGGGTACTGAGGGAAGTTCACCGCCGCGTGCTGGGCGCTGCCGGTCCAGACGATGATGGCCACGAGCTCGGCGAGGGCGGCGACGGTCTCGAGGGGACCTACCCCCTTCAGCCGGCCGCCTTGCGGCGAGCCCATCTCGCGGGCCCAGCCGGCGAGCTCCGCGTCGGCGACGACCGCCGCGTCGGAGGGGTAGTAGCGGCGCACGTAGGCCTCCACGAAGCGGCGGAGGGCGGCCCAGACCAGGAGCCCGTCGTCGCGGTAGGGGTGCTCGGCGAGGGTCCGCGGATCGTCGAGCCCGCGCTCGGCCAGGTCGGCGGTGATCGACGAGCGCGGCAGGGTGAAGGCATCGAGGCCCTTCTTCACGAGGCCGGCGGTCGCCTCGATGGTGGCGCCGAACATCAGGTCGATGGCGCCTCCAGGGGCGATGAGGCTCGTGGCCGCGGAGTTGTTGATCGGCAGCGTCTGCTCGAGGTGCGGCGCGAGGAGCACGTGGAGCGGGTGGTTGGGCGCGAGCTGGCGGTACGTCGCGAGCGCCACGGCCTCCATCACCAGGTGGGTGCGCCCCAGGTGGGCGACGATCTCGTGGTAGCTGGCGTCGGCGGTCTGCACGGCGAGCCGGGCGATGCGCCAGTCGTGCCCGTCGCCCGGCGCGAAGACCGGGCTCGCGGGCGTGGGACCGGCCTGGATCGCCACCGGCCGCAGCGCGCCCTCCACCGAGACGAAGACGGCGTAGGGCGCGGGGAGCCACTTCCGGCGGCCGTGGGTGGTGCCGCCGGGAGCGCCGGCGAAGAGGCCGTAGTCGCAGGCGAACACCCGCCCCTCGGCGAGCGCGGCGGCCAGGGAGCCGCGACCCGGGACGGCGCGCTCCATCTCCCGCTCCCCGATCGCCACGTGGTCGGGGACCGCGTCGAGGCGGCGGAGCACCATCGGGTTGACGCCCGCGACGCGCTGCCAGGAAAACGCGCGGTCGTCGTCCCAGCGCGTCCACGCGGGGGGCGCGGCGAGGGTGTTGTAGAAGCGGCCGTAGTCGGCGAGCGCCGCCGGCGAAGCCGAGCTCATCTGGCGCGCCACCTCCGTCTGCACGTCGAAGAGGTGTCCCTTCACGTCGGCGGGCCCGACGGCCCGGATCCGCCGGATCTGCTCGGCGAAGAGGGCCTCGACGCGCTCCGGCGATACGAAGAGGTCCGCGGCGGGGACGAGGTTGGCGAAGATGTCGGCGAGCACCTCGAGGCTCCGAGCGATGTACGCGGGCGAGTAGCCGTCGCGCCGGGGCACCTCCGCGGCGACCGCCACCTCCGGGGGCCAGGCGTAGCTGTAGCGGTAGACGTCCCGGTGATGCGCGAGCGCGGCGCGGCGCGGCAGCGGGCTCGGGTCGTGGCTGGGCAGACAAGGCAACACGACGGATGCTCCCTCTGGCCCCGCGGACGGGGGCCGTCGGCGAGGAGGATACCAAGCGAACACTCTTGCGGATACGCTCGACGGCTCCGACACTCGCGGCCCATGGTGCCCTCCCTTCCTGCCCAGGATCCGGCCTCCCACCTCCGAACCGCTCACCTCGAAGAGGCCCGGACCCGCGTCCGGTATGCCTGGGATCAGCCGCCGGGGATCGCCATGGCCGCCGAGCTCCCCAGGGGAGAGGGCTATTCGCCGGCGGTGGTCGCCAGCGGCGTCACGCTGGGAGCCGCGACCAAGGCGAACCGCGCCGCGAGCAGGCTGGCTCACCCCTCGCTCCTCGACGCGGGGCCGTCACGCGACGCGCTGGCGTCTTGCCGCGCCCTGTTCGCCACCCTCGAGGCGCCGGCCCTCGCGTCCGTGGATCCGGCGAGCGCGAGGGCCGACGCGGCCTTCGCGTGGCAGCGCGTCGGCGGCGCCAATCCCCTCCAGCTCGAGGGGGTGGATCGCCTGCCCGATCACTTCCCCGTCACCGAGGGCGACTTCGCGGCCGCGGGCGCCGGCGGCGACACGCTCGCGGCGGCCCTCGCCGAGGGGCGGCTCTACCTCGCGTCGTACCGGCTCCTCGCGGGGATCCCGGCGGGCAAGGGCGCGGGCGCGGCGAAGTACCTCGAGGCCCCCCTCGCCCTGTTCGCGCACCGGGCCGGCTCCGGGCTGCGGCCGGTGGCGATCCAGTGCGCGCCCGAGCCGGGGCCTCGCGCGCCCATCCTCACCCCGCGCGACGGGGTCGCCTGGCAGATGGCGCGCGCCGCGGTCCAGATCGCGGACTGCAACGTCCAGGAGATCTTCTTCCACCTCGGCCGCGCGCACTTCCTCGTCGAGGCCTTCGCGCTCGCCGCCGCCCGCCAGCTCGCGCCGGCGCACCCGCTCGCCGTGCTGCTGGCGCCCCATTTCGAGGGGACGCTCGCCATCAACGACGGGGCGCGCACCACGCTGTGCGCCGCCGGCGGCCAGCTCGAGGCGCTGCTCGCCCCGACCCGCGAGGCCTCGCTCGCCCTCGCCCGCCGCGGCATCGAGACCTTCCGCCTCGAAGACGCGCTCCTCCCCGCCGATCTGCGGCGCCGCAGGGTCGACGATCCGAGCCGGCTCGGCGACTACCCCTACCGGGACGACGCCCTCCTCGTCTGGGCAGCCCTCGCGGCCTTCGTGGGCGACTACCTGACGCTCTACTACCGCGACGACGCCGCGGTGGGATCGGACCCGGAGCTCCGCGCCTGGACCGAGGAGATCCACGGCGACGACGGCGGCCGGGTCCGCGGCTTCCCGGCGCGCCTCGAGACCGTGGCCCAGCTCACCTCGGCGATCACCTGGCTCGTCTTCACGACCAGCGCCCAGCACGCCGCGCTCAACTACTCCCAGTTCGAGATGATGGGCTATGCGCCCAACATGGCGGCCGCCGGGTACGCCCCGGCCCCGGGGCGCGATCCCTCGCTCGACGCGCGCGCCGCCTGGGCGCGCCTCCTGCCGAGCCCCGCCCTCGCGGCGGATCAGCTCGATTTCTTCTATCAGCAATCGATGGTCCGCCAGAGCGAGCTGGGCCGGTATCGGCCTGGCCACTTCCTCGACCCGCGCGTCGCGCCCCTCCTGGTTCGCTTGACCCGGCAGCTCGGAGCGGCCGAGTCCACCATCGCCGACCGGAACGTGGCTCGCTTCATGCCTTACCCGTGGCTCCTCCCCTCGCGTATCCCCGCCAGCATCCACATCTGAGGTGTCCGCCATGTCGAGCGAAGCCCACCCGCCGCCGTCCCTCCCCGCGCAGGACCCCTTTCCCCCGGCGCGCCACGCGGCGCTCGCCCGCGCCCGGGACGCCTACCAGTACGACTTCAGCTACGGAGAGCAGTGCTTCGTCCGCGACCTGCCGGCCGCCGAGCACTTCCCCCCGCCGTACCTCGCGACCGCCGCGGAGATCTCCGCCGCGCTCGCCGCGAACCGCGCCGCCGCGACGGTGGGGGCCCGGCCTGCGCCGGAGGGCGATTCGCTGGAGCCCTATCGCCGCATGTTCCCTCTCCTCCGCGCCCCGCGCGCGCTCGAGCACTGGAAGGAAGATTGGTGCTTCGGGTGGCAGCGGCTCGCGGGCCCCTGCCCGGTCGTGCTCCAGCGCCTCGAGGCGCTGCCGGCGCACCTCCCCATCGCCGACGCGCACCTGGAGCGCGCGCTCGGTCGCCCCGGAGCCTTCGTCCCTGCGGCGCTGACCGAGGGGAGGCTCTACGTGGCCGACTATGCGGCCTTCGCCGGGCTCCGCGGCGGCGCCACCGACGGCCGCCGGAAGTACGTCTCGGCGCCGGTGGCTCTGTTCCTCGCCCACCCGGGCGGGCTCGCGCCGGTGGCGATCCAGATCGAGGGCCACGCGGGCGGCGCCGCCACGCTGGTCGGCCCGACCGAGGGCGCGCGCTGGATGCTCGCGCGCACCGTGGTCCAGGCGATGGACGAGAGCCACCAGGGCGTGATCACCCACGTGGGGCTGTGCCACATGGTGATCCAGCGCTTCATCCTCGCCGCCCGCCGGCAGCTCGCTCCCTGGCACCCGCTGCTGCGGCTCCTCGCGCCCCACTTCGAGAACACGCTCGCCGTCAACCAGGTCGCCCGGGACTCGGTGCTGAGCGTCGGGGGATCCCAGGATCGACTGCTGGCTCCGGTGATCGAGGACCAGCTCGCCCTCCTCACCCGGCGCGTGGCCGAGGTCGACCTCGCCTCGCTCGATCCCACGGTCGAGCTGGCGCGCCGCGGCGTCCACGACCCGGAGTCCCTCCCGATGTACCCGTTCCGCGACGACAGCCTGCCAATCTTCCAGGCGACCCACGACTTCGCTCGGGAGTACCTGGCGCTCTACTACCCGAGCGACTCCGACGTCGCCGCAGACACCGAGCTCGCCGCGTTCGTCGCCGAGGTGGGCGCGCCGGGCGGCGGCCGGCTGCCGCGGATGATGGCGGGGGTGCGGGTCGCCACGACGGCCGACGTGACCTCTCTCGTGGCCCGCATCCTCTTCCGGGCGACGACGTTCCACGCCGCGATCAACGACGCCAGCTACGACTGGGTCGCGTTCGCGCCCAACATGCCTTGCGCGGCGTTCGCCCCGTTCCCCTCCCCGGGCGCGCCGATCGGCGCAGACGCCCACGCCAGGATGCTCCCCACGGTGGCCCTGGGCTGGGAGGTCGTCAGCGCCACCTACAACGTGGCGGAGATCGGCAAGAACCGACTGGGCCGCTACGCCGAGGGCCACTTCGGGGATGAGCGGGTGCCCCCGGTCGTGGCGCGCTTCCAGGAGCGGCTGCGCGCGATCGAGGCGGACACGGTCGCGAGGAACCGCCGGAGGCCCTTGCCCTACGAGTACCTGCTGCCCTCGCGGATCACCGCCAGCATCAACGGCTAGCCGACGCGCTTCACGCGGTCACCCTGCCGGGCGCCCGAGAGCGTCCCGCGACAGGTCAGTCCCTGGGGTTGAGCCGCGTCACGCGCTTCTTCAGCGCGCCCGGCGAGACCCGGAGGAGCCGCGCCGCGGCGTCGAGATCACCGCCGGCCTGGGCGCGAGCGCGCGCGATCTCCTCGGCGCCGAGGTCGGCGGCGCGGGGCAGCCCGAGGTCGTCCATGAGCTTGATCAGGGTGGTCCGCGACGCCCCGAGCGCCACGGCGACGCTGCTCTGGTTGAAGCCCCCGGCCTCGAGCATGGCCAGCAAGGCGTCGCCCGCAGCGGCCCGCAGCCGGCCCGTGCGCTCGCCCTCGGCGAGCCCGAGGCGCTCGGCGTCCGTCGCGAGCCCGACCAGCGCGCTCCGGCTCAGCAGCTTGAGCAAGGTCTTGCGGGCGATCCCGAGCCGGTCGCCGGCGGCGCGGAAGAGCGCCTCGTCTCCGGGGGCCACCGCCGCGGGCGCAGGCCCGCCCTCGTCGACGGAGGCGGAAGAGGCCTCGACGCGAGCGTGCCCGGGAGGTCCCTCGTCGTGCGCGGGGGCCTGGAAGGCGCCCGGATGAAGGTTGAGGCGCGCGGTGCGCTCCGCCAGGTTCTGGAGCTCGCGCACATTGCCGCGCCACGGCCGGCGCAACAGGTCGACCATGAAGCCGATCGGCAGGGCGGGATGCCACTCGTCGGCGGCGGCCCACAGCCACGCGAGCGCCGGGTGCTCGGCGCGGAGGCTGCCGAGCACGTGGACGAAGAGCTGGGGGATGTCGAAGCGGCGCTCGGCCAGAGAAGGGACGTGGAGCACGTGGGCGGCGAGGCGGTGGTAGAGGTCCTCCCGGAGCTTGCCGGCGCGGACGTGCGCCTCGAGATCCCGGTGCGTCGCCCCCACCACGCGAACGTCGACGCGGACGCCCTCGTGAGCGCCGACGGGCACCACGATGCCGTCCTGGAGGACGCGGAGGAGCTTGGGCTGGAGCCCGACGGGCAGCTCGCCCAGCTCGTCGAAGAACAGCGTGCCGCCCTCGGCCGCGCGGAACAGCCCCTTCTCGTCGGCGGTGGCGCCGGTGAACGCCCCCTTCCGGTGGCCGAAGAGGATGCCTTCGGCCAGCGTCTCCGGCAGAGCACCGCAGTTGACGGCCACGAACGGCCCTGCCGCACGCGGGCTCTGGGCGTGCAGGGCGCGGGCGACCAACTCTTTCCCGGCACCGGTGGGGCCGGTCACCAGCGCCGACCGGCCGAAGAGGGCCACCGACCGGATCTCGTCGCGGAGCGTCCACAGCGCTTCGCACTCTCCGACGAGACCGAGCCGGTCCACGAGAGGGCCGTGGAAGCTCCCCATGTCGAGGCCGAGGAGCACGCGATCGCCGATGGCGATGCCTTCGCCTGGTTCGAGCCGGGTGGGGCCCGTGATCGGCGACCCGGCGGCGTCCGCACCGAGAGCCTGGGGGTCCCCGGCGGGACGGGCCGACAGATCGACGCGGCGGAGGGGGCGGCGGGTCGCGGGGGCCGGCTCGACCTCGAACTGCCCGGCGTCGGCCAGCCAGCGCACGCGGAGCTGGTCGCGGCTGACGTAGGGGTCGTCGATGGGCCGGGCCGGGCCGCTGCCGGCAAAGGGAGGCTCGTGGCGCCCGAGCGCGAGCCAGCTCCCATCGACCGGGACCACGCCGGGCACCGACAGCCAGCCGACACGATTCAGGTCGCTGTGGACCAGGAGCCGGAGCCGCGGCTGCAACGCGCCGGGCGCGCGCCCGCGCCCCCATGCCCCCCATTCCTCCGGGGGTGCCTCCCTGGTCTCGGAATCACGACGCATGGCAGGAGGCGACGCTAGCATGACAGGGGTCCAGCAGCGCGCGGGCGACTCCCGTGAGGGCGATGAGCCGCAGGTCGTTCCCGGAGACGAGGGCCGGGGTGCTACCCTTTGCCGACGTCGAGCCCGTACTTGCGGAGCTTGCTCCGGAGGGTCTTCGGGTCGACGTTCATCCGCTTGGCGAGCAGCGCCTGCGAGAGCCCCTTCTGCATCATCGCATTGAGGATGGCGTGCTCGACCTTCTCGCTGGCGGCGCCGATGAGCGCCTTGAGGTCCAGCCCGTCGCTCTCGGCGAGGAAGTCGATCTCGATGCGCACCCGTTCCCCCGCCGTGCTCGGCCCGGGCTCGGTGGGGGTGGGAGAGATCAGGCCCTCGCACGCCGAGGGGGTGGCGAGCGCGCTCGCCGATTCGGCACGCCACCGGGGCAGGTGCTCGGGCTGCACCGAAGCTTCCGCCAGGACCACGGCGACCTTGATCACGGCCTCCAGCTCCCGGACATTTCCAGGCCAGGTGTGAGCCTCGAGCCGAGCCAGCGCCGCCGCAGAGATCCCCTTCACCGGGACGCCGAAGCGGGAGGCATAGCGCTCGACGAAGTGCTCGGCGAGGCGCTTCACGTCGCCCTTGCGGTCGCGCAGCGGAGGCGGAGAGATGACGGTCTCGGCGAGCCGGTAGTAGAGGTCCGTGCGAAAGGCACCACGATCGGCAGCCTCCTGGAGGTCGACGTTCGCGGCGGAGACCAGGCGGACGTCGAGGGACTGGGGCTCGCCGCCCCCCACCCGCTCGATGGTGCGCTCCTGGAGCACGCGGAGGAGCTTGGCCTGGACGTGGAGGGAGAGGTTGCCCACCTCGTCGAGGAAGAGCGTGCCCCCGTTCGCGCGCTCGAAGTACCCGATCCGCCTGGCCACAGCCCCGGTGAAGGCGCCTTTTTCGTGCCCGAAGAGCTCGCTCTCGATCAGGTTCTCCGCGAGCATCGAGCAGTCGACGGCGACGAAGGGGCCGGCGTGCCGCTTGCTCGAGAGGTGAATGGCCCTCGCGAAGAGCTCCTTGCCGGTGCCGGTCTCGCCCGAGAGGAGGATGTTGATGTCGGGCCGCGCGAGCTTGACGGCGAGATCCAGGGCGGCGCGGAAGGCTGGAGACTCGCCGACCAGGGTCGCGACGGCCGGGGCGCGGGTCTCGGTCTGCGCCGCCACCACGGCGTCGATCGCGCCGAAGAGCTTGGTGTCGACCAGGGGTTTGATGACGAAGTCGACCGCCCCGCGCTTGAAGGCGCTGACGGCCACGTCGATGTCGGTCTGCCCGGTCATGATGATCACCGGGAGGCTGGAGGCCAGCTCGGTGAGGCGCGTCAGCGTCTCGAGGCCGGAGATGCCGGGCATCTCCACGTCGAGCAGGACGACGTCGGGGCGCTGCGCGCGCACGGCCGCCACCGCGGCTTCGCCCGAGTCCGCCGTGGTGACGCCATGACCCCTGCTGCGCAGGACCCGCTCGAGGGCACGGAGGAAGATCGGGTCATCGTCCACGGCGAGTACGCGCAACATTCGCGGCGAGACTACCAGGGGTCCAGGGAGCAGGCACGCCCGCGACTCCTCGGGTCCGTGGACCATGGCGGGAGAGACCGGGTGCCGGCGCCCTGGGGGCGGGCGCGGGCACCCGGGCTCCCACGCCCGTCGCCCGCGCAACAGGCCGTGAACAGGCGGGATTTCACCTGGCTCACCCCTTGCTGAAGCGATGGTCGGAGACTGGCCATGACCGACCTCGGAAGCTCGACCGCCGCCTCGCGCCGCACCATGGCTCGCCTCCTCTTCGCGGCCTCGACGGCCCTCGTCGGCTGCGCAGGGAGCCTCCCGGAGGCGGCGGGTCTCGGCGAGATCGCCTTCGATCCGGACACCTGCGCAGAGAATGCGCTCCGCCATGATCCCGACGCGTCGCTGGCCCGCGAGGCCGCCGCCGCCTTCTCCGAGCGCTGTGCCGCGCACGACGTCTCCGCCTGCAGCATGCTCGGCGTGGCGTACCAGCTGGGCGTCGGTGTCCCGCGTGATCGGCGCCGGGCGCAGGGCCTCTACCGCCACGCCTGCGAGAGCGGCAACACTCGCGCGTGCGGCAACCTGGGGGAGGTCCTGCTGGCCGACCTGCCGATGGGCGCGGCGCCCGCCACGGCGCTCGGCCTCCTCGATCGCTCGTGCAACTCTGGAAACGGGCGCGCCTGCGCGGCGCTCGGCCGGGCGTTCGCGCAGGGGCGCGTCGTCCCGCAGGACGCAGCCAGTGCGGCGACGCTCCTCCACCGCGCGTGCTCTCGCGGCGAAGCGTCCGCGTGTGTGGAGGAGGCGGACCTCATCGACCGCGGCGCCGTCCGCCGCGACCCCGACCGCGCGGCCCGGCTCGCGAGCTTCGCGTGCGCGCACGGCGACGCCGAGGGATGCGCGCGCATCACCCGGTGATTTCCGGGACCGACGTCGACGGTCGGGCCGGTCGCCGCGGAGCGCGGCGAGGTGCCGGTCGCTGTCTCGCGGAGCCGACGGTCGCAGAGCACGATCACGCCGTGGTCATTCGCCGGAGGAGGCCGCAAGCTCTCGTCGAAGGCCGGAGGCCCTCATGAGCGACACGATCCCTGCGGCGCCCGCAATCAATCCACCCCCCCGCCGGCGCCCCTCACCGGCCCGGTGGTGGAAGCTCGGGCTCGCCATGGTGCTGGTCTTCGCCTTCGCGGTGAGCTGGTTCGCGATCGACAGCGCCCGGCCCGTCGCCGCGCCGTCCCAGGTCCGCAGCAGGCGGGGCAGGGTCGCGCAGCTACCGCCACCGCGTCAGGCGCGCCCGGCCCCGTCGCCCGCGCGCTCACGCCGCGCCGAGCGCATCCGCACCAGGAGCTCGTGATGTCCGCGTTCCGCGCCATGGGCACCGACGTCCGGGTGGTGACGCCCGGCCTCGGTCCCACGCGCGAGGCGGCCGTCACCCGGCGGGTCGCCGCCGTCTTCGACGAGAGCGAGCGGCGCTTCAGTCGCTTCCTCCCCGAGAGCGAGCTCGCGCGGCTCAATCGGGCGACCGGCCCCACCCCGGTCTCGGCGCCGATGCTGGCAGCGCTCGACCGCGCCCGGGCCTATGTCGACCTCACCCGCGGTCTCTTCGATCCCACCATCGGCTCCTCGCTCGACGCCGCCGGCTACGATCGCAGCTTCGCCCCGGGAGCCCTCGATCGGCCGACCCGACCGCCGCCGGGGGCGCCCGCCGGCTTCGACCAGGTGGTGGTCGACGCCGCCGCCGGCACCGTGAGCCGCCCCCCGGGCGTTCGGCTCGACCTCGGTGGCTTCATCAAGGGGCACACCGCCGACCGCGCGGCGCGACTCCTACCCGAGGTGGCCGCGGTGGATGCCGGAGGGGACGCCGTTCTGCGTGGCGCTGGGCCTGACGGGGACGGATGGCTCGTCGACGTCGAGGACCCCGCCGACGCTGCACGCGTCGTGCTGACCCTTCGGGTCCGCGACGCGGCAGTCGCCACGAGCGCGCCCAATCGGCGCCGCTGGCTGGTGGCCGGCGCCGAGCAACACCACCTCATCGACCCGCGCACCGGGCTCGCGGGGGCCTCCGATCTCGCCCAGGTCACCGTGATCGCACGGACCGCCGAGCTCGCCGACGTGCTCGCCAAGACGGCCTTCTTCCTCGGCGCCACCGCCGGCCGCCGCTTCCTCGAGCGACTGCCGGCGGTCGCCGGCGTGCTGGTGCGCCACGCTGGCAGCGTCGAGGTCGTCGGCGACGTGGACGTGGTCGATGAGTAGGCCGAGCGCCGCGCTCTGGCAGCTCTCCCGCGCCGCCGGCGTCACCGCCTACCTGGCGCTCACGCTCGCCGTCGCCTTCGGCTTGCTGCTCTCCACGCGCCTCGCGGAGCGATGGAGCTCCCGCGCCCTCCGCGTCGACCTCCATCGCTGGCTCTCCTCTGTCACGCTCCTCCTCCTGGGCGCGCACGCCGCCGCGCTCCTGGGCGACAGCTTCCTCCGCTTCGACGCGCTCGACGTCCTCGTGCCCTTCGCCGCGCGGTACCGGCCGTTCGCGGTGGGTCTGGGCATCCTGGCGGCCTATGCCGCCGTCGTGGTCCACGCGAGCTTCGCGCTCCGTTCGCGCATCGGAGCCCGGGCCTGGCGGACCCTGCACTACGCTTCCTTCGGGCTCTACGCGCTGGCGACCGCGCACGGGCTGCTGGCCGGGAGCGACGCCGCGCTGCCATGGATGCGCGGCGCGTACCTGGCATCGCTCGGGCTGGTCGCCGTGCTCACGGGCTATCGCGTGGTGGCGGCGCGGTCGGACAGACCGCGCGAGATGAGCCCGACGCCGCAACGGTGAGGGCGGCCCAGGAGCGGTCAGCCCCGCGTGCCGCCGTGGATCATCTCCGAGACGATTGACACGGATGCACCCGCGCCGGCAAGCTTGTCCCGGAGCAGAGTGGCGTTGTCGCGGGGGCTGAAGAGGGTGTCCTTGAGGAGCACCGTCCCCAGCAACCCAAAAATCGTCGCCGCGTCGAGCCAGTGCCAGATCCGGATGCCGGGCGAGCGCGGCTGCTGGAACATTACCTGGCCGGTAGCGGGTCTCCGCGCCGGCGTCGACGGGCGAGGTCGACCGCGTGGGGGCATACGGCCGCAGGCGACACGATGCCCTGTCGGAGGTTGCCCCCGAGTAGAGCCGCCTCTGCCTCCGGGCGCATCGAGCCCATCGACCTGCAGCCCACGAAGGGCCTCAAGCGTTGTCGGCCACGGGCTTCAGCCCGCGTTCCACGGCTTCGAGAAGGTCGCGCTCGGCCTGGTCCCAGTGGGCGGACGCTCGACCCTCGGGGTGCCCGGCGCGCTCCCAGAGGTGGAATGCCCGCATCCGGATGGTCTCCTCGGAGGGGGCGAGCCGCGCGATGTCCGAGAAGGAGTCGCAGGTCCCTGTCGCGGCGGACCAGGGCGGGCTGCCAAAGGAGTCCTGGCGCCCGTGGGCCAGGGCGCGAAAGCGGTGACAGCGGTTGCGTAGCGGGCAGTCGCCGCCGGGGCAAAGGGTGAGGTCGGACATGGCGGAGCCAGCGTCTGCGCGGTCCGGCGGGAGCGCCAGCCCGATCTGCGCGGCGGTAGGAGGGCCTCAAGGGGGAGGCGGGCGCGCTGGCCTCTTCTCTCCTCGGCGGCGGCGCGCGACGCGGTACTTCTCCGGCGACAGCGAAACTCCGCCACCTGGCCGCCTGGTTTTTCACGACGACTGGAACAAACGCGAGGCCCCGACGTCGGACCCCGCGCGCGCCGCTCCGGCGCCGAGGAACGGATCCATGGCCGACACCTCCCGCTTCCCGTCGCTCGTCCTCCCCTTCGCGATCACCGGAGCCGCCGCGGGGTGGCTGTCGGCGGGGCTGGACGGCCACATCTTCAGCCAACCCCTGGTCGCGCTGCTGGCGACGGGGGTTGCCGCGCTGACCGGCGCGATCCTCAAGCGCCTCTGCGTGGGCCGGCGGTACCGGTACGAGCTCGATCCCCCCGACCCGGAGCTGCGCCCGGCCACCGACCGCTGGCCGCTCCACGCCATCATCGTGATCGGCGCGGGGGCGGCCACGGGTGGGCTGCTCTCGCTCACCGATCCTCGGTGCTGCACGCGGCTCGGTTGCATGGCGGGAGGGGCCGCGCTGTCGCTCGTGTTCATCCCCGTGTGCCTCGCGGTGGTCGCGGCGGCGCGGCGGGCGCAGCGAGCGCGGCTCGGCTCGCTGGTGGCGAGCTGCGATGGGCGCGCGGTTTGGGGGATCCTGGCGATCTCCCTCGGCGTGACCACGGCGGAGGCGCTGCCCGAGTGGCCGCTGGCGAAGTCGGGCCAGAACCAGGCGCCGGTGGTCGCGCTGGCCCTGGCGCTGCTGACGGCGGCCGTCACGCTGGCCGTGCGGCGCCGCGACGCGCGCGCGCTGAAGCAGGCGCAGGGCGAGATCGAAGCGGGGCTCCTGGCGAGAGGACACGAGGATCCGGAGCCGGACGAGGACGTGGTGGCGCAGCTCGATCTGGGGCTCGGCGACGAGCTGCTCGCGCGCACATCGCGCGGCGCTGCCGCGTACCGGGACCGGGCGAGGACCGTGGCGCTGGTGCGGGGCAGCCCGGCGCTGGCGCTGATCGCGCTGCGGCGCGCGGTGGGGCGGGGGACGGTCGGCCTGATGGTGCTCGGGACCGTGATCGCCGCCCACGCGGTGGCGGCGCTGGTCCCCCAGGTCGTGTTCTACGAGCTGTGGTGCAGCAGCACCCGGGGCCGCTCCGCGTGCACGATGGCGGCGGTGCTCAAGGTCCACCGGTAGCGTCGCGGTGCGGTCCTCACCCGCGGCCGCGGATCAGCGAGAGGATCCTCCTGCCTCGAGCGGCGAGGCCTCCCCGGTCCCGCAGAAACGGGAGACCCGGGCGGCGGTGAACAGGGGTTGCTCGAGGGTGAGATCGTGCCCCGAGTCGGCGACGATCTCGAACACGGAAGCCGGGATGCCCGCGGCGAGGCGGCGCTGCGCTTCGGTCCCGAGGAGGGTGTCGTGATCGCCCGCGAGCACCAGCGTGGGCGCGACGATCCGGTGGAGCTCGCGCTGCGCGTCGTGGAGGAAGCCCGCGAGCGCGAGCTTGGAGAGGGCGAGGCGGGAGGTGGGCTCCCCGCTCACCAGGAGCTCGATGCGGCGGACGTCGTCGGGGTGGGCCTCGCGGAACTGGGGCGAGAGGATGCGATGAACGAGGCACCTCTCCACCTCGTCGAGAGGGCGCGCGAAGCAGGCGGCGAGGCGCAGCTCCCGGCGCGCCCCGGCGTGCGTGAGCGAGACCCCGCGCGCGGGCGTGGAGGCGAGGCAGAGGCGAGACACGCGCTCGGGCGCGAGGAGCGCGAGCCAGGTGGCCGTCATCCCGCCGAGCGAGATGCCGAAGACGTGGGCGCGCGAGACCCCGAGCGCGTCGAGGACGCGGAGGCTGTCGCGCGCCAGGCCCGTGGTGCTCACCCAGAGGGGGGCGGCGCTGGAGCGGCCGCAGCCGCGCGGGTCGAAGGAGACGACCCGGTGCTCGGCGGCGAGGCGAGCCCGGAACGCGCCCCAGATGGCCATCGAGCCACCGAGCGGACGGATCAGCAGGATCGGCACGCCGCCGTGGGCGCCGCCGT
>Ga0302267_10000566_pt1 | contig 50307 bp, 37 predicted proteins | sample III_Bog_E1_3_FD_194555 | JGI IMG/M metagenome (GOLD analysis project Ga0302267, IMG submission 194555) | Peat permafrost microbial communities from Stordalen Mire near Abisko, Sweden - III_Bog_E1_3 | ecosystem: Environmental > Terrestrial > Soil > Wetlands > Peat | place: Sweden: Abisko...
GCCCAACTGGGGCAAACCGCCGTTTTCTCTCTGCCCTTCGTAGGCAACAAACCAGAACGACATGTCCTTGACGATGGGACCACTCGCCGAACCGCCAAACTGGTGGTTCGTGAACGAGTTCTTGGGCTGGGCATCGGTGTTGAAGTAGTTGCGCGCGCTCATCGATCCGTTGCGGTAGTACTCAAAGGTGCTCCCATGGATCCGGTTGGAGCCGCTTTTGGTGACGATGTTCACGGTGGCTCCCGAACTGCGGCCAAACTCGGCTTCCGGGCTGCCGGTCACGGGAATCTCCGCCAGCGCGTCCACGGGAAGAATGGTGGAGGGACAGCCCCACACGCCCGCCTGGTTGACGGAGGGCAGATTGCGGTAGCCATCGTTCATGTCGGTGCCGTCCAGCAGGTAATTGTTCGAGCGGCCGCGATTGCCGTTCAGGCTGAACAGTCCATACGAGCCGGCCGATTCGGTCGATCCCACAGGATCGCTGCTTGAGCCCGGAACCAGTTCCAATAGCTTGGTAAAGTCGCGCCCGTTCACCGGTAATTCAGAGGCCTCGGTAGCTTCGATCGTGCCGCCCGTCGAGTTCGACGTGGTTTCCACCAGCGGCACCTCGGCGTTCACCTCCACCACTTCCTGCACCATCCCCGTGGCAAGCTTGGCATCGGCACGGGTCGGCGACCCCACGCTGACCGGAATCTGCGTCAGCGTCGTGGTGCGGAAACCCTCTTTCTCCACGGTCACGCTATAAATGCCGAGAGGCAGTTCCGCGGCCGCATACTCGCCCCGCTCGTTAGCCGTTACTTTGCGCGACAAACCGGTGGACGGGCTGAAAACCTTTACCTGCGCCGCGGCCACAGCGGCTCCTGTGCTATCCGTGATGGTGCCCTGGATGCTTCCCCGGAAAGTCTGCGCGACGGCAGTCGATACGGTGATGGAGGATAGAAAAGCGAATAAAAATGCAATCGCGCCTGTGAAGGCAATCGAGCGGCTTTTCATGAGGCCGTGCTCCTTGAATTTTCTGGTGAATTGGAAGAGAACTTACTGCTGAATTGCACGAATGATAACACGCATGCTGAAAAATCCGTATAAGGATGGTATAAGGAAATGCCCCGCAGCACTGGCCTTTCCCCGTGATTTACAGCAACGATTCGCGTGCGGGTTGCTCGGCTCTGCTCTTCTGTCGTAATGTGTTCTGGCAGTTACAGCGGCTTTCCAAGGGCTCTGAACCGATACCACCAGGTCGAGTGGCTTTCCCCCCGCCGTGCTCCCCGCGGACAGGTCCTGGTCCGAGGGGTGAATGTAAATGCCACCCTCCACAAGCCGGTTCAGTGCACGCTCTTTGGAGACCCGCTCAGGAGAGTCGACTTATGCCTTCAACTACAGTTACTCCCATCGTCGCCGCCGCCGGCGGCAGTTTTCTCCTCGAAACGCGCACTCCTGAAGAAGTCTTCACTCCCGAAGACCTGAACGAGGAGCAGCGCCAGATTGCGGCCACCGCCCAAGAGTTTGCCCGCGTCGAGATTCTGCCCAACGCACCAGCCATTGAGGCCAAGACGCCGGGCGTGATGGCGCGCCTGCTGCGCAAGGCAGGCGAGCTCGGCTTCACCTCCGTGGACGTTCCCGAAGAGTACGGCGGCATGGGCATGGACAAGGTTTCGTTGACCGTGATTGCTGACCATATCTCCGTGCTGGCCAGCTTTTCCACGGCCTTTGGCGCGCACACCGGCATCGCCACGCTCCCCTTGGTCTGGTACGGCACCGAGGAACAGAAGCAGCGCTACCTGCCCAAGCTGGCTTCCGGCGAGTGGGTGGGCGGCTATGCGCTCTCTGAGGCCAGCTCCGGCTCCGACGCCATGAACATCCGCACCCGCGCCACGCTCTCCGCCGACGGCCAGTATTACATCCTCAACGGCGAAAAAATGTGGATCACCAACTGCGGCATCGCCAGCATCTACACCGTCTTTGCCAAGATCGACGGCGAAAAGTTCTCCGCCTTCCTGGTGGAGCGCGATGCACCCGGTCTGACCGTGGGCGCCGAGGAGCACAAGCTGGGCATTCGCGGCTCGTCCACCTGCCCGCTGGTTCTGGATAACTGCAGGATCCCCGCCGGCAACCTGTTGGGCGAGGCCGGCAAGGGCCACCACATTGCCTTCAACGTGCTCAACGTGGGCCGCTTCAAGCTGGGCGTGGCCTGCATCGGCGGAGCGCGCCACGCGCTGGCCCACATGATTCGCTACGCCAAGGAGCGGAAGGCCTTCGGCAAGTCCATCGTCGAGTTCGGGCTCATCCAGCGCAAAATCTCCAAGAGCGCCACCCAACTCTACGCCGCGGAGAGCATGGCCTACCGCACCGCCGGCATCATCGACGCAGCCGTGGCGCAGTTGCCGCCAGAGAAGGCTCACTCCCCCCGCGAGACCCAGCGGCTCATTGAGGAGTGCGCCGTCGAGTGCTCCATCCTGAAGGTCTACGGCTCTGAGATGCTGACCGTGGTGGCCGACGAACTGATCGCCACCATGGGCGGCTACGGCTACGTGGAGGAGTACCCCGCCGAGCGCTATTATCGCGACGCCCGCATCAACCGCATCTTCGAGGGAACCAACGAGATCAACCTGCTGATCATTACCGGCTGGCTGATGAAGCGGGCTTTGAGCGGCGTCCTGCCCCTGCTTCCGGCCATCAAGAAACTGATGGACGAGGTCACCCAGCCGCCCAGTTTCGATTCCGGTTCCGTTGACGGAGTCGTCATGAGTCGAGAGGCGGAGGCCCTGGCTTCCACGCGGAAGATCGCCCTGTTCTGCGCCGGAGTGGCCAGCCAGCGCTTCATGGCCGCTCTGCAGGAGCAGCAGGAGGTGATGGCGGACCTGGCGGCGATCATCATGCAGGTCTACGCGCTGGAGTCAGCACTGTTGCGGGCGCGGAAGATGGCGGCGGCGGGGCACAAGTCGGCGGAAGCGGCCGCGGCCATGACCGGGCTGTTGGCCGATGAGAGCATCGCCCTGGCCGAGCAGTGCGCGCGGCGCATCCTGGCTGCCTGCGGCGAGGGCGACATGCTGCGCACGCAGTTGGCGATCCTGCGACGGCTGGCCAGGTTCACCCCGGCGGACGCGGTGGGGTTGAGCCGCACCGTGGCCCGGCATTGCATTGCCGCCGAAAAGTACCCGCTGTAGCGGCAAGGGGATGCGGAATGACCGAACTTTCAGACGAGGATCCTCCACCCTGACGTCGGGGATCGTCGCCAGGGTGGAGGATGGGGTGTGCTGGGATGCAGGGTTACCGCTGCCGCCCGCGTTGATGTTGGTATTAGTGCTGGACTTCGACCTTGAGGGTCAATTCAACCGGAATGGCCTGCTTGTCGAGTGAGGCGGGACGCCAACGGAATTGGCGGACCGCCTCGACGACACGCTCATCCACGGCGGGGTTGACGGAGCGGACGACCTGGACATCCTGAGCCTTGCCTTGTTCGTCTACATTGAGCTTGAGGACGACTTCGGCGTCATTGGGCGTGGTTTCGGCGACAGCGGGGGGAAGCGTGAGGCTGGCGGCGTGGAGGAGACGAGCGGGAATGACCCCAGTACTGATGCGAAGAGCCTGGGTTGAGGCAGAGGCGTCGGTCACGGGTGGGCTTGCAAACGCCGCTGCGGTGAGGAGCAAGGGGGAGAGCAATAGGCTTGTTGCTACGATACGTCTCATGATTTACCTCCTTGGGGAAGATAGTAACCATCATCAATATAATCCTCATTCGATACAGTTGTCAAACGTTTTATTCTTGCGATTATCTTTCAATAACTTGAAGGACTAAAACTGCGGATTGTTAATTACTGATGTAAAAGCTATGAATAATTCGGCAGAAATCAAAAAACTCTCAGCGGTCGGAAAACAGGAAGGCAGAGACAAAACGGCCCGCTTCTCGTGGTGAGGAGCGGGCCATTTGAGTTTGAAATAGCAGAGGCCGGTTTCGCCTTCACTGCTGCTGCTGCTTTTGCTACGTTGGTGGCCAGAGCGCCGAGGTCGGCGGCCAACTTCTCGGCTGAAATCCCTGCAAACGCGGCTGCTCGCAGGACGGTACAAGGAGAGTTATTGCAGCAACGTGGCAGTCACCACCATCTGCATGCTGCCCTTGCTGTCGAGGTCGTCGGAATTGAAGACAACGGTGGCTTTGCCAATCGGAATCAGAACCCAAGACTCCCACTTGTTCTGGCGGATGATGGGTTCCTGGAAGTTCGTGACAATGGTTGCGAATCCGCCCAGACTGTTAACATTCGCGGTCAGGTCGAGCGTGAGCTGGCGGCCTATCTCATGGGCATTGCGGACATCGATCTGTACTCCGACGTTCTGGTATGTGAATTGCGTGTTCTCCAACGGCGCCCCTGCGGCATGGGCTCCGGAAGCAACGGGAACCCTTGAATCGGAGCGGATGACGGACGTGTCGCGAGAGTTGGTGGTGACGGTAGTCGAGTAAGCACGGCTGTTGACAGCCTTGCCGTCTGCGCCGAGTTCCTGGACCACAAAATCAAGGTGATAGTAGTGAGTCGCGAGATCCGGGGGCTTTGCAGCGTCTTTCGTTGGGGCTGCATCCTGGGCAAAGGTTTTGTGCCCAAGGGGCAGGATCAAGGCCAGAAGGCAGCAGAATAGGGCGGTTTTGCGCATAAGAATCTCCTTAGTGTGTGTCCTTGTCAGTTGAATCGAGTGGTGGAATTTCAATGGCCGCGATGCGGAGCGGCGCCTCGGCCTGCTTTTGCGCTTCGATGAAGGACCGGCGTTCGGATTCAGGAGCGCGCACAGCGAAGGCGACGAGAGCCTGCTCTTCCGCGGTGAGCGGCTGAGGCGTGGGAAAGACATCGAGCTTGGGCAACGCAACGGTCCTGCTCGCTTGTTTGCCCGACCGGGACCGCAGGTTGAATGGAACATGCCCGTTCGACGAAACCGGTTCAGAGCGATGGGCCGAAGCTGCTTCGCTCGGAGCGGTGACAATGGGAACCTGCTGCGTTTGGGCCATTCCCTTCGCAACACTGGTTGGCGGCGAGGCCGTCTTTGGACCTGCAAGGAAGAAGAAAAGAAGCAGCCCGGCAGCGACAGGCAGTCCGACAACCCAGGGCAGCCAGCGGCGGCGCGATGCAGGCGCAACTCGGGCCGAGGCACTGGCAGATGAGATGCGGGCCAGCACCCGTTGGTCGAGACCGGAGTCAGGGCCGGGATCGCCATAGTTTGAAAGTGCGGAGTCGATCAGGTGGTCAAAGTCGTCGATCTCACGCATAGCGAGACTCCTGAATATTGGTGAGCTTCTGGTGGAGTAGTTGGCGCGCGTGTTGAAGGCGCGTGCGGACGGTGCCCTGCGGGATGCCGAGAATGCCGCCGATCTCACGGGAATTGAGTTCCTCGAAAGCTGAGAGCACCAGCGGCAGGCGGAGTGCTTCAGGCAGCGCGTCGATCATGGAATGGACCATCGCCTGCTGGTTGGAAAAGAGCAACGCCTGCTCGGGGCTGGGATCCGGCGACGGCCGATCGTCGGTTCCATCGTCCTCCAGTGCAGGCCAGGTTGGTTGCGACGAGCGGGGACGCCGGTCGACCGCAATGCGCCAAGCCACGCGTGCCAGAAAGGCGCGTTCGTTGTCCATGCCTTGCCATCCGCGATTGCGATAGAGCTTCAAGAAGGTCTCCTGCACCACGTCTTCGGCGTCATGAGCATTGAGCAGCACGGCGTAGGCCACGCGAAAGACGAAGCGCGACTGGTGCTGGACGAGTGTCGTGAACTCTGCCTCTTCGTCCATGGTCAAGACTCGAGCGCTCCCTCAGGGTTGCAGCCGGACGCCGTGCGCCGGGTCCACCGCGTATCCTTACTTCCCTCTAGACGCGACATCCCTGTACACACGCTAAGACGGCGGGCGGGAGCGGAGTGTTCGGTTATTTTGCCTGGCGGCTCCCGGGTTTGGCTGGAAAGACAAAACGGCCCGCTTCTCGTGGAGAGAAGCGGGCCGTTTGAGTTTGAAACAGCAGAGGCTGGTTTACGCCTTCACTGCGGCGGCAGCTGCCGCTTTTGCTACATCGGTGGCCAGAGCGCCGAGGTCGGCGGCCAGCTTCTCGGTGGTGAAGGCTTCGATCAGATCGCCTTCCTTCAAGTCGCTGAAGTTGTTGATGCCGATGCCGCACTCCATGCCGTTGGTGACATCCTTGACGTCGTCCTTGAAGCGCTTCAGGGAGCCGATCTTGCCCTTGAAGACCTGTTCGCCGCCACGCATGACCTTGATTTCCGCATCGCGACGGAGAGACCCGTCCTGAACGCGGCAACCGGCGATGGTGCCCACCTTGGGAATGTGGAAGACGTTGATGACTTCCGCACGGCCTAGGTAGTTCTCCTTGAACGTGGGTTCAAGCAGGCCCATCATGGCCAGACGCATCTCGTCCTGCAACTCGTAAATGATGTTGTGCAGGCGAATCTCGACGTTTTCCTGTTGCGCCAGTTCGGCGGCCTTGCGCTCGGGGCGCACGTTGAAGCCGATGATGATGGCGTTGGAGGCAGAGGCCAGCAGGACGTCGCTTTCCGTGATGGAACCGACGCTGGAGTGGATGACCTTGACGCGCACCTTCTCGGTGGACATGCGGACCAGCGAATCGGCCAGCACCTCGACCGAACCGGTGACGTCGCCCTTGATGATGAGGGGCAGATCCTTCACGCCGGCCAGGCGAATCTGTTCGGCAAGACCTTCGAGAGAGACGCGGGAACTCTTGGCGAGTTGGGAGTCGCGCTCCTTCATCTTGCGGTACTGGGCGATGCCCTTGGCCTTGTCGCGGTCGGCGACCACCAGGAACGTGTCGCCGGAGTCCGGCATGGACTCCAGACCCAGTACTTCGACCGGGGTCGAGGGACCAGCCTCTTCGATGGCGCGGCCGCGGTCGTCGAACATGGCGCGGACCTTGCCGAAGGTGTTGCCGACAATGTAGCTGTCGTTGAGGTGGAGGGTTCCGTCCTGCACCAGGACGGTGGCCACGGCGCCGCGGCCGCGATCGAGCTTGGCTTCGAGAACCGAGCCCACGGCCTTGCGTCCGGGGGTCGCCTTGGGCGCCTTGATGTCCGAAACCAGGCAGATCATTTCCAGCAGCAGGTCGAGGTTGAGGCGCTTCTTTGCCGAGACTTCGACAAAGACGGTACCTTCGCTGCCAGCCGCCCACTCTTCAGGGATGAGACCGCGGTCGGCCAACTGCTTCTTGACGCGATCGGGGTTGGCGTTGGGCTTGTCGATCTTGTTGACGGCCACGATGATGGGAACGTCGGCGGCCCTGGCGTGATCGATAGCTTCCAGTGTCTGGGGCATCACGCCATCGTCGGCCGCGACCACAATGACCACGATGTCGGTCACCTTGGCGCCGCGGGCTCTCATGCGGGTAAAGGCTTCGTGACCAGGGGTGTCGAGGAAGACGATCTCGCGGCCGTGAGCCGGCGAGCCTTCCTTGGAGAACTTCACCTTGTAGGCGCCGATGTGCTGGGTAATGCCGCCAGCTTCGCCTTCGGCCACGTGAGTTTCGCGAATGGCGTCGAGCAGCGAGGTCTTGCCGTGATCGACGTGGCCCATGACGGTGACCACGGGAGAACGGGGAACTTCGAGTTCACCGGTATTATCGGCCTCGAGAACTTCTTCGATGGCTTCGTTGGCGATTTCCTCTTCGTAGCTGATGACGGTGGCCGCAGCGCCGAACTTGGCGGCTACGTCCTTGACCATCTCGGCATCGAGGGACTGGTTGACCGTGACGAAGACGCCGCTCATCAGAAGGGTGGCGATCAGATCCTTGGCGCGAATGTCAAGCTTTTCGGCCAGATCCTTGACGCTGATGCCTTCCGTGACGGTGATTTCGCGGGTGATGGGCAGCGGTTCCCCGCCATATTGCACCCCGCCATAACGTGGCGGCGGCACAAAGCCCTTCATTGGGCCTTCCTTCGTCTTGGGGTACTGCGGACGTCCGCCACGGCCGCGAGCCGGAGCACGCTGCGGGCGCGGCGCTTCGCCCGTGGGGGCAGCGCCACCCGGACGAGGCGGACCGCCGGGACGGGGTGGCCCAAAGCCGGGGCGTGCGCCAAAGCCAGGCCGTGCGCCGGGGGCTCCGGTGCCTGCATAGCCGCCAGTGCCGGTGCGGGTAGGATGCTTGGGGCGCGGACCGCCGGGGAACTGGCCCGGAGCGCTGGTTCCCGGGCGTGGGGGGAAACTGCCCGGCGTACCGGGACGGCGGTCGAAGATCGGTCGCCCGCGCTGAATGCCGCCAGCGGCGATTCCCGTGTTGGGCGCGTGCACCACCGGAACCACGGGGGGTGCCTTGTAAACCGGACGAGGGCCGGTCTGCGGCATCACCATGCGCCGGCCAGGCAAGGCTGCGGTCGGCGAAAGAACGTGGGTGTGTCCGTGCAGGCGGCGCGCTGCTTCAGCGGGTGAAATCGGTCCTACGGGGGCCAGGTGCGGCGTGACAGCAGTCGAAGTCAAATTTTCCTTTGTTGGTGCGGCTGCAGCTTCACCATCCGGCGCAGGCGCCGCCGCGACGGGCGCGGGAACCTGGGCAATGGACGGCGGAGCCACCTGCGGTGTGACCGGAGCTGCGGCTACGGGTGCGGTCTCAACCACTTTAGCCGGTGCGGCAACGGTGGGCAAGGGCGCGGGGGTAGACGCAACCGGGGCTGGAGGCTGGGGCGCGGCAACCGGTGGAACCGTAGGCTTGGCGGCCACAGGAGCCTGCTCGGCAATGCGAGACGGCTCTTCCTTGGGCGCAGGCGGAGCGGGCGGCTTGACCACCACGGCCACTGCGGGCGGGGCCACGGCAACTGCCGGACGGGGCGCAGGTGTCGCGCCAGCCGGAGCCTTGGCTACAACTGGGCCGAGCGGCGGGTGGGAGGCGATGGCCGGAGGTATCACAATGGGGGGCGCTTGCCGCGGCTGGGGAACGATCCTGCGCGGTTCCGGGCGGTAAGGCACGGCGAGCGGCGGAGGGGCAGCCACAACCACGGGCGGTGCGGGCCGGGCTGGCGGCGCGACCACCGTCGGCGGCCGAAGCGGCGCATGTGCGTGACGCGCCTCCTCTTCCTCTTCGTGCTTCTTGGCCAGAATGGCCTTCATCACATCGCCGGGCTTGGAAATGTGCGAGAGATCGATTTTGGGGGTGATGCCCTGCGGGGCGCGCGAAGACGCAGCGCTCCCCTGGCCACCGGACCGGGAGCCGCGCTCGAAATGCGCGCGTACCTTCTCAGCCTCAAAGCCTTCCAGCGAACTGGAATGGGTCTTGCCTGCGCCCAGGCCGAGCTCCGTCAATATGTCAAGAATCTGCCGGCTCTTGACTTCCATCTCGCGCGCGAGATCGTTGATACGAACCTTACTCATCCGCCTCTTTTCAGATTTTGCTACCCAAAGCCCTTAGTCGCTCATGGCTACCTCATGGCATTGGCTGCTCTTCATCACTTCATTATCGCTTGAATGACCTTTAAAATCGCGGCGCATCTTACGCGCCGTCCTCTTGGGCCGGTTGCTCTTCCGATCTTCCGCTTTCAATCTCTTCCAGCAAGGGTTCCTGCGCGCTTTGAGCATCTTCCTCAAGCGCCTGAGCTGGCTCATCTTCCAGAGTTTCCACTTCCGCCTCGTCGGCGGGAGGAATATCCTCGACGGCCGCCTCGGCTTCGGTAGAAAATTCATCTTCCCCTTCGGCCTCGCGAACTTCCTCAGCTTCCTTGATGGTCGCAGAAGCGTTTTCCGCCTCCGCTTCATCGGTAGCCAGAACCACTTCGCGGTCTTCTTCTGAGACAGCCGGCTCCTCGCCTTCGGTTTCGGCTGCTTCTTCCGCATCCGCGACTTCGGGAACGTGGCCCTCTTCGCCCTCTTCAAAATGGCCGAAGTAGTGGCGAACGGCCACGCTGATGCGTTCCAGCGTCTTTTCGCCGATACCGGGAATCTCTTCGAGCTGCTCGGGCGTCATGTCGGCGAGCGACTCGACGGTGGTAATGCCCGCCGCCACCAGCTTCTGGATAATGCCGTCGCCCAGTTCGGTAACCTGTTCGATGGGCGTCGAGGGTCCGCCGGTGAGGTCCTGCATCTGCTGCTCGACCTCTTGCCGTTTCTCCTCTTCGCTCTTGATGTCGATCTTCCAGCCGAGCAGCTTGGCCGCCAGCCGCACGTTCTGGCCCTTCTTGCCGATGGCCAGCGAAAGCTGGGTGTCGTCGACGATCACTTCCAACTGCTTGTCGGTCAGGTCGGCGATGGAAACGCGGCTGACCTTGGCCGGCTGCAGGGCCTTCTCGGCGAAGGTGGTGATCTCGTCGCTGAATTCGATAATGTCGATCTTTTCACCGCGCAATTCGCGGATGATCGACTGCACGCGCATGCCCTTCATGCCCACGCAGGCGCCCACCGGATCCACATCCTTGTCGCGGCTCTGGACGGCAATCTTTGTGCGCTCGCCGGCTTCACGGGCGATGGCCTTGATGACCACGGTGTTGTCGTAAATCTCGGGAACTTCGGACTGGAAGAGATTCGAAACCAGCTCCGGAGCGGCGCGGGAAACAATCACCTGCGGTCCCTTGGCGGCGCGGTCCACCTTCAGCAGAACCACGCGCACGCGCTCGCCGATGGAGAACTGCTCCAGCCGCGACTGCTCGCGCTTGGGGCAGCGGGCTTCGGCCTTGCCCAGGTCGTAAATCACGTCCTGACCCTCGATGCGCTTGACGGTGGCGTTCAGCACTTCCTTCTCGCGGTGGGCGTATTCCTGGAAGACGGTGTCGCGCTCGGCTTCACGCACCTTCTGAAAGATGACCTGCTTGGCCAGTTGTGCGGCGATGCGACCCAGCGGGCGCGTATCGCGATAAAGGCGGATCTCGCTGCCCACCTCCGCCCCAGGAGCCAGTGCGTTGGCCTCGGTCAGCGTGATCTGATTCAGCGGGTCCTCGATCGGCTCCTCGTCGGCCACCACGGTCTTGTAGATATAAGCCGTGATTTCGCCGGTCTCCTTGTTCAGCTCCCCGCGCATGTTTTCCTGGGTTTTGTAGAACTTGCGCGTGGCCAGGGCGATAGCCTCCTCGACAGCGCCAACCACGATGCCGGGGTCAATGCCCTTTTCCTGACTCAGAAGCTCGATTGTCTGATACAAAACGCTGGCCATACTCTGCTTGCTCTCTCGATTGTTTCAGGGCTCGGGAACCGGTTCCGGTCCCAGCCGATGCGGTTGATGTTGTTGAAGGGTATGGGCTCCGGCCCATACGGATTGCAACCTTGAGGTGCGCCCCGTCCTCGCGCATATTTGCCGGCGCCAAGCGGGGAAACCACAAATTTCTTAAATCTCCGGCACCAGTTGCGCCTTTTCGATGTTCTCGAGCGCAATCTCCACCGTACTCACGCCGGTCTTCCGGCTCTTGCTGTTCTGCTTCACGGCGTTCAAATCCAGCGTGATCGATTCACCCGCCGGGGCTCCGGTTTCGGTGGGGGCAATCAGACGCCCTTGCCAATGCCGGTTGTTGCGGATCGGCTCGAAGGTCTGCACCTTCACCAGGGAACCCATAAAACGCTTGAAATCTTCTCGCCTGGTCAACTTCCGATCCAGGCCCGGGGAACTGGCTTCCAGCGTGTACTCCGCGCCCGGAACCAGGTCTTCCACATCCAGCAGTACGCCAAAATCGCGGCTGAAAGCGGCACAATCCTCGTGCGTTACGCCGGAAAGCTGGTCAAGACGTTCAGGGCTCAGCGTGCCTTCCTGAATCTCCTGCGTCAGCCGTTCCGGAACCTCTTCGCCGCCGGCCAGGATTGCAGCCTTTACCCGCTCGCGCCCCTCGGCGTTCTTCTCGAGATAAACCCGCAGAATGCGCTCTTTGGCCGGGCCAAGGAGCTCGATGTCCACCAGGTCCAGTCCATGGGAAGCGGCCACCCGTGCTGCCGCCGATCGGATTTCTTCCAGCTTCGCCGCCATCGTCCTCACGCCGCCATCTCGCGGCCATTCCCGCATTGAATCTGTCTACATTGGAACCGTCTTCCGGCTTCCGGGATGCTGCACCGGAACCGAAATTTGTCCCAAATAAAAAGTGGGCTGTAAGCCCACTCCTCTCTCCGCCAGCCGGCGTACCCACGGCAACTCAGGCGGACAAATTCGTCTGCACTTCCTAGCATAAGCCAGATTCTGGTGGAATTCAATTGGGAAGTGGGGCAAGAGGTTGAAAAACGCTGGATGAAACGCGCTGATGCGGGGCTTTAGCCCCGAAAGGGCGCTCCACTCTGATTTCGCCAGGGCATCGGAGCTGCAAATTGGGGGCTTTTGATTGCCTCTCGCAAAGCTCTCCAAGCCGACCGCCGGGAAACAGGGGGATCGGGCCGAAAACCGCCCCGGTGCTAAACTTGGGGGTAGTCTATGCCTGCTTCCTATCCGCTCCATTCGCCCCTTTCGTCGTCGTCTTCCGCCTCCACAGCCGATGCCCGCACCGCCCTGCTGAAGCGCGCCGCACGCGCCGCGGAGGACTATCTCGAGGGCGTGGATGCGCGCTCCGTCGCGCCTACATCGGCCGCCGTTGCCGCCCTCAGCGCCTTGCGCGGGCCGCTGCCGCCGGGACCCACCGGAGCTGAGACGGTTCTGCACCTCTTGCACGAGTACGGCTCCCCGGCCACCGTGGCCAAGAATAACGGCCGCTTTTTCGGCTTTGTGAATGGCGGGTGCCTGCCCGCGGCTCTGGCCGCTTCCTGGATGGTGAGCGCCTGGGACCAGAATGCAGCGTTTTTTGTGCAGTCTCCCATCGCCATCACCCTCGAAGAGGTGGCTTTGGAATGGGTGCGCCAACTGCTGGGGTTGCCGGAAGGAACCGGCGGCGCGGTCGTCACTGGCGCCACCATGGCCAACTTTACCTCTCTGGCAGCGGCTCGCCACGCGCTGCTGGCCCGCGCGGGCTGGGATGTGGAGGCCGACGGCCTCTTCGGTGCGCCGCCCATTACCGTCGTTGTCGGCGAAGAAGCTCACGCCTCGGTCTTCAAGGCGCTGGGCCTGCTGGGCATGGGCCGCAATCGAGTGGTGCGCGTTCCGGCTGACAGCCAGGGACGCATGAGGGCCGACGCTCTGCCGCATCTGGACGACCGTACAATTCTCTGTCTGCAAGCGGGCAACGTAAATACCGGCGCCTTTGACCCGGCGGCTGCGATTTGCCCGATGGCAAAGGAGGCTGGCGCGTGGATTCATGTGGATGGCGCTTTCGGCCTGTGGGCTGCCGCCTCGCCCGTTTACCGGCGCCTGACCAAGGGCTTCGAGCTGGCCGATTCGTGGGCCACCGACGGGCATAAATGGCCGAATATCGGCTACGACTGCGGCATTGCCATGGTGCGCGATCCAGGCATGCTGCGGGAGGCCATGTCCATCCAGGCTTCGTACCTGGCCCTGGGTGAACACCGCGAACCCTCCGACTACAACCCCGAACTCTCGCGCCGCGCCCGCAGTGTGGAACTGTGGGCCGGACTGCGCTCCCTGGGCCGCTCCGGAATGGCCGCGATCGTGGAGCGCACCTCCAGCCACGCGCGGCAATTTGCCGCCGGACTGAAGGCTGCCGGCTACGAAATCCTGAACGACGTGGTCATCAACCAGGTGCTGGTCTCCTTCGGCGACGCGGAGAAAACCCTGCGCACCATCGCCCGCCTGCAAACGGAAGGAACCTGCTGGTGCGGCTCGACCGTGTGGCAGGGCAAGACCGCCATGCGCATCAGCGTCTCATCGTGGGCAACCACCAAGGAAGATGTGGAGCGCAGCCTGGCGGCCATGCTCAAGGCCGCCGAGGAATAATGCAATCTGGAGCGAGGGGCACGGTTTTTTTGCAGGTCACGGAGGACTCTTTCGAACCTAAGAGCGGGAGTTTTCTCTTGCCCTGAGCCCAAAGCGGGCTTTTTCGCTGCCCTCTCCCAGCTATCGCTCCGGTTTTGTTCATTCTGCGCCAAAGCTGAGAGAAAACCGATTTTGGGCTTGAAGGTTTCTCCATTCAGTGCCGATAAGGAAAGCAAACCGCGCCTGGAGAAAACTCGCTCTTCAGGCAGAGCGGTTCAAACAGTACAAGGATTCTTCTTCCGGATGATGCGCAACCTGACGCAGCGCGTACTGCTGATCGCGGCTGTCACCTTATTGGCGGCGGCCTGCGGGACGTTGGCAGGGTACCGGCTGGCTCATGAAATTGCAGTGCGGACGGCCGAAAGCTGGCTGGACCAATACGCGGGCCGGCTTATGGCGGATGGCGAGGCCTCGTCTGCCGAGTTGCGCACTACGCTGGCTGCGGTGAGCGCCTCGCAATACAGATCCTGCTCCCACGCCGAAATCGACTATTTTCGTACCCTGATCTTCGAGTCGGAATACCTGAAGGATGCCGGCCGGATGCGCGACGGCAGGATTCTCTGCTCTGCGGCTTTGGCTCCGACGGCGGTGCCCCAGCGCCAATTCAAGCCCGATTACACCCAGCAGGACGGCACGGTTCTCTTCAAGGATCTGGCTCCATACCGGAACGCCGATCTGACCGTTCTCACGCTTCAGTTGGGCGACTTCTACGTGGCCTTTACTCCCTATACCCGCATGCATCTGGAAGCGCTGCCGATGCACTTCGCCGAGACGGCCACCGACGCTCCGACACAGAGGACGGGCCGACTGCTGGGCGAGTCGCCGGCAGCCGATGTACCCCTTTTCACCACCGATGGCCAGACGCGCGTGGGAGAAGCTCTCTACGCTACCAGGTGTTCGATCCGCTTCTTCGACTGCGTCACGGCTTACACCTCCATTCCTGAAGTCGTCGCGGTCAATCGCGGCAAGTTCACAGGCTGCGTGGTGTTGTGTGGGCTGGTTGGAGCTCTCTTTGGCCTGGCGTTTTCGCTTCTCTACCGGCGCAACAAGAGCACGGAGCAGCAACTGCGCCGGGCGATTCGAAGCGACAAGCTGCGCGTGGTCTATCAACCCATTGTCGAGTTGCCCAGCGGACGCATCGTCGGCGCCGAGGCGCTGGTGCGCTGGATCGACGAGGACGGCAAGACGGTGGGGCCCGATGTCTTTGTCCGCATGGCCGAGGAGCGCGGTTTTGTGGGAGAAATTACGCGGCTGGTGCTGTGCCACGTTCTCCGTGACTTTGGCGCGACGCTGCGCAATCGCCCGGAGTTTCGCGTCAGCATCAACGTGGCTGCCGCCGACCTGAGTGATCCCGAGTTTCTACCTATGCTGGACCGCTCCCTGGAGCAGGCCGCAGTCCCGGCGCGGAGCCTGGCGATCGAGATCACGGAAAGCTCGACAGCCAACTATCAAGTCGCCATCGAGACCATCCTCCGCTTGCGGCACCGCGGCCACAGTGTCCACATCGACGACTTCGGCACCGGGTACTCGAGCCTTGCCTACCTGCACGACCTGGCGGTGGACGCCATCAAGATCGACAAGGCTTTCACCCAGGCCATCGGCACCGGGTCGGTCATCGTGGCCATTCTTCCGCAGATTCTTTCCATGGCCGAGGCTCTTGACCTGGCAGTGATCGTCGAGGGGATCGAGACCCAGGAACAGGCCAGCTATTTTGCCTCCGATACACGGCTCATACTAGCCCAGGGATGGCTCTTTGGGCGCCCCGTCCCGGCAGATGTCTTTCACCGCGACCTGGCCAATCGGGAGGCGAAGGCTCGGGTGGACTTGGGCGGCAAGCCGGAAAAGGACCGGGAACAGAGGACTGTGGCGAGCGCAGCCTGAAACTGCAAACCTCACGCATCGCAGAGTTTGCTTGACAGCCGCGGCAGCGGGATGGAGGCTTGAACTATGCGCCGCATCCCGCGTTCCATCTCGGTTGTCGCTCTTCTGTTCGCCCTGTTCGGGGCGGTTGTGCCTTTTGCCCGTTCTCTTGAGAAGCAGCCCGCCAGCGTCTATCGCGCCCGTCGCGTAGCTCTGGGGACCAAACTCCACGGCGGTGTCGCAGTTCTGTTTGCCGCGGAAGAAGCGCAACTGGACCTGATGCCTTATCGCCAGGACGAGGATTTCTATTACCTGACCGGCTGGAACGAGCCCGGCGCGGCGCTGATGATTGTGGGCGAAGCGCCTCAGGAGGCCACGAATCAGGCCTACAGAGAGGTTCTGTTTCTTCCCTCTCGTAATCTGCGCATGGAACTCTACACCGGCGTCAAGCTGGGCGCCGATACGCCTGGAGCCGCGCAGGCTGCAGGCGTGGATGCGGTGGAATCGCTGACCGAGCTGCCTTCGGAGTTGAACCGTCTTCGCCGGCCCATCTGGGGACAGCCGGATTCCGAACAGGCCAAGGCGCTGGCAGGTTTCACCAGGACCACGCTGGGCGCGGCTGCAACCACCACGGTGCGCGATGCGCTGCCGCTGATTGCCCAGTTGCGTGTGGTGAAGGATGCGGGGGAAATCGATCTGCTCCGCAAGGCATCCGACGCTTCAATCGCCGGGCAGTTCGCCATGATGAAGGCGGTCAAGCCGGGAGTGACCGAGCGCGCGCTGGCCGGCAAAATGTGGGCCGCGTGGATGGACAAGGGCTGCGAAAGGGCCAGTTATGCGCCCATCGTCGGCTCGGGCATCAACTCCACCGTTCTGCACTACTCCGAGAACACGCGCACGCTGGAAGACGGCGACATTCTACTGGTCGATGCAGCCTGCGAGTACTCGATGTACGCCTCCGACATCACAAGGACGGTGCCGGTGAACGGCCACTTCACCGCGCGCCAGCGGGAGATCTATAACATTGTGCTCGGCGCTCAGCAGGCGGCCATCGATGCCTTCGTGGCCGGCAAATCGAAGATCAACGACCGCGACCGCAAGGACCCGGACTCGCTGGACACGGCGGCCTTCAACTACATCAATACCCACGGCAAGGATCTGCACGGCGAGCCTCTGGGCAAGTATTGGCTGCATGGGTTGGGCCACATGGTGGGCATCGACGTTCACGACCCGGCCGAGTACCCGGCGGTGCTGAAGCCGGGAATGGTGTTTACCATCGAGCCGGGCGTCTACATCCCCGAGGAGAAGATCGGCGTGCGCATCGAGTGCGTGTTTCTGGTGGGCGCCGACGGCAAGCTCATTGATCTGGTCGCGGCTTTGCCCCACACCGCCGACGATGTGGAAGCGGCGATGCGCGCGAAATAATGAAGGTCAAAGTATCTCTGAACCGGGAATGAAGCTGACAGTCACTTGAGGAACTCGATGGACCCGCGCGATGAAATGGAACCCAAGCAGTTGGATTCGCTGACCCAGGCCTTTGGGGATCAGTTGATGGCCTGTCTGGATGAGTGCGCACGAGGCCGGCGGGGGTTGTTTTCAGAGTATGAGCCCCTGGGAGAGGAAGGCGAATCCTGGCCGGAGGCGTCCCAGTTGCGGCGGCTGGCGCTGGCGTTCCAGGCGATTCTGGCGCAGTCCGGCGAGCAAAACGCGCTTTGCGACGAGTTCCTCGACCTCTGCACTATCCACGGCGAAAGCCATCCCGGCGAGCGCAGGCTGGCGCGGATGTTTCTGGAACGGATCGAGCGCGGCGAGGTCGGTTCGCAGCCGGAAAAGGAAAGCAAGCCTTGGTAATTCTGCAAGCATTTCTGGCATTGCTGGCGGGCTTCGCCACAATGGTTCTTCTGGTCATCGTTATAACCGCCCTGCTGACCCGGTTGACTCCGGACTGGGTGGGCCAGGAGGCCAGGCCGCGGGCCGGTTACGTCGCCGTCAATCTCGGCTACTCGTTTCTGGCAGCGTCAGCCGGCGGCTATGTGACCGGCTGGGCCGCGGTGGCCAACCCGTTGATCCATGTGCTTGCCTTGGCCCTGGTCGTGCTCCTGCTGGCCGCGCTCAGCGCCATGCAGTCCCGCGGCAAACAGCCCATCTGGTACGCGCTGGCGCTGGTCGTCATCTCGCCCATCGGCGTGCTGGCGGGAGGGCTGGTGCGGCTGAGGGTGCTCGGGATTCTTTAGAGCAAATTCGTGGCCGGTTGGAATCGTAAAACCTACCAGCGCACCCCCAATGTGACCGGGATGAGTTTTGTCCCCGCGGCGACCGTGGTGGTTCCCAGGCCGTTCGGCGAAGAACTCACGGCAGGCGTATTCACATCCAGATAGCGGACTTCGGCAAACAGCTTCATCCTGCTGTCGTTGTAGGTGCCGCCCATTCTGTGGGTGAAGCCGCCGCCCACGTTCCAGCCGCCCTGATTCGATGAGAAATGGCCCACCACGGTGGACTCGTACACGATGCCGCAGTAGTAATACGAGCAGTACTCAGCGGGTTCGGGGTCGGTAAAGCTGGTCACCTTGCGGTAGAACCCGCCGCCGCCGGTCACATAAAAGTCATTGGTTCTCTTCGGTGCCAGGTCGATCACCGGCTCCATGGTGAACGACCAGATGTGCGCGTGGCCGCCGTTGGCCCCGGTTTCCGCAATCAGCTTGCCGGGCAGTTTGTCGTCGATGAACTGGTACTCGGCCAGCAGGCTCAGGTGGTGGCTCAGGCGATAGCCCGCACCAACGGTGAAATTGCCGCCCCAGGTGACGTAGCTGGAAGAATTCGAAGTGGGTCCGTTGGCGCCGCCGCCTGCCTCAAAGGCCAGATGGCTTGCCAGCCCACGGCCGCGTGTGCCAGCGGCTTCTCCGCCGCCCATCCCTTGCGCGGAGGGTGCCGCAGGCAAAATCTCCTTCCCTCCGAAGGTGCTGTCGGTGACCAGCGGAAGCGTGCTGGAGCTGGATTCAGTGGCCGAAACCGCACTTGAACCGGATTCGGCTGGGGAAAGCGCAAGCTGTGCGCTCGCGGCGCCAACTGCAAGAACGGCTACGCCGCCTAGGAAACAGACACGCCGCATCAGCGACACCCAAAAGTCACAAGACATGTCGGAACCTCAAGGATCGAATTAAATGAAGTGCGCCCGGTAACCTGCGCCGGGCAATGGATTAGACACCGATTGTGCCGGGAGGTTGCGCGGGGGGGGGGATTGTTTTTGTTGGTGTCACTATGCTACATTTGTGCCACCAAAGGCGAAAGGGGGGATACATGGAGGCTGTGGAACTTCAAACTCGAACACGCCTGAGCGAAAAGGGCCGCCTGGTCATTCCAGCGGCGATGCGCGAGGCGCTTGGGATGAGCGTCGGCGATACTCTGGATTTGCGCGTGACCGACGGCGAACTGCATATCTCGACGATCAGAAGCCGAGTTCGGCGCGCCCAGGAGCGCGCGAGACGATACATCGAACCGGGAGTCAGTCTTTCCGAGGAGTTGAGTGCGGAACGTCGCGAGGCTGCCAGGCATGAATGAAGTAGTGCTCGATGCCTCTGCCATGCTGGCCTTGCTTCAGAACGAACGCGGCGAGGAGAAGCTCACGGACGATCTCCTGGAAGTTGCAGTCGCCAGCACAGTCAACCTCGCCGAAGTGCAATCCAAACTCGTCAAGAAGGGGTACGATCCGGAAGATGCCTGGGAAGACGCTCTACAGCTCGTTACGTCGGCAGAGCCCTTTACCAGCGAGCAGGCGAAGATTGCCGGGACGCTGATTCAAAAGACGCAGAAGTACGGACTGTCTTTGGGAGATCGATCCTGTCTGGCTCTGGCCATCGCGCTCCAGGCTCCGGTTTACACCACCGAACAGATTTGGAGAAACCTGAAGGTGGGCGTTCCGATCCACGTGATTCGATAGAACGGGCTGTGCATAAACTTATGGAAAACAGCAAAGGCCGGAGCAACTGCTCCGGCCTTTGCTGTCTGTAGCGGGTTTTGCGCGATCAGCCCTGAATGTCGAACTGTTCGGGGTGGATGGCGGGGTCGCTCTTGATGAGGATGTTCTTGCCGGTCAGCTCTTCGAATTCGGTGAGCCAGCTGGCGTTGTTCGCCTTGAGAACCTTGACGGTCTCGGGGTGAACGCGCAGCAGGACATCGGCGGCTTCGAAGTGCTTCTTCATCTTGCGCAATTCGGTGTAAATCTCGTTGCAGACCGTGGTCGGGCTCTTCACCATGCCGGTGGCCTGGCAGGTGGGGCAGGGAACCGAAAGGGTCCGCTCCAGGGACTGTTTAACGCGCTTGCGGGTGATAGCGACCAGGCCGAAGTCGTTGAACTGCAAGACCTTCGTCGGGGCGCGGTCGGATTTGAGAGCTTCTTCCAAAGCGGCCAGAACCTTGAAGCGGTTCTTGCGCTCGTCCATGTCGATGAAGTCGATGACGATGATGCCGCCCAGGTCGCGCAGGCGAATCTGGCGGACGATTTCCGGCACGGCGTCGAGGTTGGTCTTGACGATGGTGTCTTCAAGGCGCGAGGACTTGCCCACGTACTTGCCGGTGTTGATGTCAATGGCGACCAGCGCTTCGGTCTGATTGATGACAATGGAGCCGCCCGACTTGAGCCAGACCTTGGAGCGCAGGGCCTTCGAGATTTCGTCCTGAATGCCGAAGTGCTCGAAGAGCGGGGTCTCTTTGGTGTAAAGCTTGACGCGGCGCACCAGGGTAGGCGAGAAGCGATTGAGGAAGCGCACGATGCGCTCGTAGTCGGCCTCGGAATCCACCCAGATGTTCGAGAAGTTGGAGCTGACCTGGTCGCGCAGGATGCGCTCGATCAGGGACAGATCGTGATAGATCAGAGCCGGCGACTTGGAAGTGTCGGAGCGCTGCTTGATCTCGTTCCAGAGGTGAATAAGGAAGCGCAGGTCGGCGCGCAATTCCTCTTCCGATGCGCCTTCAGCCGCGGTGCGCACGATGAAGCCGCCGGCCGTTTCGCCGCGCTCGTGAACCAGAATCCGCTTTAGCCGCTGGCGCTCGTCATCGGAGGCGATCTTGCGGCTGACGCCCACATGATTCACCGTGGGCATGAAGACCAGGAAGCGGCCAGGCAGGGCGATGTGCGAGGTGATGCGCGCGCCCTTCTTGGCGATAGGCTCCTTGGCGATCTGGACCAGAATCTCCTGGCCGGGCTTCAAAAGGTCGGAAATGATGGGCAGATCGGAGGTCTGCATGGAGCGGCGCGAGGGGCCGCGGCCCCGGTTGCCCTGAACTGGGAGCGCTCCCGCGCCACCGCGTCCACGGCGTCCACGGCCACCGCGCTCGCGACGCTGCTGGCTCTGGCTGTCGCCGGTGGCAGGCTGACCTTCGGCAGAGGGCTCTTCATCCTCGTCTTCGCCATCGAACACATCTTCGTCTTCGACGTTCTTCTCGTCGAAGTTCAACTGGATGCGATGGTCGAGGTGCGCCTCCTGGAGCATCTCGCCCAGGTCGCCGCCGCGAATCTGCGGGGGCAGCGTCTCCTCTTCGAAATCGTCCTGTTCGTGGACTTCCACTTTGCCGCGATGATGATGGCGGGGAGCTTCAAACTCCTCCTCTTCGATCACTTCTTCTTCGATCACGCCGCTGCCGGGGGCATAGGCTGAGACCGAAGGCACCGATGCGGACCTGGCCTCGGGCCTGGCTTCTTCCTCTTCTTCCTTCTTCTTCTTGCCGCCCAAGCCGAACAGGCGGAAGCCGGTAGGCGGCACCGGGTCCACGTTGTGGGAGGCGGCTCGATCGGCTTCCTCTTCCACAGGCTCAAGCACTTCGGGAGCTTGAACGTCCGACCAGTTCTGCGCAGGCTCGGGCGTGATCTCGTCCTGCCTGGTTACCGGAGCGGCAACCGGCTCATCCGCCGACGGCTCCTCAATGACCGGCTCGACGGTGTAGTCCTCTGTCTCGGCAGGGACCGGTGCTTCCGGCTTTGCCTCGGTCATTTCTTCAACGAAGGCTTCTTCTTCGAACGCATCGACGGAACTGTCCCGCGACTCTTGCGGAATCTGCTCGGCCGGCTCGGGCTGGCGGGAGCGATGTTTGGAGAGAGACTCGCCGGGCAGCAGGCCGCTGCCGTCCCATTCGATCGGGGTGTCGATCAAAGTAGACGGCTTGTAGGTGTTGGCCGGACGAGCCGGTGCGGCTGGCCGGGAAGTTTCCTGGGCGGCTGCGCCTGCGGTTGCCGGTGTGCCGTACCTGGAGAGGGACTCGCCGGGCAGCACAAAAGGCGTCGGAGCCGCTTCGAAGCGGGGTGCGGGTGCTGGCCTTTCGGCGGGAACTGCGGCCGCGGCGTGAATCTCTGGCGCGACTTCGGGTTCTTCGGCGGACTCGACAACAAATGTCTGCGCAGTTTCAGTGGTTTCAGCCTGGCTTTCGGACGAGCCGGGTCCACGGCCGCCGCGACGACGCCGGCGACCACGCCAGCGCTTTGCGCCCGGCTCGCCCGTCTCTTCCTGCGCGGTTTCGGCAGGTTCGGGGATGAACAGGGGTTCAGCAGCGGCCTGAGAGCCGTCCTCAATGGCGGGCGTTACCTCAATGGCCGGACGGCGTTCACGGCGCGGTTCCTGAGGCTGGCTGGAACGAGCGGGGCGTTCCTGACTGCGATCCGCGGTGCGTTCCGGGGCGGCGACGGTGTGCCGGACCTCGCGCGGAGGCACGTTGGCGCCAGAGGCCGTGGCCTTTTCGAGCTCGTCGGTCTCTTCCTGGTCTTCGAGTTCGAGGAAGTCGGTTACATAGAGGAAGGCGTCCCGCTCCAGGCCAACGTCCACAAAGGCGGACTGCATGCCGGGAAGCACGCGAGTGACGCGGCCGTTGTAAATGGACCCCGCCAGGGTGTACTCGTTTTCGCGTTCGTAGTAGATTTCCGCGAGTTGATCGTCTTCCAAAATAGCCAGCCGCGTTTCATGCGGCGTGCTGGAGATGCAAATTTCCTTTGCCATCTTACCTTTCCGCCCGGCGGCCTTAGCCAGCCGGGACCTGCGGCAAGGAAGGATGGATTCCAGGCGAATCCGGAAGGGTAGGGGGTGGGCAGTAGGAGTGATCCGTGAATCGCCGTGTGCCGGCTGACGCGCAACGACCAGCCCCGAGGGGCGGCGAGCCGCGGCGTTTATCTTGACGGGCAAGACAAACCAGGCGAACAAGTTCTACGATACGGCAATCCAATTGCAGAGAGTTTGTGGCCAACCATGCCGGGATTCCCAGCGACAAATTCATGTCGATGGGGGGGTGGTACCCCGGCGGGGCCGTTCCACCGTTGGCGATTGCCCGGTCTTGCCGCGCGAAGGGGCCGGGGGAACTCTCCCCATGTGGTCCCGCGCGCTGTTCTCCATCCGGCATAAATCGCCAGTCGAGGAACCCGCATTCCGTGCAACTTGTACGCTGCCAACGGTTTTCCCGTCTCTGCGTGCTCATGAACCCAATCCTGCCGGGCGCGTGGTCCATCCGGACCTGGCCGGCGAAATGCTTCAAAAAAACCTCTCCTGTGCTCCGGACATTTCCGGGGGGCACAAGAGGTAAACCTGCAAGTTCGTTAGTTCACAAACCGGCGCATGCGCACATTCATTGCCGCACCCAGCGCCAGGAACGTAAACAACACCGAAGATCCGCCGTAACTCATTAACGGTAAAGGGATTCCGGTGACGGGCATAAACCCGATGACCATGCCCACGTTGACCGCGATCTCGAAGGTCAACACAGCCACCACCCCCATAATAAGCAGGGAGCCGGACAGGTCTGCGGCTGTTTGAGCGTTCTGTATCAAACGCATCAATATGAAAAAGTATAGCAGCAGCACGAAAAGCGCGCCGACGAAGCCGTGCTCTTCGCCAAATGCGGCAAAGATGAAATCCGCGTGGGGAATGGGGAGAAAATCGCCCTGGGTCTGGGTTCCTTTGGCCGCTCCCTTGCCCCAGACTCCGCCGGAGCCGATGGCGATGAGCGATTGCTTGGTCTGGTATCCGCTGCCCCTGGGGTCGTTGTCGGGGTTCACAAAACTGGTGAGCCGGGCCTTCTGGTAGGGCTTGAGCATCTTGCCGCTGGTCCACACGCCGGCCACCAGGGCCAGGCCGCAGGTTCCCAGGATCAGCGCCTGACGGAGGTTGATGCCGCCCAGAAAGAATCCCGCAATCAGGATGGGCGCATAGGTGAGGGTGGTGCCGAGATCAGGTTGCTTCAGAACCAGCAACATGGGCACACCGACCAGCGCAAACGCCTTGAAAATATCCTTCCAGGTGAGCGAGCGCCCGCCCAGATTCGCAAAGTAGCGGGCCATCATCAGAATCAGAACCAGCTTGACCCACTCGGATGGCTGAAACTGCAGGGGGCCGACCTTGATCCAGCGTTTGGCGCCCAGCGCCTTGTGCCCCACGGCCAGCACCGCCAGCAGCGACACAATGCACACCCCATAGGCCCAGGGAGCGAAGTCGATCATCTTGTGATAATCGATCTTGGCAAAGAGAAACATGGCCGCCAGGCCGCCGACGATCCAGAAAATCTGCTTGGTGTGGAAGCCGACATACTTTGTGTGCAGGGTGGCGGAGTAGATCTCCAGCACTGAAATGATGCACAGCAGCAGCACCATGCCCAGCAGGGGCCAATCGAAATCGCGGAAGGACAGAAGGCGGCGCATCTAGCGTTGTCCTTCCTTGAAGCGCAGGGGGATGGACATCAGCCAGGACGGCAGGGGAATCCGGCCGCTGGCCAGGGCCTTGGGAGCAGGCGCCGGACCGGGATCGAGAAAGAAGTGGCCGGCGTGGAGTGCGTTTTCCTGACCGGCGGCGTGGCCACGCCCGCGAACGGCGGGTTCTGGCTCGGACCATACCGCTCCTACCTCGACCGGCTTGTCGGTCGAGGCCTGCTCCAGAATGTTCTTGTCCTGCTTTCGCTTCTTGTTCACGTAAGTAATGGCCACCTGGGCGGCAATCTTGGCCGAGGCCGCGCCCCAGTCTCCATGTTCCTGCAGAACGGCGATCACGATCTCGGGATTGCGCCGGGGAACCATGCCGACAAACCAGGAGTTCGGCGTCTTGGCGCCGCCCTTGGTGTGCGTGTCCCCACCTCCGACCACCTGCGCGGTGCCGGTCTTGCCGGCAAAGTCCACGCCTTCAATGTGCGATGCGGCGGCGGTGCCGGTGGTGGTGGCGGCGGCCATTCCCTCGGTAATGGTCATCCAGGTGTCGGAATTCAGAGGAACGGTCTTGTCGCCCGAGCCGGGAAAGCTGTCCCAGATGGCGTCGCGGAACTGGGCCGGAAGCTGGTCGGTGGCCACCACGTGGGGGCGGACCAGGTGGCCGTTTGAAGCGATGCCGCTTAAAGCGCGCGCCAATTGCAGGGGCGTCACCTGGGTTTCGCCCTGGCCAATGCCCACTGAAATAGTGTTGCCCGGGTAGTACTTCTGGTGGTAGTTCTTCATCTCCCACTGTGTGGAGGGCATGATGCCCGCCTTTTCGTCGGGCAGGTCGATGCCGGTCTTGGAGCCAAGGCCCAGGGCGGTGGCGTATTTCGCAATCGTGTCGATGCCCAGCTTCTGGGCCAATGCATAGAAGAAGGTGTCGCAGGAGAGCGGAATCGCCTGGTGGATGTCCAGAACCCCGTGGTGCTTGTCGCAGTGGAAGAAGCGTCCGTAGAAGGTGCCGCCACCCACGCAGTTCACGCGCATGTCCTGGGCCACGCCTTCCTGCAGTCCGGCCACGGACATGATGATCTTGAAGGTGGAACCGGGGGCGAGCTGATCCTGAATGGCCTTGTTCATCAGGGGATGGCGCGGATCGGTGATGAGCTTGTTCCAGTCGTCGCGGTTGATGCGCACGGCAAAGGCGTTGGGATCGTAGCTGGGATGGGAAACCAGGGCCAGAATTTCGCCGTTGCGCGGGTCCATGGCCACCACTGCGCCGCTGTTGTCTCCGAGGGCAACCTCGGCGGCGCGCTGAATGTCGATGTCGATGGTCAGCTTCAGGTCCTGTCCGGGGATGGCGTGCTGGGTCCGCCAGTAGCCCACCTCGCGCCCGTGGCTGTCCACGATCACATCGCGCGAGCCGTCCTGGCCGCGCAGCAACTCGTCGTAGGTCTCCTCCACGCCCGCCTTCCCCACCACGTCGCCCGGTTCGTAGGCCGCGTACTTGGGGTCGTTGTTGAGCATTTCCTCGCTCACTTCGCCCACGTAGCCGATCAGATGGGAGGCAAAACCGTCGCGAGGATAGAGCCGGCGTTCCTCGTCGATGGTTTCCAGCTCCGGCAACTCGTTGCGGTGCGACTCGATAAACGCCTGCTCGTCGGCGGTGATGTCCTGCTTGATGGGGATGGGCTGGTAGCCGGGGGCTACTTTGTAGCGGTGCAGCGTAGCCTGCAACTGGTCAAGGTCCAAGTTCAGGCCGCGCGCAATCAAAGGTAGGTCGGCTTCCACGTTGTGGCCCATCTCGCGGACCAGGTAGCAGGACACCGACGGGTAGTTGTCCACGATCAGCCGGTTCTCGCGGTCAAAGAGCCTGCCCCGGGCGGCCATTACCGGAACCTTGCGGATGCGGTTCTGTTCGGCCAACAGGCGATACTGGTCCACGCCCAGCACCTGCAGCCGCCACAGACCGGCAGCCAGGGCCAGCATCATCACCAGAATGCCGTATTGCACCGCCGACAACTTGCCGGAGGAGATCTTTTCGCCGCGTGTTGGATTGTCGGAATACATCGTTTACGCCCTTAAATACAACCGCTCTTACAGTATGAGTGAAATTCGCCCGGGTTGCGACGGGCAACGAGCAGCCCGTTCCCATTTCTCTGCGCCAGTTCCCGGTCCCTAATCCCTGACCTGCATGTTGTCGAGCAGCGGAAACAGCACCAGGGCGATCAGGGAGTTGCCCACTGACTTGAAGGCCTCAGTCCACCAGTTCCAATCCAGATCCATGCCCAGCAGGATGCGGTAGATGAAGACGAAGATCGCGCTCGAAAGCAGTGAAAGCAGAAAGATCACGACCAGCCGGATGGTGCGGTTTTCCACGTCGATCCGCACCCCGACCGACGAAGCCAGAAATCCGCACACCGTCTTGGAGATGCCGTTCACCCCGATGGCGTGGTTGGAAAGCGCATCCTCGAAGAGCCCCATCGTCGTGCCCATCACCGTACCCTGGATGGGGCTGCGGCGGCCGAGGGCAAAATAAACCGTGATCACCAGCGGCAGGTCGAACCAGACATAGCCGTGCAGCAGGCGAGGCAGCCACGCCTGCAACACCAGCGAAGCCAGCGGGACCAGTGCGTATACCAATATTGGATAGCGCCGAATTTCCAGATCGCGGCGGTAGTCGGGACCAAGCACATCCATAGTTAAGGATTCCTCCGCGGAGTGCCCGGCTGGCCGGAACCTGGCGCTTTCTTGGGAGTGGTACTGCTGCTTTTGGCTCCCGGCGCGGAGGCCGGCTTGTCCAGCTTGGGTTTCGGCGCCGGACTCGTCGACTGCGGGACCTCGGCTGCGCTGCCCGGCGAATAGCGGTCTGGGCGTTGCGTTGGCAGCACCTTGGGAACTGGCGGTGCGGCTGGGGCGGGCGTAGCGGAGGCCGGTTGTCCAGGGACTGGGGCCGCGGCCGTGGCGGGATTGGCTGCCGGCGCGTTTGGATCCGTCAGCCCAGGCAGTCGTTCCGCCATGATCTCCGACGCCTTCTTCTGGTCCCTGATGGCTGCCGCTTCGGCGCCCTTGAGCGCATCGCTGGTGGCCATATCCTGTTGCGCTTCGGGCGAGAAGCGCGCCGCGGTCGAGGTAATCACCAGCACTTCGTCCAGGCGGTCAATATGCGCGGCCGGCGTGATGATGATGTCGATAAAGCCGTCGCGGTCCGGGTCGTTCACGATCTTCTGCACCACTCCCACCGCCAGGCCTCGCGGAAAAATCTGGTCGCCGCCCGCGGTCAATACCTTTTCGCCCGGCTTGATGCGCTGGTCGGCCAGAATCCCCACAATCTGCGCTTGCCCGGCCGCGTTGCCGCGCAGAATCCCGCGTGTCCGCGTGGTTTCCAGAATCACCCCGGCGCCGCTGGTTTGGTCGTTGATGGCCAACACCTGCGCCGTATGCAGAAAAACGTCCCGCACCTTGCCTACAATCCCGTCGGGCGTAATCACCGCCATGTCGCGATCCAGCCCGTCGGCCGTTCCCTTGTCCAGATAGAAGACCCGCGCCTGGTCGCTGCCGCTGGTGCCGATGGCCTGCGCGGCCACCGTCTTATAGATGTACTTTTGCTGGAAACCCAACAGGGTTTGCAGGCGCTGTCCTTCTTTGGCGTCTTCCAGCAGCGAGGCCTGCTCCAGCCGCAGCCGATCAACAGTCTTCTGCAAATCCTTGTTCTGTTGGCTGACATTGTGCAGATCGATGTAATCCTGCCACAGGTTCATTGCGCCCAGCTTCGAGCCGTGAAAGAGCTGCTCCGGAGGGGCAACCAGGCCCTCGGCCCATAGCCGGATCAGGCGCACGCCGGGTCCATCCCGCGGGTCCAGCGTGTCCCGTCCGCTCGGAGTGCGGCGCACCTGGACAGCAAGCCCAATAATCTGTGCCGCCAGAATCACTAGCAGCACCAGGGGGTTTCGGTAACGGATAAAAAAGGGTTCCATGATCTGCAGAAAGCTCTCGGCTGTCGGTTTTCAGTTGCCGGGGGCAAACCAAAGGATGGTCAACCCGCGGACAACTGAAAACAGACAACTTGAAAACTGCCTTAGTCGATCTTGATCTTGCGCAGCAGCCGGAAGTCGGAGAGCATCTTGCCGGTGCCCAGCACGACCGAAGCCAGCGGATCGTCGGCCACGGAAACGGGGAGACCTGTCTCCTCGCGGATACGCTTGTCCAGATTCTTCAAGAGGGCGCCGCCGCCGGTGAGCACGATGCCGCGGTCCGAGATATCCGCAGATAGCTCCGGAGGGGTACGCTCCAGGGCCACGCGGATGGCGTTCATAATCACCGCAATGCACTCGCCGAGCGACTCGCGGACCTCGCTGTCGTCGATGGTGATGGTCTTGGGCACGCCTTCAATCAGGTTGCGGCCCTTGATCTCCATGGTCAGCGGCTTGTCCAGCGGGTAGGCCGAACCAACCTCGATCTTGATCTGTTCGGCCGTCCGTTCGCCGATCAGCAGGTTGTATTTGCGCTTCAGGTAGTTGGTAATGGCCTCGTCCATCTGGTTCCCGGCCATGCGCACCGAGCGGGAGTAAACAATTCCAGACAGCGAGATGACCGCGATGTCCGTCGTGCCGCCGCCAATGTCCACCACCATGTTGCCCGAGGGCTCGGTGATGGGAAGGCCGGCGCCGATGGCCGCAACCATTGCCTGTTCAACAAGATAGACCTCGCTGGCCTTGGCTCGATAAGCCGAGTCCTCGACCGCGCGCTTTTCTACCTGTGTAATCTCGGAAGGCACGCCGATCACAATCCGCGGATGCACCAGCATTTTGCGGTTATGGGCCTTCTGAATGAAGTAGTTCAACATCTTTTCGGTGACTTTGAAGTCGGCAATGACGCCGTCCTTCATCGGCTTGATGGCCACGATGTTGCCGGGCGTGCGGCCCAGCATCTCCTTGGCCTCCTTACCCACGGCTTCCACCTCGCCGGTGTTCTTGTTGATGGCCACGATCGAGGGCTCATTGACAACAATGCCCTTACCGGCCGCATAGACCAGCGTGTTGGCCGTACCAAGGTCGATGGCCAGGTCGCTGGAAAACATGCTGAAGAGCGAGCGCAGACCGTGCGACCGCGAGGAGCGCGATGGATAACCATTCAATGACATTGGGAAACTGGTTCTACCTCAAGGCTTATTGTACGGCCAGCAACCCAAGCCTGTATTGCGGTCCATCCCATAGACCAAAATCGTGTGCCAGTAAGGTAACGGGTGCGGTACACTCAGGTGTTTCTGGCGTCAGCACTTGGGGACTCGCTATGGCTGCAGATAACTGATCCATGATCGCTGTTCCCTGATTCCTGTTCCCTGATCCCTGTTCTCCGAGGTTTCCATGAGCTATCCCACATATCAAAATCTGATCGGCGGCCAATGGCTGCACGCCCTGAGCGGCAAAACCATCCTCAACCTGAATCCTGCCGACCACACCGACGTGGTGGGCGCCTTTCCTTCCTCGCATGCGGGCGACGTGGACCTGGCCGTGGCTGCGGCTAAAAAGGCTTTCGCCGCCTGGCGGCTGGTTCCCGCGCCCAAGCGGGCTGAGATTCTGTTGCGCGCCGGCCTCCTGCTGGAGCAGCGCAAGGAACAATATGCCCGCGAAATGACCCGCGAAATGGGCAAAGTCCTGGTGGAAACCCGCGGCGACGTGCAGGAGGCCATCGACGAGGCTTTCTACGTGGCCGGCGAGGGGCGGCGGCTCTTCGGCCAGACCACCCCCTCCGAGTTGCCCAACAAATTCGCCATGAGCGTGCGCATGCCGGTGGGCGTGGTGGGGCTGATTACCCCCTGGAACTTCCCCATGGCCATTCCTTCCTGGAAGCTCTTCCCGGCGCTGGTGGCGGGTAACACCTGCGTCATCAAGCCGGCCACCGACACGCCGCTCTCCACCTACAACCTGGTACAGGCGCTGGTGGATGCCGGCTTGCCCCCGGGTGTAGTCAACATCGTCTCCGGCTCCGGCTCGGCCACCGGCGCGGCGCTGGTCGAGCACCCCGACGTGCGCGCCATCAGCTTTACCGGCTCCAGCGAGGTGGGCTCCCTGGTCGCCCAGCGGGCGGCCGCCACTTTCAAGCCGGTCTCCTTGGAAATGGGCGGCAAGAACGCGCAAATCGTCATGGACGACGCCAACCTGGAACTGGCTTTGGACGGAGCTTTATGGGGCGCCTTTGGCACCACCGGCCAGCGCTGCACCGCCACCAGCCGCATCCTGCTGCAGAAGGGAATTGCCGCAAAGTTTACCGCCGAGCTGGTTGCACGCGCCAAAAAGCTCGTCGTCGGCAATGGACTGGACGCTGCGGTCGAGGTAGGTCCGCAGGTCAATCCCAGCCAGATCGAAACTTCGGAAAAGTATGTCGAGATCGCTCTGGCGGAGGGGGCCAGGCTGCTTGCCGGCGGACATACACTCGACGGAGGCGCCTATGCCCACGGCAATTTCTTTGAGCCGACGGTGCTGGGCAATGTAACTCCCACCATGCGCATCGCCCGCGAAGAAGTCTTTGGTCCGGTGGTCAGCCTCATCGAGTTCGAGAGCTTCGAGGAAGCCATCCAGATCGCCAACTCCATTGACTACGGCCTCTCGACCGCGCTCTATACAAAGGATGTGAACCGCGCCTTTGCCGCCATCCGCGATCTGGAGTCGGGCATCACCTACATCAACGCGCCCACCATCGGCGCGGAGGTGCACCTGCCCTTCGGCGGCGTCAAGCGCACCGGCAACGGCCACCGCGAAGGCTTGGGAGCCATCGACTTCTTCACCACATGGAAAGCGGTCTATGTGGATTACTCTGACAAGCTGCAACGGGCGCAGATCGATAACGCGGAGTAAGTTCACCAATACCGGCAAGAACTTGTAAAGCCGACGGAAGAGATGCTTGAAGGAAACTCTGCATAAGTTCGCTTTGTAACAGGGCACGACTTCAGTCGTGCCGCAAAGGCAGCAAAATCAACGTGGGCTTTAGCCCCTGAGGGAACGCTGGACAGTAACACTGACTTGTTCAGATGTTCCTTAGAGTTAGGTCAAAGGAGATAAATGCAAATGAGTTACGTTCCGGATGAAAAGCGTTATGAAGGAGCAACCTTCAGGCGGTGCGGAAAATCGGGCCTCGTGCTGCCGCCGGTGTCGGTAGGTTTGTGGCAGAATTTTGGCGGAACCGACGTGTTCGAGACAGGCCGCGCGGTGATTCGGCGCGCCTTCGACCGCGGCGTGACGCACTTCGACCTGGCCAATAACTATGGACCGCCCTACGGTTCGGCCGAGGAGAACTTCGGCGAAATCCTGCGCAAGGATTTTCGTGGGCTCCGCAACGAGCTGGTGATTTCCACTAAGGCTGGATGGGATATGTGGCCCGGACCGTACGGCATCGGCGGCTCGCGCAAATACCTGCTGGCCTCGCTGGACGATAGCTTGCAGCGCATGGGCCTGGAGTACGTCGATATCTTCTACGCCCACCGGCCGTGGGATAATTGCCCGCTCGAAGAAACTATGGGTGCATTGGCCCAGGCCGTGCATCAGGGCAAGGCGCTCTATGTGGGCATTTCGTCCTACAGCCCGGAGCGGACCCGCGATGCGGCAGCGATTTTGAAGAGCATGGGCGTTCCGCTGCTGATTCATCAGCCGTCGTACTCGATGCTGAATCGCTGGGTAGAGAAAGGTTTGCTGGCCACTCTGGAAGAGTTGGGTGTGGGCTGCATCGCGTTCTCTCCGCTGGCGCAGGGCCTGCTGACCAACAAGTATCTGAACGGAGTTCCAAAAAACTCCAGGGCGACCGCGGAAAATTCATCGCTTCTGAAAGGTTTCCTGAACGAAGAGAACATCCAGCGGGTGCGCGCTCTCAACGAAATTGCCAGCGGACGCGGGCAGACGCTGGCGCAGATGGCCATTGCCTGGGTGCTGCGCGATAAGCGTGTTACCACGGCATTGGTTGGCGCGCGGAACGTGGAACAGCTCGATAACTCGCTCGACGCGCTGAAGAAACTCGAATTCACCACAAAGGAACTGGAGCAGATCGACCTCTATGCGCAGGATGGGGCGATCGATCTATGGAAAGGCGCGCGTGAGGTAATGGCGTAGAAAGCCAGGCTTGGGGGCGCGGTTGCCGGAAGATGGGCGCCGCGCTTCTGCGCTAATTGCTCTACGCCTTCACCCCGTCCAGCACATCCCTGAGCGCGAAGCTGGTTTCCAGCCGCGTCACTCCCGGTAGCCGCGACAGCTCGTTCTGGTGCAGGCGGCCGTAGTCGTCGATGCCGGCCACGCGCACCACCAGCATGTAGTCGTACTGGCCGGCCATCAGGTGGCAGCTGGTGATGCCCTTCGAGCGGCGCACCGCGGCTTCGAAGGCGGCCAGGACCGGGGCCGACTGGCGCTCCAGGGTCACGCGGATGTAGACCGTCATGTGCTTGCCGAGGAGGCGGTCGTCGATCTGGGCGCGATAGCCGCGGATGGCCCCCGACGCCTCCAGCGCCTGGATGCGCCGCGAAGCCGCCGAGGCCGACAGCCCCACCGCTTCGCCTACCTCATAATTGGTTGCGCGTCCGTGGAATTCCAGATGGCGCAGAATGGCCGCGTCCAGATCGTCCAGGCCGCGCCCTGCCGGCCCGGCCCCGTCTTCCGCTCCGCGGTACGGCTGTTGGCCGCCTGAATCTTGCGTGGATAGGTCTTCCTGGTCACGTTTTGTTCCCATATAGCAGTTCTACCACGAAGATTGCACACATTGAAATCCTTTTGCGCCGTAGCATTCTCCTAGCGGTTTTCCAAGCCGCGTACCGTCGTCTGGATTGTGCAAGTTGGCTTTTTCTCGAGGGGAAAGCCGATGGTTGGCAGGGATTTCGATGGACAGCGATTGGAAAGCCGCTCTGATAGCCGGAAGTGCAAGATCAGGCTGCGCCGGAGCAGCCCTCCCCCCTATTTGAGCCACCCGGCACGGCGGCTTCCGCCAGCCTCCCCCCACGCAGAGCATCCAATACCCACAGGAGATAAAAGCGATGATCATTGGTGTTCCCAAAGAGATCAAGGACAATGAAGCCCGCGTAGGGGTGACCCCGGCTGGCGTCAAGGCTCTCACTGAATCCGGCCACACCGTGCTGGTCGAAGCCCAGGCCGGCGTGCAATCCGGCTTTCCCGACGCGGAATACCAGCAGGCCGGCGCTGAGATTGTGAGCGAGGCCAGCCACGCCTGGGGCAGGGCGGATGTGGTGGTCAAGGTCAAGGAGCCGATCGAGCAGGAGTACGTCTTCTTCCGCGAGGGGTTGGTGCTGTTTACCTATCTGCACCTGGCGCCGGTGTTGGATTTGACCAACAAACTGCTCGAATCCAAGGTGATCGGCATTGCCTATGAGACGGTGCGCGACCGCCAGGGCACCTTGCCGCTCTTGACGCCCATGAGCGAAGTGGCCGGCCGCATGAGCGTGCAGGTGGGCGCAGCTTATCTTGAGAAGGAGCACGGCGGCCGCGGCATTCTGCTGGGCGGCGTTCCGGGGGTTCCGCCGGCGCACGTCACCATTGTGGGCGGCGGAGTGGTGGGCACCAATGCGGCCAAGGTCGCGCTGGGTTTCGGCGCCAAGGTCACCCTGGTGGATGTGAACCTCAACCGTCTGCGCGAACTCGACGACATCTTCGGCGGACGGCTCTCTACGCTGGCCTCCAACAGCTACAACCTGGCCCAGGCAACGCGCGAGGCGGATCTGGTGATCGGCGCTGTGCTCATTCCCGGAGCCACCGCACCCAAAATCGTCACCCGCGCCATGGTTTCGCAGATGAAGAAGGGCGCCGTGATTGTGGACGTGGCCATCGACCAGGGCGGCTGCGTGGAAACGGCCAAGCCAACTTCGCACTCCAACCCCAGCTACGTGGTCGACGGCGTGGTGCACTACTGCGTGACCAACATGCCGGGCGCGGTGCCGAACACCTCCACGCTGGCGCTGACCAACTCGACCTTCCCCTACCTTCTACGCATCGCCAACCTGGGCGCGCGGGAAGCTCTGCGCCAGGATCCGGGACTGGCCGAAGGCTTGAATACGTGGATGGGCAAGCTGACCTATCGCGGCGTGGCCGAGAGCCAGTTGCGGCCGTGGACGGCCGTGGCCAGCGTCATCGCGTAAGAACAGCCGTCAGTTGTTAGCCGTCAGCGATCAGCTGGTATTGATCGCACCCCAAAGAGAGTGGAACGACTTACCCCAGGTTTCGATACTGAGACCTGGGGCCTTTTTTTGCGTGGCGAAGGTGCTTTCTCAGAGACCAGAGCACCTCTCCAATGGGTATCGAGTCAATCCCGTTGCCAATACCCGCAAGAACGAGTAACGCAGGCCTCCTGGCCGGCTGTATCGTGGGCCTCCCGGCCCACGCTCACTCTCGACTAATGGGAGAAATGCTCTCGGAAGCTACTTCGGCGTCCATCGCTGTTCCACAATTGTCTTCATCCGGGACCACTTCCGCGGAGTGGCTTCTGCCTCAAGAAAAGGCCACCATGTAAAAAACGGGCGAGCGAAACATGCAGGTTGAAGCCGTTCGAAGCAGCATTGACCTAGAATGATTCTTCGCCTTGGAGGAGAGAATGGAACGCCGCCAATTTCTTGCTGCAACTCTTGCTGCTTCAGCCGCTGCCGTGGTTCCGGGAGCAGCCGCTCAGGCGACCGCCGCCCGCACGCGCGAGTTCTACCTGCTGCGCCGCTACAACCTGCAGAGCGGGCCCCAGACCCGGCTGACGGAAGGCTATTTCAGCGATGCGTTGATCCCGGCGCTCGGCCGCATGGGCATGGGACCCGTGGGCGCGTTCCGCCTGGATTTTGGCACCGAGACGCCGGCCTTCTACCTGCTCGTTCCGGGCTCGTCGGTCGAGGCTTTGGCGGAGCTTGATTTGCGCCTGGCCGGGGACGACGCCTTCCTGAAGACGGCCGAAAGCTTTTGGAATGCGACCGCGCTGGCGCCCGCGTTTCTGCGCGTGGAGTCGTCGCTGCTGGCGGCCTTCGAGGGCTGGCCCAAGGTGACGCCGCCGGCGACCAAAGGCAAGCGCATCTTTCAGCTGCGCACCTACGAAAGCCCAAGCAATGGCGACCACGTCCGCAAGGTGGAGATGTTCCACTCCGGCGAGTTCGAGATTTTCAAAAACGCCGGCTTCCACGCGGTCTTCTTCGGCGATACGCTCATTGGCCCGCGCATGCCCAACCTGACCTACATGATGAGCTATGCCGACTCGGCGGAGATGGACGCGAAGTGGGACGTCTTCCGCAACGATCCGGCTTGGAAGAAGCTCTCCACTAACCCGCGCTACAGCTCCGACCAGATTGTCACCAACATCACCAACCTGATTCTCAGTCCTTTGGGTTGCTCTCAAATCTGAGAGCAACTGAACTCCGCGCCCGGTTCGACCGAGGTGAGAAGGAAGAATTTCTGCCCCCGGGAAGCCTTGCGCGGAAAGCCTCTAAAACGAGTGGACGGTGATCCAGACGTGATGTTCAATGTTGAGATCCATTCAGCGTAACCGTAGTCATAATCTCGGTGTCGAATGCGTGACGCATAGGTCTCAAAAGGAGGAGAAGTGCGCCGGCCAAGTTCAAGCCTTTACACGTCAGCATTGGCCTTTTGTCTAGCGGTTTCTCTTTGCGCGCAGTCCGCCGTGCCGACCAAGCTTGCGGCTCAGTCCGTAGTAGCGCAGGCGCAACAAGACCCGATACTCATCCGCCGTCCACCCCCGAAGCCCGCGACTCCGCCGAGTGTGGTCACGCCGGGCGGGCGCATTCATCTGGATGTGGTGGTGACCGATTCCGCCGGCAAGCCGGTCCAAGGCCTCGAACCCGGGGATTTCAAGCTGTTGGACAACGATCAGCCGGGCAGGATTCTCTCCTTTCACTCCTTCGATGGCGTAAACGTCAAGCCCGACCCGGCCGTCGAGGTCATCCTGGTCTTCGATATTGCCAACCTTCCCTTTCAGCAGGTGGCTTTTGTGCGGACGGAGGTCGAAAGGTTTCTGCGCCAAAATGGCGGCCATCTCGCGCATCCGGTTTCGATCTATTTGCTTTCTGAAGCCGGTCTGCAGATTCAGCCCAGACCCTCGGTCGACGGGAACGCGCTCGTCACGGTGCTCAATCAAATCAAGGTCAGGCTCCAAACCACCTATGCCGTAGAGGGTGCGGACGCCGATCTCAGGCACTTCGAGTTATCGGTGCGGCAAATCGCCGCCATCGCCGAGAACAGGGCAAAAAACCCGGGCAGAAAGCTCCTGGTATGGCTTGGTCCCGGCTGGCCGATGGTGGAAGGCAATAACTATCAGTTCACCGCCAAGGATCAGAAGCGCTACTTCGATGCGATCGTTGAGCTATCGACCAAGCTGCGCGAGGCGCGCATGGCGGTTTACAGCGTGTCGCCGACCAGTCCGGCATTAGGCGCTGGGCCTGACCGGAGGTTCCTCTATAGGGTTTATCTGAAAGGAGTGAAATCTGCACAGCAGGCGGACTCGGGCGACCTGGCTCTGAAGGTGCTTGCAACCCAAAGCGGGGGACGCATCCTCGGACCGGATAACGACCTTGTCTCGCAAATCAATAACGTGGTTGCGGACGCCAATAATTTCTATACGATTTCATTCAATCCCCCTCCCGCGCAGCACATCGATGAGTATCACGACCTGAAGGTGCTTCTCGGCAAACCCGGGCTGTTGGCACGGACGAATTCCGGTTATTACAATGAACCGACGGGTAAGCATGAATAGGTTGTTTCGAGGTCGGTTGGACTATAGAGGTTGCGGGCTTTTAAGCTTTCCGATGCCGAGATCGGTGCTCTTCCAGGTGCCCGATTGCGAGGCGCGGGGAGCGCCCATCTTCAGTGGTTGTTCTCTCTTTCCCCGGCGCCTGGACCACCCGCAATGTTCCAGATGCTGCTATGCTGAAATTTCCTGCATGTCGGATGCGGATATGGAATCCATGATCCGCCCTCATGCGATGCAAGCCGACTGAGGATGTAGGAAGCAACTCACAAATCAGGTCTCTTGGTTCTGCTGGAGAGACTCGACTAACCTGACGTGTTTTGGACATTAGGATCATGGATCTTTCAATCATTAAATGCCACGGGTCTGGCAACGATTTCGTCCTCATTGACGAAATGAATGCTGAACTGTTTCTTGAACAACAAAGGCCGCAGTTGGCGCAGCTTCTGTGTGACAGGCGATCCATTCTTGGCGCGGACGGAGTTCTATTTGTCCAGAAGAGCTCAAGTGCAGACGTGAAGATGAGGATGTTCAATGCGGACGGCTCAGAAGCGCAAACTTGCGGGAATGGGTTGCGCTGTGTTGCTCGATTCGTCGCTGAGCGTTTGGGCAGAACCAGGGTGTCGATTGAAACCATGAAGGGGATCTCCGCAGCCGCTCAAGAGGTTGATACCGTGCCTGGTGTGAAAGCTTATTCCGTCGAACTGGGACCGATCTCAATCAAGACAAAAGATCTGCCCTTGATTGTGGATACCGAAGTGCTGGTTAACGCGAAACTGGCACCCCTGAGCGAAAAGTTTAACTTTACTGCGGTCAGCGCACCGAATCCGCATCTGGTCGCAATGGTCGAGAAAATTGACGTAGCCGAACTTGAGACTGTAGGTGAACGGGCCTCGCACTTACCCGGCATCCTGCCTGAGAAAGCCAATGTCAGCTTTTGCAGAGTTCTGGATGGAAACAGCCTGGCCGTCGCGACCTTTGAGCGTGGGAGTGGACTGACGCAATCGTGCGGCAGCGCCATGGGCGCGTCCGCCTTGGCGGCTTGTATTTCGGGAAAACTGCCGTTTGGGAGTTGGTTTTCGGTTTTCAATTTTGGCGGGTATATTGCGGCATGCGCAACCGAACAAGCGAATGAATCTTACAAGATTTCGATCAAGGGAAATGCGACGTTTGTGTTTGCTGCAACTTATTCCCTCGATCTGGACAAGATGACCTTGAGAAAAACCTTGGATGGCGTCACTTACGATGAAGAGATTACGGCTTACGAGAGGGTTCACGACAAGGGCCGGCAAGTCATGACTCAAGACGTCAAATAGCCTGAGCGCCAGGAGAGCGAAATGCATTATCGAAAACCCGAGTGGCTAGATAGTGCTGTCGGCATCTCAGGTCTTGTATTGTCAATCCTCGCGCTGCTGATCGGATCAAGTCTGTCGGCTCGAAGCGCTGCATTTGGGGCGCTCGCTTTCAGCGCTTTTATTATTGTTGTTTCAGTAGTATTCCGGCCCCGCCATTCATTCAAAAGAGTGCCCGCCAAGGATAGAGATGCGTTTCTTGAAAAAGCGGCGCGCACCGCGGAAGAAATCATCGTCATTAATCCCAGCGGGATAGATTTCAATTTTGTAGACTACGTTGGGCACGCTCTTGATGAAAGCGTACGGCTCTCTGTGATAGGGTGTGCGCCTGCCATCCAGGAACTTATCCTGCTTCTTCAGGATTCCTTGCAGGACCCATTCTTGAAAACTGTATATTTATCGGAATCCATCTCAGAAGATCCTGTGATTTGTATTGCATCAAAGAACCATCAAAGTTTGATTATTATGTGTTTTTCCGAACGCGAAACCCTGGCATTCCAGCTCAGGGATCCGTCCCTCGTTAGTATGGTCCTGGGTCTTATAAGACGAGAACATCTTCCGGATCGTGGTTACGCCCGCCTGGATCACGCATCGGACGGCCGTAAACTCCTGGATGCTTTCGATGCTGAGCAGAAAAGGTATTTGTGTAACTTCGAGACTCTTCGCCATGGTTACGTCGTATATTTCGGCACCGATGTTCAGCAATTACAGTGCAAGCTCGTCGAGAGTTGCCGATTCAAGAACATAGACACTCTCGACATTACCACCTCGCCATCCCTTCTTCTGCTCAGGAAAAGATACCTTGAAGCCAACACCGCTTATGTCAGGCAGGGAGGGGTTGTCCGGCGCGTTTTCATGATTGAGGAATCAAAGCAAAGCGATCCGCAATTTATGAGCGATCTATCGCGGCTTATTGTTCTTGAGCGCTCCATGGGAATTACGGTTGGGTTAGTTCTTATCAACGATCTCGAACCCAGCCTCCGAAGAGACTTTATTCTCTTTGACGACGCACTTGTTCTGGTTGAAGATCGTCAGGCGAATCTTGACTATACACTTGCCCAAAGCACTGCATATTTCGACAAGGTCTCACTCTCTCGTTTTCGGGAACACTTCAAATTCGTGTGGGATCGCCCTATCGGAGGCTTGACGCCGTCTGAAAGGCTCGACAGAATGTTTCCTCCGGCTTTTGGCAGTTCGTCCAAAAGTCTTCAAGAGAGGGCATTGCCGGGAGGCAAGGTCTAAAAGAGTAAGGTCATTGCGCAAGGAGCAAGAGGTTGCCTGCAAACCGGTGTTTTCGGGCAAAGCAACCCCAGGGCGCGGATTTCCCGTCAGGGAACAGGGATCGAGCCGCTTGTTTCTATTGTGCGTGGGCAGAGGTAATGATCTGCAACTTCCTTCGCGGAACGCGCACGTTCTGCCGTCCTGCTGGACTAACAATCGACCTACCGGGCTCTCTTGCGAAGGGGCCGATGAGGACGAGTTACTTTTTTCTTCGCCGCGCGCGCGGGGTGTGTCCTGGGCGGAAGAGGAGGCACATTCGCCAGGGCAGCCAGAAGATTGTTCGCTTCGTGGTAAAAGTCGATCTGCGACCCTCCCCTGCCGTCCGTAATCGCCAGAAAAACGCCCGTCTGACTCTGGGGACTGAGAGCGATATAGGTCTCAAATCCCGCGCCTCCCCCGGTCTTCTCCATCACTGCGGACGGCCCAGCCGGATCGCCAACCTGAACCCATCCCAACCCGATTCCAGTCGGGTCTCCCGCGTGGCTCAACCCCTCCATTGTCTTCAGTTGCGCAGGCTTCAGATAGACGCCCACCGCCGGAGCAGGCGAAACACCGGATCCGGAAATACGCAGCAGATGCTGAAGCATGCGAGCCATGTCCGTGGAAGTGGAATACATTCCTCCGCTGGGTCCCGAGGCCTGCGTATCCGTGCAGGGGCCTTCCTCTCCGGTTCCATGCAGCAGCCGGGCACATTGTTCCTGGCTGGGCACGAGCGTCGTATCCCACATCCCCAGCGGCCTCAGAAGGTTATCGTTCACAAGCTGGGCGTAGGATTCATGCGTCGCCGCCGCCAGCGCATCGCCAAGAAAATCAAAGCCCACATTGGAATAGAGGGCTGCCGTGCCGGGGCGGAAGATGAGTTTCTGGCTGGGTAGCCACGCCCAGCGAAATGCCCGATCCGGAAACGTGAAGTGCGCCGTCTTGCGGGGATAGGAACTGACCTCGCGCGGCAATCCGCTGGTGTGAGTAGCCAGTTCCTGCAAGGTGATGGGGGTTCCGTCAGCCCCTTGGGGCACTATTCGATGCAGCGGCGCATATCGCTGTAAGGGATCGTCGAGCCTGACCTTTCCCTCGTTCGCCAGTTCCAGAAGCAATTCGCCGGTAAAGACTTTCGAGATGGAGCAAAGCCGAATCAGGGAGTTTTGAGCTGGCCGGACGCCGCTCCCCGGATATGTCTCTCCATACCCCCTGAGCATCACTTCGTTGTTGCGAACCACCACCAGCACCATTCCGGTGGCGCCGGATTGCTGAAAAATGACGGAGCCCCGAAGATCGGCATCGGCGAGCGAGAGAGGTTGCTGCGCGTACCCCAATGCAGACAAAGCAACCAGCAGCAGACCGGGAAGAACGACTCGTGCGGCAGGCAAAAGAAGCAGGGAACGGAAGTATGGAATCACTGGAATGAGTGCCTTCATTTTGCGGAACGGATATTGAGCCAGTATACCGAGCCCGCCTGAAGGACCTGCGGTGCGGCCAACTGCCTTCGGCCGGTCCGCGCCAGAAAGAAGGCGCGGAAATGGATTTGGGGGACAATTGGACCGGGCTGGATAAGGGTGGGGCACAGAGCTTTCGTCCCTCCCAGTAACAGACTGTTCCTTTTCCCTATTCCCCGTTCCCTGACGGCTAACCACTGACCACTGATAGCTGACAGCTGATGGCTGACGGCTGACCACTGACAGCTGACGCTATAATCTGCCCATGTTCTTTCGCGGCGAACCTCGACGGCGGACTGTGGCCCTGCTTGCGGGCGGGTTGGTGCTGTTTCTGGGTCTGCTGGGCGGGCTGCAGGCGTTCAATACTTCGAACGTGGGGTTCCTGAATCCCGAGACCTCGGGCGAAACGCTCGCTATTACCGCCCTCACCGTGCTGGTCTTTCTGCTGGTGATGGTCCTCTCCATGCTGCTGCTCAGGAACATCCTCAAGCTCTATGCCGGCCAAAGCAGCAGCGAGCTGGGGTCCCGGCTGCGCACCCGCATGGTGCTGGGCGCGGTGCTGATCGCCCTGACCCCCGCGATCTTCATGTTTCTCTTCAGCTTCTTCTTGATGAACCGCACCATCGACCGCTGGTTTTCGCCCAACACCTCGGAACTGCGCGAGGACTCCACGCGGGTGGTCCTGGAACTGGCGCAATACGTTACCAGCAATGCGCGCGGCGAGGCGGAGTCGATCGCGGCCACAGGTGCTATGGAGCGAAGTCTGCCGGAACTCCAGAACGTGCTGGAGTCGCACCGGATCACGCTGGACGGCGGATTTGTGGTGGTTTACGGCAAGGACAGGCAGGTGCTGACAAGCTTTCAGGCGCCGCCCGAGTCCACCGCAGCCAGCCTGATTCCCTGGCTGCCGGAAAAAACCAGCGAGGGTGAGCGGGGGGCGGCGATTCCTTTGAAAGGGCCGCTCTCGGTCAGCCTTCTCAGCTCGGCGCAGCGCAGCGATGAGCCAGTGGTGAAAGTGGCGGGCCAGGAGTACGCGCTGGGGCTCTCCATCACCGGCTCCGGCAAAGCGGTGGTGGCGGCGCTCCCCATGCCGCAGGGGCTAAGCCAGACCACCACCCGCATCCGCTCCGGCGCGGCCGAGTATTGGCAGCTTTTCCGATCCCGCAACCGCATCCGCACCATCTTCTTTCTGCTGCTGTTGCTGATTACGCTGTTTGTCTTCTTTTCCAGCGTCTGGCTGGCCCTCTTTCTTTCCAAGCAGATCACGCGGCCGGTGGAAGCGCTGGCCGACGCCATGGATGCGATCGCCGCCGGCAAGTACGACCACCGCGTGGAGTTGGTGAGCACCGGGGAGATGGCCGACCTGGTGCGCTCCTTCAACCACATGGCGGCCGATCTTGAGGCTAGCCGGCAGCTGGCGGAGAGTTCCTCAGCGCAACTCACGGCCGCGAACCTGGCCATTGAGGAGCGGCGCCGCGAATTGGAGACGATTGTGGAGACCATCCCCTCGGGCCTGGTGACGCTGGACGGGAACGGGGTGATTCTCCAGTCAAATCGTGCCTTTGCCGAGCTGCTGGGCCGCCACGGAGATGCGGGGCTGGGCGGGGAAAAGATCGCATCGCTGTTTCCCGCCGACTGCGCGGAAGATCTATCGGGCGTTATGCGGCGCGGCCAGCGCATGGGAGCGGCATCTACTGAGGTTGAATTCCGCGCCGGCGACCGCACCGTGCATCTGACCGTCACCAGCGCCCGGTTGGAACTGGCCCATGGACGTCCGGGAACGGTGCTGGTGGTCGAAGACATGACCGAGTTGCTGCGCGCGCAACGGCAGTTGGCCTGGAAAGAGGTGGCGCAGCGCGTGGCTCACGAAATCAAGAATCCGCTCACGCCCATCGCCCTTTCCGCCGAGCGCATCGCCCGGCATCTGGACCGTTTGCAGCCGGATTCGACGGCCGTCATTCGCAAATGCAGCGAGGTGATTCTTGGTTGCGTCGGCACCCTGCGCACCCTGGTGGACCAGTTCTCGGCGCTGGCGCAGTTTCCCGCTCCACAGCCGCGCGACTGCGACATGAACAAGGTGGCCGAGGAAGCGCTGGCCTTGTTTGCCGGCCGACTGGAGGGCATTACCGTCAAGCGCGACCTGGAGCCGGGATTGCCCATGGTGCTGGCCGACCCTGAGGCCATCCGGCGCGCGCTGGCCAACCTGATCGACAACGCCGCCGAGGCCATGCAGGGCAGCCTGCTCAAGGAACTCGGCGTGGAGACTTGCCTCAGCGAGGATGGCGCCGCGGTCGAGGTCGAGGTCTCCGACACCGGCCACGGGCTGACGGATGAAATCCGCGAGCGGCTCTTCCTGCCCTTCTACTCCACCAAGCACCGCGGTACCGGCCTCGGCCTGTCCATCGCGGCCAAGATCGTGCAGGAGCACGGCGGCAGCCTGCGCGCCGAGAGCAATAGCCCCAAGGGCGCACGCTTCCTGCTGCGCCTGCCGTTGCGGCAGGCCGTCGCGCAACCGGCCGACACAGTTGCGGTGACAGGGGACGAAGCAGCGAAGGGAGCGCACGCATGAGCCATATTCTGGTCGTGGACGACGAAGCCGAGATCCGCACCGCTCTCGAAGACATCCTGCGCGAAGAGGGCTACCTCGTGGCCAGCGCGGCTACCGCAGGCGAGGCCCTGATGCTGATCCAGGACACCCCCTACGACGTGGTCCTGCTCGACATCTGGCTTCCCGATCGCGACGGCCTCGACGTGCTGGCCGACATTCACGGCCTCGCGGTGGAGATGCGGCCGGAGGTAGTCATCATCAGCGGCCACGGCACCATTGAAACCGCCGTCAAAGCCACCAAGCTGGGCGCCTACGACTTTCTTGAAAAGCCGCTCTCGCTGGAAAAAACGCTCATCGTGCTCAAGAACGCGGTGGAAGCCCGCCGCCTGCGCACGGAAAATCTAGAGTTCAAGCGCCAGTTCAGCGTGGGCTCGGTGCTTACCGGCGATAGCGTTCCGGTCAAGGCCCTCCGCCAGCAGATTCGCCTCATGGCGCCCACCAACGGCCGCGTGCTCATCTACGGCGAGTCGGGCACCGGCAAGGAGCTGATCGCGCGCTCGATTCATGCCGAAAGCCTGCGCCGCGACCGGGTTTTTGTGGAGTTGAACTGCGCCGCCATTCCCGAGGCGCACATCGAGGCCGAGCTCTTCGGCTACCGGCACGGCGCCCAGCCCGGCGGCCCTCCGGAACAGCGCGGCACCCTGGAAAGAGCCGACGGCGGAACGCTGTTTCTGGACGAAGTGGGAGACATGAGCCTGAAAACCCAGGCCAAGGTGCTCTCGGCGCTCGACGACCAGCTCTTCACCCCCGTGGGCGGCACGCAGCTCCTGCGCGTTGACGTGCGCCTGATCGCTTCCACCAACAAGGATCTGGAAGAAGAGATCGCCAAGGGCAATTTCCGCGAAGACCTCTTCTACCGCCTCAACGTGGTTCCGTTCTTCGTGCCGCCGTTGCGTGAGCGCAAGCAGGACATTCCGCCCCTGGCGCGCGAGTTTCTGGCCGAGTTCGGCCGCCAGTACGGCCGTCCCCGCATGGAAATCGGCGAGGAAGCTCTGGAGGTGCTCTCCCAATATCAGTGGCCGGGCAACGTGCGCGAGCTGAAGAACGTCATCGAGCGGGTGCTGATCCTGAACCCCCGCACCCTGCGCATCGAGCGCAAGCACCTGCCCCCGTTGACCCACAAGGCCGCCGCCCGCTCCACGGAAGAGTTCTCGTCGCTGCAACAGGCGCGCGACGCCTACGAGCGCGAGTACATCTTGAAAAAGGTGGAAGAAGCCCGCAACAACATCAGCCGCGCCGCCGAGCTGTTGGGCCTGGAGCGCAGCCACCTCTACCGCAAGATGAAAGCGCTGGGCATCAGCGTGCGGGAGTAGCTGCGCCTGTCCGGAAGTGAACACGCATTTGCGCCAGCGGACAGCGGAATCGCCGAGCCCAAAAGCCCCGCTCGCCGCTATCTCCATCCGTGCTAGCTACTTGAGACGTTCCTGACCGGCCTCAGCTCTGGCAAGCGGATTGCTCGGTTAGGTCCCAGGAAGATCTGTGCGGAGGCTTGGAGTGGCTTATTTTGAGCGCATGCGCGATGTGATTTCCTCCCCCTTCAGCGCCGGCGTCATCCAGCAGCGAACCGCGGCCGGATGGCAAATGGTTTCAATCGAATGGCGGCGGGAGCTGCCGGAGTCGGAAGCCCCGGTCGAAGGCGCTTTCGACGAAGACATCCCCTACGGCCTGCGCATCTCCGAGGACTGCAAGCGGCTCGAGGTTGAGCCCACCGAACATCAGACGCTGATGCTGATGATGGAGTTGCTGGTGCAGGACTTCGGCTATTCCAGCATTGTCAGCGACCTGAATGAAAAGGGTTTCCGCATGAGGGACGGCCGGCCCTGGAACCGGGTTGCGGTCTTCAACATGATTCCGCGCCTCATCGAGGTGGGGCCGCGCTTCTTCTCCTCGGAAGAGTGGGAGAAGCGGCGGCAGAGATTCTCCAAAGCCAAGGCGCCCGACGCAGACTAGCGGGAAAGCCGCCGTGCCTAGATGCTACCGGTGACCTTGACCAGAATTTCGATGGTTCGTTTTCTCAACCCTGCGATGCGGGCAGCCCGGCGCGCCTGTTCATCGAATTGATCGCGGGGCATGTCGATGGCCAGCCGCCACTCCGTAGCCAATTCCCGCGCTTCCAACCGCAGCGTTTCATCGGCCCCCTCGAGCGTTCCCTCCGCAATCAAACGGCACTCGTGCGCCAACTGAACGGGCTTGAGCGCCCAAAAATCGATATCGGAACTCTCATGTGCCATGAAGAAAACTCCTTGCCACCTGTAAAAACGCCCGAAAGTTGGCGAGGCGAGAATGACCCCCTGCCGCGACGCGTAGATCATAGCGCCGCCAACTCGCGCCGTCGAGTTCTCTCGCCATCCCTTACAGATTGCACAGTTCGATCCAATGCTGGGCGCGCTACTTGAAAATCGGCCCCAGCGACCCGGGATTATCTCCCAGTGTCGGGTCTACTCGAAAGTCCCACACCGACTGGTTGATGTCCGAAGCGGAAAGAATCTCCACCAGCGCGTATTCGCCGATGGCCAGCGGCTGCTCCGGGGTGAGCTTGAGCCAGTGCTTGCCGGTCAGCACTTCAACCTTGGCGGGAATCACGTTCTCGTCCTGTGTGACCGTCCCGGTGGGGCTCACGTGAACCGCGCCCACGATTCGCACTGCCTTGCGCTCGTCCACGCGCACAATGGCGAAGCCGGAAGTAGGCGAGTGCGCGCCATGCTTGCGGTTGACCGCTTCCTTCGCCCCGCCGGTCTGCACCGTCAAGGCGTGAGAGAGAACCTTTTCGGCGTTATCCTGGGCATTCAACGAGAGGTAGATGGCCGGATCGTTCACGTGCAGATGAGCCTTGGCGTGCGCGCCCTCGAGTTCCAGGCTGGCCTTGGCCCCGGCCAGCGGGTTGAGCGTCCCTATCCCATGACGATTTTTAGCGTTGATGGTCAGATCCACCGGCGCAAGCTCAACCAGCTCCGGCGTGCCCTCGAAGGTGTCCAGCACAAAGACGGCGTCCTCGTCGGGCAATTCCAGACCCTTGGCCACTTCGGGCTGGCGTGCCTTCTGCTCGTTGCGTTCGGCGGCCGCCTCCTTGTCGATGTCCTCGGCTTCCTTCATGGCCGGAGAAGCCTCTTCCTCGGTCTGGTTGGCATGGTCCCGTTCCCACTTGCGGGTAGCCTCCCAATCCACCAGGTCCGCCGGCAGTTCCTCCCAGTCGCCGCCGCGCTCCACAGAGATGTAGCGCACCCGGTCGCCCACAATCTCGTACTTGCGCACGATCTGGTAGGTGCCGTCTTTCAGGATGAGGCGATGGTTGGTGGCCAGGCCGGGCAGGTCCGGCTTCAGCGGCAGGGGCTTCGGGGCTTGCTCCTGGGCCAGCGCCAGCGCCGGTCCCCCCAGCAGAATAGCCAGGGCAGACCACGCAACCACGAGCCGCAAGCGACGGGAATAGGGCATAGCTACACAGTTTAGACGAGCCGGCGTGGACAGGGTTGGCAACTGGGCAAAAGCCCAAAACCTGCCCGCAATGTAACCCCGGTTCGTCCCTTCGCATCCAATTCTGTGTATCCTTGATACAAGGCTTCATACAAGGGATGGGATTTTGACAGGATTTCCGGCACTTTCCGGCAGGCAACGTGCACCCGAGCAGCACGCTTTCGGGGTCGCTGCCCTGCTGTGCCTGGTCCTGCTGGCGCTGTTGACCGTGGCCCAGGTGGCCCACAACCATTCTCTCCAGAGCGATGCGGACCACTGCCCTCTGTGCGTCGTTATGCACTCGGCAGCGCCCGTTGCCGTCGCCGCGGCCGTGGTTGTGCTGGTCAGAATCGCCGGTTCCACACCCATCTTTGCGCCATGCGCCGTCCTGCGCCACCGCCATCCCAAGCTGTACACCCGTCCCCCTCCGGCCAGTTGCTAGGTCGTTCTTCCGGATTTCCGTTGCGGTTCGGCCCCCGTAGCTTCCTGCCTTCCATGGCGGCGGCTTCGGCAGCAACTCTATAAGCCGACTCCGAAAATTGCTGGATGGGCGTCTTCCCCAGAGGAGTTCGCGGGCTACCCCGCGGTCCAGGTTCACTGTATTCAGCCATCGTCAGGAGTCATCCATGCCGTTCAAATTCGGCGCAATCCTTTGCATCCTTCCCCTCGCCGTCCTGCTTCTTGCGGCATCCAATCCTCCGCCCCAAAACGGCAATGCCGGCGAGGTTCGCGGTACAGTCACTGACCCCACCGGCGCGGTGATTGCCGGCGCTACGGTCAACCTGAACAATCCGGTCAGCGGCCTCAGCCGCATCACTACCACGGATGGCGCAGGCCAGTTTGTCTTCTCCAATATTCCCTTCAATCCCTACCGGATCGCCGTCACCGCACCCGGGTTTGCTTCGCTCAGCCAGTCCGTCGAGATTCGCTCCGTGGTGGGAACCAACCTCAAGCTGGTTCTCCAAATCGCCACCTCCGACACCACCGTGACGGTCGAAGCGGGCGGCGACTTGGTCGAGAACGACTCCACCTTTCACACCGACGTCGACCGCGCGCAGATGGATAAGCTGCCGATGGAGAGCGCCTCTTCCACCCTCAGTTCCCTGGTCACTCTCTCCACTCCCGGCATCTCCGCCGATTCCGATGGCCAGATGCACGGCCTCGGCGACCACGCGGAAAACTCCTTTTCCGTGGACGGACAATCGATTACCGACCAGCAGAGCAAGGTTTTCTCCAACCAGATTCCCTCCAATTCGGTTCAATCCATTGAGGTCATCAGCGGCGCTCCGCCAGCCGAGTACGGCGGCAAAACCAGCCTCGTGATCGTTGCCACCACCCGTTCCGGCCAGGGCGTCGCGCGCCCCACCGGCAGCGTCACCACCTCTTATGGCGCCTTCGGATCGGCAACTGCTGGATTCGATCTGGCCTATGGCGGCAAAAGGTGGGGGAACTTTGGCGAGGCCGACGGGCTCAACTCCGGCCGCTTCCTCGACCCTCCGGAGTTCGCCGTCTTCCACGACAAGGGCAACGAACAGAACGTCTTCGACCGCGTGGACTATGCCTTCACCCCAGTCGATTCCATGCACCTTGACCTGAACTACAGCCGTTCCTGGTTTCAGACGCCCAACTCCTATGACAGCCTGAACGTGCTGAATGTGGCAAGCGGCGGCGCCAGCGCGACCCCGATCTTCGCCAATGTCGGCAACGCCGATCAGCACTCCAAGATCGGCACCATCAACATCTCGCCGACGTACACGCGGATCATCGGCAATAACTCGGTCTTTAACCTGGGCGCCTTTGTCCGCAGGGATGACTATAACTACTATCCCAGCCGCAACCCCCTGGCCGATCTCGGCCCCGCCAACCTGCAGACCTCATCCATCGTGCAGAATCGCACCCTGACCAACGCCGCAATCCATGCGGACTATTCCTACGCCAAGGGGATCCACAACCTCAAGGCCGGCGTGCAGTACGGGCAGACCTTCCTGAATGAGAACGACAGCCTGGGCGTGGTGGACCCGACGTATAACTCGCCCTGCGTCGACGCCAGCGGAAACTCCCTGCCCGGTTACTCCGACCCGTCGGAATGCCCCACCGGCGCCAATCCGAACTATCTCGCGGTTCTCGCTCCCTATGACCTGACGCGCGATGGCGTTTTCTATAAGTACTCCGGTCACGGCGACATCAAGGAAATGGCTCTCTACATCGAGGACCAGATCAAGGCCGGCAACTGGCTCTTCAACCTGGGCCTGCGCGGCGACCTTTACAACGGCCTCACCGCGGCCAGCCAGGCCGAGCCGCGCATGGGCATTGCCTACAATATCAAGCCCTCCGCGACCGTGCTGCGCGTCTCCTACGCGCGCACTCTGGAGACGCCGTTCAACGAGAATCTCGTGCTGTCCAGCAGCGGCTGCTCGAACCCCGTGCTGGCGCCGCTGCTCAATTGCACCGCGGGCGTTTCCGGAACCCTCAACCCCGGCTACCGCAACGAGTTCCACGCCGGCCTGCAACAGGCCTTCAGCAGGCACCTGGTTTTCAGCGGCGAATACATCTGGAAGTACACGCACAACGCCTTCGACTTCAGCGTGCTGGGTAACACGCCGATTACTTTCCCCATCGACTGGCATAACTCGAAGATCCCCGGCTACGCGCTGCATCTGGAGGTTCCCGAGTTCCATCACATCACCGCGTATGCCGTCATGTCTTCGGTGGCCGCCCGCATCTATCCGCCGCAGGTGGCCGGAGCCGGAGCTACTGTGGGCCAGACCGGCCTGCCCTTCCGCATCGACCACGACGAGAAGTTCAACCAGACCACGCACCTGCAATACACTTTCTCCCGCGGCAAGGTGCTGAACGGCTTGTGGGGCGGCTTCAACTGGCGCTATGACTCGGGCCAGGTGGCCGGCGCCGCGCCCTGCTACAACCTGCTCTCGAACGACCCCAACAGCGCCTGCGCCGACCTTTCCACTTCGCTCGACGGACAGCCCGCGGTGAGCTTGCGCGGACTTACCGCCGACGAAGAGTTCCAGGCCGGACTTAGCTGCAATGGAGTCAAGGCAACCCCAGGCAATCCCTTGCCGGTGGCCTGCCTGGCGTCGCAGTTCACCTCGTCGCTCTTGAAGATTCCCGCGCCCGGCA